>Ga0196970_1000605_pt1 | contig 38542 bp, 56 predicted proteins | sample S1v_513CmetaG_FD_148672 | JGI IMG/M metagenome (GOLD analysis project Ga0196970, IMG submission 148672) | Soil microbial communities from Anza Borrego desert, Southern California, United States - S1+v_5-13C | ecosystem: Environmental > Terrestrial > Soil > Desert | place: USA: California... | reverse complement strand
CCTTCGTGTTCCCCTGAATCACCTGTCCGATCGCTTGGACGGTGAGGTCAGCGGCTTCTGCAAGCTCGTTGCGACTTTTCTCCGCGAGCTTCAGGGCTAGTTCGAGGCGTTGTCCGAATGTGCTTGGCATGCCTGAAAGCTTACTTTCATGAAGTGGAAGCATGGTTGCTTTGGAAATTAAAGAATGCTTTAATTCTGGCATGCGCAAATCTCAAGCAACCCGGCTCCTTGGTGGCAGCACGACTTCGGCGGCGGACGCGATCGGGATCACGCCACAGGCGTACGGCCAGTGGCCTGATCCGTTGCCCCAGCGACTAGTTGATAGGGTGATTGCGGCCCTGTCGCGCCAGGCGTTTCCTGATTTGGTCGCTGCTTGGACATCCATTCAGCCCGACAGGAAGGCCGCGTAATGGCTACAGAAAGCGCATCGTACGGCGCCCCGGTGCCGGCATCCACGAGAAACGAACCGCATTTTCGGGAGGGGTGATGACAAAGCGAAACGCCACATGGTGGAACCCGTTGACCTGGATGGCAGGCAAAGCGGCGCCGCCGCTGCGGCCGTCGATCTCCATCGACGAGCGCCAGATTGCAATTGCGAAGCGAGGGGACCTGGTCATCGTCACGATGCCCGAACGCATTAAGCCAATCGAGCGGAGGTGCTTTCGGGACTACGCGCACCAGATGGAGGAAACGCGCGGTATCAGATTTTGCTTCCTGGACGGCGGGTGCGCCGTTACGGTCGTGCGATCAGCGCCGCAATGATGGCCGCGATGATGCTGAATGCCAGCCACCGATGGGTAACCAGGTCGCGCCACACGCGTTCCAGTACGGAACGGAAAAGTGGCGTTTCTTCATACCCTTCGACCACGAAGGGGCCGCCCGGAGGGTCGGGTATCCATCGTTTCTCCCAGTGCCTGTTTTTCCATCGTTTCCACCAGTTCATGGCCAGCCCCTTTCGGCAGGGTTTCGTGTGTAGGAGCCGAAATCATAGTCGGTCCGGGCTGGCCGCCCCATCTCGATTTCCTCGCCGCCTGGGGGCTCTATGACGAAACGCTATGCCGACACGCATTGGCGTGGTGCCATCTACAACGCGCTACGTGCGGCCCCCGATGGCATCGCGGGCTTCTGCGCCTGGTCCGCCGAGATCAGGGGTCGGCGGATCGCGCCGAAGACCCTGTACAAAAAGCTTGACGGCAGCGACCCGGCCGAGCGCCTGGCGGTCGATGATGCCGAGTTGATCACCGAGTACCTGCGCATGCACGTCGCCACGCGCGATCGCGCCTGCGACTGGCTGGACGCGCTGAATGCGCGATTCGACCGGGCGTCGATCGAATTGGATGCGCCCGCCGGCGCGCCCAGCGGCAGCTCGCTGAATTCCATCATGGAAAAGGGGCTGACGCTCAACCAGCATGGCGGAGTTCTGTCCGGCCTGCTCGCGTCGGCGTTGCGCGACCGTCACGTCACGCAGCGGGAGGCCGAGGAAATCAAGGGCCAAGTGCACGCCGAGATCCGCGATTTACTGCGTCTGGCCCGCAAGGTCGAGCGCGCCGCCGAGCAAGGCGCCACCCTAGCATCTATCGGGGACGATGAATGAGCGCCCAGGTTACTTTTTTAATCACCATTTCGCCTAGCCCGGGCCAGTTCCACTGTTCTGGGCAGCGTGAAAAGATAAGTCAGCGTGTGCTGAGTAAGCGCGTGCATGGCGGTGGCGGTTTGCTCATCGGCGGCGGCGTCTCCATGCAGGGCTTCATTGCCGTCCAAGCGAAGCTCATGTGCCCAATCGCGAATGGCCGGCGTGATGGCCCCGTCTTTGGCCAGTTGGTCAATCCGCTTCTCGAGCTTCCATGCATCCACGGTGGGGTCGAGCACCTTAAGCGCGACTTCCAGCGTTTTGCGGAACATGCTCGCCGCCGAGGTCCATTTTTGCCGCTTGAGGCTGTCCAGAGCTTCCAGGTAAAGCTCCCCAACGCGTTCTGGAACATATGCAGGCGCCTTAGCAGCACCGGCGCCTGGGTAGACCTTCACCACCCGCAGCTCCTGGGCGGCGCCGATGTCCTCAAAGTAGTTCTTAATTGGAGTCGAGTTAGGCCGCTCGATGAGGACTGTGACGGTGAGGGTGCACGAGGGGCAGGAAAACCAGCCCTGTGCGGTCTTCGGATTCTTCGCGCTGAACGTTTCGTAGAGATAGCGAAACGCTGCCTTTTCCGCACCGCAATGCGGGCATGTATGGACGAAAACGGCCATGTTTAATCCTCAGTCGATTGTTTTCCAGGATTCAGCTATTTCGTCAATCTTGGAAGTAAATAATAACAATTCGGCGACAGAGCTGTTTGACCACTACCGCTTGGCGGGCGCAAACCGTGATGTGTTTGTCGCGGCGCTGATCGGCCGTCTTTGCGTATTGGACGCAAGGTCGAGACTAGCGCAATTGGCCGTCCGCAGAGCTACTGAGGCCGGGAGGCAAGATTGAAACCGCGAAATCGAACTGGGCGGCCAAAGGGGGCTCTTGGCCCTATTGCCGTCGCAATTCTGGATGCGTTGGCGAGCAGTCCGATGACCGCCTTGGCGGTATCGCGCAAGCTGAAATTGCGGGCCTCTGCGGCCAGGTATACCTGCTCGCGCCTGGAGGCCGCCGGCCTCTTGACGATAGTCGCTCGCGTGAAGGTTTCGGGGTCGCATAAACCCGTCGCCTGTTATGCACGTACAGCCGCGCCGCAGGCCGCGCAACCCTGCCAGCTCCCCATGCTGTTCTTTGCCGGTCGGCCATGAACCGCGACCTCTTCGGCGGCTCTGGCCCGGGTTCCGGCCGGCCTGCGCGTCCGGCGCGCGGACATGCCGAGCCGCGTAACGACGCGCGTGTTGTGGCCTCTGGCCCATTGCCGCCGGTTGCTCGACGCTATTTCAGCGTGGGCGGTCGCAGCTACACCCGCGACGAAATCTATGCCATTGCCGAGTTTGAGGCCGCTTGCCGCGCCTATCCGGACGATGACATCGTGGTCGTGCTCGACTGCGCAGTGCTGCGCCCGATCGTGTACCTGTGCCAGATCCCGCGCAATCATCCGGCGAGGCTGGATTACCTGGGGCGCCAGGACCCTGCCAAGCAGCCGTTCTGGAAGCATGGCGAGATCATGTACATCCAGCCAGCGGGGCGAGCGCCGCCGTAGATCATGACACCAGGATGGGGGAAGAGGCTGAATACGCGGTTACCCATCCTGTTCCATGCCCCAAACCGAACCCAGGGGGCAGCGTGGGTGCGAAAGGCTAGAGCGCGGGAAGGGACACCGATATGGGTGTCGATAGTCTGGCCGACTGCAGGGGGCATATCCCCGCCTGCGGGCCCTGATGCATACGGTCGGCTCCGGTTCGGCAATGCGCAAGGTTGAACACGATGGGTAAGGGGGTGCTCTGCCCATCGCACCGATCCCACCAGTCCAGCAATAGCCTGCAACAGCAATCGGCATGATAGATAGAGGTGGTCGATGAATGTCCTCAGATTGTTCAAAGAAGAAGAGTCCGCGCATGAAATCCCGCGAGCCGCGCCGGAGTTCGCTGCGTTCTGGGCGAGTTGGCCCAGGAAGGTCGCCAAGCGTGATGCCGAGCGGGCCTGGTCGAAATTGACGCCGGCCGACAAGGCCGCGGCGCTGGAGGCCTTGCCGCAGCATGTCCGGCACTGGCGGCGCGCCGGCACCGAGCCGCAATACATCCCGCATCCGGCAACGTGGCTCAATGGGGCGCGCTGGGAAGACGAGATACAGGAAGCGCCGGCGGCCAAGCCCAAGGTGCCGGCCGGGCCGCCCTGGTGGACATCGCACAGTTCCATGGAGCGCAAGGGCATTGAGGTCGGCGTCGGGCCGGCGCGGGCGGGCGAGAGCGCTGACCAGTACCGCGCGCGGATCCAGGCGGCCATGGAGGATCAGCAGCGTTTCGGGGGCATGTGATGGAGCGTATACAGTGGGTGCACCAGCGCTTCGAAGCGTGGGCGCTGTGGCTGGCCACCGGCAGCGGCTACGGCGGCGGCTCGATGTTCGATGCCAATCGGGTTGACCAGACGGAGGATGTGCGCGCGGGGCTGCGCAACACCGACCCGTTGTTCGACGCCGCGGCCCTCGACACCGACCGAGCGATCGCGCAGCTGCCCCCAGACCTCAAGCGTGCTGTCATTGCCGCGTACCGATGGGAAGGCGGCATGCAGGATACGGCCCGCCGGCTTGGTTGCACGCGCGCAACGCTGCACACGCGGCTTTGTCATGCTGATCGCCGGGTGAGGGACTGGCTGGACGCCAAACAGCAGCGGGCCCAGGAATTGAAGCAAAGGGGACTTTTTGCAACTTATACATAAGCATGCATAATCCGGTACATTCCTGCGGAGCCCGCAACCTAAGAGCCCCGGTCGATCAAACGGCCGGGGCTTTTTGCTGGGTGTCCGCCTTGTGTTTGGAGGCGCCTGTGCCCGTAGCCCGACCCCGGCCATGCCGTGAGCCGGGCTGCCCTGCGCTGGTGTCTGGCGGCGGCTACTGCGATACGCATCGCCCTGTTGAACAGCAGCGCGAGCAGGAGCGCGACCGAGGCCGGGCCAGCGCAGCCAAGCGCGGCTACAGCAGTCGGTGGCGCAAGGCGCGGGCTACCTACCTGGCGCGCAACCCGCTGTGCGCTGGCTGCTCCACAGATGAGCGGCCAGTCGCTGCCAGCGATGTCGACCACAAGGTCCCGCCTCGGCTTCGCGAGGCCCTGGACAGTGGGGATCCTGAGCGGATCACGAAGGCGCAGGCATTGTTCTGGGACACATCGAATTGGCAAGGCCTGTGCGGGCCGTGCCACTCGGCCAAGACCGCGCGAGAGGATGGCGGCTTCGGCAATAAGGCGCTGCGGCGCATGGCAGAAGACTGATGGCATCAAACACGGTTCAGCTGGAAGCGCGCGTTCGGTGGTGGGTGCGGTGGTACCTGGCCGGTGTCTCCATGATGTCCCTGGCGACGGGCTGCCAGCCTGACCTGGACCGGGTGCGGCGCTGGATCCTTCGGGGCGTGGTGGTGCGGTTGGTCAAAAGGTGATCAGGATCGCAGGGGTAGGGGGGGTAAAAGTCCCGGGGCCTCCCCTGTAGACCGCGCCCCCAGTCAGGAATTTATGGAGCAGGATTTTAGGAGGGGGGGGGTCAAACGGCCCTCCCATGTGGATTGGCGTAAGGCGTTCCTCCATCGCTGAGCGCGGTAGAGGAAATCATGAACGGCAATCCCCCGAACCTGACGGTTATCCCGGGTGGCGGGGCGGCCAAGCTTCCACCCAAGATGGGCACGGAGGTCGAGTCGCCTCCGCCGCCGCCAGGCGATCTCAGTCCGCGCGAACTGGAGATCTGGAACTACATCTGCGCCCAGCTGCGCAGCGCGGGCATCGAGCACGCGACCTTCGGCCTGGCCGGGGTGGTCGTGTGCAAGCTGTACGCCGAGTGGCTGGCGGCGACCGAGCGCCTGCGCGAGCTGGTCGAGACGGAAGGTACGTACATGACCAAGACGCCGAACGGCTACGAACAGCCGCACCAGGCGTACTACGTGGCGCGCGATCTGCGTAAAGAACTGCTGGCTTACCTACCCGAATGCTGCCTGACGATCCCATCCTTTGCGAACGTCCGAAGCAAGCTCGGCGGAAGCGGGCAGCTCGATCTGCCGTTCAGCTCCCTGGTGGCCCACGCGAGCGCGGATCGAAAAAGCTACTCGGCGCGGTAACACCGCTTGCCCTGCAGGTCTGGGACACCGACTACGGTTTGCCTGTCCTGCGGGGCGAGATTCTGGTGGGGCGGCGGACCTACCAGGCCGTCGCGCGGCACTACCAGGATCTGCTGGACGGGCCGGCGCGGGGGCTGGAATTCAGCCCGGGCCATGCCTGGCATGTCATTGATTTCATCCAGAACAACTTCGTCCACATCCGCGGCCCGCTGGCGCGCCAGCCGGTACTGCTGGACCCGTGGCAGAAGTTCTGGACCGCGGTGCTCTACGGGTGGCTTCGGTCATCGGATGGGCTGCGTCGGTTCAGCACCGGCTACGAGGAGGTAGCACGCAAGAACGGCAAGTCGACCTGGAAGGGGCCGCAGGCTGCATACATGTTCATGATGGATGGCGAGGTGGGCGCCGAGGTGTACACCATCGCCACCACGCGCGACCAGGCCATGGCGGTCTTCAAGCCGGCCCTGGACAATATCAAGCGCTGGGCCCGCGAGTCGCCGGGGATCGCCAAGAACTTCAAGATCCACGACGGCAAGAATCAGGAGCAGATCACCTTCGACAGTTCGGAGTTCCGCCCGCTGCCGGCCAATGCCGATGCGCTGGACGGGAAGAACCCGCACGCCACCTTTGTCGATGAGCTGCACGCGCATAAGACCCGCGAAGTGTGGGAGGTCATGGAGAGCGCCCGCGGCGCGCGCAGTCAGCCGTTGCAGTCGGCGATCACGACGGCGGGCTTCATTCTCGATGGCGTGTGCGTCGATGTGCGCAACTACCTGATCAGCATCCTGGAAGGCAAGCGGCAAGATGATTCGTTCTTTGGCTACATCTACACGCTCGATGAAGGTGACGACCCCTTCAGCGAGCGCAACTGGCCGAAGGCAAACCCGGGCCTGGGTATGTCCAAGACCTGGGAATACATGCGCTCGATGGCGCGCAAGGCGGCGGCGCTGCCCAGTGCCTTGGTCAACTTCAAGACCAAGGATCTCAACATCTGGTGCAACGACGCCGAAGGGTGGTTCAACGTCGACGTGTGGGACAAGGGCAAGAAGCCATTCGACCCGCTGGCCCTGCGCGGCCGGCGGTGTTTTGGCGGTATCGATCTGTCGCAGACCACCGACCTGACGGCCTTCGTGCTGGTGTTCCCGCCGACCGAAGACGATCCCTACTGGTACGTGTTGGCCTGGACCTACTGCCCGCGTGCCCGGGTTCTGGCGCAAAAGGATGACGCGGCCCCCTATGCGAAGTGGGAACAGGCCGGGCACCTGACGGTGACCGAGGGCGACATCGTGGACTATGCCCCGATGAAGCGGCAGATCCTGGCGGCCAGCCAGCTGTACGACATCGTCGAAATGGCCTACGACAAGTGGAACGCGACCCACCTGGTCAATGAGCTGGTAGAGGAAGGCGTCGTGATGGTGGAGGTGCCGCAGAACACCGGCGGCATGTACCCGGGCTCCAAGCTGCTGGAGCTGTGTGTGTATGGCAAGCGGCTGCGGCACGGTGGAAATCCAGTCCTGCGCTGGGCTGCGATGAACGTGTCGCTGCTATTCGATTCGAACGGCAACTTCAGGCCGGACAAAAAGAAGTCTTCGACGAAGGGTCGGATAGATCCCATCGTCGCTGCCGTGCTGGCGCTCAGTCGGGCTGCCGTGCATGAGCCTCGTGATCTATCCGATTTCCTCAACGATCCAATCGTCTTCTGATGAAAATACTCACCAAAGCCTCGGCTGGGATCGCCCAGTGGCTGGGCCGATCGCTGGGCCTTGCCGATTCGGGATTCTGGCGCTGGTACTTCGGCTCCGACAACTACGCCGGCAAGACCGTGACAGCCCAGACGGCCCTGCAGTTGTCGGTGGTGTGGGGCTGCGTGCGGCTGCTGTCGCAAGTCGTCGGGACGTTGCCGGGGTTCCTGTATGTCAGGGATGCCAACGGGCGGCGCCGGCTGGCCACCGAACACCCGCTGTATACCATCCTGCACGACCAGCCGAACGCCGACATGACGGCGGCGGATTTCTGGCAGTGCCTAATCGCCTGCGTGGCGCTGTGGGGCAATAGCTACGCGCTGATTCACCGGGTGGCCGGCCGGATCGTCGCCCTGGATCCGCTGCGGCCTGAGCTCATGGTGGTCAAACTCAACAAGGCGGGTGATCGGGAATACCACTACACCGATCTCAAAGGCAAGCTGACCATCTATAGCGAGTCGGAGATCTTCCACATCAAGGGGTTCTCCCTGGATGGTCTGATCGGGCTGTCGCCAATCGCCTATGCCCGCAACACGCTGGGCACGGCCATGGCGCAGGAAGAGACAGCCAGCCGAATATTTGCCAACGGCCTGCGGCCCAGCGGCGTGGTGTCGACCGACCAGATCCTGACCCCCAAGAACCGGGACGAGATCCGCAAAAGCGTGTTGGCGCAGGTCGCGTCATCGTCGCAGTCGGGCGGTACGGTCGTGCTCGAGGCCGGCATGAAGTATCAGCCGGTGACGATGAACCCGGAAGATGCGCAGTTGCTGCAAAGCCGCGCCTTTTCCATCGAAGAGCTGTGCCGCTGGTTCTACAACATCCCACCCATTCTGATAGGCCATTCGCAGCAGGGTCAGACGATGTGGGGCAGCGGGGTGGAGCAGGTCATCATGGGCTGGCGCGTGATGGGTCTAGGTCCGTTGGTAGTGGGCATCGAGCAGTCGGTTCGCCGGCAGCTGCTGGCGCCCGTCGAGCGCCGCGACCATTACTGGAAATTCTCGCTGGAAGGGCTGATGCGAGCCGATTCTGCTGGCCGCGCGCAGCTCTATGCCTCGAAGGCGCAGAACGGCCTGGCGAGCCGCAACGAACTGCGCGAACTCGAAGACGATCCGCCGTACGAAGGCGGCGAGATCTTCACCGTGCAGTCCAACCTCACCCCGATTCAAAGCCTGGGCCAGCAGTCTGAAGACCGGCAGGCGAAGTCGGCCCTCCAGCAGTGGCTGGGCCTCCCAACGTTCGAGGACAAGAAATGAAGCGAAAAGACGCAGCGATGCAGATCCGATCATTCGATTACGAAGTCAAGGCCGTCAGCGAAGACGGCCTTTTTTCTGGGTACGGCTCGGTCTTCGGCGTGGTCGACAGCTACAACGAAGTGGTGGCACCCGGCGCTTTTGTCGAAAGTCTGGCCGACACGCGCGCGAAAGGCCGAACGCTGCCGGTGCTGTGGCACCACCGCGCGCCCGAGCCTATTGGTCACTGGGACATTTCCACGCTCAAGGAAGATTCCCATGGTCTGTACGGCGCAGGCCAGTTGTGGCTGCAGGACGCTGCCTATGCCAAGACGGCCTACCGGGGGTTGCAGACGCGCGCGATCACGGGCCTGTCTATTGGCTATTACGTGCGCGACGATTCGTACGACGAGAAGACCCGGCTGCGCACGCTGAAGAAGCTGGACCTGGTCGAGATTTCCATTGTCACCGCGCCCGCCAACGATGAGGCGCGCATCGACGCAATCAAGGCGCGCCTTGCCCATGGGGCGCTGCCAGAACTTCCCGACTTCGAGCGGTTCCTGCGCGAGGCAGGCTTTTCGAAGTCGCAGGCCGCGGTGATCGCGAATCGTGGCCTGAAGCATTTGCTCCGGAGCGAGTCCGAGGGCCACACCGCGATATCCAACGAACTGGCCCAACTGGCGCACCACGCGTCGGGCTTCTCTCTTCCCAAATTCTAAGGAAACACCATGCGAATCAGTCAACTCGAACAGTCGGCGCTGGCCGTCGCCGTAGGCAAAGGCCTGCAGGCGCGCGCCATGGAGCGCAAGAGCGCCGGCGGTGCCGGTGGCGAGGGCGGCGACGCGCTCGAAGTCAAAGAGCTCGTCAAGGCCCTGACGCAGCGCGACGACGAAATCAAGAAGTTTGCCGAAAAGGCGACGGAAGAAATCAAGTCGCTGGGCAAAGTCTCTGACGAAACGCGCGAGGCCCTGGAAAAAATCTCGGCCGAAGGTATCAAGATGAACGATCGTCTGCTCGAGCTCGAGCAGAAAATGGTTCGTCGGGCGGGCAACGACAACGAGCGCATCAAGTCGGTCGGCGAGCAATTCGCCGAAACCGAGGACTACAAGGAGCTGTCCAGCAAGGGTCGTGGCACCGCGCGCATGCGCCTGAAGGCGGTGACCAATATCACCAGCATCACGACCGGAACCGGCGGCGTTGGCGCGGCGATCGAACCCACCCGCGTGCCGGGCATCATCAGCCGCCCCGACCGGCCGATGACGATCCGTGATCTGCTGATGCCGGGGCGCACCGCATCGGACTCGATCGAGTTTGTGCAGGAAAGCGGCTTCCAGAACATGGCCGGCCCCGTGGCCGAAGGCGCCGACAAGCCCCAGTCGGACCTGTCGTTCGAGCTGAAGACCACCCCGGTTCGCACTATCGCGCATTGGATGCGTGCGTCCAAACAGGTGCTGGCCGATATTCCGCTGCTGCAGAGCTACATCGACGGCCGGCTGCTCTACGGCCTGCAGTACGTCGAAGAGCAGCAACTGCTGGCGGGCGATGGCACGGGCCAGAACCTGCTGGGGCTGATCCCGCAGGCGACCCCGTTCGACGACGCACTGCGCCAAACGGGCGACACGAAGATCAAGACGTTGCGTCGCGCCATCCTGCAGGTCCGCCTGGCGGAGTACCGCGCCAGCGGCATCGTCCTGAACCCGATTGACTGGGCGGACATCGAACTCGAGACGGATGCCAATGGTCGCTACATCTGGGTCAACGTCGTCGAGGGTGGCCAGGCGCGGATGTGGCGTTTGCCGGTGGTGGAAACCACGGCCATCCCGCAGGGCTCGTTCCTGGTCGGTGCCTTCGACATGGCCGCCCAGATCTTCGACCGTGAAGACGCCGCGGTCGAGGTGTCGACCGAGGACGGCGACAACTTCCGCAAGAACATGGTGACGATCCGTGGCGAAGAGCGCCTGGGTCTGGCGGTGTACCGCCCCGAATCGTTCGTGTTCGGCGACTTCGAGGCGCCCGAAACGCCTTAAGCACCCTTCAACCATCAGCCATAAGGGCCGGCCGGGGCAACCTGGCCGGTAGGAAACCATGGAAGTGATAGTCCAAAGAGCATTCCTGAACGGTGCTGACTGGGTGAAGCCGGGCCAGCCGCTCACCGTGTCGGACGGCCGCGGCAAAGATCTGGAGGCAAACAAGCTGGTTCGTCGCAAAGGCGCGGGCGACCCCAGCCCGGCATCGGCCAGCGCGAAGGGGCGCGCGCGGCCGGGCGGCGCCCGGGGCGCCACCAAAGCGGCTGCCGGCAAGCAAGCCGCCACGCCGTCGAACAAGCAGGCCCCGGCTGCTGAAACGCCGCCCGCCGGTCCTGCCGCCACCCAGGAAAACCCGCAGGCATCCAACGGCGATGCTCCCGCCGCGTCGAACAAGGGTGATGGCGATGGCGCTGCCGACGCTTGACGAGGCGAAGCTGCACCTGCGCGTCGATTTCGACGACGACGACACGCTGATTTCATTGCTGCTGTTGGCGGCTATCGAGTCTGCCTCCAATTTCCTGGCCCGGCCGATACCGTGGCCGAAGCTGGACGATGAGGGGGTGCCGGTCGTGGACGGGGCTGGGGATCCGGTCATCGAACCGGTGCCCGAATCCGTAAACGCCGCCATCAAGCTGGAGCTGGGTGCGCTGTACGCCAATCGGGAGCCCGAGGCGCCGGTGCGCTCGCCGGCCTTCAAGGCGTTGCTGACGCCGTACCGGACAGGAATGGGTGTATGAAGGCCGGTCCCCTGAACAAGCGCATCGCCATCGAGCGACCGGTGTACGAGCGCACCACGACGGGCGCGCAGCGCCTGCTGGGCTGGGAGCCGGTCGGCAGTGCGGCGAACCCGCAGGGGCGCTACTGGGCCTCGGTCGAGCCGCTGCGTGGACGCGAGTACTACGCAGCGGGCGTGCAGATCCGAGCTGACATGGACACACGCATCGTGATGCGCGTGCAGCCTTCGGTGCAGTTCGACGCGACGATGCGGGCGACTTACGGGCAGGCGGTCTATGGGTTCGTGTCAGTCGCCAATGTCAAGGAAGCGGGCGACATGCTGGAAATCACGGCCAAGGCCGGCGGGGTGTCCGATGGTCGATAGGGTCAAGATGACCGGGTTGCGCGAGATGGGCGCGGCGTTTCGTGAGCTGGACGCCCGGCTGCAGAAACGGATCGGGCGCAGCGCTGTGTCGGCGGGCGGCCGGGAGCTGCAGCGCGAGGCCAAGCGCCAGGCGCCAGTGCTGAAGGATCCCGATCCTCGACGCAAGCCCGGTACGGTGCGCGATGCGACGCGGGTCAAGGCGGTGCGCAAGAGGACCGGTCAGTTCGAGGCCCGCGTCTGGGTCAAGGGCATCGGGTCGAAAAAGGTCAAGGCGTTCAAAGCGACTACGGGCCTGAATAGCAGTGACAACCCGAATGATCCCTACTACTGGTGGATGGTGCATTTCGGCACGTCGAAGTTGCCGGCCAATCCGTGGATGTCGCGGGCTTTCGACGCCAAGAAGTTGGCGGCGGCGCAGAAGACAGCGACCCAGCTGGGGAAACGCCTGGAGGCCGAGGGCAAGGTCATCGGCAACACAATCGGAAAGGTGAAGTAGATGAGCGTCGCGGAAACCCTGGCAAGCGTCCTGGGGCCTCTGGTGGGCGGCCGTGCCTATCCGGTGTTGCTGCCGCAGGACCTGGCCGACTGGCCGGCCATTCGCTACACGGCCTACCTCGTTCCTGCCAATACGAACTGCGGCTCGTCGGATCTGGGCGACTACCGGATCCAGGCCGATGTGTTCGGGGTCGAGTACGACGCCGTCGCCGCCCTGGCGGCACAGGGTGGGCCGGTGTGCCTGGCTATCGAGGGTGCGTTCGAAAGCTTCGAACTGGTCGCCATCGATGAGGACTTCGAGGAAGACGGAAGACTTTTCCGCCGGCGGATCGAGTATTCGGTCGCGGCAACTTGATAGGGCGTCGCCCATTTTTCTTTCCCGGCAATCGGGATAACTCACACTCAGAGGTGCATTTATGTCCAAGGGTAAAACTACCCGATTCAACGGGTCGCGCTACGCCGTGCAGACCGGCTTCGAAGACACCCCGAAGGCCATCACGCTGGCCACGTCCACCAAACCCATTGTGCTGACGGTGACCACCCATGGCTACGCATCGGCCGACGTGGTGCAAGTGGTCGGGCTGCACGAAGATGTCGACGCCACCTACGCCATCAAGGTGCTGACCGCCGATACCTTCGAGCTGCGAGGCAGCAATGGCGAGGACTACGACTTCACGGATGTCGCGGAAGCGACCGTGGCGCGCGGCGTGTTCGCCAACATCTGCGAACTGACCAGTTACAACGAGGTCGGCGACACCCGCGCCCAGCTTCCCACGTCGACGATCTGCTCGGATGACGAGGAAGAATCCGAGCCCGGCTCCCGCACGCCCGGCACGCTGACCCTGCAGTTCAATTCGGCGCCGGCCACCGCCAGCCAGCAGGCGCTGCAGGCCCTGGACGACGCTACCACGAAGTTCTGGTCGCGGCTGCGCCTGACCAATGGCCAGGGCACGATGCTGGTGCACGGCTATATCCAGACGGGCATCGGCATGGATGGTTCGACCGGCGCGCTGTTCACGGGCGGGGTCACCATCCAGAAGACCCCGCCTGTCAGCGGCGCGCGGTCGAAAGTCTGGTTCCCGACCGTGACGGGTGCGTGAGGTGCAAGCCATGGACCAACGTGAACCCAACGCCCAGGAACTGCGCGCACACATCCTGGCGCACAAGCCCAAGATGAAACCCGTCGAAGTGCTGGGCCAGAAAGCCTACATGCGCCAGGACCTGAGCGTGGGGGAGGCCAACGACTATTACCAGGCCGCCCGCAAGCGCAAGATCAAGCTGGCCGAAGCAGCCGGAATCGAGCTGACGTTCGATGATGCCGAGGCGCTGCAGTCGGAACTGGACGCCATCGCGGACCCCTATGCCATGGCCTCGCGCATCGCACATCGCTTGTGCGACAGCGCCGGTACGCGGATATTCGACCCCTCGCTCGAAGACGATCTTAAGTTCATCAACGGACTGGGCAATGAGTTCCTGCAGGCGGCCGATACCGGCGAGGAACCCATCGAAAAAAACTGACGCCCCGGCGCGAGTTCCAGCTACTGCTGTGCCTCGCGCTGGGTAAGTTGCCGGCCGAGATCGAGGCCATGCCCGAACAGCATCTTGTGGAGTTCGAACGGCTCTACGAGAAACAGCCATTCGGCCTATGGCGAGACGACTTTCGGGTGGCGCAACTGGCTGTTGTCGTGGCTCGCGCGGCCGGCAACAAGATGCTGGGCGTTGACCAGGTGATGAGCTTCTGGGGCCAGTCAGACCAGGCCGGGGCCGGCGACATCGGGACCCTGGTGCTGGATGCCGAAGTGGTGGGCTGAAGTCGATCCACCTGAAACGTGAAGCAATGAAACGGGAGCCTCCATGGCTGGCGGTGCAATTGGCAAGCTGAACATGCTGCTCGGTCTGGATACGACCGAGTTCAGTTCGGGCCTCACGAAATCGGAATACAGCGCGCGCCAGGCCATGGAGCGCATTCGCCGCGGCATGGCGGCGGACATCGGACGCGTGGCGGGCCTGTGGGCGGGCTTCGCGCAAGGTGTTACCGATGCGCTGATGCAGATTCCGCGCGAGGCCTTGACGGCAGTCAAGAACGCCGTCGACGAAATGGATGCGGTGTCCGATCGCGTGCAGCGGCTGGGCATCGGGGCGGAATCGTTGCAGGAGCTGTCCTATTACGCCGAGTTCTCTAGCGTTTCGATTGAAGGGCTCGACACGGGTATCAAGACGCTGTCCAAGAACATGGAGGCGGCGCAGCGCGGCACCAAGACGCAGGCGGCGCTGTTCAAGGCGTTGGGCGTCGACGTGGCCGACAGCACGGGCAAGCTGCGCGGCGCGGATGAGGTGATGCGCGATGTGGCGGATCGCTTTGCCCGAATGGAGGATGGCGCGAACAAGACCGCCATCGCGCAGGAGCTTTTCGGCAAGACTGGCGCCGATATGATCGTCATGCTCAATGGCGGGGCGGCAGGCTTCGACGAGGCGGCTGCGCGGGCGCGCGACTTCGGCATCGTGGTCGGCGAAGACGTGATTGACGCTGCCGCACAGTTCAATGACTCCATGGATGATATGCAGCGCATCGCCAAAGGGGCGTTCAACGAACTGGCCGCCGCGGCGTTGCCGGTGCTCAACACGTTTATTGAAAGGGTGTTGACAGCTCGGAAGGAACTAAAGGACTTTCTGGGCGCGGTTCAAGGTGCCGCCTATGACTCACTCTTTGGTAACGAAAACCCATTCCTGGCCATTGGGGAGTATGAGAAGCAGCGGGAGTCTATTCAGCGCGAACTGGATGCGCTGCAGCGCGGCGACATCCTGGCCCACGCAAACTCGATCCTGGTCGGTGTTACCGAAATGGATATGCAGGACCAGCTGCGCATTGTCGACCGCTATATCGCATCCGCACGGGCCCGTATCGATCAGGCGACTAAGGAGTGGGGCATTGATGTTCCCACCGGGACGGTGCCGACACTTGCGCCAGTGACGGTTACCGGAAGTGATGGCGGCAAGGGCGGCGGAAAAGCGCGCCTGGACCAAGGCCAGCGCTATATCGAGCAGATGCAGCAGCGACTGGAGCTGATTGGCCGGGAAACCGAAGCTGAGAAACTGCTGGCGAACATCGCCACGGGTGCTATTACGTTCAAGACCGATCAGGAGCGCAGTTTCGCGCTGGCCCTGGCCGCGTCCACCGACGCCGTCAATGACCAGATGGAAGCGATCGAGGTGGCGAAGAAGCGGACCGAGCAGTACGCCAAGCTGATGGATCAGCTGTACCCCGAACGGGCCAAGGCAGAGGATTTCATCGGCCAGGTGGCCGTGCTGGGCGAAAACCTGGATGTCGACAGCCCCGAGTATGCGGATGCGCTGGAGCGGCTGACGAAGCGGTTTGGCGAGACAACCGACACCCTGACGGAATTCGCCAAAGAGGGCGCCCGGAACATCCAGGGCTATCTGGGCGACGGCATCTATGACCTGGTGTCTGGCAAATGGGAAGGGATGGGGTTGAAGTTCGCCAACATCCTGGCGCGCATGGGCGCCGATCTGGCGGCATCCGAGCTGGGCAAGTTGCTGCTGGGCGGCTATGGATCTTCCTCCAGTGGGGTGGGTGGTCTGTTCGGAAGTCTGTTAAGCGGGGCCACGCAGTGGCTGTTTGGCGGTAAGACTGGCGTTGCGCTGGGTGGCACCTCGGGCTTGAGCGGAAGCTGGGGCGCGGTTCTGGGTGGCCGGGCCAATGGCGGATCCACCGCCGCCAACGGGCTGTATGAACTCAACGAGCGCGGCTGGCCGGAGCTGTACACGACGCGCGGGCGGACCTTCCTGGCGACAGGCGCGGGCGGCGGCTATGTCACGCCGCTTGACACTGGATTCGGCGCCTCGGCCATGCCCCGCATCACGGTCAACAACTACGGCACGCCCCAGCAGTATGAAGCGGAAAGCATATCGCGGGACGAGATCAGGCTGATCGCCCGCGATCAGGTCTATGAGGAAGGTCCCCGGATGATGGAAACGCAGTTCGGCCAGGCGAATTCGCGCGGCTCGCGCGCCATGGGCCGGTCATTCAATGTGGCGCGCAAGCGATGATCAAGCTACGTCTGCCATTCCTGCCCCTGCAGGAAGGCTACTCGGTCCAGTTCGGTGACGGTACGCAGCGCATCGCCCTCGATGGAGGGCCGGCGCGCTACCGGGCAGGCGTGCAGGGTAGCCCGAATACCGTCACGGCGTTCTGGCGCCTCCGCGACGAGAAATACAGCCTGTTCATGGGGTTCTACCGCGCCTGCCAGGCGCAGGGGGGCGGGCCCTTCGAAGTCGATCTCAAGATCGACGGGCATGAAAAGCGGCGGTATGAGGCTCATTTTCTGCCTGAATCTGTGCGCCTGGTCAGCAAGGCCGGACGCTTTTTCACCGTGGCCGCGACGCTGGAGGTGGACACGTTGCCCGAGTTTGACGGCGGAGACCTGGACTACTGGGCTTCGCTAATCATGCTGCTGGTTATCTACGGCAGTCTCCCAGCTGCGCAGGAGATCCTGAATCTGCTGGCGAAGCTCGTGAACGAGGATCTGCCCCATGCCTGACATCAATCCCGAAGCCGATTTCTATTTCGCCGCGCCAGCGTCCACGGCCGGTATCGAGACGCTGGAAATCAGCCAGATCAGCTTCTCGCAGGTCTGGTACCTGCAGTTCCACTACCGGCTGGGGTTGTGGGCTCGCCTGGAGAATGCCGAACAGGTGTTTTTCCAGTATGTGCCCATGCGGCTGCGCAAGCTCGAGGAAACCGGAAACCTGGATTTTGGCCTGACCGTGACGCTGGGCGACCTGGGCGAGATCCTGCCCGACGAGATCCAGCGCGCGCGCGACGCCGGCACGCTGCGCACGCATCGCCCGCGTGTGGTTTACCGCGTCTATCGCAGCGACAGCTTGGAAGCGCCGATGGTCGGGCCGATCGTGCTGCAGGCGCGGGAGATTTCGCGCACCAATGACGGGGCACAGTTCAATGCCAAGGCGCCCGAGCTGAATGTCAGCAAGACCGGCGAGATCTATAAGACCGACCGGTTTCCGATGCTGCTGGGGTTCCTATGACCATCGATGACTTGCTGCACCGCGAGTACGACCGCAAGACCTACAACTGCCTGCACTTCGCGGCTGACGCCTGGGAACTTCTGACCGGCGACGGCCGGCTGCGCCAGGTGCGCGAAGACGATTTCAAGGCGGGCCGGCTGGCTGCCCTGTTCCGAGACTACCGGCGCGTGGCAGGGCCCACCGTCACACCCGCCATTGTGCTGATGGAGACGCTGGAAGGGGAGGCCCATATTGGCGTCTGCGTTCGGCAGCGGCTGCTGCACAACAGCGAACTGGGCCCGACATTTTTCTCGGTGGAAGCAATGGCGCCCTTATACCGAAACATGAGGTACTACGCATGAGCGTGCTGGTGTATCTGTATCGCGCGCCGGACGTGGCAGCGCCCGAGAAACATTTTGTCGACGGGGATGTGACAGCCTTCCTCCGTCGCGAGTTTGGCAGGCGCCATTTTCCGGCGGGCGGGCGAATTGTCGACATGTCGACCGGCGCAATCGTGACGCCCGCTGCGCCGGAGGATGAGCAGCGCCTGAACACTCTAACCGGCCCGCTTGTTGTGGAGGTGTTCCCGCGAGATCCAAGCACGCTCGTGGCCATCGCCGTGTCGCTCGCGCTGTCAACGGCATCGATGATCCTGACGGCTATTCTCGCCCCGGATCCGCCCAATGCCACGCAGCGGAACGTGCAGCAGGAGAGCCCGAATAATGGGCTGTCCGAGCGTACCAACGAGGCACGCATCAACGGCAGGCTCCCGGATATCTACGGGACCGTGCGTTCCACGCTGGATCTGCTCGCGCCGCCGTACAAGATATTCTTGAACCACGTCGAGCAGGAAATCGCCTACATGTGCGTAGGCCGGGGCAGCTATGAGATCCACGATGTGCGTGACGACACCACCTCGATATCGCAGATCGCGGGGTCCTCGGTGCAGGTCTACGGCCCCTTCACATCGCCGAACAGCGGCGCGCCGCAGCTGACCATCGGCGACCCCATCAACATTCCCGTCCTGACAGCCAAGCGTGTGGGCTCGGTAAACGGCCAGACCCTGCTGCCCCAGGATGCTGGCCGGGTGGTGCGTGCGTCCACGCGTTTCGAGTCGCCCAATGTGGTGCGGTACCTGGGCTCCAGCGCCGACTATGCCGATCTGTTCGTGCCCGGCGACACGGTAGTGATCTCGGAAGCTGCCCAGACAGAGGGCATCTTCACCTACTCGCTGGGCCCGGATGAGGCGCAGTTCAGGGCCGATGGCGAGCCAGAATGGGGCGAAGTGGTCATTCCGGGCAATCGCACGGCCGACTGGGGCGGTGGGATGGTCATGACGATCACCAACGGAACAATCCACTGGACCCAGAATACTGGCGGCGATGCCGGCCAGGATTACGAGGTATACGGCAATGTCAACGGGATTTACCCAGTACTGTATTCAACCTACGACGAGCTGGCCGCTACGACGGCGGTACGCCTCGACATATCTAGCAACACTGGCGCCTGGAGCGCTTTCCGGAACCGATTTTCAGAGGTGCGGGGCGGGCCGACGCTCAGCCGGCCTTCCGGTGTAGTGCAGTTCGACCTGTCGGGCACCTACGTGGTCAACACTGTCACGTCGACCACGCTGACCCTGAACAACCCGGCCGCGGTCAATCCGGGCTGGGATGTGATGCTGAACGACTATGGCGGCCAGTCGAAATCACTGCGTCCAGTGATTGTCACTAGCGGGGAACGTTGGGTGGGTTGGATGGAGGTGAGGTCGTTCGACTATATCGACGAGGTAATTGGCAATGTTATTGCCCTGAATGGTCTGTACGCAGACAACGGACAGTCTCAAAGCCGTCGTGATGTTGCCTACCGACTGGAGGCACAGCGACTGGATGAGGCGAATAATCCGACCGGGCCAATACAGATTTATGACCGAACTATTCAAGGCTCGGCTGTGAGTAGGTCGACACGTGCGGACACTCTGCGAGCAGCGCTGGGCGGAGTCCGAAGCAAAGCGTGGCGGTTCCGCAACCGCCGGATTACTCCTTCTGACGATGACTTCGAAGGCTCGGTCGTTGACGAGATCAAGTGGCGAGACCTGTACGTGGCGTCGTATGTCAATGAACCCCACTTCGGTAACATCACGACCGCCCAGTCGGTGACCTTCGCCACCGATGGCGCGTTGGCCATCAAAGAGCGCAAGTTGAACATGCTAGTGACGCGCAAGCTGCCACGCCGGGAAGCGGATGGCAGCTTTTCCGCCGAGCTGTATCCGACCAACAATGTCGCCGACATCATATCGGCTATCTGCCTGGACTCGAAGATTGGGAATCGCACGCTGGCAGAAGTGGATTTCGACAACGTTTACCAGACCGCGCAGGCTGTCCGCGACTACTTCGGGGTGGATGTCGCGCAGTTCAACTACACCATCGATTCCGACAATCTGAGCTTCGAGGAAACGATCGCGATGATTGCGGAGGCGGTGTACTGCAAGGCCTACCGTCGAGGCAGCGTGATCCGCCTACTCTTCGAGCGGGAGACGGATGACAGTTCACTGCTATTCAACCACCGGAACAAGGTGCCCGGCAGTGAACAGCGTACCGACCAGTTCGGCAATTCCGAAGGCAATGACGGCGTCGAGTATCAGTGGATCGATCCTGAAAACGATGCCCCCGTGACAATCTACTTGCCGGAAGACCGCTCGGCGGTGAACCCCAAGCGTATCGAGTCGGTGGGCGTGCGCATCTATGAGCAGGCCTACCTGCACGCCTGGCGCGCCTGGAACAAGATCCAATTCCAGGATGAAGTGGCGGAATTCACCGCGTTGCCGGAGGCCAACATGCTGACGGTCAGCGAGCGGTTTCTTTGTGCGGATAACACGCGGGGCCAAAGCCTGGATGGCGACGTGCTGGCCGTGGATGCGGATGAGCCGCGGTTGATAACGCTGTCTCAGCCGATCGATTGGCAGGATGGGCAGGCCTATCGAATCTTCCTGCAAAACAGTGACGGACGGGTCGAGGCGATGGAGGTGACGTATGGCGGTAGTCGGCGCCACGCATTGCTGGAGCGCGTGCCGCGTACGCCGATCGTGGCGAGAGGCGAGGCCTACAACACGACCACCTACATCATTGGCGTGGGAGAGAGTCCCCGCCAGGCGCGGCCGTTCTTGGTGACTGAGAAAGGGTCGCCGAATGACGACGGCACGATCCCCGTGACAGCCATCAACTACGACGCCCGGTATTACCAGAACGACCTGGATTTCCACGCATAGCAGTACACCACATTGACTACCCCGCCGCCGAGCGGGGTTTTTTATTGCGAGTTCGTATGAAATACATTACCGCGCAAGATCTGCAGGGCGCGAGCACGGACGCCAGCACCCTAGAGAAGTTTGTCAATGGCCCGCTTGGCGAGCCGAATGTCAACCGGGTTGGCAATGATGTCTCCAACCTGGAGACGTTGAGAGGCGAGGTGCTTGAGGTGGCAGCCGGCGCCGCGCGCATGGTCACGTACTTGACTCAGGCCGACATGTACGCGGATCTGGCTCAGCCCGTACCCACCGTAGGACAGGTGACAAACGATCCGAACCCCGCGCTGAATGGATACTACGTATGGAATGGCACTGCCTGGTTATGGTCGGGCCTTCAGCCGCCTAGCGCTGCGCAGCTGGACCAGGTTGCCGCCGACGCATTGGCCGTCGGGGTAAGTGCCCGTGGGCTATGGCCATACCCGTGGCGGGTCGCCGATGGGGCCGGCAACATGTTGGCTTATGTGGATGGGCGTGCTGGTGTATTTCGCACGTTGACGGATCAGTTGCCGGGTCTGCCGTACCTGGGCGCGGTGTACCGGTACTTGGTGCAGGTCGCAGGCCGCGCTGCTTTTGGTGTGACGCATCGCGGGGGCTTCGTCGCGGGCGGTGAGCAGTTGCTCGACGGCGACTATCGACTGACGTGGTCGCAAGGCGGCCGGATTGTCATGGGGCAACGCCATGACGGTTCCCTTGATATGGGCACGGGCTTGCGCGGCCGTTCCCGGGTTTACACAAAGGGTGTCGAGGGCGCGCGCCAAATCTACGCTTGGAATGAACGTCTGGGCGAGCTTCAGATCACGGACAACGTGTATGACAACTGGGCGCCAGAATTGGTGCAGGGGGAGGTTCAGTGGCTGACCGATGCATTCGGCTCCATAGCGTTGCGTCGCCGGCAGGTGGTGCCCGGCGGCCCGTTCGGTCCTGAGATTGCTCGGGTTGTGTTTGCCCTGGCGTCGGGCCAGTCTCTGGCGATCGGTGCCGCCACGGTGCCAATGACGGTGACGCCGCCGGCCCCCGACCGACTGGTTACATTCAACCATGGTGTGCGTCGAGATGGCGATTTAAGCACCGTGCCGATCCGACCGTGGGAAGTTGAATGGTTGGTCCCAGGCGCTTCCAACATTGCAGAGGTTCCTCTGATACAGCAGTCGGCGACGGCGCTGCTTGGCACCGTCCGCTATGACGATGATGTCGCGATAATCGCGGGCGAGTACGGCAAGGGTGGCACATCGATCACCGAACTGGGCAAGGGGTCGACGCCGTATCAAAACGGCATCACGGCGGCACAACGCGCAAAGCAACTGTGCGACGAGGCTGGCCTTGAGGTTGTGTGCCCAGTTGCGACTTGGATTCAAGGTGAAGCGGACCGGGACATGCCTGCCGGCGAGTACAGCATGTGGATGCTGGATCTGCAGCCGAACTACGACACTGATCTGCGCGCGATCTTCACAGCCCAAGTTTCGCCGATCCTGGTGCTGCTAGATCAGATTTCAAGCTGGACTGCCTACGGCTCCACGGAATCGCTGGTGCCGTTCGAGCAGTTGCAGCTGGCGCTGGACCATCCGGATCAGTTCCTCTGCGCAGGGCCGAAGTATCACCTGCTGCATGCCGATGATGGTGTGCATATGCGATCTGAATCGTCGCGCCGGCTCGGAGCAAAATTCTCGGAAGCAATGATTGCGGCGTATCGGGGCGAGGCATGGTTGCCGACGCACGCGACCGGCGCCGAGCTATCTGGCACTGTCGTAACGATCACTTTCCATACGCCGCATGCGCCCCTGGTCGCCGATACCGTGAACGTGCTCGATCCCGGCGATTTGGGCCTACGTTGGATCGACGCTGGCGACGGCAATGCCGTCTCGATCACATCGGTGGTTGTCAATATTGACAACACCGTTTCCGTCGCGCTATCGGGCGTTCCCACCGGTACCGGTCAGATGATTGGCATCGCCGATATTGGGACCGCAGGGGCCTCTGGCGGCCCGACGACCGGGCCGCGGTCTTGTCTGCGCGACTCATCGCCCTATGTCGACTTGCAGGGTCATCCGATTTTTAACTGGGCATGCCATCAACGCGTGCCTGTCACCGTCATCTAAAGAGGAAGTCATGGCAATCAACGGACAATCCATCATCCTACCCGGCGTTGCGGCGGCGGCAGCCAGCGGCGCGCGGAACGACATGACGCAGGGCGATAGTGCCGCTGCGATGATCCCTGACCTGATGACCTGCCTTATGGCTGAGTCCGTGCGCATCACGCCGGCGGGTTTCGAGGGGTTCGACGCGACCGACAGCCGGCTGCTCATCACCTCTGGTGTCAATGCCGGCCTGATCGCGGTCAACCAGCAGGATCCCATCTTCGCGGGCCGGCCCTCGATCACCATGCCGAATGCCTCGGGGCTCGATATGCCGGCGGGTAGTGCTGGCGGGATTCAGTCCTATACCGCCGTGCTGGTCATGGCGCATGCCGCCGAAGGGTTGGCGGGTGGCGAGAACAGGATTCTGACCATCGTCAATCCGAACGGCGACACCGTCGCATTGACCATCCGGCGGTTTGGCGCCCAGCTGTCTGCGCCCGGTCTGTATATCCAGCCGTACAGCGCGACCGGCAATGATCGGCTGTCAATCCTGGAATCGACCGGGACATTGCCTGTGGCAGATTCCACCGTGGTCTACGTGGTGGATTGGTCTAACAGCGCCAAGTTGCTGCGCCTTGGCGTGAATTCGTCGGTGGCCACGGCGCAGACCGCCTTGCCGAACTCGTTTGCGGCGGCTACGGACGCGAACGCCCGTTGGCGGCTGGGTCCGTCCATCGCTGGCCCAGCGATCGGCCGTATCGCGCGCTTGTATGTATGGCCACGATCGCTCATGTCCAGCACCATCGGAACCCAACAACTCACCGACTTGGTGGCGGCGCTGAAATCGACCTACGGCATCGCCTGATTACAGCAAGCCTGAATGCCCGCTTCGGCGGGTTTTTCCGCCTGGAGAGATCATGCGTACCATCGTTATCACCGCGGGGCACAGCAACACAGACCCCGGCGCAGTCGGCGGCGGGACGACCGAGGCTGCCATCGTCACGGAGTTCCGCAACCTGGTGGCCGTCCAGCTGCGTGCAGCAGGCATTGAGCCGGTGACGGACGGCTCTGGCGTACAGAACCTGCCGCTGCGCCAGGCCATCAGTTTGGTCAAGCCAGGGAGCGTTGCCGTCGAGTTCCACTGTAACGCAGCTGCCTCGCCTTCGGCCACTGGTGTCGAAACACTATCGAACGTCCGCGACATGCCCTTCGGTGCCCAGCTGTGCGAAGCGGTGTCCGATGTGCTGGGCATCCGAAACCGTGGCGCCAAGGGGGAGGTCGCTGGCCAACACTCGAGGCTAGGCTTTGTGCGCGCCGGCGGCCTCATCCTCGAACTGTTCTTTATCAGCAATCCGCTTGATCTGCAGCGGTATCACGCTGGCAAACATGAGCTGGCGGCACGCCTGGCGGGTGTTCTCATGGCGGCGGCAAGGGACGCATTGGGGGAGTGATGCAGATACCTGAGGAATTGTCGGGCGGCGGCATTGGCGGATGGATTGGGGCTATTGCTGCCACCGTCGTCGGGGGTGGTTTGTTCCTTCGGCGCTGGCTATCCAAGGATGCCGTCGAGCGCGCGGGCGACGAAGCGCAAAAGGAAGTGATTGATATGTTGACGGCGCAACTCGCCGCCGCGCTTGCCCGAGCCGACACTCTGACGAAAGAGTTGCGGCTGGCCTACGAATCTATCGCCGATTTGCGCGAGAAGGTTGCCCGTCTGGAGACCCGAATGCAGATCTGGGAACAGGAGAAGGCCCGTGCCCAACCGAATACGTGAACGGATTTGCCGAATCTGCGAGAAACACACCCGCCCGATTCAGATATTGGAGGGCTGGCTGCTGCTGGCTATGGTCGTGGGCGGAAGCTTTGCCACCGGCCACTTTGCCGGCCTGTCCCGGGCGGACGTGCAGATTGCCGAACAGTCGCGCGCCCACCAGGCTGAACAACAGCGACTGATGGATATCAACCGACAGCTGATGCTGATCATTGAGCAGCGATTGCCCGCCATTGCGGGAACCGCGGGGGATGCCGCGCAGATGGCCAAGGAAGCCGCCAGCACCGCCCACACCGCAGCACAGGCGGCCGCCGGCGCCGGGGCGGCAGCCAAGGCGGCTTCATCCAAGGCCCAGCGGGCGGCCACCACTGTCAGGGAGGCGGCATCGAGCCTGACGGATGCTCTTGAGCCGCAGCTGTCCCAGTCACCGCCTAGATGGCTGGACGGACCATGATCACCGACACACTGAAGTTACTGACAGGCTGGAAGGGCTACGCCGCTGTGGGCGCTGCCGGGGCGCTGGCAGCAGGATTACTGGTAGGGGTGGCCCAAGAATGGCGCCTAGGGGTTCGAATAGCCGACTGCCAGCGCCAGCAAGCGCAAGCTCAGGCCGATACTGCCACGGCCTCTCTCGGCCAGCTTGCCAACGACGTCCAGAGCATCGCAACTGCCGCGCGGCGGGCGAGCGAGACTGCTGAACAACTGCCGGCCCAGATCGGCGTCATTTCCAAGGCCCTGAAAGATGCGAAACCTCTTCCTGCTGGCTGTCGCCCTGATGCTGACCGGGTGCGCAACCTCACGGACAGTGTACGTACCACGAGCCGTGCCGCCTCTGGACAGTCAGTTAGCGGCGCCATGCCCACAGATTCCGGACCCGCCGCAAAACCCTGACGATTACGACGCCTGGCAGATGTGGGTGCAGGACCAAGTGCTGGTAGCCTACGGAATCTGCGCCGCACGCCATCGTGTCACGGTAGAAGCTTGGCCTGGCTAGGGTCGGGTGTTTCGTCGTTCTGGTTGGCTTGCCGTGTTACCCGCGGCTTTTCCAATCGAGCTAGCACGTTCTGGTACAAGCGGACTGCATATACGGCGTCCAGGGCGGCTTTTCCCGTCACGGCCTTGAGAGGTTCGCCTGGCGCTTCCGTTCCTGTAGGGCGAATTGCCCCACCGGCTAGGGCCGCCTTCACAATTTCCAGGGCAATGTCCGCAGAGCTACGTTCAGGGCGGGTGTTTCGTGTTGATGCCATGCTGTTGGATCTCCAAAAAAAGCGAGACCTCAGGGTAGCTGACACTGTTGTCGGTGTGCTGCTTTGCAGCAATTTTTTACCGGCAGCCCTTCATAGTTACCGAGCGGAATTGCCCGGGCTATTTGATGCCCATCCATCCCGCTATGGCCAAGATCACCAGGCCAGCCACCACCGAGAGAATCCACTTCCAAGATCCGACCGCGAATCTCTGCCACCACGGTTTTGTTGCCGATAGACGTGCTCCGCTAGCGACATTGGCTGTTGCGTCCACGTTATCGAGTCTTCTGCCGCGCAAGAGTGTGTCGCCTTCCGTGGCATTCTGTTCGAGTCTTACGTTCTTGGCTCCGTCGATGTCAAACATCGGGCCGCGCTGGTCATCAGACATTGATGACTCCCTCGGAGATATAAATCGATTGTGGCGCAAACTGCGACCAATGCCAACTCGGAACGGGAACTGGCGAAGGAGGAGGCGCCGGTTTCGGTGGCCGCCAACCGTGCACCATGACCGGCCTGCGAGGCGGAGGTAGATGCGGGCGGGGGGCGGTGTTGTCCGGAGAGCCTATCGTCAGTCGCTCCACAAACACAACCGCCCCGGGCTGATCGTCGTATCTCGCGCTGTTGCTGATCGCTTTGAAATTGTCCCCGCCGCGAACTACAAATGGCCGGTCGACGTTATGAAGCCTAGCTCCTTGTACGGTGACATTCGGCATCCCCTTGATGAGAAATCCAGTTGAGTTTTTCATCTCAATCTCAATCGTTGTAATGGCTTGTAGCATAAGCCGCCCACAGCGTTACGCCTAGTGCAATTTGATAGCCTAGCCCCTGATCGGCATTTCCCCCGGCGCATCTGCCCGCCGGCATGCCTCCGCGAATACCGCCAGCACCGCCGCCTCACTCGGCCGCTCCAGCACGTCAATGCAAGCCGCCACTGCGCCGGCCAGCATGCCAGCCGTCGCCAGCATCGCCTGGCGCTCGTGTAGCAGAAGGCCGCATTTCGCCGCCCGCTTTTCCCATTGCTTCAGTTCTGTCATGACCGGCAGTGTGCCTGGGCCGGCTCAGCCAGTCTGTGCGTAGATGCCGAGGTGGCTAAGGTCGCCACGCCGTTGCGTCAGGGCGAGTCCGCGGATCCGTAACCTTTGTAGTGGTCAAAAATTCCCGGTGCCTTGGTCTGACGCGCCCGTCTCTCGGTCACGCGCCGGCGCCGGACTGCAGGTTCGTTGTCGAGCAGCGGGAGGCAGAACGATCTCGTCTCCAGGGCAAGGAAAGTCTGATCTCCCGAAAGCCGGCGCATGCTTATGTCAAATTGGAACATCACCTGATGCAGTCGATGGATCTCCCATAGCAGACGCCGCACTGTGGGATTGTCCCGGTTGGCTTCCTGGATGGCCTGAAGTTCCTTAATGGTCAGCGGGGGATAGCGAGACATGGCTAAATACCTGTGTGGATATCCAGTATATCCATACAGGAAAATGGGGCCACGTCCCTATTTACCCCAACCCGAACTTGGCTCGAATTGCGTCACCACAGTTCTTCCCATTGGCCGTGTAGTGATCCCCAATTTCGGCGCAGGATTCGGCGATCGCGAGGGCAAAGTTCAAGAGTGCCTCTTGGTCGACGTCGCGCGCAAACCCGGCGCCACGGGAAAATTGGAGGAGTTCGTCGGGTCGCAAGCCGAGGTTCTCAGAGTCGGACTCCGCGGGATCGTACTGTTCCATGTCTGGCTCCTGATCGAGATCCTACGGTAGCCGACCGATTCCACCCGATCAACCTTTGAATTCAGACGCGGGCCCCGAAGTACTTCTCCATTTGCTCGCGCTTTTTTGATGCCCTGGTAGTGAGAACACATCGCCGGCTCCTACGGTCCAGGCCAGTATATCCACAGTGGGGGAAATTTTGACCAACCGGGCGCACTTCGCGCGTTTCCCGCGGTAGTCGCGCGATGCTAAGCGCTTGATTCAAGCGGCTTTCTTCTTTGCGCGTATATCGCGGCCTTGACTCATAATCCGTTGGTGCCGAGTTCGACTCTCGGGGGGCCTACCAAGTGTTGACGCGGGTTTGCGGGCAGTTTCCGCAACCCGCGTTTTTTCTTTGGTGGGGGATTTCTTGCCAATCTTCCCCAGCGCCCGCCCTAATGCCGCCGTGGCGAGGTGCGCATATCGCTTCGTACTTTGGGCAGATTTGTGCCCCAGCACGGCACCGACTGTATACAGATCGACCTCGCAGTTGATCATCTCGCTGGCCGCAGAATGGCGCAGGTCGTGGAAGTGCAGCCACTCCATGCCCATCTCCGTGCGCGCCTCTCTCCAATGTCTCGAAATCGTGCTCTGGTCAGGTAGCCTCACTTTGGCCGCCGACCGGATTTTCGGGTGCATCGGGATATGCCGGGGGTTACCGTTCTTGGTGTCCGGTAGGGTGAACATTCCATCCTCGCGCACGGCGGTGCGGATTTCGTGCATGCGCATGCCGCTATAGAACGCTATCCGGATCGCCACGCGGGTAGGGCGGTGCTGCGTGGCCAGGGCCAGCAGGAGCATCTGCCGGCGATTGACGTAAAACTGGCGTTCGTTGCGCACCTTTGGCGTCACGACCCTTGACGCAGGGTCATGCTTACACATAGCGTGGTACTTCCAAGCATACCGGCAGGCGCTGGTCAGGTATCGGATGCGGTTCCGGATCGTGGCCGGCGCAAGGGGGCTGCCGTCCGCTTTCGTGCCGCGCGCTGAGTAATCCCGGCATACGTCCGGTAGCGCGGGCAGAGCTTTGCCCTGGTAGGCCCAGTACATCAAGAGCAGTTCGCCCTCGATCTGGTAACCGGTCTTAAGCTGCGGGGCCCGTTCCTTCAGGTAGACCGCGATGGCCTCTTCGATGAGATGCTCAGGACGTTCGACCCCGCTTGCGACGGCGTAGAGCCTGGCACTTTCCTGGCGGTCGAAGGCGTCAGCCTGGGCTCGAGTCCACGCCGCCGGAAGTACTTTTCGAGCGCGGATCCTCTGGCCGGCAATGTGACGGTCGAATTCAAACACGAGGCGACCGCGCGCTTTGTCTCGGTAGATCGGCATTTTTGTCGGTATTCCAGCAGGTCAGACCGGTCGAAGGTGATGCGCCGGCCGGTTCTGTAACAAGGGATTGGCCCATGTGGGGCGGCTAAATCGTACACCTGCCGCAAGGAGACCCCCAGAAAGGCGGCCGCATCCGCTGGCTGCACGGGCAATTCTTGATCCATCTCGCCTCCTAGAAAACCCGCAGCCAGCGCCACCCATCCTGGACCCAGCACCAGGGCCGGACGAGGGGAGAGGGGAGCCACTGGGGCACGGTGTTGCAGATTTCGTCGATGACAAGGCCGTCGGCGCGCATGTCGGCGACCTGGGCGGGCGTGGCTTGAAAGGGCACCGACCAGCGCGCATGGACGTCGATGCTGTACCAGCGCTTCATAGCTGCACCCGCCGGAATTCAGGCACCCACACCCAAGGGTTCACGTCCCACGCGCCGGTGCCGTTGATGGATTCCCAGAGCGCAGCGAAGGTCGGCTGCGGATCTTCGACACTCCGGCCCATGGCCTTGGCCAGACGGCAGATTTCCGCCTCATCGAGCAGGCCGTCGCATTCCTCGATACCTTCTGCCCAGCAGTCAGCATCGGTGATTTGCTGCAGGCGCTCGAGGCGTACGCCGGTGATTTCCAGCACGATCCGGCACGCAGCGCGCGGCATGTGGATGCTGGGGCGCCAGCGCACCTCGTGATCCGGGATATGGTCCGGGTCGTCGTCTGGGCCGATGCCGAAGGCTTCATAGTCGGCCGCGTAATGGAAGCCGCTCCAGGGCTCGAACCGGTTCCACGTCTCCCGCACCCATAGGCGGTCGCCTGGCTCGCCATGGGGGCATGCGCGGTCGATGACGTGCTGCGGTTCAAGCGCCAGGGCGCCCGGGGCGTACCAGTTCCCGAAGTCGGGATGCCGCACGTCTTTGGCGACCCGCCGTGTCTGCGTCTTCTGCCCGGCCAGGATGGCGCGGACCATGGGCCCGCTGAACAGGATAGGGCGTTCTCTCATTGCAGGGCCCCATCGTTTCGTTGCTGGAGGATCTGCAGGCGTCTAGAGATTTTCCTGCCTTCCTTCATCACCTGTGCTGAGTTACGATTTGTGATGTTTATAAATCGGGTGCCAAGTATGGACGTCGCTACATTCATGGCCAGCATGTTCAAGAACACAACCGACTTGGTTGCTGCGCTCGGATGGCCTGTGGCCATTGCATATTGTGCGTATCTCTTTCGTTCCGATATTCGGGCAATGCTAGGCCGGGCCAAAAGACTTGCTGCTGCGGGTATCTCGATCGAACTTTTAGAGGCGCAGGAGAACGATCGCAAGATCTCCGGCGCGTTGGAAATCACACGATCCTGGCCAACTGAGGGAAGCCCCGATGCGACAACGAAACCAGAGGCTCCGCCCTCCGAGCCGCCGGCCACACCGGCTGGGTCGCAGGCTCGGCCACGCTGGGCAGAGGCATTGGATCGCGCAATGCTCCTAAAGGAACCGACAGAAGTGGTGCAGGCGTATTGGGGGGCAGCCGAAGGTGCTGCGCGTGCCTTGATTGCGGTGGCCATGCGGAGACCGCCCAGTTCAATCGTCGATCTTGAGAACGAATTTTGGGAACTAGTGGCACGAGACGTCATAAGTCCCAATGAAGCACAGGTTTTTACCCAACTTATTACGGTGCGAGACAGGGTTGCTGACGGGCGGACCCCGATATTGCCCGAAACAGTCAGTAAGTACTGTGAGACCGTCGAGGCTTTTGTAGAGGCGATAAATAGTCGGGCTTCCTCGCAATCGAAGGCCCATCGGCAAGAGTAGGATGCGGCTGACGCGACTAGGGTGGATCTAACGTCCATCAACCCCTCCGCAGTTCTGTCGCTGTCCGCGCTTCTTGCGCAGCTTGGTGACCTGGCCCTTCAGAGAAGCGATGTGCCGGTCGGCGCTGGCCTGGGGCGCGGCGCTCATCAGCGACAAGAAGTCATCTTCTGCAAGCAACCCGTGGATAGCGTCGAGGATCAGGAACTGCTCGAATTCCGTTGGCGTGTGATTGCCCGGATCAGCGCGCAGCTCATAGCCGCCAACGTACTCTTCGATGGCGGCGTTGATCGCAGTCCAGTCCCGCTTTGCCGGCTCGCCCGCCTCGCGCAGCTTGGAGATGGCTGCATCCAATGCGTCCAACTTTGCTTCCGCATCGTTCAATTTCCAATCGCACTCGAGACCTACCCGGAGGCCTTCGAGCGTTGCAAGGTGAGTGCTCGTTTGCTTGCAAGACGCGATCGGGCGGTGACCAGTGCTGAGCGAGGTGCCCGCCATGACGTCAATCAGCCGATTGCTTGCTCGGCCGGCGTCAAAGCATTGCTCGCCCCAGGCAAGGTAGTGCTCCCGGTACGCGTCGATGAAGGCAGGGCCGAAGGGGATGGCGGGCAAGGTGCCGCCCGATGCCGGCGCATCCTCGGCCAGTTGTCGAACGAGCTTCTGCAGGTCCCTCAGCAGCCGCTCCGCCCGCTTCGGGTCGCGGGCAAGGCACTCGGCGATCTTGGCGATGGTGCTGTTGATGTTTTCGAGTAGGTAGGTCATGCTGCTTTCCTCAGAAGAAGTTCGCGCGGCGCATTGGCGGCGATCAGCGCAATCGCCGGGGGCGGGCTGACGCTGTTGCCCACCATGTGCACCTGCTGGGATTTGGTGAAGGCCCGGCCGTCGTGGCCGCGCTCGACGATGTAGCCCTTGGGGAAGCCCTGCAGGTCATAGAGCTCAGCCGGCGAAAGCATGCGCAGGCGGATATCCACAATGACGTAGGGCGCGCCCTGGATGTGCACAGTGACCAGCGCCAGGCGGTCGCGCGTGGTGAGCGTGCTGGCTGGATCGCGTAGATCGCCCAACTGGCCGCCCTCGCCGTAGTAGCGCATCAGGAATGCGGCCACCCGCAGCGCGCCCGCCTCGTCGTCGGGCAGCATGTCGTACTCAACCACGCCGTAGCAGCCCGCGCCGGCCAGTACCGTCTGCGCTGGGTCGCGCATGTCCGAGCCCGTCACGTTCTGGCTCATCGCCGTCAGATGGGCGGCGATAAGGCCATGGTGCTGTCCTGCGGCCGCCATGGTGGTCACCGGCTCACCGGCGGCTGTGCCGGTGCTGTGCTGGCGTAGCGTCGTCAGATGTGCCGTGATGAGCTGCTGCTGACTGCCGGTGTTCGTGATGGTGGACGCCGCTCGGCGCAGGTCGTGGGCCGGCGTGGTGTTGTAGCCGCCGTTGGCCTGTACCATGAATCCCGTGGCGAGGGCATGCTTGATCCCGCCGGCGACAACGGTGCCTAGCGGTTGCCCGTGGTCGAGACAACGCGGGGCCTGGCCGTCCCGCTCGCCGTACCCAGCCTGGACCAGCACCGGCGCAATGACGGCGCTGTCTCCTTTCCGGGTGATGGTGTAGTGCGGCTCGCTGGCTGGCCGCGGCTCACTCTGGCCCGCTCGCCCGCCGACCCCTGCCAGGACAGGGGTCACCACGGCATGGGACCCGCCGCGCGGATTCGCCGTGACCGTGCTGATAGGCTGCCGCGTCGAGTGCGAGCCATCGCGGCTCCAGTTGGCGATGGGCACGATGAACGGGTTCGCGCTGTCCAGCACATACCGCTTCATGCCGCGGGCGATACGGAGCATGGTGGCGTCGGCCAACGGGCGCGAGCGATTGAAGATGCTGCGCCCCTCGATACTCCAGTCGATGCCGTCTGCCGCGGCGCGCCAGCGCTTTTGTCCGTTGACCGGGCTCTTGAAGTGGGTTGGCTCGGGCCAGACGACGGGGAGGCCGTCGCGACGGGCCATCATGAATAGGCGCGTGCGTGTGGTGCCGGCACCGTAGTCGGCAGCGTTCAGCTTCCGCCACTCGACGATGTAGCCCATGCCGCGCAGGATCGCCACCAGGCGGCGCCAGTGCTTTCCCTGCTGCTTGGGGTCCGGCACCAGATACTGGTCCTGCACAGGCACGCGCTCGCCAGGTTCGGCCACGGTCCCGTCCAGCTTGACCACGCGCCCTGTCGCTGGATCGCGTTTGGCGATAAGGCGGCCCCATTTCAGGATCTGGACAACGTTTTCCAGGCTGATGATGTCGGGCTTGACCGTGCCGGCCCAGCGGGCGGCCACCCAGGCCAGGGCGCGAATGTTCTTGCGCCGAGGCTGTCCGCCCTTGGCCTGGCTGTGGTCGGTGCAGTCGGGCGACAGGTGTAGCCAGCCCACCGGCGCGCCGCCAGTCGCCTGGCGCGGGCACACTTCCCACACGTCGGCGATGAAATGCTGCGTTTGCGGGTGGTTCATCTGGTGCATGCTCAGCGCATCGGGGTTGTGATTGATCGCGATGTGCACGTGCTGACCGGTGGCCAATTCGTACGCGGTCGACCAGCCACCGCCGCCTGCGAAGATGTCCACCACCAGCTTGGCGGATAGGCCCAGGACGAGCTGCGAGGTCAGCATGCGTGCTCCCGGCCGCCTTTGGCCCGTATCGCTCTCATGGCGGCGACATAGGCGCGTTCGGCCGCGTAGAGCGTTTCCGCGTCCAGCAGGCCAAGAATGGTGTCGATGACGCTGGCGGCGTGGGACAGGATGTGTCGGCCATCCTCAGGTAGCTCGGCGGGCGCCTGGTATGGATCCAGCACCGCGGCGGCCCGGTTCAGCACGGCCAGTTCTTCGGCGAAACGGCTGTCGCCCTGGATGGTCAGACCGATCAGATTCAGCGTGTCGGCGAGATCGTCACGCGCGTCCGTGGTGGGCAGGCTAAACAGTCGAGCCAGCGCCAGGTGCATGTCCAGGCTGATCTTGTCGCAGAAGTGCCCCATAAGGGGCGTGCGCACCATCTTCGGCGTATAACGCTTGGCCCGCCGGGCTTTGCGGTGGGGGTTGCTCATGATTTCCTCGCGGATCGGCGATAGGTTTTGGTGAGGTCCGTCTTGATGCTATGGCCACGGCGGCGTAGCTCGTTGGAGAACTCGGCACGGTCGCCATGGCTGTGGGTCGCCTGGCGCAGCGTGCCGTAGTAGCTGTTGGCGGCTTCGAACAGGTCGCCGGCCGGCATCGTGCGGACGCGAGAGAGGGCGGCGTTGAACGTAGTCCGGCGCAGGGTGCGGCGCCAGGGTTTGATGACCTGGCCTACGAAGTCAATGCCGCGATCCACAGGCTGCGACACCGTCTTGCGTGGATTCAGGTGTGCAGCCAGCTCATCGGCAAGGAATGTCTCGATGCGCCGCTTGGCCTCGGTCAACCACTGCGGGGACTCGTGCAGCAGTACGAAGTCGTCGACATACCTGACGTAATGCCGGCAGCGCAGGTCGTGCTTGACGAACTGATCCAATTCATTCAGGTACACGTTGGCAAAGAACTGGCTGGGCAGGTTGCCGATGGGCAGTCCTAGGTGCGCAGGCTGGCGCGTGAGCTGCTTGTAGTCCGGCACCCGCGCAAGCGCCTGCATGCTGCCGCGCAGTTGGTAGTCCTGTCGCGGGTCATGGAGCAGGATGGTTTCAGTCAGGCGCAGCCACCACGGCTCGCTGATATGCCGCGCTAGCAGGCGGTGGAGGATGTTCTTGTCGATGTTTAGGAAGAAATTCCCCAAGTCGCATTTCAGGTACTGGGCCGGGCGGCTCCAGTTACGGGAGATGCTGCGCACGTGGCGCTCCAGGCGCTGCGCGCCGTACAGCGTCCCGCGCCCAGGAATGCAGGCGCAAGAATCGGCGATGAAGCGGGCGTAGAACCGCGGCGCGATATGGTTGTGCAGCAGGTGATGCACAACGCGATCGCGGAACTGGGCGGCCCACACTTCCCGAGGCTTGGGGCGCGTGATGGCAAAGCAGACGGACGGGCCGGGGCGATAGGAGCCGCTGGCGAGCTCGTCGCGCAGCTCGCGCAGATGGGCTTCCTGGCGCGCCTCGAAGGCCAGCGCGCTGGCGCTATTGCGCTTGGTGCGGCGGCAGTCTGCATAGGCTTGGGCGAGCAGGGGGAACAGGTCGGACGGCGCATGACAATCTGCGGACGGCGCGGGCGCGAAGCCCGTTGTTCTTGTGGTTGTTGTTCTGGTTGCCGTTGTTGAAGTTCTGGTACCAGGCGTACCCGTCGTGCAATCTACGTCGCCCGGCCGAATGCTCAGCCGGGAAACTGCGCCAGACCGGCCCGGCGTTGAGCCGGCGGTATCCGTGGTGCGCATGTCGGTGGCCTTGTGGGCCAGCGGCACGACCAGATTGAAAGATCGCTCAGCCATGGAAATCGTGACCCCCATGGAGCGGGCGAGATGCGGACTTGCGCCATCCATTGGCCTGCTTGCCAATGCTGGTGGTCTGTTCGATGGCTCGGGCCCAAGCGGGCCGGTGGATGATGCTTTTGTCTTTGCCGAGGCGCAGCAGCAACTCGATCACCTGCAGCCTCTCGATCAGCTCGGTCAGGTACGGCGCCTTGTCGCGGCTGACATTCGCGCGGAACACCAGCACCGTGAGCTCGACGCATTCGGAAATGATCTTCTCTCCGATGGTGCGCTTGAAGCTGCGGTCCATGTTCGTGTGGATGTCGGCCACGATGTTCAAGAGGTCGTACACGACCTTGTAGATCGGGAGCTGTGTGTGCTGTGCCATGGCGTCAAATGGATGAATTAATCAATGACCAATCTGCGGACGGCGCGGGCGCGAAGCCCGAAGCTCTCGTGGTAGCCGTACTGGAGGCCGTAGCCGAAGGTCTGGTACCAGGCGTAGCCCGAATCGGACTCGTGTTCTTCGACGGACCAATAGGCGCGCGGCTGGAACTTTGCCTTGCAATTGGCGTAGAGCAGGGCCTGCTCGCGGCGTGTGGGCAGGTCGCCGCCTTGCTGTTCCGCCCACGCGTTGGCGGCTTCCCAGTCAGCACCCTCGATTTCGCCGGGCAGCAGGATCACGTGGTGCGAGGGGTTGCCTTCATCGTCGAGTACGATGCCGGCGTAGTCTTCGCCGCGGGCGAGCTCGATCATGGCTTCCGGCATTCGGTACGACGTGGGCTGCTGGTCTTTGTAGGTCGCGATCATCGCCGCGACTTCTGCGTGCTTGGCCTCAATGGCCTGGAGCGTGACGGTCATAGAAATTTCCCAGATGAGCGAACGTGCCGGCGCGGCCGGCGAAATTGATAAGGGTTAAATGGGCAATCTGCGGACGGCGCGGGCGCGAAGCCCGTTGCTCTTGTGGCCGTAGCTCTGGTGGCCGTAGCTGAAGAGCTGGCACCAGGCGTAGTCGGCGTCGTCTTCTTCGATCGCATTGCTCCAGTACGCCTCCGTTTCGAACTCGTTGCGGTGCTCCTGCCACAGCAGCGCCTGTTCAGCGCGGGTAGGCAGGTCGCCGCCGATGCTTTTCGCCCAGTCCATCTGGGCCTGCCAACCGGCTCGGTCGCTGTCGCCGGGCAGCAGGATGACGTGATACAAATTGCCGTTCTTGTCGCCGATGGCGAAGCCGTACTTCTCGCCTTCAGCGAGCGGTGGTTGTTGAATGGTCTGCATGGAAAATCCCCACTTGAGAGTTGTGGTGGCCGCTGGGGCCGTTGAGAAAGAGGGTTTGCTCGTACGCGCACAGAACGTCGTAAACCAGGGCGCTGACGCTGCCATCGTTGTGCAAGCGCAGGTCGGGGGTGATCTGATCGACCTCGGCCTCGCTGTCGTGATCGGGCGCCACGGCGTCAGCCAGCCGGCGGTGAATGCGCCAGGTCGCGCCGCCGATGTCGCGCGTGAAAGCCGCTTCGTTGAGGAAGCGGATGTCAGTGATGGCGATGCGGCGCCAGCCTTGCCCCTGCAGCACTTCCACCGTTTCGTGCAGGCGCAGCAGCCAGTAGCTGTCGCCATCCAGCGCGCGGCGGTACTGGGTGCCCCATAGCCTCATGAGGCCGCGCGGGCTGCGCGGGCGCGTCAGATCCTCGCCCAGCGCACGCATGAGTTCGACGAACCGCGGCTCGTTGGCGCGGCTGAGCGCCAGCGCGGGCTGCACCTGCTCCTTCGTCGTGCGGTTCGCGAAAAGCCGGGGATCGATGCCGAAGGCGCCGACCAGCTCACGGCGCAACGCGTCGGCAAACGCCACCGTCGCGAAGGCCTGGGCGTCGGCAAGGATTTGCGCGCAGGTATCCTTGCCGGCGCCGGCGCGGCCGACCAGCCCGACGATCATATAGGGGCCGCCGGCGTGCTTGGTTTGCATGGCCATCCTCCAGTACCGAAGATCAGCGCACGGGCGCCGCACGGTCGCAGCCGGGGGTTCTGCCGTTGTCCAGCACGATGGCCTCGCCCTCGACGGGCTGCAGCCGCTGCTCATCGAACCACTGCGCGTCGCGCAGGGCGCCATCGGGTGCGACCGCGGGTGCCAGCAGGACCTGGTTGCATCCGCTGATGTACGTCACGTGGCCGGTCGCGACGCCGGTAAAGCCGGTGATAACGTCGCGGTAGCGTTTGCCGAGAGGGGGCATGTGTTGCTCCTTGGGTGTGGTGCCGGCTGCTGGCCGGCGTTGTGGTTAATCGGTGTCGCCGGCCGCGCGTGCGCGCCAGTCAGCCCGGCCGGAAAAGCGCCGTGCGCGGGAAATGTCGATCTGCTGCCGGGCCAGTGCCTCGGCGTGATTGGTGATCAAGATGCGCAGCAGGGGATCTGAGAGGGCCGCTTCGAGGTTGCGCCCGCACCGGGCGGCGCGAAGCGCCTCCTGCATTTGCTGTGGGCTCGGTTCGATTCGGGCGGCCATGGCTGTTCCCTATCGGCTGGCGTCCTGCGCCGCTTCGTGGCGTTCGTGAGCCGCCTTGTCGAGCGTGCTGGCCAGCACAAAGCTGCCGGCGAACACGAGCGCCATGACGACGCCTTCCAAGTGGGTGCGGATGAAACGCTTCATGCTTCGCCCCTGAGCGCGGCCATCACATGATCGCCGAGTACCGCCAGCGGCAACGCGGCCGCAAGGCCAATCAAGAGGAATCCGAAATAGGACATGTGGCACTCCCAGGTAGGGTGAGCGCACAGATTAAAGCATGCTTGTTCTAAAAGCAAGTATGCTTTAATTTCAGAGGCAGAAAAAGGCCGCAGCTGTGGCGGCCAAGTGGCTGGGGAGGCCGGTCTTACGGGCCTTTGATTGCGGTGGCGCGGCCGAAATATCGGAACCAGCAGTTGTATCCGACATTCCCGGGCTGTCGTTCAATGGTCACATCGGTAATCCCGCTGGCATCCAAGCCCAGCGCTGCGACTCGCAAGTCGTCGAGCACCGTTTCTTTGCTGGGCTTGGGTTCGCTAGGGTATCGGTGGCACCGTATCGCTTTGACTCGCCCAAGTTCTTGGGCGCCGGCTGGAGCGGTGCTGTACACACGAATGTCGGCACGAGCAGCTTTGACATCGATGACACTCGAAGGGGCGTTTCCAATCCGAACCGAGGCGTCAGCTTCTTCCGGTGGGACCGATATACAGCCGGCCAAAGCGAGTGCACATGGAAAAAAGAAAAGTTTTAGATTTCTCATTTGGTTACATGTCACGCCAAAAATTTTCCCGTGTCGGGAACGAGCTTTAGATGGAGCTGCCGCTCATCACGCCGCTTTACGGTGGCCTTTGCTTTTGACAGGCGCAGGTCCAAGGAATGCATCGACCTGCTTGATCAATGAATCTTCGATGCCCCGTTGTTGATTCTGGGTGAGCTGCAGGAAGCGGTCAAGGGCAAGGCGTTGAAATGGCCATCGGTCCGGTGCCTCGGTCGTTGCTTCGACTGGGCGCGGCTTGCCCTTCCCGGTGGCGAGCCAGTAGCTGTCCACATTCAGAAACCGAGCGGCCT
>Ga0196970_1000604_pt1 | contig 38573 bp, 34 predicted proteins | sample S1v_513CmetaG_FD_148672 | JGI IMG/M metagenome (GOLD analysis project Ga0196970, IMG submission 148672) | Soil microbial communities from Anza Borrego desert, Southern California, United States - S1+v_5-13C | ecosystem: Environmental > Terrestrial > Soil > Desert | place: USA: California... | reverse complement strand
GCTGGGCACGTCCCAGCGAGGTGCGGTTGATCAGCATGGTGAAGCCGACCATCAGGACGAGCGTGATGACGATGGTGGCGAGGCGCACGTAGCTGACGGAGACGGCGCCGTCCATCAGGGTGAGGTTGCCGGGCAGGATGGGCTGCAGCGGCTTGGAGCGGGCGCCCTGGAGGAGCTGGATGTAGTTCTGCAGGAAGATCGACATGCCGATGGCGGAGATCAGCGGCGCCAGCCGGGGCGAGGAACGCAAGGGCCGGTAGGCGATGCGCTCGACCGTCCAGCCATAGACGCTGGTGAACAGCATGGAGGCGAGCAGCATGACCAGCAGGGCCAGCGGCACCCAGGTGATGCCGAGCGCGCCGATGGCCAGGAAGGTGATCAGCGCCACGAAGGAGCCGATCATGTAAATCTCGCCATGGGCGAAGTTGATCATCCCGATGATGCCGTACACCATCGTGTAGCCGATCGCGATCAGGCCGTAAATCGCCCCAAGCGACAAGCCGTTGATCAATTGCTGTATGAAATAATCCATCAGGCGCTCTTCTCCCACTCTCCCAGATCACCGAATAGGCAGGCACTCGAAACTAGGTGCCCTATGCTTGGCACTTGAAACCTGGATTGAGCCGTGTGCGGCGGCGGAGTTCCGATCCGGATGAACGGGGGAGAACATCCAGGACCAAGGCAGGGGACGCTTGGAACCCCGCCGCCGCACCCGGTTCTTGCCGAAGCCCCGCCGGATGCGGGATCCGGCGGGGCTTCGGTCAAAGGCGGATTGGGGGACCTGTGCGGGTCTGCATGTGGAGGGCCGGAATGGTCCGGCGGCCCGGAATCGGACCAACGGCCATCAGGACGCGCGGCGACGTCATCCGGACGCGCGACACTGTCATTCGGACGCGCGACACTGTCGCGGGGGCGCGGTCCCGCACCCGGGCGGCATTCCGTCGTTCGGCCATGGTCAACAGCTCCCACTTGCGCGGCACGGCCTGCGGCCGTGGCGTCCCCACCGGCATGGCTGCCGGGCAAACCTGTTGTGAATCGGCCGGATCGGACGGAACGGCCGTCCGGCCCAGCCCAGTCGGCGAAAGGCGCCGAGCCTTACCCTGTTCTATTCTGTTCTTGGCCTCTCACCCCGGCACTTTGGTGCCGGTGGCGGATGCTGCCCTTTTTCTTGTCACAGACAGGTAAAGCAACTTGATCCGTAGGCGCAACACTCTCTTTCCGGTGGCAGAAAAAAACAACATTCCTCGCGCCGCCACCGCCGATTTCAGAACGAAATTTCCAAAAAGAGGATTTCAGCAAAATTCCGTTCAGTTCTTTGTCAACAGCTGTTCACATGTTCAGCCGACCAGATCGCGGGGGTCAGTGAAGGGCTGTCCCAGGGCGTCTGCGACCGCCGCGTAGGTCAAGTGTCCGGCATGGACGTTCAGTCCCTCCAGCAGGTGAGGATCCTCGGCCAGCGCCCGCTTCCACCCCTTGCCGGCGAGCGCCTGGACGAAGGGGAGAGTGGCGTGGTTCAGCGCCTCGGTGCTGGTGCGGGCGACCGCACCCGGCATGTTGGCGACGCAGTAATGGACGACCCCGTCCACCACATAGGTCGGGTCGGAATGGGTGGTGGCGTGGCTGGTCTCGAAACAGCCGCCCTGGTCGATGGCGACATCCACCAGCACCGATCCGCGGCGCATGCCGGCCAGCTGGTCGCGGCGCACCAGCTTCGGTGCCGCCGCCCCCGGCACCAGCACGGCGCCGACCACCAGATCGCTGTCGGCGACCAGCCGGTCGAGCGTGTCGGCCGAGGCATAGACGGTCTTCAGCCGCGGCCCGAACAAATCGTCGAGTTGGGCCAGCCGGGGCATGGAACGGTCGGCGATGGTCACGTCGGCGCCCAGCCCCATCGCCATCCGGGCGGCGTTGGCGCCGACCACGCCGCCGCCGATGACCAGCACCTTGCCGGGCAGCACGCCGGGCACGCCGCCCAGCAGGATGCCGGAGCCGCCGTTGCTCTTCTGCAAGGCGACGGCGCCGACCTGGATCGCCATGCGGCCGGCGATCTCCGACATCGGCGCCAGCAGCGGCAGCCGGCCGGCGCGGTCGGTGACCGTTTCGTAGGCGATGGCGGTGCAGCCGCTTTCCATCAGCAGCCGGGCCTGTTCGGGATCGGGAGCGAGGTGCAGGTAGGTGAACAGCACCTGATCCGGCCGCAGCCTGCGACATTCCGCCGGCTGCGGTTCCTTCACCTTCACGATAAGGTCGGCCTTCGCGAACACCTCTTCAGCGGTGCCGGCGATCTCGGCACCCGCTGCGCGGTAGGCCTCGTCGGAAAAGCCGATCTCGGCGCCGGCGCCGCTCTGCACCAGCAGGGCATGGCCGTCCGCCGCCAGTTCGCGGACCGAGGCGGGCGTCAGGCCGACCCGGTATTCGTGGTTCTTGATCTCCTTGGGAACGCCGATGCGCGTGACCATGCGGGAACCGACCATACGAGATCTCCTCGATCCGATCCTTCGCCCAAGCGATCCGGCCGAAACACTCCGGTATCCAGTGAAACCATCGGTTGGGCTGATTGTCTCACAAAAGCCACTATAAGGCCGCCGAACGGGGTGAATCTCTGCAAAGCCTTGCATGAATCCCCCATAGTGTGGTGGAGCTTTCGCAGAATCCTCCACATCTTCGAACAAAGTTGCATGCACGCCCTGGACGCCCTGGACCATAAGATCCTGCGCCTTCTCCGCAAGGACGGCCGGATGAGCAACGCCAAGCTGGCGGCGGAGGTCGGGCTGTCGCCATCGGCCTGCCTGCGCCGCCTGCACATGCTGGAGCATTCCGGCGTGATCCGCGGCTATACCGCCATCATCGAGACGGCGGACGAGGAGCGGTCGGTGACCGTCATCGTCCAGATCACGCTGGAACGCCAGACCGAGGAGTATCTGCGCCGCTTCGACGCCGCCGTCCGCCGCTGTCCGGAGGTGCGGGAATGCTACCTGCTGTCGGGCAGTTCGGATTACCTGCTGCGGGTGGTGGCGCAGGACCCAGCCGACTATGACCGCATCTACAAGGACTCGCTGTCGCGCCTGCCCGGCGTCCAGCGCATCCAGTCCAGCTTCGCCATCCGCAGCGTGGTGCGTCCGGGCAACCTGCCGGCGCTGGAGGACTCCGCCGACTGATTCCCTGTGGTCAGCCGAACAGGTCCAGTTCCGGGTCGGGCGCGGTTTCCGGGTGGGTCAGGTCGGTGCAGCCGATGCCGATCAGGCGGAAGGCGCGGCCGTCCACCTCGCGTTCCAGCAGGGCAATGCCGGCGGCGAGGATCGCTTCCGCCGAGCGGGTCGGCTCCACCCGGCGGGAGCGGGTCAACTGCTGGAAATCCTTGGTCTTCAGCTTCAGCACCACGCTGCGGCCCAGCAGCCCCTCGCGCTCCAGCCGGCGGGCGACCTTGTCGGCCAGCGGGCGCAACTCCTGCGCCAGGGCGGGCAGGGTGGTGACGTCCCAGTCGAAGGTTTCCTCCGACGAGATGCTCTTGCTCGGCGACTCAGGGGTCACCCGGCGGGAATCCTCGCCGCGGGCATAGTTGAACAGCACCCGGCCCATGGCGCCGTAGCGCTTGACCAGCCAATGCTCGTCCTTGTCCTGCAGGTCGCCGACGCGGGTGATGCCGTCGGCGAACAGCTTGCGCTCCAGCGCCGGGCCGACGCCCCACAAGATGGTGACCCGCTTCGGCGCCAGGAAGCCCGCCGCCTCCGCCCGACCCAGCGCCGAGAAGCCGCGCGGCTTGTCGAGATCCGACGCGATCTTCGCCAGCAGCTTGTTGTGGCTGAGGCCGATGGAGGCGGTGATGCGCAGTTCCCGCTCGAAGCGGCGGACGATCTCCACCAGCGCCTGGGCCGGGCTGATGCTGAGACGGTCCTCGACGCCGGAGAGGTCGAGATAGGCCTCGTCGATGCTGATCGGCTCCACCAGGGGGGTGAAGGCCTCCATGATCGCGCGGGCCTGATGGCCGACCTCTTTGTATTTCGCGATGTTCGGGCGGATGATGGTGGCGTCGGGACAGCGGTCCAGCGCCTCGCGGATCGTCATGGCGGAGCGCACGCCCGACATGCGCGCGACATAGCAGCAGGCGGCCACCACCCCGCGATGGTCGTCGCCGCCGACGATCACAGGCCGGCTGGCCAGTTCCGGCCGGTCGCGCTTCTCCACCGTGGCATAGAAGCTGTCGCAGTCGATGTGGCCGATGGACAGGCTGTGCAACTCCGCATGGCGGAACAGCCGCCGACTGTCGCATTTCGGGCAGCGCGTCATCTCGCCCGATTCCGCGCCAGGCAGGGCGGCGGCGCAGTCGCGGCAGACGCTGGGCGGCGTGGGAGGGGCGGTCATTGCTGGCCCGTGGCTTTCGTTCCGGCGGTCTGAGGAGACACAGTAGCAACTCGCGGCGGCGGCGGCCATAGAGCGAGCACATACAGGGAACATATCCGAATCCCACAGAAGCGGAGGCGCAAGAAAACCGTGCAGCGAGATCCTGCATTTCCATCGCCTTCTGTGATCTGCCCGCTCCGTCGGTTATAGTTGTCCAGCTATATACCGGGAGAGATGCGGTGCGTGTAAAAACTCAAATCGAAAGAATGCTCCAAAAAATTTATGAAAGGGTTTTGGTTGTCAGGAAAGAGAGCGAAGCAGATCCGAACCGGCTCTCCGAATTTTTGGATCTGATGGCCCAATACAAGCACTTCGCTCTTTTCCTTCAGCTCTTCAACAATAATCAAATGACTGTAAAAAGTGGGATATTCGAGGGTCTCAGCTATGATCCTCCGATTTTCGAGGGCAGCCTGTTTCCCCGCCTGCTTGGGACCTACGAAGCGAATCTGCAGCCGCATATCGAGGGACTGCGTGACCGCGGCTATGGGGTCATCCTGAACATTGGCTGCGCCGAAGGCTATTACGCCTGCGGTTTGGGGCGCATGTTCCCCGATACGGTCGTGCACGCCTATGAAATCCAGCCCTATTTGCGTGACGCCTGCACCGTCGTCGCGGCGGACAATGGATTGGAGTCCCGGATCGTCCTGCGGGCGGAATTCGTTCCGGGTCAGTCGGACGTGCCGGTGGAAAAGAAGGTCCTGCTGTTCTGCGATATCGAGGGTGGCGAATTCACTCTCCTCAGCCCCGACAGCTTCCCGCAGCTTGCCGACATGGACATGGTCGTCGAGGTGCATCCCAATGCCAACCGCCGCCTCGACGGGTTTCTCAGCCGGTTCGATGCGACCCACGATGTCGAAGTCGTCGATCTCAGCCGGCTTGCCGTCACCATTCCGCCGATCATCAGGGGAATCGGGGATTTCAACCAGCTTCTGACGATGTGCGAGTTCCGCGGGTCGGAAACGCCCTGGGTCGTCCTGCGTTCGAAAACACTGGGTGGCGGGCCGCGGACGGGCGGTTGACCTCTTTCTTTTACCGCAGCACGTCGCCGCCCACCGCCAGACGGCCGGCGACGACGGCGGCCTGGGTGCGGCTGACCACGTTCAGTTTGCGCAGGATGCTGGAGACGTGGACCTTCACCGTCTGCTCCGACACGTTCAGCTCGCCGGCGATCTGCTTGTTCAGCTTGCCGTCGACGATCATCGTCAGGATGCGCAACTGCTGCGGCGAGAGGGAGGCGAAGCGGCGGGCGGCGTCGGCCTCGTCGGCTTCGGATGAGGCGGCAGACAGCGGCGGCGCCCAGGTCTCGCCGGACAGGATGGCGCGGATGGCGTCGGCCATCGCCGGCATCGACAGCGATTTGGGGATGTAGCCCGAGGCGCCATAGGCCAGCGCCCGGCGGATGGTGTCGGAATCCTGAAGCGCCGACAGGATGGCGACAGGCACGGTCGGGTGGTGGGCCAGCATCATGAACAGGCCGGCGAAGCCGTGGGTGCCGGGCATGTTGAGGTCGAGCAGCACGAGGTCGATGTCGCCCGGCCGCCGCCCCACCGTGGCCATCACCGAGTCGAGGTCCGGGCATTCGATCACCCGCACCTCCGGCATCGCCTTGCCCAGCGCGTCGCGCAGCGCCGCCTGAACCAGCGGGTGGTCGTCGCCGATGACGATGGTCGTTCCGCCACCGGCCGTCGGTTCGGTCGCTGCGCTGTCCTCGCCCATGGCTTCCGCACTCCCCCCATTCGCGGCCGCCCGGCTTTTGTCCGGTTCCGGCCTTACCGTTCGGCCACCGCAGACGTCTGCAGGGCCGCCCCGTTCAGGAAGCGGCGCAGCGACGCCGGCTTCACCGGTTTGTAGAGCACGCCGCAGCCGCAACGCTCCGCCTCCGCCCGCACCGCTTCGGACCGGTCGGCGGTCAGCAGCAGCCCCTTGACCGGACGGCCCCACAATTCCCGCAACCGCTGCAGAACCGCAAGCCCCGTCTGCCCGCCTCCGACGTGATAATCCACGCAGACCACGTCGGGAAGCGCACCGTCGAAGGGGGCGAGCGCCGCCAGCGCCCCGGCGACGTCCGACGCCGTCGCCACCCGGCAGCCCCATTGGCCGAGCAGGGCACGCAAGCCCGCCAGGATCGGCTCCTCATTGTCGATGCACAGCACCAGCAGCCCGGCCGATAGGACGGTGGGGGCGGAGACCGGGCGGACGACCGGCGCGGCGCGCGCCTGCTCCATCGGCACCTCCACCGCGAAGCCGGTGCCGCGCCCGACGGTGGAGCGCAGCGTCACCCGATGGCCGAGCAGCCGGGCGATGCGGTCGACGATGGCAAGGCCCAGGCCCAACCCCTTGTCGGCCGGGTCGCCGCCGCCATCCGCGCCGCCCAGCCGGCGGAACTCCTCGAACACCTCGCGCCGCTTGGCCTCGGGAATGCCAGGGCCGGTGTCCCACACCTCGATGCGCAGGCGGTCGCCATGCACTGGATCGCGCAGCCGCCGGCAGCCGAGCAGGACCCGGCCCTTGGGCGTGTAGCGGATAGCGTTGGACAGGAAATTCTGCAGCACCCGGCGCAGCAGCTGCGGATCCGACCGCACCGCCGCCCCGCAGCCGACCACCTTCAGCGTCAGCCCGCGTTCCTGCGCCAGAGCGGAGAACTCCACCCCCAGCCCGCCCAGCAATTCGTCGATGGCGAAGCTGCGCATCTGCACCCGGACATTGCCGGCATCCAGCGAGGAGATGTCGAGCAGCCCGCCCAGCAGCATCTCGGTGGAGCGCAGGGCGGCGGCGGCATTGTCGATCATGCCGCATTCGGACACCCGCTGCTCCACCGTCGGCAAGGGAACGCGGATGCTTTCCTCCAGTGCCGAGACGAACAGGCGGGCGGCGTTCAGCGGCTGCAGCAGGTCGTGGCTGGCGGCGGCGAGGAAGCGGGTCTTGCTGGCGTTGGCCGCCTCGGCCTCCGCCTTGGCCTGCTGCAGGGCATCGGTGCGCTCCTGCACCCGGTGCTCCAGGCTTTCGTTGGCCTCGCGCAGGGCTTCGGCCGCCCGGTAGCGCTCGGTCACGTCGGTGTAGGTGGAGACGTAGCCGCCCTCCGGCAGCGGGTTGGCGACGATCTCCAGCACCGTGCCGTCGGGCCGGCGCCGCTCATAGCGGTAGGGCCATTGCAGGTTGGCGGTGTCGCGGTTGGTCAGCAGCGCCTTCATGTCGTGGGCGCTGTATTCGCCGCGCCGCTCGTTGAAGCGGACCAGATCGGCGAAGGGCACGCCCACCCGCACCATGTCGGCCGGCAGGTCGAGCAGTTCCAGATAGCGGTGGTTCCAGGCGGCGATGCGGTGATCGGCGTCGATCACGCAGATGCCCTGGCCGATGTTCTCCAACGTCGCCTGCAGCAGCTTGCGGTTGAAGCGCAGCGCCTCCGACGCCTCGTCCAGCATCGCCATGGCGTCGCCGCGCGACAGCGAGCGGCCCTGGAGCGAGGCCGCCATCACCACCCGCGCCGACGCCGCACCGATGGCGCCGGCGATCAGCGTCTCGGTGAAGCGGACGGCGTCGAGGTCGGCCGGGCCGGTTTCGCCCTTACGGCCGGCAGCATAAGCATCGAAGGCGGCGTTGCCCCGCTCCGCCCCGACGAAGCGGATTGCCAGTGCACGCAGGTCGGCCAGCTTGGCGAGCGCCTGGGGGGTGTCATCCTCGTCCCGGTCGGTAGTGGCGGTGGTGTAGAAGACGGCCTGCGTGCGCTCCACCGCGCTGGGGCGGGCGAGCAGCGATCCGGCGACGAAGGCGATCAGGTTGGCGAGCAGGCTCCACAGGCTGGCGTGGGAGATGGGGTCCAACCCCTCGATCCTGAACAGGGCCTGCGGGCGCAGCCAGCCGATGCCCCAGGGGCCGACATCGAACAGCGCGTCGGGCACCGGGACGATGCGGGCCATCGACGGCACCAGCAGGGTATAGACCCACAGCAGGAAGCCGGCGCCCAGCCCCGCCAGCGCCCCCACCCGGTTGGCCCGCGGCCAGTAGAGCCCGCCGAAGAAGGCCGGCCCGAACTGTGCCACCGCGACGAAGGACAGCAGGCCGATGACGGTCAGCGGGTAATCGCGGTCGACCAGCCGGTGCATGACATAGGCCAGCAGCAGGATGCCCAGCACCGACAGCCGGCGCACCAGCAGCAGCGTGCCGACCATGTCGCGCCGGCCGACGCGGGCGGCGAAGCGCGGGCGACTGAGCAGCAGCGGCATCACCACGTCGTTGCACAGCATGGTGCTGAGCGACACCGCGGCGACGATGACCATGCCGGTCGCCGCCGACAGGCCGCCGATGAAGGACAGCAGGCTGAAACCGCCGGCTCCCGCCGCGATCGGCAGGGTGATCATGAAGGTGTCGGGGTTGATCCCGTCGCCGAAGGTGACGAGGCCGGCCACCGCGATGGGAATCATCAGCGCGCTCAAGGCCACCAGATATGTCGGATACATCCAGGCGGCGGCACGCAGATGGCGGGGATTGTCGTTCTCCACCGTCATCACATGGTACATCTGCGGCAGGCAGAGGAAGGCGATCAGCGAGATCGCCGTGTTCGACCACCAGGTCGGGTCGGAAAAGCTGGGCGACAGCAGCGGCTCCGCCTGCGGCCGGGCGATCAGGTCGGTGTAGCCGTCGAACATGCCCCAGACGATGAAGGCCGCCACCGCCAGGAAGACGGTCAGCTTCACCAGGCTTTCGAAGGCGATGGCCAGCATCAGGCCGCGGTGATGCTCGCTGGCGTTGATGTGGCGGACGCCGAACAGGATGGTGAAGACCGCCATCGACAGCGCCACCGCGAAGGCGGTGTCGCCCCAGATCGGCGGCGGCAGGGCTGCCGGGGACGCCAGCGAGGGCGCGGTCAGCACGTCGAAGCTGGCCGCCACCGCCTTCAGCTGGAGCGCGATGTAGGGCAGCACCCCCACCAGCGCCGTCAGCGTCACCAGCGCCGCCACCGCCTGGCTCTTGCCATAGCGCGCACCGATGAAGTCGGCGATGGAGGTGACGTTCTGTGCCTTGGTGATGGCGATGATCTTGGTCAGCACCGGCCGCGCCACCAGCAGCAGGATCATCGGCGCCAGATAGATCGGCAGGAAATCGAAGCCGCTGGCCGATGCCCGCCCGACCGATCCGTAGAAGCTCCAGCTCGTGTTGTAGATGCAGAGCGTCAGCGCATAGAGGATGCCGGCCGCGCGCGGGGAGGACAGCACCAGCGTCCCGCCCGCGGTGCGCCGGTCTCCCCACCAGGCGATGGCGAACAGCACCCCCAGATAGGCCGCCGATACGGCCAGGACCAGCCAACTCTGCACGACCGACGGACCTCTCGGGAGGGAAGGGGATGGGGGCGGAACGGGGGATGGAACAGCCGGCAGACCCTATCCCAATCGCCCCGCCGGCGACAATGTCCGGCCGTCCGCGGCTGGAACAATCGGGGGTCTCCGTCGGTTTACTGCGACGCCGTCGCTGGGAAAGCGTCGCGAAAAGCCCAATCTGTGGCAAGATGGCTTATCGTGAAGGAGCCCGGCCCCTGGTGCCGGACCCGGTGCGTGGCCTGAAACGGAAGACGGACACCCAACAGAATGCTGATAGACGCCTATTTGGGGTTCCGGGTCGGGGACGTGGTCCTGGATCGCGCGGAGCTTGCCGCCGGTACCGCCACCATCAAGGAGATCCACGTCGTCCCGTGCGACTGGGCGCATGGCCTGACCGGCATCGCCGTCATGGAGAATGGCGCAGAGCGCTTCATCGTCCAGCTGAAGAAGGTGCGCCCGACCGAAGAGGTCGAGACCGAAAGCAACGTCCGGCCCCTGCGCCACCGCGCGCGTTGAGCGGAAACATCATGCGCTGAAAACGGCAAGGCCCGCCGCCCCGGATCGGAGCGGCGGGCCTTGGTTTTTGCGTCGACGACTGCGCCGGCCGGTGAGCCGGGGCGGCGTCAGTGGCGAAGCTGAACGCGTCCGCCACCCATGCGCGCATCGTCGACGCGGGCGATGGCGGGCAGACCGCGCAGGAAGGCGGCGCCGGTGTCGGTCGCCTCGAACAGGACATGGCCCTGGCGGTCCTGGCCGCGGAAGCGGGCCTCGGTCGTCATGCCGGCATTGCGGACGGCGGCCGACAGCTCGGACACGGCCTTCCAGATGCGGGCACGGTGTTCGGCGGCGCTGGAACAGCCGGAGGAATCCGCGACGGCCAGCGTTACGGTAAAGGAATGAAGCTCGATCGCCATGGTGGCACCACGGAACAGAAATTGCGGGAATGAAGTACCCGGATCGTTCCGGCCATCGGCCGGATACGGCGCCGGCCCTTGGGATCGAGAAACTCAGTCGTAACGGGGAAGCTTCGACAGGACGATGTCGCTGATGAGGCCGCGGAGTTGGCTGACCGGGAGCTGTTCGACCGGTATGCGGACGGCGCGGGCGTAGGTCTCGCAAACGTGCCAGGCGTGGTCGGGTTCGACCAGGATGTGCCGGGCGAGATCATGTTCGTCGGCGTTCGCCCGACCGGGGAGCGCCTTTTCACAGGCCAGAGCGGTTTGCACCATGTCGCTGGCCAGACTGTGCAGATTCATGGATGGCACCTTCCCATGTTCGGGAATTGGTTGGGGGTACGAACAGAGTAAACCTTCGGACCAGTTCCCACAACGGTGCCTATGACGTTCGGCTGTGACAATTGAACGTTCGTGTCACAGCGGGCACATCGGCAAAGCTGACGGTGGCCGGCCTCTCACCTGAATCAACATAGGTCGGGGCGGTTTATTCCGCCTGTGACCGTTTCGCGGGTCAGACGCGGCAAATTCCGGCGAACTCCTGGGGCATTCCCCTCTTGCGCCGGCCATGGTTTTGCCCATCGGGGCGAAGCGCCGCCGGGCGCTCCCGACCCCCGCGGGGCAGCGGTCGGGAGCCGCCTTCACGTGGCCGGCACCCCGCCGGCACCCGGCCGTCAGGCGTCCAGAACGGTCCGGCTGTTCTTCGCCACCAGGGCCTGGAAATAGGGCTGCAGCTTGGCGTCGTCGAAGCCGAAGGCCTGCTGGAAGCGGATGATCAGGTCGCGCTCGCCCTGCTCCGCCTCGCCGTCTGCCATGGCGCTGTCGATCATGTTCAGCAGGATGCACAGGCGCTGCTGCTCGTTCAGCTTCGGCGCGACCTCGCCCAGGAATGTGTCGGGCGGGGTGCTGCGCGCGAACTTGAAGCAGCGATCCAGTTCCTCCCGCGTGGCGTTGCGGCCGAGGACGGAGATCAAATGGCCCACCTCCTCCGGATCGATCTCGCCGTCCGATCCCATGCAATAGATCAGCGAGACGACCAGCGCCCGGCGCGGGTTCAGCTCCAGCGGAGCGTTGCCCTTGAACATATCGAACAGACCCATGTTCCTACCTCCCCAATGGTCAAGACGCCCGCGCATTTGGGCCCGTGGGGTACCCCGTGCAAGATGGGGGCGGCGGCGATTTTTCTGCGGGAGATCGCCCCATGCCGTCACCGCTGCCAGCCACCGCCGCCCGCCATCGGGGCAAACCCTGAGACGCGCCGCCGTCGAATAGCGCGCCGGCCCGGCGGGTTTCGTGATAGTTTGGACCTGAAGCATCGGTTTGGCCGCATTGATCGGGCCGCATTACGCGGCGGGGCGGGGGAATTCCGGGAGGAACTGTGGGACGCTTCGTCCGGGGCGCTCTGGTGGTGGTGGTCGTCCTGGCCGCATTGGCCGGCAACGCGGCGCACAGGATCTATTACGACTACCAGGACACGCAGCAGCGCCGCTTCGCCATGGTCCGCGACATGGCCCGGCTGGTGGACGACCATGTCCACCGGACGGTGCGCACGGCCGACATCGCGCTCGACCAGACGGCCGCGATGGTGGCGGAGGCCGGTGGGCCGCAGAAGGTGCGCGACCTGAAGCACTGGACCCGGCTGCGCGAATATGCCGCCCATATCGAGGGTGCGGACGCGATCTGGATCTATGACGCCGATGGGCGCGCCGTCCTGGAATCGGCCAGCTTTCCCAACCGCATCGCCAGCTTTGCCGATCCGGCCGGGCTGGAGGCCCTGCGGAGCGGCATGCGCCTGCATATCGGCGCCGGGCAGCCGGGCCGCACCGGCAGCCAGCCGCTGGTCTTCCCGGTGTCCCGCCCGCTGCATGACGACGAAGGGCGCTTCGTCGGCGTGGCGTCCGCGTCGATCCGGGTCGATACCCTCACCGACTTCTACAACATGCTGGGTTTCGAGTTCGACCCGCTGATCGGCGTCTACCGTCCGAACGGCGAGGTCGTCGCCCGCCGCCCGGCGACCGAGGCTTCGGTGGGCCGGTCGGTCGCCGGCGGGCTGCTGTTCCAGACCAAGCTGCGCGAGGCGCCGGAGGGGCAGTATCTGTCGCCGTCGGTGCTGGACGGGGTGCTGCGCATCGCCGCCTACCGCACGATGCGCGATTACGGGCTGGTGGTGCTGACCGGCATCGAGCGGACCGAGGCGATGGCGGCATGGCGCACCCGCACCCTGTACACGGTGGTGGAGACCGCCGTCGGGCTGCTGGCGATCCTGGCGGCGCTGGCCTGGGGGCTGCGTTACCTGGACCGAGAGCGCAAGGCGCAGGTGGCGCTGGCCGAAGCGCGCAACGCGGTGGAGCGGACCAGCGCCGAGCGCGACGAGAGCGCCCGGTTGGCCGCTGCGCTCGACCATGCCCGCGACATGGCGGAGACCGCGCGGCAGGCCGCCGAGGCCGCCAACCGCGCCAAGGGCGAATTCCTGGCCGGGCTGAGCCACGAGCTGCGCACCCCGCTGAACGCGGTGATCGGTTTCGCCGACCTGATGGCACGCGAGGCGGAAGGGCCGGTCGGCACCCCGGTCTACCGGCAATATGCCGCCAATGTGCGCGATTCCGGCCAGCATGTGCTGGAACTGATCAACGAGATCCTCGACCACGCACGGGCGGAGGCCGGCGTGCTTCCGATCGAGGAGGGGCGCTGCGATCTGGAGGCGGCGGCCGACTTCGCCGTCCGCATGCTGACCCCGCGGGCGGAACGTGCCGGCGTGCTGCTGTCGGCGGCGGTGGCGCCTGCGGTGCGGCACCTGCGCGGCGACGACCGGCGCATCCGCCAGATCCTGCTGAACCTGATCGCCAACGGGGTGAAATACACGCCGTCGGGCGGCACCGTGACCCTGTCGGCCGCGGTGGACGACGGTGTTCCGGTGATCCGCGTCACCGACACCGGCCTCGGCATCCCCGCCGAGGATGTCGACCGTGTGCTGGAGCCTTTCGCCCGCGTGGACAGCGCCGCCAACCGCGGCATCGAGGGCGCCGGGCTGGGGCTGCCGCTGACCAAGCGGCTGGTGGAGCTGCATGGCGGCACCCTGGCGCTGCGCAGCACGCTGGGGGTCGGAACCACGGTGACGGTGCGCCTGCCCGCCGCCCGCCTGTTGCCGCCGGAACCCCGGCGGGAATTCCAGCCGGCGCCTGCACCTGCACCTGCACCCGCCGCGATCCATGGTGCTGCGGTGCCGGCTCCAGTCCCGGCCGTGCAGCCGCTGTCGGTCCTGCTGGTGGACGACGACCCGACCGTGCGCGACATGGTTGCCGGGCTGCTGCGCGGCTGGGGAAACCGCGTGATCGCGGCGGCCAATGCCAACGAGGCGCTGGTGATCCTGGACGGGCCGGAGCCGCTGGACCTGATGCTGAGCGACGTGGTCATGCCGCCGGGCATGGACGGTACGGAGCTGGCGCGGCAGGCCGCCCGCATGCGCCCCGGCCTGCCGGTGCTGCTGGCCTCCGGCTTCGCCGCGCATGCCGTCGGCAACCCCGCCGCCTTCGGACCCGAAGTGGCGATGATCGCCAAGCCCTTCTCCATCGACGAATTGCGCCGGCAGCTGGCCCGCATCACCGGGGTGCGCGGGGTGGCGGCGCCTGTGCCATCCTCCGCCCCGCCAACTCCCTTGGCATCTCCCCTGGTTTCCGTACCGGTTCCTGCCCCGCTCCGGCCGGCCGGACCGCCGCGCCTGCTGATCGCCGAGGATCTGTCGATCAACCGCGAACTGCTGACCGCGCTGTTCCGCGACAGCGGCTATCGGATCGATCTGGTCGCGGACGGCGCCGCGGCTGTCGAGGCGGTGAAGGCCGGCGACTATGATCTCGTGCTGATGGACGTGCAGATGCCGGGCATGGACGGGCTGGAGGCTAGCCGGGCCGTCCGCGCGATGCCGCCGCCCCGCGGCGACCTGCCGATCCTGGCGCTGACCGCCGGCTCTTCGGAAGAGGAACGGCGCCAGTGCCGTGAGGCCGGGATGAACGGTCACATCGGCAAGCCCTATGACCGCGATATCCTGCTGCGTCAGGTCGCCCGCACCCTTGCATCCGACCGCAGCCGCACCGGCGTTGCCTGATCGCCCGTACGGTTATTCGACATGCCGGAGAGATAGCAACTCCTGGCCGTCATTCCCGCGATGGCGGGAATCCAGTGTTTCCCAAGCGAAACCAATGGGTAAGCCTGGATCCCCGCCTCCGCGGGATGACGGCCGCAAGCACCGGAACGCGAAGACGGCTGCCGACAGCCCTCAGGGCTGCTCGAACACCCGCGGGAAATGGGCGAGGCGGCGGCCGAACAGGCTTTGCGGCGTGGCCTCCGCCGACGTGGTCTGGACCTGAGACATCGCGGCCGGCATCACCGTGGGCATGGCCGGGGTGGCGGGCAGCGCGCGCGCGGAGGTCGGGCGGGACCGGCGTTCGGACTTGTCGGGTGGGGCGTAGAAATGAAGGGTCAACTGGCCGTCGGCTTCCGCCGCATAGGGCAAGCCGGGAGCCGTCCGGCGTTCGGTGCCGGGAAGCACATACTGCTCGCCTTGGTCGGTGCGTTCGATATGCGGCATGACCGGTATCCTGTCTCCACCGCACCGATCCTGCCGTTCCAGCCCTTCCGGGTCAAGGCCGCGCTGCTGAACGAAGGGTTTATCCGTTCGCGTCGTGTTCCTGCCCCCGATTCCCCGCCCGGCCGAACGGGCCGGCTGCCCGCTTACGGGGTCAGCAGGCCGGCCACCAGCAGGTAGGACAGGGCGGCGACGATGCCGGAGGCGGGAATCGTCAGCACCCAGGCCCAGACGATTCGGCCCGCCAGGCCCCAGCGCACCGCCGAGGTGCGGCGTGCGGAGCCGACGCCGACGATGGCGCCGGTGATGGTGTGGGTGGTCGACACCGGAATGCCGAGCCAGGTGGCGCCGAACAGCGTGATGGCGCCCGCCGTCTCGGCGCAGAATCCCTGGTAGGGCTTCAGGTCGGTGATGCGCGAGCCCATGGTGCGGACGATGCGCCAGCCGCCCATCATCGTGCCCAGCCCCATCGCCGCCTGACAGGTGATGATGACCCAGAAGGGGACGTAGAAGGTATCGCCCAGCATGCCCTGGCTGAACAGCAGGACGGCGATGATGCCCATCGTCTTCTGCGCGTCGTTGCCGCCGTGGCCCAGGCTGTAGAGGGCGGCGGAGACGAGCTGGAGGTGGCGGAACTGCCGGTCGACCGTGAAGGGGGCGGAGCGGCGCAACACCCAGGACACCACCAGCATCAGCAGCAGCGCCAGCAGCAGGCCGATGCCCGGCGACAGCACGATGGCGACCGCCGTCTTGGTGAAGCCGCTGGCGATGATGGCGCCGAACCCGGCCTTGGCGATGCCGGCCCCGGCGATGCCGCCGACCAGCGCATGGGACGACGAGGACGGCAGCCCGAGATACCAGGTGATCAGGTTCCAGCCGATGGCGCCGATCAGCGCCGCCAGGATCACCGCCGGGTCCATCACCAGCGGGTCGACCAGACCGGTGCCGATGGTGGTGGCGACATGCAGGCCGAAGAACAGGAAGGCGATGAAGTTGAAGAAGGCCGCCCACAGCACGGCCAGCTTGGGCGACAGCACGCGGGTCGACACCACGGTGGCGATGGAGTTCGCCGCGTCGTGCAGGCCGTTGATGAAGTCGAAGGCGAGCGCCACGAAGACGATGAAGATGATCGCCGGCAGAGCGAGCTGGAGGGCCTCCATTGCCGCCGCCTCAGACCTGATCGAGCGTGATGCCCGCGACCAGGTCGCCGACGTCGTCGCAGCGGTCGGTCACCGCCTCCAGCATCTCGTACAGCTCGCGCCGGCCGAGGAAGGCGATCATGTCCGGCTTCTCCGCGATCAGCGACTGCAGGGCGCTGCGCAGCACGTCGTCGGCCTCGTCCTCCAAGTCGGACATGCGGCCGCAGAGATGATCGATGCGTTCCGCGTTGCGGGCGATGGCGCCCAGCAGCGGCATCAGTTCCACCATCACGTCGGCCTGCTGGCGGATCAGGACGACGAAGCGGCGCATCGGCTCGTCGAACGTCTCGATGCCGTAGAGCCCGGCATGGCGCGGCACCTCGTCCATCAGGTCGATGGCGTCGTCCAGCGCGTTGATCAGCGACAGGATGTCGGAACGGTCGAAGGGGGTGATGAAGGCGCGGTGCAGGTCGCGCCCGGCATCCTTGGCAATGCGGTCGGCGTCCTTTTCCACCCGCTTCAGCGCCGCGATCTTCTGCGCCCGCTCCTCCGGTCCAGCGTCCATCACCGCCTCCAGGGCGGCGGCTGCGGCCACGATGTGGCGGGCCTGCTCGACGAACTGGTCGACGAAGCGTTCCTCCTTCGGCATCAGCGAACGGAAAGCGCGCAGCAGCATGGGACGGTGACTCGCGGTAACTGGGGTGATTTGGCGCTGCTCTTAGCACGCTTCGCCGCGCAGTGCAGCGGCGGCATGTCATGTAACAGTCATGAAACAGTCATTTGGTAGCAAAATCGCCACAGGTTGCGGCCTCTGCGCACTTTCCAGGCGTTGGACGGAATGGTATGGGGCCGGAGGTGCCGGATCGGCCGGGGCTATGGAAAGGCGCCATGGAAAGGCGCATGCCGCCTCCCCAAATGACCGTCAGGCCCCTTCAAGACCGCAGGTTTTCCCGCATGACGTGCCCATCCAGTTCCATCCGCCGCCTTGCCGTGCCGGCCCTGGCGGTCCTTCTGCTCTCAGCCGCCCCGCTGCAGGCGCAGACGGCATCGCCGGAGGACCCCGCCGGCCGCTGCAGCCCGACCGTCTCGGCCGCGCTCAGCACCTGGGACGCCGGTCTGGCGACGGCGGAACGCTTCGGGGACAAGGCGGTGGCGCTGGCGCGGGAGAAGGGGCGGGAATATCTGCTGCCGCTCCTGGGCATCGACCCGAAGACGGCGCCGCCCGACGCCGGGAAGGGTGGGACGACCGACGATGTCGGCCGCGCGCTGGAGGAAAGCCGCGACGATCCCAAGCGGCGCGCCGAACTCTGCGCCGCCATCACCCGCGCCGCCGACGAGGCCAAATCCTCCGCCGGTGCCGGGCTGGACGCGCTGAAACGCGCGCTCGACGGCTGGCAGCTGTCGCCGGGGCCGGTCAATCCGCCGGCCGAGCCGGCAAAGCCGGACGGGCTGATCCGCACCTGAGGGGATGGGAAGAGGCCGAAGCCTCTTCCCACCTTGAACGAGCCTTTACGGCCAGTCAGCCCTTACAGCCAGTCGGGCACGCGCTCGGCCGCCAGCATTTCCTCCACCGTCGGGCGGGGGCGGATGACGGAGAAGCGGTCGCCGTTGACCAGCACCTCCGGCACCAGCGGGCGGGTGTTGTAGGTCGAGGCCATCACCGCGCCATAGGCGCCGGCCGACAGGAAGGCGACGAGGTCGTCGTCGGCCAGCGGCGGCAGCGGGCGCTGCACGGCGAAGGTGTCGCCGCTCTCGCACACCGGGCCGACCACGTCGTAGGGCTCCGCCGCGACGCCGGACGCCGGCTCGGCGACCGGGACGATGCCGTGATAGGCGTCGTAGAGCGACGGGCGGATCAGGTCGTTCATCGCCGCGTCGACGATGGCGAAGCGGCGGTGCAGGCCCTGCTTCACATAGATGACGCGGCTGACCAGGATGCCGGCATTGCCGACCAGCGAACGGCCCGGCTCCAGCGTGATGCGGCAGCCGAGATTGCCGGTGATGGACCGCACCATCGCGGCATAGTCGGCCAGATCGGGCGGCGCTTCGTTCTTGTAGGTGATGCCGAGCCCGCCGCCGAGGTCGAGGCGCTGGATGTCGTGCCCGTCCTCGCGCAGCTGATGCAGCAGGGCCGCCACCCGCTCGTAAGCTGCACGGAAGGGAGCGAGGTCGGTCAGCTGCGAGCCGATATGGACCGCGATGGCGACCGGCTTGATGCCCGGCAGGGCCGCCGCGCGCTGATAAATCTCGCGCGCGTGGTCGTAGTCGATGCCGAACTTGTTCTCTTTCTTGCCGGTGGCGATCTTGGCGTGCGTCTTGGCGTCGACGTCCGGGTTGACGCGGAAGGCGATGGGGGCCTCCACGCCCATAGACGAGGCAACCTCGCTCAGCGCTTCCAGCTCCGGCACCGATTCGACGTTGATCTGGTGGATGCCGGCCTCGAGAGCGGCGCGCAGATCCTCGCGGGTCTTGCCGACGCCGGAGAAGACGATGCGCTCGGCCGGAATGCCGCCGGCCAGCGCGCGCTTCATCTCGCCCACCGACACCACGTCGCCGCCGGCGCCCAGCCGGGACAGCGTGCGGATGACGGCGAGGTTGGAGTTGGCCTTCAGCGCATAGCAGACGCCGGCATCCTGGCCGGCGAAGGCGCCGGCATAGGCGTTGTAGTGCGATTCCAGCGCCGCGGTGGAATAGAGGTAGAAGGGCGTGCCCACCTCCCGCGCCACATCCTCCAGCGACACGGATTCGGCGTGCAGCACGCCGTTGCGGTAGGCGAAGACGCTCATGGGCGAGCCGTTAGGGGCACCGGTGCGGGCGGCGTTCATGGGAACTGGACTCCGGAACCGGCCGGCTTACCGGGCTTCGGGTCCAGCGAGGGGTTGGGATAGGTGCGCGGGAAGGGATCGACCTGACCCTCCGGACGCGGGCTGTCGACGATGCTGGGCTTCTTGCCGCAGCCGGCCAGAGCCAGCACGCCGGCCAGGGCGAGGACGGTCAGGGTGACGTGACGGTTCACAGGAAACGCTCCCGGGCGGCCTTCACCGCCTCCTGCACGCGGACCGGGGCCGGGCCGCCGAAGCTGGTGCGGCTGTTCAGCGACGCCTCGATGCTCAGCGCCGGATAGACGGCTTCGGTGATGCGCGGCTCGATGGCCTGCAACTCCGCCAGCGTCAGGTCGGTCAGGCCGATGCGGCGGTCCTCCGCCGCCTTCACGGCGCGGCCGGTGACGTGGTGCGCCTCGCGGAAGGGCATGTCCAGTTCCCGCACCAGCCAGTCGGCGAGGTCGGTGGCGTTCAGGAAGCCGCGGTCGGCCGCCTCGCGCATCGCCGGGACATTGGGCTGCATGTCGCGCACCATGCCCTCCATGGCGGCGATGCACAGCGCCAGCGTGTCGTCGGCCTCGAACACTGGTTCCTTGTCTTCCTGCATGTCCTTGGAATAGGCCAGCGGCAGGCCCTTCATGGCGATCAGCAGGCTGTTCAGGCTGCCGATCACCCGGCCCGCCTTGGCACGCACCAGCTCCGCCGCGTCGGGGTTCTTCTTCTGCGGCATGATCGAGGAGCCGGTGGTGAAGGCGTCCGACAGCTTGATGAAGCGGAACTGGGCGGAACACCAGATCACGATCTCTTCGGCGAAGCGCGACAGGTGCATGGCGCAGATCGACGCCGCCGACAGGTATTCCAGCGCGAAGTCGCGGTCGGAAACCGCGTCCAGCGAGTTTGCGGTCGGCCGGTTGAAGCCCAGCGCCTCCGCCGTCATGAAGCGGTCGATGGGGTAGGGGGTGCCGGCCAGCGCCGCCGAGCCCAGCGGACACTCGTTCAGCCGGCAGCGGGCGTCGCGGAAGCGGCTGCGGTCGCGCCCGAACATCTCGACATAGGCCAGCAGGTGATGGGCGAAGCTGATGGGCTGCGCCGCCTGCAGGTGGGTGAAGCCGGGCATCACCGTGCCGGTGTGCTGCTCCGCCAGGTCGATCAGGGCGGCCTGCAGCGCGGTCAGCCCGGCGATGGTCCGGTCGATGGCATCGCGCACCCACAGCTTGAAGTCGGTCGCCACCTGGTCGTTGCGCGAGCGGCCGGTGTGCAGGCGCTTGGCCGGCTCGCCGATCAGTTCGGCCAGCCGGGCCTCCACATTCATGTGGATGTCCTCCAACTCCACCTTGAAGGTGAAGCTGCCGGCGTCAATCTCTGCCTTTACGCGGTCGAGCCCGCCGATGATGGCGTCGGCATCGGCCTGGGTTATGATGCCCTGCTTGGCCAGCATCGCGGCATGGGCCTTCGACCCGGCGATGTCCTGGTCGGCGAGCCGCTTGTCGAAGCCGATGGAGGCGTTGATCTTCTCCATGATGGCGGCGGGACCGCGCGCGAATCGCCCGCCCCACATCTGGCTGGCGGCGGGTGCGGCGGCACCGGTGGCGGCGCCGGTTGTGGCGGCGGAATTCGGCGGGGTCTGATCGGCGCTCATGGGGACGGATACCGGGGCATTCGGGTGAAGGGGAGCGAGGAAGCGTGAGTATGCGGACTTTGGCGGCTGTCGCAACGGTTTGTGTGTGCATGGCCGGGGCCGGCCTGTGGTGGAGCGCCGGTGCGGCGCCCACTCCACCGGAGGTGCTGCGGCTGGGCGCGCCGGACGCGCCGGACGCCCCTGCCGCGACCACATCCGGAGCCACATCCGGGGCCACGCCCGTCGCCTCAACCGGCGTCGACAAGCTGGAGAAGTTCAAGGGGGCGGAGCCCAAGCCGATGCCGCCGCTGTCCTTCATCGACGCCGAAGGGAGGCGGATCGATCTGGCCGACTTCAAGGACCGGGTGATCCTGCTGAACCTGTGGGCGACCTGGTGCGGGCCTTGCGTGAAGGAGATGCCCTCGCTCGACCGGCTGCAGGCCCAGCTGGGCGGCGACGCCTTCCAGGTGGTGGCGCTGTCGCTGGACCGCGGCGGGCGGGCGGCGGTGGAACCCTTCTACAAGAAGACGGGGGTGCAGAACCTGACGGTGTTCCTCGACCCGGCGTCGGACTCGATGAAGGCGCTGTCCCTGCGCGGCCTGCCCACCACCATCCTGGTCGATCCGGAAGGCCGCGAGCTTGGCCGCGTCGAAGGGGCGGTGGAGTGGGATGCGCCGGAGGTCGTCGCCTTCCTGCGCCAGCATTTGGGCCGCGGCGGCGGGCCGGCGCGCGACCGCGGCGGGGTGATGAAGACCGGCGGCTGACGGCTGGCGGCTGACGGCCTTGGCGCCATGGGGTAGAGTGCCGCGATAACCTTTCGCCTCTCCCGAGCCGCCCCATGACGCAATCCGCAGCTTCCGGTCCCAAGCGCTTCACCATCGGTGCCGGCATCGTGATGATGCGGCAGGGCGAACGCGCCGACCGGGCGTGGCTGATCGAATCCGGCGAGCTGGAGGTGCTGCTGACCACGCCGGACGGCGGCACCCGGCGGCTGGGGGTGGTCGGCAAGGGGGCCGTGGTCGGCGAGATGGCGCTGATCGACGATGGGGAGCGCAGCGCCACCGTGCGCTCGCTGACCGAGGTGGTTTGCGTCGAGGTGACGCGGGACGCCTTCCGCGGCCTGCTGAAGCGCAGCCCGCCGCTGGCCTCATACCTGTTGCAGAGCCTGATCGCCGCCATCCGCCGCGACTATGGCCTGCCGCCGACCGAGCGGTTCGGCAACGCGGTGGATTTCCGATCCACCAATTCGTTCCAGAAGGTGGTCGATCGCCGGATGATCCGCGAGGGGCATGTCTTCTTCGGCCCCAACGAGCCGGTGAACGCCGCCTATCTGATCCAGTCCGGCCGCGTGGCGCTCCGCCCCGGCCGCGGCACGCTGGGCGGGGACATCGCGACCTTCGGACCAGGCAGCCTGTTCGGCGAGATCTACCTGCTGACCGGGCGCACGCCGGACGCTACCGCGGTGGCGGTCGCCGGCGGCATCTGCGAGGTGATCGACAAGCGCAGCTTCGAGGATGCGGTGATGGCGATGCCGCCGATCCTGAAGTCGCTGACGCGGATCTACATCGCGCAGCTGACGAAGAAGGCGGGGTGAGTTTGATCGCCTTCTCCCGGAGCGGTAACCCTCTCCCCCCCCGGGGAGAGGGCTGGGTGAGGGGGATGCATGGCGAGGATCATCAAGCAGCGAATATCCCTGCTCTTCCCCCAAATCCATGTAGTGCATCCCCCTCACCCTAACCCTCTCCCCGGGGGGGAGAGGGAATCTCCCTAACCTCCAGCCCGCGCATGACCAGCGCCCACACCGCCTCGAACGCCGCGGCGGTGTCGGGGGAGGCCCATTCGGCGGCGTGGGCGGGGTTGTGGAAGCGGGCGGTCGCGTCGAGCAGGGCACGGGCCACAGCCGTGGCGTCGCCGGGGGCGAAGCCGCCGTCGGCCATGCCGTCGGCGACGATGCGGGCGATCTGGCCGCAGAGATGCGCCACATGCTCCGCCACCACCTCGCGGGCTTCGGCGGCGAGCGCCATGTAGGTGGCGAACAGTTCCGGATCGTCGCCGGCCTTGCGGTGCTTGGCCTGAATCAGCGCGTCGAACCAGCGGCGCAGGCGGGCGGGTGCCGGGCCGGACTCCTCCGCGATAGCGTCCAGCGGATCGGCGACGCGGGCGAGCCAGCGCTCCGTCACCGTGTCGCGGAGCGCGGCCTTGCTGGGGAAGTGGCGGTAGACGCTGCCATGGCTGACGCCCAGCGCGCGGGCGACGTCCACCACCGTGGCCTTGGCGGGACCGTAGCGGCGCAGGACCTCTTCCGCCGCCTCCAGGATGCGGTCCGGGGTCAGCGCCGCCTCAGCCATTGGGCTGTGCCTCAGCGCCGCTCGCTGTCGAGCATCGCCATCTGTTGCGGGGCGTAGCGGTCGCCGGCCGCCGCGCCGGGCGGGACCGCCCGTTCGATCGCGGCGAGGTCATCGGGGGTGAGGTCAAATTCCAGGGCTCCCAGCGCTTCGGTCAGCCGGTCGCGCCGCCGCGCGCCGACCAGCGGCACAATATCCGAACCGCGCGACAGCACCCAAGCAATCGCGATCTGCGCGACGCTGACCCCCTTCGCCGCGGCGACCCGGCGCAGTTCCTCGACCAGAGCCAGATTGTGGTCCAGGTTTTCACCCTGGAAGCGCGGACTGTGGGCGCGGAAGTCGCCGGTGGCGCCGGCGCTGTCCTTCTTCCAATGGCCGCTGATCAGGCCGCGCGACAAGACGCCATAGGCGGTGATGCCGATGCCGAGTTCGCGGCAGGCCGGCAGGATGGACTCCTCGATCCCACGGGAGATCAGCGCATATTCGATCTGCAGGTCGCAGATCGGGTGGACGGCGGCGGCGCGGCGGATGGTGTCGGCCCCCATTTCCGACAGGCCGATGTGGCGGACATAGCCGGCCTTCACCATGTCGGCGACAGCGCCGATGGTGTCCTCGATCGGCACGTTCGGATCGAGACGGGCCGGGCGGTAGATGTCGATGTGGTCCAGCCCAAGCCGGCTCAGCGTGTGGGCCAGGAAATTCTTCACCGCCGCCGGCCGGGCGTCGTAGCCGAGCCAGCTGCCGTCCGGCGCGCGCAGGGCGCCGAACTTCACGCTGACCTGGAAGCGGTCGCGGGGGATGCCGCGCACCGCCTCGCCGATCAGCATCTCGTTGTGGCCCATGCCGTAGAAGTCGCCGGTGTCGAGCAGCGTCACCCCGGCGTCGAGCGCCGCATGGATGGTGGCGATGCCCTCCGCCCGGTCGGCGGGGCCGTACATGTCGGACATGCCCATGCAGCCGAGGCCGAGGGCGGAAACGGTGGGGCCGGATGTGCCGAGTGCGCGCGTGTCCATGTATCCCTCCATCGATGCGTGATGGAGAGGTTATTGGTTATGGAATGACAGATGTCAATATCTGTCAGTCGATATTTCCTGTCGGGCGTCAGGAGCGTTCGATGACGATCACCCGGAAGTCGTTGACGTTGGTCCGCGTCGGGCCGGTGACGACCAGATCGCCCAGCGCCTTGAAGAAGCTGTAGCCGTCGTTGTCGGCGAGGAAGGCCTTGGCATCGAGCCCCATGGCCTCCGCCCGTTCCAGGGTATCGGGGCGCAGGATGGCGCCGGCATTGTCCTCCGTCCCGTCGATACCGTCTGTGTCGAAGGCGGCGGCCCGGATACCGGGATGGCCGTCCAGCGCCACCGCCAGCGCCAGCAGGAATTCGACATTGCGGCCGCCGCGGCCCTGGCCACGCACCGTCACCGTGGTTTCGCCGCCGGACAGGATCACGGCGGGGACCGGGGCCGGCTGGCCGTGGCGGGCGGCCTGACGGGCGATGCCGGCATGGACCTTGGCGACCTCGCGCGCTTCGCCCTCGATGGCGTCGCCGAGGATCACGGGGCTGTAGCCGCGGTCGCGGGCGAGTGCCGCTGCGGCCTCCAGCGCGTCCTGCGGGGTGGCGATGATGGTGGTGACGGCACCGCTCAGGCGCGGATCGCCGGGCTTGGGCGTTTCGTCCTCGGCCGCTTCGAGGAAGGCGGCCACGGCGGGCGGCGGGGTGATGCCGTATTTCGCCAGGATGGCGCGGGCGTCGGCGAAGCTGGTCGGGTCGGGCACGGTCGGGCCGCTGGCGATCACCGACGGATCGTCTCCCGGCACGTCGGAAACCAGCAGCGAGACGACGCGGGCAGGATGGGCCATGGCGGCCAGCCGGCCGCCCTTCACCGCCGACAGATGCTTGCGCACGCAGTTCATCTCACCGATGTCGGCGCCGCTCTTCAGCAGGGCCTTGGCGACGGCGCGCTTGTCATCCAGCGTGATGCCGGGAGCCGGCAGGGCCAGCAGGGCGGACCCGCCGCCGGAGATCAGGCAGAGCACGAGGTCGTCGGCGGTCAACCCCTGGACCATGTCGACGATACGCCGCGCCGCCTCCTGCCCGGCGGCGTCGGGCACCGGATGGCTGGCCTGCACCACCTCGATCCGCTCGGTCGGCAAATCATGATCGTAGCGGGTGACGACGAGGCCGGTGAGCGGCCCCGGCCAGTGGTCTTCCACCGTCTTCGCCATGGCCGCCGCCGCCTTGCCGGCGCCGATCACCACCGTGCGGCCCTTCGGCGGCTGCGGCAGGGCCGCCGGCAGCCGGGTCTCGGCGGTCACCGCGGTCAGCGCCGCCTGGAACAGGTCGTGGAGCAGGGCGTCTGTGGTCATGGCGGTGCTCATGGTCGCTCGGGCGTCGTGGGAAGCGGGGCGGGTAGAATGCACGGGAATGAGGGGTGGGGAAATGGTGCGGGTGGGGTGGTGGCGGCGGTTGCCCCCTCCCTTCCCATGCTGCGCATGGGCCCCTTCCCTCCCCCGCTTCGCGGTAGAGGGAGTCGGTCGCGAATGCGGCGGAGTTCCCTCCACCGCGAAGCGGGGGAGGGTTAGGGAGGGGGCAATCCGGCGCCCAACCTCACTTCGCCCCCACCTCGTGCCCGGCCAGCAGTTCCAGCGCGCGCAGCATGCCGGAGTGGTCCCAGGCCGAGCCGCCCTGCGCGGCGCAGGCGTTGAACAGCTGCTGGCAGCTTGCCGTGTGGGGCAGCGACAGGTTCAGCGCCTTGGCGCCGCTCAGCGCGAGGTTGAGGTCCTTCTGGTGCAGCTCGATGCGGAAGCCGGGGGTGAAGTTGCGGTTGATCATCCGCTCGCCATGGACCTCCAGGATGCGGGAGGAGGCGAAGCCGCCCATCAGCGCCTGACGGACCTTGGCCGGATCGGCGCCGGCCTTCGACGCGAACAGCAGGGCCTCGGCCACCGCCTCGATGGTCAGCGCGACGATGATCTGGTTGGCGACCTTGGTGGTCTGGCCGTCGCCGTTGCCGCCGACCAGCGTGACGTTCTTGCCCATCTTGTCGAACAGCGGCTTGACCGTGTCGAAGGCCTCCTGCGGGCCGCCGACCATGATGGTCAGCGAGGCGGCCTTGGCCCCGACCTCACCGCCCGACACCGGCGCGTCGAGATAGGCGCAGCCGAGGTCGTTGATGCGCTTGGCATATTCCTTGGTCTCGATGGGCGAGATCGAGGACATGTCCACCACGATCTTGCCCGACGACAGGCCGGCGGCGACGCCGTTCTCGCCGAACAGGGCGGCGCCGACATGGGGCGTGTCGGGCACCATGGTGATGATGACCTCGGCCGCCGCCGCGACCTCCCGGCCCGACGGGCAGGGAATGGCGCCCTTGGACGTCAGGTCGGCCGGCACCGGCTTGATGTCATGGACGTAGAGCGTGTGACCGGCGTCCAGCAGATGCCCCGCCATCGGGGTGCCCATGATGCCGAGACCGATGAATCCGACCTTCATGACGATAGTCCTTCTTTGAATTGGTGAGGGTGCCTCAGGCGTGCGCCGGTTCAGTCTTGTAGGGGGCGAACCAGCCGAGCCCCTCGTCCGTCGTCGTCTTCGGCTTGTATTCGCAGCCGACCCAGCCGCGGTAGCCGATGGCGTCCAGATGCTTGAATAGGAAGGGATAATTGATCTCGCCGGTGCCGGGCTCGAAGCGGCCGGGATTGTCGGCCAGCTGGACATGGGCGATGCGGGCGAGGTTGGCCTCGATCGTGCGGGCCAGATCGCCTTCCATGATCTGCATGTGGTAGATGTCGTACTGCACGTACAGATTGTCGGAGCCGACCTTGGCGATCAGGTCCAGCGCCTGTTTGGTCCGGTTCAGGTAGAAGCCGGGGATGTCGCGGGTGTTGATCGGCTCGATCAGCAGCTTGATGCCCGTGCCGGCCAGCGCGTCGGCGGCATAGGCGAGGTTGCCGGTCAGCGTGCTTTCCGCCGCGACGGCGTCGCCCCCCTGCGGCAGGATGCCGACGAGGCAGTTGACCTGTTTGCAGCCCAGCGTGCCGGCATAGTCGATGGCGCGGGCGACGCCGTCGCGGAACTCCTGCACGCGGTCGGGCATGATGGCGATGCCGCGCTCCCCGCCGCCCCAGTTGCCGGCGGGCAGATTGTGCAAAACCTGGGTCAGCCCATGTTGGCGCAGCTTCTCGGCCAGCGCGTCGGCGGGGAAGTCGTAGGGGAACAGATACTCCACGCCACGGAAGCCGGCATCGGCCGCCGCGGCGAATCGGTCGAGGAAGGGATGCTCGTTGTAGAGCATCGTCAGGTTGGCGGCGAACTGCACCATGGCCGAACTCCCGGTTGCGCGAATTGGCCGCCGCGGATGGGGGGCGGTCCTTGGGTCGGGAGCTTGACCGCCGTGCAGCGCCTTGAGCCAGTTCGCCGAACGGCTTTTTCATCCAGCGGAAAGCGGGGAGGGCGAACAATGCGGAAGAGGGCATGTGGGTCGTCGCGGAACCATGTTGACGCATACGTCAACTCGAACTAGGCTCCGCAGCACGGATCATCCGTATCCCCAGCGCCACCAGAAGCGCCGTCTTCCAAAGCCGGAGGAACCACCCAGTGAGCCAGCCCGTGACCCATCCCTACCCCCATCTGCTGGCCCCGCTCGACCTCGGCTTCACGGTGCTGAAGAACCGGGTGCTGATGGGGTCGATGCACACCGGGCTGGAGGACCGCCGCCGCCATTTCCCGCGGCTGGCCGCCTATTTCGCCGAGCGGGCGCGCGGCGGGGTCGGGCTGATGGTGACCGGCGGCTTCTCGCCGAATGTGGAGGGGTGGCTGTCGCCCTTCGGCTCCACCCTGGCGCGGCATGGGGCGGCGCGGTCGCACCGGGTCATCACCGACGCGGTCCATGCCGAAGGCGGCAAGATCGCGCTGCAAATCCTGCATGCCGGCCGCTATGCCTACAGCCCGCTGTCGGTGGCGCCGTCGCGCATCAAGTCGCCGATCACTCCTTTCACCCCGCGCGCCCTGACCGCAAGGGGGGTGGAGCGCCAGATCCGCGCCTATGTCCGCTGTGCCGAACTGGCGCGCGAGGCCGGCTATGACGGGGTGGAGGTGATGGGGTCGGAAGGCTACCTGATCAACCAGTTCCTGGTGACCCACACCAACCAGCGCACCGACAAGTGGGGCGGCGCTTACGAGAACCGCATGCGCTTCCCGGTGGAGATCGTGTCGCGCATGCGGGAGGCGGTCGGGCGCGACTTCATCATCATCTACCGCCTGTCGATGCTGGACCTGATCCCCGACGGCAGCACATGGGAGGAGGTGGTGCAGCTTGCCCAAGCCATCGAGCAGGCCGGCGCCACCATCATCAACACCGGCATCGGCTGGCACGAGGCGCGGGTGCCGACCATCGCCACCAGCGTGCCGCGCGCCAACTTCGCCTGGGTGACCGGCAAGCTGAAGGAATCGGTGTCGATCCCGCTCTGCACCACCAACCGCATCAACACGCCCGAGGTCGGCGACGCGGTGATCGGCGAGGGGCTGGCCGACATGGTGTCGATGGCGCGGCCCTTCCTGGCCGATCCGGACTTCGTCGCCAAGGCGGCGGCGGGCCGGCCGGAAGCGATCAACACCTGCATCGCCTGCAACCAGGCCTGCCTGGACCACATCTTCTCCGGCAAGACGGCCAGCTGTCTGGTCAACCCGCGCGCCTGCCACGAGACGGAACTGGTGATCGTCCCCGCCAGACAACGCAAGCGCATCGCCGTGGTCGGCGCCGGCCCGGCCGGGCTGGCCTGCGCCACGACGGCGGCGGAGCGCGGGCACGAGGTGCATCTGTTCGATGCGGCCGACGAGATCGGCGGCCAGTTCAACATGGCCAAGCTGATCCCCGGCAAGGAGGAATTCCACGAGACGGTGCGCTATTTCCGCAACCGGCTGGCGGAGACCGGGGTGGCGCTGCATCTGGGCCGGCGGGTGGGTGCCGGCGACCTGACGGGTGCGGGGTTCGACGCGGTGGTTCTGGCGACCGGGGTGGTGCCTCGCGACCCGAGGATTCCCGGCCAGGACCACCCGAAGGTGCTGACCTACATCGATGTGCTGCGCGGCGCCAAGCCGGTCGGCCGCCGGGTCGCCGTGGTCGGGGCGGGCGGCATCGGCTTCGACGTCAGCGATTTCCTGGCCCATGAGGGGCCGTCGCCCAGCCTGGAGCCGGCGCTGTGGCGCGCCGAATGGGGCGTTGCCGACCCGGCCGAGGCGCGCGGCGGCGTCGCCGGCATCCGCCCCCACCTGACGCCCCCGGCGCGGGAGATCGTCCTGCTCCAGCGCAAGGCGAGCAAGCCCGGCGCCGGGCTGGGCAAGACCACCGGCTGGATCCACCGGGCCCAGCTGAAGATGAAGAACATCCAGGCATTGTCCGGCGTGAATTACGAGCGCATCGACGACGAAGGTCTGACCATCAGCTTCGGCGAGAAGCGCGAGCGCATGCAGACGCTGGCCGTCGACAGCATCGTGCTGTGCACCGGGCAGGAGCCGTTGCGGGAACTTCAGGCGCCGCTGGAGGCCGCCGGCATCCCCGTCCACCTGATCGGCGGCGCCGACATAGCGGCGGAACTGGACGCCAAGCGCGCCATCGCCCAGGGCACCCGGCTGGCGGCGGGGCTGTAGGCGGGTGGTCCTCGCCCTCCCTCCACATCCATTGCGGGAGTGCGGGCGCCTTTGTCACACCCGTACGCGACGGGGGATGAGCGAAATTGCTTGCCGCCCTAGCTGATATATTAGTATTCTGGCGTCAGTCGCTCCTGAGGAGGCTGGACGCCATGCCATCCGGCAACCCGCCGGCCAAAACCGGTTCCACCGCTGCCACCCGTCCGGCCAAGCCGGGCAAGGCCGCCCCACTCCAGATCCGCCCGCCGGCCCGGCGCGACGTGCGGCGCGGCCCGACGGCGGCCGACGCCATCCACCGCGACCTCCGGGCGGAGATCGTGTCGCTGAGGCGCAAGCCGGGCGACCCGATCGCCGAGAAGCAGATCGCAGAAGCCTATGGCGTCAGCCGCACGCCGGTGCGCGAGGCGGTGCTGAGGCTGGCGGACGAGGGGCTGATCGAAATCTTCCCGCAATCCGGCACCTTCGTCGCCCGCATCCCGCTGGAAGCGCTGCCGGAGGCCGGCGTGATCCGCAAGGTGCTGGAGCGCGCCACCGTGCGTTTCGCCGCGGAGCGCGCCAGCCGCAGCCAGATCGCGGCCCTGCGCGCCTGCCTGGAGCAGCAGCGCGAGGTCGATGCGGTCGGTGACGCCAACGGCTTCCATCAGGCCGACGAGACCTTCCACGCCCAGATCACCGAAATGGCGGGCTATCCCGGCTTCTGGACGATCATCCAGCAGGCCAAGGTCCAGCTCGACCGCTGCCGGCGGCTGACCCTGCCGGTTCCCGGCCGCATGCGCACGGTGATCGCCGAACATGAGGCCATCGTCGAGGCCATCGCCGCCCACGACCCGGACCGGGCCGAACGGAGCCTGATCCTGCACCTGGACAATCTGCAGATCACGGTGGACGACGTGCGCAATGCCGCACCGCTCTATTTCTCCGGCAGCCTGACCGACGCAGTCATGGAAGGAACGCCCTGATGTCCGCCCCGACCGCCCCTTCGGTTGCACCCGGCCGCCGCCGCATCGGCGTGATCGGCCTCGGCATGGCCTCGGCGCCCCATGCGCAGAGCCTGATCGACCTTCGGGACCGGGTGGAGGTGGCGGGCTGCTTCAGCCCGTCGGCCGAGCGCCGCGCCGCCTTCGCCGCCCGCCACGGACTGCCGACGGTCGACCGGGTCGAGACCCTGCTCGAGGATCCGACGCTGTCGGCCGTCCTGCTGCTGACCCCGCCCGACAGCCATGCCGAACTGGTCGCCCGCTGTGCCGCCGCCGGCAAGCATGTGCTGCTGGAAAAGCCGCTGGACGCCACGCCGGAGGGCGCGCGCGCCGTGGTATCGGCGATGGAGGAGGCCGGGCTGACGCTGGGCGTCGTCCTGCAGCACCGGTTCCGCGCCTCGGTGGAGCGGCTGGCCGGGCTGATGCGCGACGGCACGCTGGGCCGGCCGCTGTCGGCGGCTGTGTCGGTGCGCTGGTGGCGCGACGCCGCCTATTACGCCCAGCCCGGCCGCGGCATGAAGGCGCGCGACGGCGGCGGGGTGCTGCTGACCCAGGCGATCCACACGCTGGACGCCTTCGTCGGCCTGCTCGGCCTGCCGGAGCGGGTCGCGGGATTTGCCGCCACCAGCGTGCTTCGCCGGATGGATACGGAAGACGTGGTCGCCGCCGCGCTCAGATACGGCAACGGAATGCTGGCCACCATCGACGCCACCACCGCCGCTTATCCCGGCTATCCGGAGCGGATCGAGATCGCCGGAACCGGCGGGTCGGCCGTGCTGTCCGGCGACCGGCTGGAGGTGCAGCTGGTCGGCGGCGAGCGCATCCTCGCCGGCCAGGATGGCGCCACGCTGGGTGGCGGCGCCGATCCGATGGCCTTCTCGCACCAGCATCACCGGGCCGTGCTGTCCGACTTCCTCGATGCGCTCGACGAGGGGCGCCGGCCGCGGGTGGACGGGCGGGAGGCGCTGAAGGTGCACCGTCTGATCGACGCGATCCTGGACGCCGCCGCCGGCGGCACAACCGTGGAGGTGGCCGAACCCTGACCCCGCAACCCGAACTCCATCCGCCGGGCCGCGCGGTGTGCGGCCTTGCGGAAACCACCACTTTGGCGTAAAGCGCCAGCACCAGGCCGGGCCCCTCTGGCAACCTCACCGGTTGCGATGTCGGACTGGGAACACCAAGGAGCGGCCCGCGCCCCGTGCCCCCGACCGACGCCTTCCGTCGATGCTTCGGCATGACCCGGCCGGTCCGAACAGCCCTCGCGCGGACTCTCCGCCCACATTTTTCGTGATGCGAGGACATCCGCTCAAATGACGGAGCTATTCACAACTGAGGCGCTTTTCGCGCTGCTTCAGGTCATCATGATCGACCTGGTGCTGGCCGGCGACAACGCCATCGTCATCGGTCTGGCCGCCGCCGGACTGCCGCGGGAACAGCGCGGCAAGGCCATCCTGATCGGCATCCTGGCCGCCACCGTGCTGCGCATCGCCTTCGCGGCGGTCACCACCCAGCTTCTCCAGATCATCGGGCTTCTGCTGGCCGGCGGCGTGCTGCTGCTGTGGGTCTCGTGGAAGATGTGGCGCGAACTGCGCCAGTCCCATGAGGAGGACGAGGCGGTCGAGGTGCTGGAGGACGACGGCGGAGCCGATACGGCCGGCCCGCGCAAGACCCTGAGCCAAGCGGTCTGGCAGATCGTCGTCGCCGACGTGTCGATGTCGCTGGACAACGTCCTGGCCGTGGCCGGCGCCGCGCGCGAGCATCTGGGGGTGCTGGTCATCGGCCTGACCCTGTCGATCGCCCTGATGGGCCTCGCCGCCAGCGTCATCGCCCGCGTTCTGCAGAAGCATCGCTGGCTGGCCTATGTCGGCCTCGCCATCATCTTCTACGTCGCCCTGGACATGATCTACCGCGGCGCCATGGAGGTGTGGCCCCTGGTGAACGGTCACGGCTGACGGCCTTGTGTTGAACGGCCTTGGAATGACTGGCCGCCGCGTTTGAGCGAATGGGGGAAGGGCTGCGGCGAGAGCTGGGGCCGAATGTCGCACCCAACCCCCTGCGGCGATGCGTGTACTGGCTGAAACCCGCTTCTGCAGCCACTTTGTCTCTCTCCCCGCCAATCTGATTCAGTTTAAAGTCCAAAACGGTAGTTGCCGGCTGGAACTTTCAGACTTGCACGCAGAGTGATATACTAATATCCTAAGTGACGTGAACAGGGCGCCGCCGAGGGGCGGCACCGTTGCCAAGCGGAGCGGAAAGAGGATGGGGGCAAGGGCAGGGCCTGTGTCGGCCATGCGCAATTTCTGGCTGCGCGTGGCGCGGTCGCAGCGCTGCGAAAGCCGGTCTCGGCAAAGGGGCCTCATCCACGCTCCGTCTGTCACCGGCCCACGGTTCATCCAGTCACACACAGGCGGCCCACCGGCCACCAGGCAATCCGGAAACACCAGAACAAGAGAGGCCGGCCCGCTCAGGCTCCGGCCCCGCACACAGGAGGAGAACCTATGAAGTTTGCTCTGACTTCGGTCCGCACCGCGCTGCTGGCCGCCTGTGCCGTCTGCAGCATGATGGCCGCGCCGATGCTGTCGGCTCCGGCCGCCGCGCGCGACTTCCGGTCGGCCGACATCCACCCGACCGACTACCCGACCGTCGAGGCGGCGCGCTATGTCGGCAAGCTGCTGGCGGAACGCACCAACGGCCGTCTCGGCGTCAAGGTGTTCCCGAACGGCGCTCTCGGCAACGAGAAGGACACGATCGAGCAGCTGAAGATCGGCGCGCTCGAGATGATGCGCATCAACGTGGCGCCGCTGAACAACGTGGTGCCGGAGACGATGGTCACCGCGCTGCCCTTCATCTTCCGCGACACCGGCCACATGCGCCGCGTCCTGGACGGCCAGATCGGCGACGAAATCCTGGCGGCGATGGAAAGCCAGGGCATGGTCGGCCTCGCCTTCTACGACAGCGGCTCGCGCAGCATGTATTCGGCCGCCAAGCCCTACAAGACGCTGGCCGACATGAAGGGCGCCAAGATCCGCGTCCAGCAGTCCGACCTGTTCGTCGCCATGATCCAGGCGCTGGGCGCCAACGCCACGCCGATGCCCTTCGGCGAGGTCTACACCGCGCTCAAGACCGGCATCGTCGATGCGGCCGAGAACAACTATCCGTCGTACGAGTCCTCGCGCCACTTCGAAGCGGCCAAGTACTTCACGCTGACCGAACACGCGATGGCGCCGGAAGTGCTGGTCTTCTCCAAGGTCGCCTGGGACCGCCTGTCCAAGGACGACCAGGCTCTGGTCCGCCAGGCCGCCAAGGAGTCGGTGCCCTACATGCGCAAGCTGTGGGAAGAGCGCGAGCAGAAGTCGAAGGACGTCGTGACCAAGGCCGGCGCCCAGATCGTCGAGGTCACCAACAAGCAGGAATTCATCGATGCGATGAAGCCCGTCTACGACAAGTTCGCCAACACGCCGAAGCTCCAGAGCCTCGTGCAGCGCGTCCAGGAAACCAAGTAAGCAAGGGGTGAGGCGCGGCGCCGTCCCCGGCGGGACGGTGCCGCCACCCAAGGGGAGCCGCAGCATGGATATCGAGCTGCAAGCAATGGATGTCAGCCCGCCGCATGCAGCCGGCTGGCTGACGCGGATGAACGCGGTGCTGGCCAAGACCGGCATGTATGTCGCCATCATCGGTTTGATGGCGATCGTCGCGGTCGTCTTTTATCAGGTGTTCGGCCGCTACGTGCTGAACAACTCGCCGACCTGGGCGGAAAGCCTGGCCATCGTGCTGGTGCTGTACGTCACCCTGATCGGTGCCGCCGTCGGCGTCCGCGACGCCGGCCACATCGGGCTCGAATCCCTGCTGGTGATGCTGTCTGACAGTGCGCGGCGCAAGATGGACATCCTCATCTACGCGCTGGTCGGAATTTTCGGCGGCTGCATGGCCTACAACGGCTGGATTCTCGGCAGTTCGGTCATGTCCTACACGATCCCGAACCTTCACATCTCCGAAGCCGTACGCTACGTGCCGCTGGTGCTGTCGGGTGTGCTGATCGTCCTGTTCTCCATCGAGCATATCGTCGCCATCCTGCGCGGCGAGGAGGTAAAGCCGTCATGGAACTGATGATCCTCAGCATCACCTTCTTCGGCTTCCTCATCCTCGGCATTCCGGTCGCCTTCGCCATCGGCCTGTCGGCGCTCTGCACCATCCTCTATGAAGGCCTGCCCGTCGCGGTGGTCTTCCAGCAGATGATGTCGGGGATGAACGTCTTCTCGTTCCTGGCCATTCCCTTCTTCGTCTTCTCGGGCGAGCTGATGCTGCACGGCGGCGTCGCCGACAAGATCGTCGCCGCGGCGAAGAGCATGGTCGGCCACATCCGTGGCGGGCTGGGCATGTCCAACGTGGTGGCCTGCACCCTGTTCGGCGGCGTCGCCGGCTCCCCCGTCGCCGACGTGTCGGCCATGGGCGCCGTGATGATCCCGATGATGAAGCGGGAAGGCTACCACGCCGACTACGCGGTCAACGTCACCACCCACGCCGCCCTCGTCGGCGCGCTGATGCCGACCAGCCACAACATGATCATCTACGCGCTGGCCGCCGGCGGAAAGGCGTCCATCGGCGCGCTGATCGCCGCGGGCCTGATGCCGGCGCTGCTGCTGATGGTCTGCAACCTGGGCGCCGCCTACTACGTCGCGGTCCGCCGCGGCTACCCGAAGGGGTCCTTCCCCGGCTGGGACATCCTGCTGCACACCTTCGCCGCCGCCCTGCCCGGCATGCTGATCGTCGTCATCATCCTGGCCGGCATCACCAGCGGCGTGTTCACCGCGACCGAATCGGCCTCCGTGGCCGTGATCTACGCGCTGCTGCTGACGACGCTGGTCTACCGCACGCTGACGCTGGAGAAGTTCCTGGCCGCCGCCGCCAAGACGGTGAAGACCACCGGCGTGGTGCTGCTGCTGATCGGCGTGTCGACGATGTTCCAGTACCTCATGGGCCTCTATGAGGTGGCGGACATCACCGGCGAACTGCTGGCCGGCATTTCGTCCAACCCGATCGTCATCTTCCTGCTGATCAACATCATCCTGTTCCTGCTGGGCACCTTCATGGACATGGCCAGCACGATCCTGATCTGCACGCCGATCTTCCTGCCGATCGCCATGACCTACGGCATGGACCCGGTGCAGTTCGGCATCGTGATGCTGATCAACTGCGCGCTCGGCCTGAACACCCCGCCGGTCGGCACCACCCAGTTCATCGGCTGCGCCATCGGCGGCGTCTCGGTGGGCGAGGTGATGCGCTCCATCACGCCCTTCTACGGGGCGCTGTTCCTGGCGCTGCTTCTGGTCACCTATGTCCCGGCCTTCTCGCTGTGGCTGCCGCGCCTGCTGATGAACTGAACCGGGGCGGGCCCCGGCCCTCCTGAACGAATTCTCTCCTGGACTGGGCCATCGGCTTCTCGCCGATGGCCCATTTTTTATGCGCCGGATTCGGGCCGCCGGTATCAGGCCGTCAGGTCCAGAACCACCCGGCCGCGGATTTGGCCGGCCAGGATGCGTTCGCCCAGCGCCGGCAGGTCGGCGAAGGGATGGACCTCGTACATCGCGCTCAGATGGCCGGGGTCGAGGTCGCGGGCCAGCCTTGCCCAGGCGGACGCACGGCGGTCGGCCGGAGCCATCACCGAATCGATGCCGATCAGCGTCACGCTGCGCAGAATATGCGGAAGCACCGTGCCGGGCAGATCGGACGAGCCGGCCAGCCCGCAGGCGGCGACGGCTCCGCCCCACACCGTCTGCGCCAAGGCGTTGACCAGGGTCTGGCCGCCCACCGAATCGACGCCGCCCGCCCAGCGCTCCTTCTGCAGGGGCGCTCCCTTTTCCAGCAGGGTGGCGCGGTCGATGAAGCCGCCGGCGCCAAGGCCGCGCAGATACTCGTGCGTCTCCGGCCGCCCGGTGGAGGCGGTGACGGCATAGCCGCGCTTGGCCAGCAGGGCGACCGCCACCGATCCGACACCGCCGGCCGCACCGGTGACCAGCACCTCGCGGCCGCCGGGCTGGATCGCGCCCCAGCGTTCCAGCGCGTCGACGCACAGCGCCGCGGTGTAGCCGGCGGTGCCGATCCCCATCGCCTGTTCGGGCGTGAAGGCATCGGGCAGCCGGGTCAGCCACTCCGGTTTCACCCGCTGATAGCGGCTGTAGCCGCCCCACTGCGTCTCCGACATGCCCCAGCCGTTGACCACCACCCGGTCGCCGGCCTTCCAGTCGGGCGAGCGCGACTCGACCACCGTGCCGGCGAGATCGATCCCCGCCACCATCGGCAGCTTGCGGGCGATCTTCGCCTTTCCGGTGACGGCGAGCCCGTCCTTGTAGTTGACCGTGGAATGGGAGACCTCGACCAGCACCTCGTGGTCCGGCAGATCGGACGGCGAAAGCGTGGTGAAGGAGCCCTTGGGCTTGCCGTTGTCGTCGGCGATGACGAAGGCGGTGAAGGAATCGGGAAGGGACATCGGGCGCACTCCGTTGCGCTGCAGGTCTGACCGAAACGATGCGCCGCATTCCGATATAGGTCAAACAAATTGGCCTCAGCCCTTCGGCGCACGAGGTGACCACGAATTGGAGGTATTGCGCCACACATCTACCCAGCCTTGGCAAATGAGTGGCAAGACGGTGCCATGGGGCGGAGTAGCCGGAGGGCGTCGAAATCGATTGGGACCGTCCTCATTCGCTAGTCCGGAGAAATCAGATCGTCCGGCTGGGCGTGATGCTTCCCAAGGAATGATCGGCTTATTGGGCGTTGTGGCCTGGGCAGGATCCCGTACATCACGGAACGCGCAAAACGATTTCCAACAACTCCCCAGAAAGGGGTTTTCATGCACGGGATCATTCTTGCCGACGCCGGGCTGGCCGATATCGACGCATTGATCGGCCGGCACACGCCGGATGTGACGGTGATCCGGGTGGCCGCCGACGAGGACGCCCTCGGCCTGCTCGCCGACGCCCTGGAGACGGGTCCGGCCGCAGTCCACCTGATCGCCCACGGCGCGCCGGGCGTGGTGAAGCTGGGGGCGATGCCGCTCGACACCAGCGCCCTGTTCGACCGCCGCTGGCCCGATGCGACCGGCACCGAGATCCTGATCCATGCCTGCGACGTCGGCGTCGGCGGCAACGGCCGCCGCTTCGTCGAGCGTCTGGCAGCCGTCACCGGCGCGCGCGTCGCCGCCGCCAGCCATCCCGTCGGCCATGCCGACCAGGGCGGCTCCTGGGAGCTCGACGTGGTGACCGGCCCGATCCTGGCGGCCCGTCCCTTCGAGGGCGCCGCTGCCTGGCCGCACCGGCTGGCCTACAGCGGCACGCCGACGGCGGGCAACGACACGCTGGTCGGCGACAATGGCGGCAATACGATCAACGGGCTCGCCGGCAACGACAGCATCACCGGCGGCACCGGCAACGACAGCCTGGTCGGCGGGATCGGCAACGACACGCTGGTCGGCGGCGGCAACACCGGCGTCGCGGCGGGCGATACCATGAACGGCGGGCTTGGCGCCGACCATTATGTCGGCGGCAGCGGCTTCAACATCGTCACCTACGAAGACGCCACCGCCGGCCTCACGCTGGACCTGACCAACGGCGCCAACAACACCGGCGAGGCGGCCGGCGACACCTTCGTCAACATCCAGCGCTGGATCGGTTCGGAATATGCCGACAGCCTGACGGCGGGCGACACCGCGGTGTGGTTCTGGGGCCATGGCGGCAACGACGTCGAGCATGGCGGGGCCGGCAACGACACGCTGGAGG
>Ga0196970_1000602_pt1 | contig 38616 bp, 33 predicted proteins | sample S1v_513CmetaG_FD_148672 | JGI IMG/M metagenome (GOLD analysis project Ga0196970, IMG submission 148672) | Soil microbial communities from Anza Borrego desert, Southern California, United States - S1+v_5-13C | ecosystem: Environmental > Terrestrial > Soil > Desert | place: USA: California... | reverse complement strand
TAGTTCTGCTGGTTTCGATCTTGCTCGCCTTCGTACTTGCGCCCGTGATGGAGGCGATCGTCCGGTTGAGGGCGCCCCGACCGCTTGCCGCGGCTCTGGCTACCGTGCTGCTCGTAGGGGCGTTTTATGGCGGGTTCCACGTGTCTTACAACCGCGCTCAGGCGTTCTTGGACGAGTTCCCGCGCTACTCCGGCGAGATCAGGAAGATGATGACCAGCGTGCGTCAGCGGGCAGAGAAGATTCAAAAGACCACAGAGGGCGCGCTCGGGGCTGAAAGCCAGAAGAACCCGACGCCCCCGGCGTCTCAGCCGAACTGGTCGCAGTTGATCACCAGCCACTTCGGTCCCATAACCGAGATCATCTTTATCGTCTCTTTCATTCCGTTCCTGGTCTATTTCATGCTCACTTGGCAGGACCATGTGCGGACGCAAAGCGTGATGCTGTTCAGAGTCGAAAACCGCAGCACTGCCTACGTCACGCTGGGCCTGATCTCGTCGATGATTCGTAGTTTCATCGTGGGGAATGTGCTGGTAGGGCTGTTCATGAGCGCCATCAGCATAGTCGTGTTCGGACTTATTGGCCTGCCATACTTTTACTTCTTAGGATTTATCAGCGGTTTCCTGAGCCTGGTTCCCTACCTGGGCGTGGTGCTTGCAATCGTTCCGCCGGTTGCGGCGGGCTTGGGCAGAGTGCATTCGACAGAGATCGTTATCACAATTGTCAGCGTCTTCCTGCTGCACCTGTTCGCTCTGAACGTGCTCTACCCGAAGTTCCTCGGCAGCCGGCTCAAACTCAATCCGCTCACCGTGACCCTGGCCCTTATGTTCTGGGGCTGGCTCTGGGGAGGCATGGGACTGATTCTTGCAATTCCAATCACCGGTGCGTTGAAGATCATCTTCGACCACGTGGATTCTTTACGGGGGTACGGGGCCTGGCTGGGGGAATAGCCGGGTTAACCGTGGTTCAACCTCAGAAATCGTCGGGCAGCATTTCCATTCCCATCGAGGTGGCTTCGGCTTCGGGTATGTCGACCTCACCTATGTTCGCGTGGCCGGTCTGGTGCAGACGCGTCATGACGTTGTCGAACTCAACGTTGTCCAGTGGTACCTTGCGCCTGAGGAACTCAGTCAGTTCGAGTTCGTTCCATGCGACAGCGTAATTCACTCCGCTGACGCTGTAATTGACCTGATAGATATCGGCGGGGATGCCGTCAGTCCCGGTGCGGGCGGAAAGGCGCGTGATGTGAATGTACCCGGCCATACCGCTTTCGATGTGCAGTGGGCAAGGCGGGTTTACGTGCTTGAGGAATGTGGCGTTCCGGTCACTGGTGCGAGCAAAACAAAAGCGCGGCACGTGCCGCGCAACGATCTCATCGTTTGCAGCGCTTACGCTTCCGCTACCGGCGATGCTTCGGGGAACCGCAAGCGGCACTTCGAGAGCGCCTTGTTCAGCAACTGCTCAATCTGCGTTTCGTCGCAGTTCTTGGCCATGGCCAGTTCGCTCACCAGCAGGTAACGTGCGCGTTCCAGCATTTTCTTCTCGCGGAAGGACAATGGCTTGGTCTGGTTTAGCAGTAGCAAGCTTTTGAGCACGCCAGCTACTTCCAATAACGAGCCGGTGCGCATCTTGTCCGAGTTTTCCTTGAATCGATACTTCCAGTCCGCGTGATTTTCACACTTCCCGTCGGTCAGGAAGTCGATAATGCGCTGGACCTCCCCGTTCTTCACAACGCGTCGCAATCCTACGCTTTCAACGTTGTGGAACGGGACCATGACCTTAAGGCTGCTCGACTTAATGCGGAGTAGGTAGAACTTCTCAACGGAGCTGCCGAGAGTGCGACTGCTTATCTGCTCGATAACTCCGACGCCGTGGTTGGGGTATACGACTTTGTCGCCTACCTGAAAGGACATCATGTTACTCATGTAGAAGGCACCGCCCCACAGGCTCGATCAACGTTACGCTTACCCACTCAGTATAAGGTAAACGCCCGTAAACGTCCAACAACGAGCAGGTTACGTTTTGGACGAAGTACGGAGAAGCTCTGGATTGCCGAGACGTTCGACGCAGCTGGCTGCCCAAACTTCGCCGGACTCCAGCCTCATTTACGGACTGCCCTACTGCAATGCTGCAGCGTATAATCATGTTTTGAGGGAACCGGAAGGGCAACAACTCCCTTGTATCCTAGACATCCAAAGCGGGTTAGGGCCCTTCAACCAGGGCAGGGGTTCTTATTGGCCGAACGCTGGGCTACAAGGCCGAACCTCGCCGAAACAGGATCGCCGTAGAATGCCAGAGCACATTAAGAAAAAGCTTCAGGAAGAAATTGAGGTCTTAGAGCACGAACTGAATCACGAACTCCCTAAGGAGTTGAAGAAAGCCGTTGCCATGGGCGATTTAAGTGAAAACGCCGAGTATCACATGGCGAAGCAGCGGCAGGAGTTTGTACGTGCGCGCCTCGGACAATTGAAGAAGCGTATGGCGGAGTTGTCCATGGTCAACATGAACAACATTCCTCGTGACCGTGCGGCGATCGGTTCCACCATCAAGGTGTACGACTCCACCAAGGACGAAGAGATTGTGTACAAGCTGGTGACGAGTGAAGAATCCGACGTCACCCAAGGTAAGGTATCGACCACCTCGCCGATCGGGCGCGCCCTCATGGGCAAGAAGGTGGGAGACAGCACCGTGGTGGTGACCCCCACGGGCAAGCGTGAGTTGGAGGTTCTGTCTCTTTCCACCATTCACGATGAAACGGCGGCGGAGGAAGGCGGGCAGGCGTAATGACCTGGACAAGCGCTGTCGGCAAGACCTGCGGCGCACTCTTACAGAAGATCGTGCGGGGTTTGTCACTCACCCGCATTTCGCCCAATGTGCTGACGTTCATCGGGCTCGTCATTAACATTGGCGCCGCCTTGCTCTTCGGCTATGCCTCGCCGGAGAACCAGCCAAGGATGTTCCTTTACGCCGGACTGGTCGTCATTGGGGCCGGCATCTTCGACATGGTCGATGGCCGGGTGGCACGCGCCACAGGCCAGGTAACCACGTTTGGGGCATTCTTCGACTCCGTCATCGATCGCTTCAGCGATGTGGCGCTCTTCTTCGGTCTGCTGGTCTACTACGCACGCGCCAACCGCTTTTTCTATGTGGTTCTGGTAGCTTTCGTCATGACCGGCTCCATCATGGTCAGTTACACTCGTGCCCGTGCAGAGTCGCTGATTCCGAAGTGCAAGGTCGGCTTCATGGAGCGCCCCGAGCGCATCGTGCTGGTGATCATCGGCGCGCTGTTCAACCGTATGGCTCCTGTCCTGTGGGTCATTGCGGTGCTGTCGCACATTACGGTGATTCACCGCATCTGGTACACCTACCAGGAGACGAAGCGACTAGAATCGGCTAAACCCGCCGATCATGTAGAGATCCACGCTTAGTTCCCTCACTAGTGCGTCTTTCTGCGCTTGTGTCCGCCGCTTAGGTAAGGCGGAAGATCGTGGTATGCTGCGCATTCCCCGGCGGATGGGATGACTTCCGCGACCAGACATCCGGAAGCCATCTGTCGAGCGCCTGGGTACTGGTGGATCCCATTTGTCCATTCGGAGGACTTGTGCGCACGCTTGCCATTACGCTTGGCGTTCTCCTCGTGGTGTCCCTTGCATTCGCCCAGCAGCCGGTGCCCGGTTCCACCAAGCTTTACACGCTCACGGTTGTCATTGAGGGCATCGATCAGAAACCCGGCAACATCGGCGTGCTCGTGTTCAATTCACCAAAAGGCTGGCCTGAGGAACTCGAAGCCACATTCCGTGACGTAGTCGTGCCGGCACAGCCGGGTACAGTTACGGTGACCCTTCCAGATTTACCCGCCGGAACGTATGCAGTTGCCATCGCACACGACGTGAACAAGAACCGCAAACTCGACAAGAACTTTCTCGGCATGCCTAGAGAGCAGTGGGGCCTGTCGAACAATCCCCACGCCACCATCAAGGCGCCCCCATTCTCGAAGTCGCAGTTTTCTCTGGCCGGTGATATGACGCTGAACATCAAGATGCAGTGAATAGTCGTTCAGTCCGCGAATGCTGACGTGTGCAGGCTGTCCTGCTATGATTTGCCGTTTGCGTTAAAGCATCCAAGTTCTACAGGTGAACGGACTGGTGTGGCGCGAGTGATAGCGCCGGAGTTGCGTCGCTTGTCCAAGGATGGTTCAGTTGTTCAGAAATCCAGTTCTTCTTGTTCACGGTGGCGCCTGGGCCATTCCCGACGACATGGTGGAGGCACATCTGAGCGGCGTCCGAAATGCGATGGCTGCCGGGTGGGATGTCCTAACCCGTGGAGGCACAGCGGTCGAAGCTGTTGAAGCCGCCATTGTCGTCCTCGAAGACGACGAAACATTCGATGCTGGTCGTGGCAGTTTCCTCAACAGTGACGGCAAAGTTCAGCTCGATGCCATGATTATGGAAGGCCAGACGCTCCGCGCCGGGGGCGTTGGTTGTGTCGAGCGCATCAAGAATCCTATTCGTGCGTCCCGCAGAATCATGGAGGACAGCCCGCACGTTTACTTCGTGGGTGAGGGCGCGGAGCGCTATGCCGAAGAACATGGCGTCCCACTGATCGAGAATCGTGAACTGGTGGTGGATCGTGAACTGGAGCGGCTTCGGCACGCGAAGGAACAGGTCCAACTGCATACGCCGCCTGAGTTCTGCGAAGATTCTGCACTGACTTCGCACGACACCGTCGGGGCGGTGGCGTTGGACTCGCATGGAAACATCGCGGCAGGAACCTCGACCGGAGGCACGCTGAACAAGGCTCCCGGCCGCGTGGGCGACTCGTCGCTGATCGGGTGCGGCTGCTATGCAGATAACGAGAGCGCGGCAGTGTCCACGACGGGTTGGGGTGAAGCCATGATGAAGATGGTTTTGGGGAAGCATGCTTGCGACCGTGTGCAATCGGGAATGCACCCACAGGAAGCCGCTACGCAATCACTTCGCCTGCTGAAGAAGCGACTGAACGGCCACGGCGGCATGATCCTGCTGGCCCCGGATGGCCGCATTGGTATCGCCCACAACACACCGAGGATGGCCTGGGGCCTGAAAACTGAATCGCTACAAGAGTGGGGAATCGAAAGGAAGTGAACTCGTAGCGTCAGCCCAAGAAAGACGCGATCGCGGCTCCAGTGTCCGCTGCGGTGGCGATCTACGACTCGCCAGTCATCAATCCCCAAAAGTCGAAAAGCGCTCTTGAACTGCGCTCTTCGCTTCTTCGGCTGAACCGGCGATTCCTCCCGGCAGTTCGTCACGGCCGCGATAGATCGTCCAATTCCATTCGCCGTGGTCCAGCCAAACCTCCGCAGCCAGGCTATGCAGGTCGGCAGAGCATTCAGTTGTCCACCCTTCGAAATTTCCCGCCTGCCAATGCTTCCAGTCGTACGTAAAATTCATAGAGCCCAAAGCCTCGCCAAAACTGAACAGATGCCTCTTCGCAATCGTTATGCCACCTTCTGTCCCGGTGCCTTAGCTTCCACTTCGCCGTGCTCGGCTGCAGCGTGCTCAATTTCCGAATTGGCCTCGCTGCCAATCAGAATGGCCAGAGCGGTTACATAGAGCCATAGCATCAGGATGATGACGCCACCTAGGGCGCCATACGTCTGGCTATAAGAATTGAAGAAGTTCAGATATAGCCGGAACGCAAAAGACGCGAGCAGCCACAGAGATACACCGATCACTGCTCCGGGAGTGATCCAGTACCACTTGCGTTGTTTAACATCTGGTCCGGCGTAGTACATGATGGCGTAGGCCAGTACCACAAAGGAGATTGCGGCGGGCCACTGCGCCACCTTCCACACCCAGGCGAAAACACTGCCCAAACCTACCGTTCCGAACATGCCTTCGGCGATTCTGCCACCATAGAGAATCAGCACCAGAGCGCCCAGCGTGAGTACCGCGACGGCGATCGTCAAGCCAATGGCGAGCAACCGCTTCTTCCAGAAAGCCCGACCCTCTTTCACGTCGTACGTGATGTTAAGCATGTCCATGAGCGCACTGATGCCCGCCGAAGCTGACCAGAGAGCGCCCAGCAATCCGAGCCACAGCTTGGTTCCGCTACTCGATTGAATGATTTCCTGCAGCGTACGGGAAACCAGGCCCGCGGCATCGCCGGGCATGACGCTTGAGATGTAGCGCATTAAGTTGTTCTGCAGTTCAGAGTTGCCCTGCGCCACGATGCCAAATAGAGAAACCAGGAAGAACAGGCCTGGGAATATGGCCAGCATGAAGTAGAACGCCAGCCCAGCTGCACGGCTGAATACGTCGTCACTGTTAGTCTCTGACCACGTACGCTTGCCAAGCTGCTTCCAAGTGAGGCCGCCAAGCTGCCAGGGTGAGGTTTCGGAGCGGGGCATTAACAATCTGTTGCGGAAGAATACGAGACAGTTGCCAAACCGCGTGAGTCGGGTGCGCGACCCTGTTCAAAGTCGTCCAACTCCCGCCGAAGCTTAGCCGACCTCAACCAGTCCGTACCTTCTCTGCCAATGTGCTCTCAGGTGCGTCATTGCTCGCGAGATTTCCGAGGCATCCACCTCGCCACCCGGACCCGCGGCTATCAGCGCGGCTTCGCGTTTTGCGGCGAGGAGCACTTCCCGATCGCGGATCAGGTTGGACACTCTGAAATCAGGCATGCCGGCCTGCTTGGTACCGAAGAACTCTCCGGGGCCACGCAGTTGCAGATCCAGTTCGGCAATCTCAAAACCATTGGTCGTGCGAACCATGGCATCCAGGCGCTGCTCGCCCTCGGGCGACACTTTTCCGCTCGTCATCAGCACGCAGAATGACTTGGCTGCGCCACGTCCGATGCGCCCTCGCAACTGATGCAGTTGCGACAAGCCGAATCGCTCTGCATGTTCGATGACCATGACGTTGGCATTCGGAACGTCCACGCCAACCTCGATCACCGTGGTCGATACCAATACGTTCAGTTCGCCACGCTGGAAACGACGCATCACGCTTTCTTTTTCGTCCGCCGCGAGTCGGCCATGTAATAACCCGACGCGCAGGTCTGGGAACTCTTTCTTCCGCAGTTCGTCATACATCTTCACGGCCGCCTTCAGGTTCGCCCATGGTGATGACTTCGCCGCAGCATCGGAAGTCGCCCCAGCGCGGGCGCGCGTGGCTGCGCCAGGTTTTCTGGTCGCTTCCGCTTGAGATCCCCCGTCCCTGGCTGCGGTTCGTTCGAACTCCGCCTGCTGGCTCGCATCCTCGATGACGGGATAAACGACATACGCCTGATGGCCGGCTTTCACCTGCTTATGCACGAACTGCCATACTTCATCCGCACGTTCATCGGTCACGCGCCGGGTAACAATAGGCGTGCGCCCCGGCGGCAGCTCATCAATCACGCTTACATCCAGGTCGCCGTAGAGCGTGAGCGCAAGCGTGCGCGGAATCGGCGTAGCGGTCATGACCAGCGTGTCCGGTTCCAGCGGATCCGGCCCGTCGCTGCTCTTTTTCATCAGCTTGAAGCGTTGCAGCACACCGAAACGGTGCTGCTCGTCAACGATAACGAGTCCAAGATTGGCGAACTCGACGCTTTCCTGTATCAGCGCGTGAGTGCCGATGATGAGCTGCGCATCGCCTCGTGCGATGTGCTGCCGCGTATCGCGCTTCCGCATCTCCTCTTGTGAGCCGGTGAGAAGCACGATCTTGTAACCAGCCTTCTCGAGAATGTTGCGAGCCGACAGATAGTGCTGAGTCGCAAGAATCTCCGTGGGTGCCATAAGCGCGACTTGGTGGCCGTTCTCGACCGCGATGATCGCGGCCTGAAATGCCACGATCGTCTTGCCCGAACCCACATCGCCTTGCAGCAGGCGCCGCATCGGTGCTGGCTGCTCCATGTCTGTCGCAATTTCTTTTAGCACGCGCTTCTGAGCGGCGGTCGGATGGAACGGCAGCACCTTCTTGATGGTGTCCCGCACACGCTCGTCGAGTTGGAAAGCGATACCCGGCTGCATCTTTGCGCGCTTGCGTTTCAGTTCCAGCCCGAGTTCCAGGAAAAAAAGTTCCTCGAATATCAGCCGCAGATGCGCGGGCGTACGCTGGTTCTGAAGATCGGTGAAGCTCTCGCCGGCGTCGGGAAAATGCACCTTGAAGAAAGCTTCGCGGCGATCGATGAGTCCCATGTGTTCTCGCACGGCGCGTGGGATCGCGTCGGTTATGTCGGACGTCAGATTTTCAAGGACCGTGTGAATGATGCGGCGGAACCAGCGGGAAGTGAGCTTGCCTTTGCCGGCCGACTCGTAAATGGGCACTATCCGCCCGATCTCCAGGGACTTTGAAGCCACGGCCTCAATGTCGTCATCGTCCTCGCCGAGGATCTCAAATTGCGGCTGGATCATCTGCAGTCCGCCGCGGCCCCACGTGTCCTGCTCGACTTTGCCGTAGAGGGCGACGAGTTGTCCGGGGCGGAAGCGGTCCTTCAGATACGAACCGTGGAACCATATGCAGTGCATTGTTGGGACGGTCCGCCCGAAGATGCGGCCCATCGGCACCCCGGCGCCGAACCCCGGCTGCGCTACGGTCATCTGGAACATCGGGGCGCTGCGCGTTCTGAAAACGCCGCTGGCCCGAACCTCCGCGACAACACTGGCCATTTCGCCCGGGCGCAATTCGGCAATGGTACGCGGGTTGATGCGGTCCTCATAACGGAAAGGCAGGTAGTAGAGAAGGTCCTCGACGGTGGTGATACCTTTTTCCGCGAGCACCTCGGCCAGCTTGGGCCCCACGCCCTTCACGTACTGCACCGATGTTGAGAGTTCCAGCATGTGCTAGGGCATGTTAGCAAAGGGACGGGTGATTTGATCTTGGATGTTTTGATGATTCGGGACGATGATCGCGTGTCCCAGTCTTGATGATCCGCCAACTTTAAACATCCGATTGTGGAATCATCTCTTATGACGTTCTTCACCGTCGGCCACTCAACGCGCACTCTGCAGGACTTCATAGAGATCCTGCAAGCGCACGGCATTCGAACGTCGGCAGACATCCGCTCGTACCCCGTATCCCGACGAATGCCGTGGTTTCAAGGCCCTCTACGAGTTAACTTTTTGCCTGCCAATGAAGCGCCCGCTCATGAGCCGCTCGAAGTAACGCTGCCGCGTGCCGGTATCGATTACGTGTGGTTACGCGGCCTCGGCGGTCGTCGCAAAAAACTGCTTGAAGTGTCTCCGAATACCGCACTCCGCAGCCCGGCGTTCCGCAACTACGCTGACTACATGCTCACATCGGAGTTCGAGCAGGCGATCCGGGAGCTGGAGACCATCGGCGAACACACAAGGGCCTGCATCATGTGCGCCGAAGCGCAGGTGTACTACCACTGCCACCGGATGCTCGTCTCGGACTACTTGCTGGCACGTGGACACACCGTTCTGCACATCTTCGGTACAGGGCCAGCAAAACCGCATCAACTGTCAGCCGAGGGTAAAATTCAAAAGGGTGTGCTGACGTATCCGGCTGAACCCAGCCTGTTCTAAACGTGCGGTACATATTGCCATCACCCTATAGGGGAAGCATCTCGTCGGCCCCACCGAATCCAAGTAGCCCGCTGTGTTAGGCTTTTCCACTGCGCGGGTTCGCGACCCTTTGGCCGTTCGAGTTGCGCAGAAGAGAACATTCAAGTTCACTGAAGAAACATGATCGTCGGCACAGGTATCGATATCGCTGAAGTCCCTCGCATCGCCGCTGCCATTGAGCGTTATGGTCAGCGCTTTTTGAAGCGGGTTTTCACGGATGCGGAAATTCACTACTGCGAGTCTAAGACCAACCGCACGGAGCGTTACGCCGCACGATTCGCTGCGAAGGAAGCCGGCATGAAAGCCATCGGGACGGGATGGAAAGGCGGCGTTAGCTGGCATGATGTCGAAGTTCGCCGCGCTCCGGGTGGCCGACCAACGGTTGTTTTCTCGGGTAAAGCGGGTGAATTCGCAGAGCGTCTCGGGGTGCGGCACGTCTCGCTCTCGCTGTCTCACACGGCTGAATATGCTATCGCTCAGGTCATCGTCGAGGACTGATCGCTTACCACGACAGATTCTTGATGGCTGATGTGCTTACATCCTCCATCTGAGAACTGCCTTCTTAATTGGTCTCTCGTCGCTGCGAGGTGCCAATGAGCGTGACGCGCGAACATGCGTTGGTTGCCGCCGAATCCACCGGCGACAATCGTGTCTTAGCCAGTGTGTTTTTCATGGCGTTTTCCAGCTTGCTGCTGGAACTGTCGCTAACACGCGTCTTTTCGGTCACGCTTTTCTACCACTTTGCGTTTCTCGCCATCTCGATCGCCCTACTTGGCTTGGGCGCGGGAGGAGTGTTCGCGTTTTTGCGGCGACGTTCGCTCGACCGCTGGAGCACCTACTCGATAGGATTGCTCTCCTCACTGATCAATGCAGTTGCGATCCCGATCGTGTTGTTGATCATTCTCCGCGTGCCGGTTTCTCTTCAGCTAACGTGGAGCAATTTGCTCAACCTCAGTGTCGTCTACCTTATCTCGGCCGTTCCTTTCTTCTTCACAGGTCTCGTGTTTTCCGTCGTATTCGCGCGCGACACCCGGCGCATTGGTGCGCTTTACGCAGCAGACCTGGTGGGTGGAGCTGCCGCCTGCCTCGCAGTTGTCCCGCTCCTCAACATCATCGGCGGCCCAAACGCAATCCTGCTCTCGGCCGTGGGAATGGGTGTGGCCGCAATGCTGTGGTCGAACGCTCGCTGGGGTTGTGCATTGGCTTTGGCCTTATCGAGCGTGTGTGGATTGCTGATTGTGCTGAATCGCGACACCAGGTTGATCGACGTGGTGAACGCAAAAGGGATGCCCCGCTCAGGCGAATGGGTTTTGTTCTCACGCTGGAACGCCCTCTCGCGCGTTGAAGTGGACCAGTGGGGCGAGGCCAAGGCCATCGTGATTGACGCAGACGCTTCGACTTACATCATGAACACCCCGCCGAAGACCTGGCGCGGAACGCCCGCAGAAAGTCACTTAATGTCGTCGCCTTCGGCCGTGTGCAACGTACTGCGCCCAGATGGAGAGTACGCCATCATCGGCCCCGGTGGAGGCGTTGACGTACTGCGAGCCGTGGGCAGTGGCAGCCCCAGCGTGACTGGCATCGAGATCAATCCGCTGATCGCGACAACGATCATGCGGGAGAAGTACGCCGACTACTCTCACCAGCTTTACAACATTCCAGAAGTGCACATTCACGTTGGCGACGGACGATCGTGGGTCCGTAACTCCCGACAGCAGTTTGACGTACTGCAAATGACGCTCGTCGATACCTGGGCTTCGACCTCAGCCGGCGCTTTCGCCCTTAGTGAAAACAGTCTCTACACCGTCCAGGCTTTCAAGGAATATTTCAACCACCTGAAACCCGACGGTATGGTCGCCATCACGCGGTGGGAGTTTGCACGGCCTCGCGAAGCGATGCGCGTCGTTTCCGTATCCATGCAGGCGCTGAAGGAACTCGGCGTTGAGGATAGTCGGCGACATTTCATGGTGATTTCCGACGGCAAGCTCAACCGCGACGGAGTTGCCGTCACAGTGCTGGCAAAAAAGTCTCCATTCACTCAGGGAGAGATCGAGCAAGCAAAGGCGCACCTCGCTCGTTTTCCGAAGTTGACGTCACTGTATCTGCCCGGCGAGAACACCCCCGAGCCCGGTTCAGAGTCTTTCCGCACGCTCATCCAGAGCAACGACCCCTACGCCTTCGCGAGGAGCTATGCCTTCAACGTCGCGCCGGTCACGGACGATGCTCCGTTTTTCTTCTTCACGCTGAAGCTTGGGCAGGTGCTAAGCGGTGGCACGGGCGAAGGAATCGACTGGAAAGTGAACCTCGGGGTGGCTGTGTTGTTCATGCTGCTCGGTATATCCGCGGTAGCCGTGGCCGCATTCCTCATCGTGCCTCTTTGGCTTGCCGGTCGACGCAACCTTCGATCAACGAAGAGTGAGAACTTCGCAACGCCTCGTACCGCGCCCATCCTGTACTTCATCTGCATTGGGCTTGGCTACATACTGGTTGAGATCGCCTTCATTCAGCGTTTTGTGCTGTTCCTTGGCCATCCCACCTACGCGCTGACGGTCGTCGTATTCCTGATGCTTTTGGCCAGTGGCGCTGGGTCGATGCTGTCGCGCCGCTTAGTCGGTTCTCCGGTCCGCGTACGCCTCCCGCTCGCGATTGTTGTCGCCGCAGTCGCGGTTTACCTTTTCGTGCTGCCGCGCATTTTATCCGGCCTTGTGGGACTGCCGTTATCAGCAAAGCTCATCGTGAGCGCGGTTGTTCTCGTGCCTCTCGGGTTCCTAATGGGTACCCCATTCCCTTCTGGACTCCGCGCGCTGAAGGGTGCCGGCGAGGAAACCGTCGAGTGGGCGTGGGCAATGAACGCGGCGGCCAGTGTGCTCGGTTCCGTGCTGGCCATGGTGATCGCCATCCAGTTCGGGCTGACGGTGGTGCTGGCTTCCGGCGGTGTAGCCTACGTTGCCGCCGCCCTGCTCACTGCCACTTTTCGCGAACAGCTTCGCCAGCCAGAGCCAGTCGAAGCCGAAGCAACCTGAGGTACGATCGTACTGCGACGGTTAACAGCAGATTGCTGACGCCCTACTCTGGTTCTGTTATCATGCGAGGTCTCCAGCACGCTGGTGTTTTCCGGGCTTCCAATGATGCGATGGCCCTGAACGCCGCATCCAATGCGTGTTCGGAGTGTTCGCACAATAAGGACCGAGAAGAGGGAGCTTGCCGAGTCAGAGACAACTCAAATGGGCCCAGCTTCGAGTAGGGCTCACGGTGGTGTTCGCCAGCGTTACGTTGGCAGTACTTGTGTTCCTGATGACTGGCTCCGGCGGCCTTTTTGTACCCAAAATCAACCTGAAAGCCTACTTCGACAACGCGGCGGGACTGCGCGTTGGCGCTCCCGTTCGCCTGCAGGGCGTTGACATCGGAAACGTCAAGAACGTCCGCATCGTACCGGGTCGGCAGCCTAACTCTGTCGAAGTAACGATGAAGATCAGCACGCGATACGCCGACAGCATCAGGAAAGACTCAGTCGCTCAACTCTCTACCGCCGGCGTGCTCGGCGAGGTCTTCGTCGACATCGATTCGACCCAGGCGAAGGCGGCCCCAATTCAGGACGGCGAAACTCTCGCACAGCGTGACCAACCCGACATTCAGGACGTAGTGCGCTCTACCCAGGGAACGCTCCAGAACATGGACGTCCTGCTGCGTCGCGTGGACCGCATCGTTTCCTTCGTCGAGAGCGGGAATGGGTCTATAGGAAAGCTGATTTACGACCCAGGGCTCTACAACAGGCTGAACGCCTCCGTTCGCGAGTTTCAGGGCATCATGACGGACGTTCGCTCGGGCAAAGGCTCCATCGGCTTGCTGCTTACTGACGATCAGCTCTACCGCAAAGCGAACGACTCAATCGACAAGCTCAACCGCATTGTTACCGACATTAATGCCGGCCAGGGCACGATGGGCAAGTTCCTGAAAGACCCAACCCTCTACAACAACGCGAACCAGACGATCGCCAAAGCCAACAAGCTGATGGACGACGTGAATAACGGTCAGGGTACGCTGGGCCTGCTTGCGAAGGACCCGCAGTTCCGCGCCAAGGTCAACGACACTGTCATCAAGCTGAACGCGCTGGCCGACAAGATCAACAACGGCGATGGCACAGCGGGCCGCCTCATCAACGACCCCTCGCTTTACGCGAATACTAACCAGATGCTGATGGAAACCCGCAACCTGGTCCAGGCAATTCGCGAAAATCCGAAACAGTATCTGACCATTCGTTTCAGACTGTTCTAGACGTTGCCGACTTGGCAGATAAGCGCGGCCTTAAGCCGCGCTTATCAACCAAAGCTCGAATTGAGAAAGTTTACCGATCTCTCTGCTTCGGCCGATTCTTGATCCAGATCGGCGTGCCAATGAAACCAAATGCCGCACGGATCTGGTTCTCCAGGAAACGTTGGTAAGAGAAGTGCAGTTTCACCGCCTTGTCCGTGAAGAGCACAAAAGTGGGCGGTGCGACGTTCGTCTGCGTCATGTAGTAGATCTTCACTCGTCGGTTGTACGGCACCGAGGCACGCTCGAAATCGATCTGCGCCAGGAAACGGTTCATCTCGCCAGTGGTGACGCGCTTCCGTCGCTCACTCGCCACCACATCCAAGTCAGCCCAGATCTTGTCCACGTTGCGGCCGGTCGAAGCGGAGATGAAAAGCATCGGCGCGTAGTTAAGGAACTTCAGCGCACGCCGTGCCTGTTGCTCGAAGAGATTTCGATCAGCTGGGCGTTTGCCGTCCTTGCGCGCTGGCCCGACCATATCCCACTTGTTGATGACGATGACCACCGACCGACCGCTTTCGTGCGCGTACCCGGCGATGTTGGCGTCCAGCGCCGTTACGCCCTCGGTCGCGTCAATCACGATGAGGGCGATGTCAGCAGCTTCAAGATGCTTGCGGGCCATGATGACCGACAGCTTCTCCGCCATGAGGTGCGTCTTGCCCTTACGCCTGATGCCGGCCGTGTCGATGAACCGGAACTTTGCGCCGTCTGCCCGCTCAACGAGTTCGTCAACCGCATCCCGAGTGGTCCCTGCAATCGGTGACACGATTGCTCGATCCGTGTTCGTCAGCGCATTCAGCAGGGTCGATTTCCCAACGTTGGGCCGCCCGATGATCGCGACCTTGGTCTCGCGCCGAGCAAGTTCGCTCGCCTGACGCTCCAGGTTCAGCTCGGCATTTTCAATCTCCGATGCCTCAGCTTCATCGGTTGCTTCTGCGTTCCTGTTCTCGCCGTCCCCTGCGCCAATCTCTGAGCCCTCTGCGTATGGCGATTCTCCCTCTGTTTCTTCTGTGTCTTCGGCGACGGGTTTCTCCGGCAACACCTCCAGCACTGCATCCAGCAACTCGGCCACGCCGCTCGAATGCTCCGCCGAAATCGGAAACAAGTTTCGGATCCCGAGTTTGTGAAACTCGTGCGCCAGCGCCTCGACCCCGGGCGCGTCGATTTTGTTCACCGCAAGGAAGAGCGGCTTGCCTGACCGCAGCAGCATTCGCGCCAATTCCAGGTCGGGCGCGGCCAACTCGCTTCGTCCATCGACCACCATGATGACCGCGTCGGCTTCCTCCAGAGCCACTCTTGCCTGCCTGAAGATTTCGGCCGGAATCAGTTCCGGATCGTCGGGGATGATGCCCCCGGTATCTACGACGCGTAGTGTTCGGCGCTCCCAGTCGAACTCGCCGTAAAGGCGGTCGCGCGTGATGCCCGGTTCGTCGCCCACAATGGCGCGACGCTTACCGATGATGCGATTGAACAGCGTGGACTTGCCCACGTTAGGGCGACCCACAATAGCGATGGTGGGCAGAGAGGCGGCTTTTGTCGTACTTGGCGGCAATGGACTAGTGTCTGCTGGTAGATGTCAGCGGAAGATGTATGTAACTGCCTATCGTTGCGCAATTCATCAACATCCTCCATCGAACATCATCCATTCTCCCAATCTGCAATCTTCGATCTGCAATTATTATAGAGTGACTGTGTCTTCCACCCCCCAACCCGGCGCGGAGCAGGTCACGACTGCGTTCGAGGCACCCTCGCTGCACAGTTTTTTCGCCCCTGGGGGGTTGCTGTCTCAGACACATCCAGCGTACGAGTTCCGCCGTGGGCAGCTCGTGATGGCACAGGGGGTCGAGCAGGCGCTGGCCGAGAACCGGCACCTGATCGTGGAGGCGGGCACGGGCACCGGCAAGACGCTAGGCTACCTGCTGCCGATCCTGCGTTCCGGGAAGCGGGTCGTAATTTCGACCGCCACGAAGGCGCTTCAGGAACAGCTCTTCTACAAAGACGTCCCCTTCCTGGACCGGGTCTTTTACCCGAACGGAGATGGGCATCTGGCGGTCTGCTACATGAAAGGCCGCAACAACTACCTGTGCCGGCAGAAGCTCTACGATCTGACGAACCAGCCGATTCTCAACGGCCTGGAAGAGATCGATCAGTTCCGCACCATAAGCGAATGGGAGAAGATCACCGAGACTGGTGACCGTGCGGAACTGGCTTCTTTGCCCGAGAGCAGCCTGCTCTGGTCGAAACTCGACGCGCGCACCGAGGCCTGCATCGGCAAAAAGTGCGCCAACTTCGATCGCTGCTTCATCACCGAAATGAAGCGTCGTGCTGCTGAAAGCGACATCATCATCGTCAATCACCATCTCTTTTTCGCCGACTTGGCCATCAAGCGGGAAAGTGATGGCGCGCCCGACGCGGGCATCTTGCCTGATGCCGCTGCGGTCATCTTTGACGAAGCTCACGAGTTGGAAAGTGTGGCAGCCGAGTACTTTGGCGTCAGCGTCGGCAACCTCCGATTCGATGATCTGGCTCGCGACATCGATACTACGTTGCGTCAGAAGGAGTTGCTGACTGCCGAGATCATGGCGGAAACGGCACGACTGAGGGAGCGCGCAAACTACTTCTTTTCCGTGCTGCCTCCGGGCGATGGCCGCTTCGCCTTCACCGACCGCGACGGCTTCCTTGAAGAGCACGGTGACGATTACGATTCGCTGACCAACACGCTCAAGCGACTCGTATCGCTACTGCGCTCCATTCCGAACAAGCCCGATGAAGTGCACAACTTTGTTCGGCGAAGTGACGAGCTGCTGGTACAGCTATCGTTCGTGCTCGAGTCTAACAACAAAAACACCGTTTACTGGATCGAGCGCCGTGGCGAAGCACGCAAACCGGGAAGACGCGAGGCCGGCAGGTTTGAGCGCACCTCCCGCTTCGTATTCCTTCAGGCCACACCTATTGACCTGTCGCAAATCCTGCGCCAAGTGCTATTTGACGAGATTCCGACGGCCGTATTGACCTCCGCCACGCTGGCCGTGAACGGCGGGTTCGATTACGTCAGGAGGCGCCTGGGCATCGAGAATGCCCGCGAGCTCATCGTTCCGTCGCATTTCGATTACGCAAACCAGGCCATCTTCTATGTTCCGCCGGACATGCCGGACCCGAGGGATTCGAGCTTCCCTGCAAGAGCAGCCGAGGTCATCCGCGAGATTCTGAACATCACGCAAGGGCGGGCATTCTGCCTGTTCACCAGCTACGCACAGATGCACGAGGTTCACGACCGTCTGCTCGGCGAACTCGACTTCCCCATGCTGCTTCAGGGAATGGCCCCAAAGAACGCGCTGCTTGACGAGTTCCGAGCCACGCCGCATTCGGTGCTGTTTGCTACGTCATCGTTTTGGCAGGGCGTGGACGTTCAGGGTGAGTCGCTCAGTTGCGTCATAATCGATCGCCTGCCTTTTGCAGTCCCCAATGATCCGGTCGTTGCCGCCCGGATTAACGCGATCAGTGAAGATGGTGGAAACGCCTTCTTCGAATACCAGGTACCCTCGGCAGTGATTGCGCTGAAGCAGGGCTTCGGGCGCCTCATTCGCTCGCTGAATGACCGAGGCGCTCTCATCCTTTTGGATAACCGCATCGTTAAGCAGCGCTACGGCCGCGTGTTCGTGAATTCCCTCCCGCCTTATCGCCGCACGATCCGCATCGAGGACGTTGAGCATTTCTTCGGGATCGAGCGGGAGTAGACCCCAGCCTATAAGAACTGGCGACACCGCGCGTTCTTGCATTTCCGCTCTTGCGCGCCACACCAGAGCTGGACTATATTCTCCGCCACCTATGTGGGGTGCACTGCCATGGGTGAAGCCAGAAGCACTCTCATCGTCCTGGTTGTTCTCACCGTCGTTGTTTGTGCCGATTTGGGTCTATTTCTGCGTTGGATTTCGCAGTCTGGCAGCACGGACCTTCTCGGTTTCGGACTGGCGACGCTAAATATCCTCGGACTCGTGTTGTTGGGCAGGGCAATATCGATAACAGCGCAACTCCTGCGAGTGCGCCGAAGACCAGCGAGTCCACGTACTCACGCCGAGATTGACGCACCCGGCCACTGAACGCCGCCGGGGCCACAGCCGATTCGGACTGCCCCATCGTGCCCTGCTAAAATATGACGTTACCTACAGCTTTTTGCCTCATCTGTAAGGGCGGCGGCAGCCAAGCGTAGAAGGCGCAGCAAAGCCTGGTGGCAGGGGATCTATGTTTGAAGTCAGCGTAGAAGATACATTCGCCTCGGGGCACTACCTCCGGGGTTACCGCGGCAAGTGCGAAAAGCCGCATGGCCATAACTACAAGGTCCGCATAACGCTTTGCGGGGAGACGCTCGACAACATCGGTTTGCTCTACGATTTTCGGGACGTCAAAGTCGTGATGAACGACATCATCGACCGGATCGATCACCAGATGCTGAACGAAATCGCACCGTTTGATACCGTCAATCCGTCGGCCGAGAACATGGCCAAGTACTTCTACGACGAGATGAATACCCGTCTTCGCGAGAAAGGTGACGGCCGCGTTCGCGTGACGAAGGTCAAGCTGTGGGAGACGGATACCACCACGGCGACATACTTTGACTGATTGATGATCGGATGATTGGATCATTCGAAAGACCGAAGCCAAGGAGAGGCCCGAATCACCGCTCCGAAACTCAATCATCAAATCACTAGATCATTCATTATCCAGTTGCATGCACATCACGGAAATCTACAGATCGGTCCAGGGTGAATCCTCCTACACGGGAATGCCGTGCATCTTTGTGCGCCTGACCGGCTGTAACCTGCGCTGCTCGTGGTGTGATACGGAATACGCATTTACGGGTGGGCGCCGCATGTCGATGGAAGAAGTGCTGGACGCCGTGAGTGATGCTGGCCCTGCCCGCCTGGTAGAGATCACCGGCGGTGAGCCGATGCTCCAGGAACGCGAAGTCGTACCCCTGATGGAGCGACTTATCGCTGCCGGATACGTCGTGCTGATCGAAACCAGCGGTGAGCGCCCGTTGGCCAGCGTCCCCGCTCAGGTCATCAAGATCGTAGACGTCAAGTGTCCAGATTCCGGCGAGGGCGCGAGCTTTCGGAATGAGAACCTGGCAGCACTCCGTTCGAATGATGAAGTCAAGTTCGTTGTCGCAACCCGGCAAGACTACGAATTCGCGCGCGACTTCATGCGCACTCACGACCTTGCCTCGCGCGTAGGGCACATTATCCTATCCCCCGCCTTCCGCAAGGACGCCGCTGGAAGACGTGACAGCTCGCAATGTCTTCTTGACCCCCGCACCCTAGTCGACTGGATGCTCGCGGACGCGCTGCCCGCCCGCATTGGCCTCCAGACTCACAAGTTCATCTGGGACCCGGCAACCAAGGGCGTGTGACCCCAGTAGACCAAAAGAACGGACTTATTTCTGCGAGGGTAGCACTTGGCCGGCGGCCCCCAGTGCATGTCACACCCCGAACGTCAGTGGCTTTCCCGAACTGACACCAATACCGCGAAACGCCTGCTGCCAATGCTTTTCTAGGTTAATTTTTCCGTTCGTCTACTCTGGAACAGGTGCAAAGTATGCCAGAGCACGCGCGAAATCCCGCTCGTCCCGCGCGCTGAGTCGACCAGGTGATCCGTTCCGCGCCAGCGGTAGCTCGATCGCCGTCTCCCCTCCGGACTAGGTTTCCACCTGGGAGTGAGGAAATCCATGAATCCCCATCTGCTACGGCGTTTGCAAGGATCCGGGCTGTGCACGCTCGTTCTTCTGTTGGCGAGCGCGGCACATGCGGTGGATCTCACCCCGACTACAACAATCGCAGCTGAAACGGCCAACAACACAAGCGCGAACTCGCGATTCGTCGCCTCTGATAACGGCAATGCCGCGGCGCGGAACACCAGCAAAGTGCCGATCCGCAGGCTGCTGTATCCGGGCTCGAATACGAAGGTGTATGCGCATTGGGTTGGGTGGTTCGGTCCGTCGAACCACATCCAGGTCGGTTACCGCTCCGACGATCCCGCGCAGGTTCGCCGCCAGGTGCAGGACATAATGAGCCGCGGCATCAATGGCGTTGTTATCGACTGGTTCGGACCGAACGCAAACCCGGTGAACGCGGCAACCAAGCTGATGAAGGCAGAGGCCGAAGCGCATCCCGGCTTCGAGTTCATCATCATGGAGGACGTCGGCGCGCTTAACGCAGCGGCTAAGGCCAACGGCTGCGACGTCACGATGCAGCTCATTAACGACCTGAACTATGCCGTCAGCAACTATGCCAGTTCGCCTGCTTATGGCCGAATCGACGGTCGACCTGTGTTCATGTTCTTTGGCGTCGGCGCATACTACGTCGATTGGAACAAAGTTCGGGCGTCCGTCGCTGGCAATCCTCTGTTTATCTTTCGTGGAGCGAGCGGGTTCAATCAGGCGTACTCTGACGGTGCATTTCAGTGGGTAGACCTTGCGTCCGGCGATCCCTTCGATCCGCAACTCGGCGCGCAGACCATTTTCTATCGTGCTGCGACAAGCACGGCGAAACGATCGTTTGGATCCAGCTACGTCGGCTTCAGCGACGGTGTAGCTGCCTGGGGCACAAATCGATTCATTCATCAGCGGTGTGGGCAAACCTTTCTGGCCACTTTCGCCGAGATAGCGAGGTTTTACTCCGCAACCAACCAGTTAAATGCTCTTCAACTCGTCACTTGGAACGACTACGAAGAGGGTACGCAGCTTGAGACCGGAATCGACAATTGCGTGGATGTGAACCCGGTTATCTCAGGGAGCACTCTCAGTTGGACCATCACGGGCGGAAGCGAAAACACGATTCAGCACTACACCGTATTTCTCGAAAGATGGGCAGAATCTAGCGAAAATCGCCGAGTTACCGACTGGAACACACGCCTTCAACCTGGGTTTGCTGGCGCTGCCGAGCGGAAGCTACACGGTCTATGTAAAAGCAGTTGGAAAGCCAAGCATTCACAACCAGATGTCACCGGCTGTTGTATTCCAGCCGGGAAATGTTCCACCCAGGTTTTCGCTCGACGTTAAGCTGAATGGCATCACGAATGTCACGGCCACTATAACGGGAGCGAGCGACGCCAATGGCATTGGCAGGACGCAGATCGACTTCGGTGACGGCACGATTGCGAGCGGGCCAGCGGCTAATCACACCTACAGCCGCGTAAACGGCTACACGATTACCGCTACGGTCTTCGATCGTTCGGGAGCGTCCTCTGTGGTTCGCCGACGAATTACGCCGAAGCCGCCGGGAACGGGAGTGAGTGTCTTCGGTCCGTCGAACGGAGTGACGATCATTTCGCCGGCGCTCCTCACAGCAACAGCTAATTCCGGTGCGCGGATCACTGCTATGCGCGTCTACGTGGACGGGAAGACCGTTTACACGATCGACCGTGATTTCGTTCGCACGGCACTGAAGATATTCAAGGGAACGCGGCACGTGACCGTGCAGGCGTGGGACGCCGCCGGTGCTGTATTTAGGAAATCCTTCGACGTCATCGCCGAGCCCAATGATCTGCCACCCACTGCCAGGGTAACTGTGCGGCGGGCACCGGTTGGAACAGACCGACGGTACTTGCCTGCTCCGCGACCTCTTCTGACCCGGATGGCTTCATCCTTAGCCGCGCGATTCAGTTCTCCGATGGTTCGCCGGTCATCAATGGCCCAACGGCGATCCGGACGTTCAGCGCCCCCGGGAACTACTCGGCAAACGTCGCCGTGATGGATCAGTTCGGAGCGGTAGGATCTACATCGCTCTCCTTCGCGGTTCCGATCGGCAGTGGTGGAGGAGGTGGTGGCGGCACGGGCGTTACCGTGACGAGTCCCACTGACGGCGGAACCTTCGCTTCGCCGGTGCGCTTTATCGCATCGGCAGCCTCACCGAATGCGCGAATCACGGGCATCGCGTTATACATCGACTACCAGAGAGTGGCGCTGGTCAACGGAGCGGCTCTGGATCAATCCGTTGCGATGTCGGGAGGTATTCACGGCATTACCGTGCAGGCATGGGACGCGACTGGTGCAGTGTTCAAGAAATCGCTCACGGTGAACGTCACGACAACTCAGGGAGGAGTGCGGGTGACGTCGCCGCAAAACGGAGCAACGGTTGGTTCCCCCGTGCGCTTCGTCGCTTCCGCCGGTTCACCGAACGCGGCAATCACGGCTATGGCCATCTACGTTGATTCGCAGCGTGTGGCCCTGGTGAACGGCGCGAGCATCGACCAGGCGATTGCGCTCGGAACCGGATCGCACTACGCAGTAGTACAGGCTTGGGACGCGACGGGCGCCGTTTTCAAAACCCCGCTAACCATAAACGTCAGCGGATCGGCCTCGGCTTCGCTCACGCATGAGCGCGGCCGACTAGGGAGGCGAGATATGTGTCACGTGAGAGATCTAGCCGCACATAGTAGATGGTGCGGATCTCGCGGCAGAGCGTGCCGAGCGAGTCGCTGAATGAAATAAAGTTTCAGCCAACCTTTGCAGCCCGAAGCCAATCTTCAAGGGCACAGAACACAACCAACACCTCAGGAGAGGGTTTATGAAACGCGTATTAGCGGCTGTGATGGCGCTCGCTGTCACACTCACATTGGCGATGCCAGCAGCCGCAATAACCGGCAACTTCGTCGAAGATTTCGAACACACCTATGTAGGTTTGGTGGCGTTTTACGACGAGAACGGAGAGTTCATCTCTCGCTGTTCGGGCGCATTACTGTCTCCGACCATCTTCCTGACAGCAGGACACTGCACCGCAGATGCAGCCAGTGCTCGAATCTGGTTCCATCAGGATGTGGGGAGCCAGTTCGATCCGGTGACCGAAGCTCCTGACCCGCGCACGGGATATCCAGACACCTGCATCCAAGGTGATCCGCTGTGCGTCACGTCCACCGAACTCTACAACCGCGGATTCAACGACTTCGCAGGCTTCCCCGAGATTCAGGACGTGGGCATTGTTGTTCTCGATGAGCCGATTACTTTCACGACTGAATTCGCTGTTTTGGCCGAGCCGGGATCTCTGGACTACCTGGCAACGAATGCAAGGCGAGGACCTCCACCCCCGGTCACGTTCACGGGTTACGGAGTAAGCGACATTCGTCCGGCAACGCTGTCGTTGCGCGAGAGGTTGATGGCAACCGGATTCATCATCAACGTCCGTAGCGCGAACACGGCCGGATTTAACGTCCAAGTCAGCACTAACGTTGGCCAGGGGCGTGGAGGCACGTGTTTCGGCGACTCCGGAGGTCCGATCTTGTGGGGCGATACCAACATAGTCATCGCCGTCAACTCGTTCGTGATCAATGGAAACTGTGCCGGAACCGGCTTCGGTTACCGCGTTGACACTCAGGCGGTTTACGACTGGATCGCGCAGGTGACCGGAGTGAGATTACCTACTGCCTCGATCAGTTAAGCCTTTCCCGAGTAGTCTTTCCTGAAACCTGCCCCGTCTTGGCATCGAGCTTGGACGGGCTTTCTTTTGCATGTTTCCGGCCTCGCAAGTCTTGCGCCCAAGACACAGTCCAGTCAGCAACCTCAACGCACATCTCACATCGTATGACTTAGGTTCTGCATCTTGTCCATCGTTGAGATTGTCGCTCTAGGAGCGTGTACGAGTAATCACTTCGAAATGAACGTGACCGTTGTCGACGGCGCGCCGTGCGACGGGTGGAGTGAACAGAATGGCCGACAAGACGTCCAAGAAGTCGGCGGCGCTCGTGAAGAAGACAGCCGCCAGAACCAAGAGCAAGGTGCAATCGGCATCTGAGCTGATTGACAGGAGAATAGAGGAACTGAGCGATTGGCGGGGGAAGACGCTCCGGAGAGTACGCGAGCTCATCAAGGAAGCGGATCCGGAGATAGTCGAGGAGTGGAAATGGGAGACCCCCGTCTGGGCGCACAACGGTCTTGTCTGCACGGGTGAAACCTACAAGAACACCGTCAAAATGACGTTCGCAAAAGGAGCATCTCTGGACGATCCTTCATGTCTATTCAACTCCAGTCTTGAGGGGAAAGTCAGGCGTGCCATCGACATTCATGAGGGGGACGAGGTTAATGAAGCTGCCGTGAAGAACCTCATCCGTGCAGCCGTTGCGCTAAACCTCAACAGCAAGGGTCCTTCCGCGGCTACCAAGCCGGCCCTCCTCACGGGCGGCAACCCTCAGATCTCGAAGGCCGATGGAGATGCACCCGTGCAGGCCTACATCGCCGCCATGCCGGGCTGGAAACGCGAGGTCGGGCGCCGCCTCGACGCTCTCATTACACGCAACGTGCCCGACGTGCGGAAGGCCGTCAGGTGGAACTCGCCTTTCTATGGCATCGAGGGCCAGGGCTGGTTCCTGAGCTTCCACGTGTTCACTCACTACGTGAAGGTGACTTTCTTCCGAGGCACGCCGCTGCGACCTGTGCCTCCCGGCGAGTCCAAGCACAAGGACGTCCGCTATGTTGACGTCCACGAGGACGATCTCGACGAGGAGCAGATGGCGACCTGGGTGAAGCAGGCGGCGGCGCTACCGGGCGGGGCAACGCCTGACAACTGTGAACTTCGTGTCGCTGCGACCTAACGTAAGTGAGTTATGCGATTGTTGTTAGTCTTTGTGCTCTCCGCCTGTTCGTGAGCATGATAGCTCGATCGCACAAGCGGACCGCTTTCCACGTGCTTGAAGCCCATCTTGAGCGCTTCTTCCTTCATGAACCGGAACTCATCAGGCGTGTAGAAGCGCTTCACGGGAAGGTGATTCTTCGAGGGACTCAAGTACTGGCCGATCGTGAGAATATCGACTTTCTCGGCGGCGAGGTCGCGATAAACCTGAAGCAGTTCTTCCATGTCTTCGCCCAGCCCGACCATGATTCCGGTCTTGCTGACGGTGTCGGGCGAGAACTTCTTCACGTTTCCGAGCAGCTTCAGCGTGCGCTCGTACCGAGCACCCGACCGCGCCACTCGGTACAGCCGCGGCACAGTTTCAGTGTTGTGGTTCAGGATGTTTGGCTTTGCATCGAGCACGATCTGCAGGCACTGGTCGATGCCCTGAAAGTCAGGGATAAGCACCTCTACGCTGCAATCGGGCTGAACGTTGCGGATCTCCCGGATCGTATCGGCAAAAACGCGGGCGCCACCTATGTTGTCGTCGTCTCGATTCACGCTGGTTACAACGGCGAACTTGAGACCGAGCCGGGCTACGGCCTCGGCCACGCGCTTCGGTTCATCGAAGTCAATCGGCTTCGGGCGTCCCTTCGGCACGGCGCAGAAACCGCAACGCCGCGTACACAGCTCACCCAGCAGCATGAACGTTGCAGTGCGGTGATTCCAGCACTCGCCGATGTTGGGGCACTGTGCTGACTCGCACACCGTGTGCAGGTCAAGACCTCGGGCCAGCTTCTTCAGGTCGTGATAGCCCTCGCCCATGGGCGCTTTGGCGCGCAACCAGTTTGGCTTGGGCGCACGCGTAGTCGGCACGGATTCGATCTGGATCAGTTCAGTAGTAGGCATCGGAACCTTAACATTCTACGATGCTCCCCGATGCCGTGCGGACGCAAAAGCCGCCATGACCGACGGACGGCCGGTTCTCCTTGAAACTGTGTGTTGGGAGCGAAGTTGGATCTCAAGGGACACACACGAACTTTGCGTATGGTGTACACGTCACGTACGCAGCTATCGAAGGAATCCGTTCAGTGTCTTCGCGCCGAGTTTTCCGGTTCCGACCCGCTGTGCGCGGCTGATATCCGCGTATCTAGCTAGACTGCGCAACGTGAACCACAACAAACCCGACAGAACCCCCGCGAGGACAAGGTACGAATAGATGAGCAGTAAGCCGCCCGTCTCTAACGCGGCGACAAAGCCATAAGCTCCTAACCCAAACACTACAGGGAGGGACAAAACGGCATTGACCATAGACCAGACCGGCCACGTCCCAGTCATGCTCCTGAATTTGCGCCAGCCTCGATACTCGTCGCGAGTACCTTCACGAACGGCCCAGGAACGTTGTGCGGTCGTGGCGATTACGACGATTGCGATGATGACAAAAGTCAGATCCATGCTCGGGCCGTTCTTCCCTCCGACTCCGAAGTCCAAAAAGCAAAAGGCCGTGCCTCAGCGCACGGCCTTCGCGAAATCTCAGAAATTTATTCATTGATGGAGAACATGCCGCGCGACTGCTCGTCTGAGCGGGCCTTACGAGCGCGTACGATAATTCCAGCTCCCACCGCAACCACAAATCCGACTGCCGGCACAACGATGAACAAGTGACCCATGATTACACCATTCCTTTTATGAGTTCGGCCGCACATAGACACGGACAGAATTTGTATGTAGGCGCTCGTGCCTTTGAATGTGCGCGGTCTCGAATTTATTCTAATGCGAGTTCCCGGATGTTTGTTGCTGGATTTTTCGAGGCGAGCGAACTACCTTCCTGATCGCTCCATGCACGCAGCGCGACGCCGATCCGTAGCGCACCGCATTTTTTTGCGAGCGCCTGCCGTTCCATCACTCGAATGCTCGACCCAATCGCGGCAACCCCATGGCCCTTCGCCACATTGGAAGCTGCCCAATGTGGTACGAAGTATGCCCTACAAGCACTTGCGTCAGCGCGTGGCGAATCGATGGAAAGACGAACCGATACGCCTCATCCGGAAACGGTTCATCGAGGCGGGACTCATTCAGTTCTTCTGTAGCTTTCGTGATTCGGGTCTGTGCATGGCGTAGTACCTTGAGACCCTCCTCCTTAGATCCATACAGGCTGACATCGGCTACCGGCACACTGCCAGTACCGAAGCGCTTGGCCCAATCATTTGGCAGCCACTCAGGTAATCCAATCGCACCGCCCAGGAGTTGGCACGCATGCGTAAGGTGTCCGATGATCCAAGCCGGGTGGTTCATAATCCCGTTTGGTTGCGCGGCCATGTCATCCGCTGCGACGTCTGCAACCTGCTCACGCAGGAAGTCGAGGCAATAACCAAAACTGTGAAGGACAGGACTTATTGTCATAGCACGCACACTCTCATGACACCCTGACGTGAGGCTCGCCCGTACCTTGCGGCACTTTCAAAGCGCTTCGGAATAGAGTGCCGCGTGCGAATTCGGAGGTTGCCTTGACGCTTCGAAAATCTGTGTACCTCCTCCGATGACAACGGCGACTGAAAGTAGGCGGTTGAAACGACAAACACCTTCGTTGGCCGTGCTTCTAAGTTTCAGACATAAGCCGCTCGAAGGAGAAACTTGAGGATTATCACATGATCGTGCTGATGGCTGGCCTGCCGGGCACCGGCAAAAGCTTGCTTGCGCGAGAATTGGCGCGCCGCACCGGCGGTCATGTCCTCAACAAGGACGTTGTGCGCGAGGCACTGTTCGCTCCCCATGTTATCGAGTACTCAACCGCACAGGACGATCTCGTCGTCAAACTGATGTTGCAGGCTGCGGGGTGGCTCGTCACGCAGCAATCGGCCAGGCACGTGTTCATCGACGGCCGCGTTTTTTCCCGCGCGGCACAAGTCGACGAGGTCGTCAGGTTTGCGGAGGAAATAAATGTGCCTTGGGGCATTCTCGAGTGTGTGTGTTCAGAAGAAACCGCAAGGCAGCGATTGGAACGGGATTCGGCGCTGGAAGCACATCCGGCAGCAAACCGGGGTATTTCACTGTACTTGGAAGTTAAGCAGCGGTTCGAGCCTATTACCCGTGAGAAGACTGTCATCGATACCGACCAGCCTCTAGAACTCTGTATCGAACGTGCTCTGACGATACTCGGCGACGCGTTCAGACAGACTTGAGTCGCACGGCTCGCGAGGAGAGAGTCCCTCTAAAACGCAATGAGGACGGGAGAATTCCCGTCCTCACAAGCGTTGCATCAGGAGATTAGCCGACTACCACACTCTGCAAGCGTTCTGCCGCACCATCTTCTGTCCCGCTTTGCATCCCCATGCCTTCTGAAATTCGGGCATGTTGCTTACGGTGCCATTAACGCGGAACTTCGGGGCTGAGTGCGGATCAACCTGCGCGAGCATGCGGGCGATCTCGGGCGTCTGGTTGGTGCACCAGATCTGGCCGAAGCCCAGAAACACGCGCTGCTCGGGAGTGTAGCCGTCAACTTCGCCCTTGTTCTTCTCGGTGAGGCTCGCAAGCGCAGCCACGAGCGCCAGACGAAGCCCGCCGTTGTCGGCGACGTTTTCGCCCAGCGTTAGCTTGCCGTTCAAATTCACGTCATCAACGGCGGTGTAGCTGCTGTACTGTTCCACGAAGCATTCGCCCCGCTTCTCGAATGCCTGGTTGTCGGCGGCTGTCCACCAGTCGCGAAGGTTCCCGTCGCCGTCGAACTGGCGACCCTCATCGTCGAAACCGTGCGTCAGTTCATGCCCGATGACGGCTCCGATTCCGCCGAAGTTGTACGTGTCGTCACGACCGTACAAATAAAACGGCGGCTGCAGAATTCCGGCCGGGAAGTTGATGTCGTTCATTTGCGGGTTGTAGTAGGCGTTCACCGTCGGCGGCGTCATCGCCCATTCCTTCCGGTCAACCGGTTTGCCGATCTTATTCATCTGCCGATTGAACTCGAATTCGTTGCTGCGGAAAGAATTGCCCAATGCATCGCCGCGAACGATCTGAAGCTTCGAGTAGTCGCGCCACTTATCGGGATAACCGATCTTGTTTGCGACCTTCTCCAGCTTGGCGTGTGCAGCCTTCTTGGTTTCTGGGGTCATCCAGTCGATCTGATCGATGTCGGCGGCCATCGCCTTCTCGATGGCGTCCACCATCTTCAGCGTGTCTTCCTTGCTGTTGGCGCCAAACGCCTTCTCTACAAAAGCTTGGCCGAGAGCTTCGCCAAGGTCCGCATCGGTGTAAGCGACGCAACGCTTCCAACGGGCACGCTGCTCCTTCTGGCCCGAAAGCGTCTTGTTATAGAAGTTGAAGTTCTCCTGCACGAACTTTTCAGGCAGAAGTGGCGCTGCCGAGCGGGCGAGATTCCAACGGAGATAGGTCTTCCATGTATCGAGAGGAGTCTTCTCAACCAACGTCTGCATTGCGGTGAAGAAGGCAGGAACACTCACGTTCATGGCAGCCGAGTTCGGCACTTCAGCGGTGGTCAGATAGCGGTTCCACGCGAAAGCCGGCGTGAGCTTCTGCAGTTCGGCAACGGTCATCTTGTGGTACAGCTTGTTGGGATCGCGGCGCGATACGACGTCGAGCGACGCCTTGGCCAGCGCGGTCTCAAAATCCATGACAGCCTTGGCCTGTGCCGCGGCTTTAACCGCAGGATCGCCCATCAGCGTGAACATGTTCTGGATATGCTGAACGTAGGCTTTTCGCAGTTCGACCGATTTAGCGTCGTCGCGGAAGTAGTAGTCGCGTTCAGGCAGACCGATGCCGCCCTGGTCGAAGTCGGCGATCACCTGCGTCGCGTCTTTCATGTCCTGATTGGCAGCCACGCCGAAAACCACGTTGACACCGAGGCGATGCAACCGGCCAACCAATTCGGGGAGTTCCAACTTGCTCTTCAGTGCGTTGATGCGGTCAAGTTCGGGCTTCAGCGGTGCCAGGCCTTTAGCCTCAATCGCTTTCTCGTCCATGCAGGAAGCGTAGTAGTCGCCAATCTTCTGCTCGTTTGCGCCTCGATTAGGAGCGCTCACAGATGCCTTTTCGAGCGCCTGGTGCAGGATCTCACGATTCCGCTCGGCAAGTTCGTTGAAGCGTCCCCATCGCGACTGATCGCCCGGAATCGGGTTCTTGGCGAGCCATCCGCCGCAAGAGAACTGATAGAAGTCTTCACATGGGTCTACGTTTTTATCCAGCGAAGCCGCATCAAAACCGGGCTGTGCTGGCTGTTGCGCCATTAGAACTCCGGCGGCAGCGAGTAACCCAAGCACCACGACGACCGCGTATCTCAAACGCATCTGTTCCTCACATACTCTCAGAATGAACTCACAATCAGTGTATCCTTCGCCGAACGAGTGTCACTCGTGGGCGGACGCACCTTGCCCAGGGCCGAACTAGCTTAGACGGGCGGCTACGAAATTCGTTTGCGAACACTTGCCGATTTGAAACACGTTCTCCGATTTTCCCCTTTTCCCACCGGGCACAGCCTTGTCGAGTTGAGTCGGTAGATCGAAGAAAGCGCAACAGATCCCGCCTTACAGGTGGTGGATCGTAACGTCTCCCCACCTCTCTTTTAGGTACTCGGCAACAAGCTTGCGATGGCAGTATTCGGCCAGCGGTTCGCTACAGAGTAGTACGGAAGGGACAACGAAAGTTCGCGGTCCAGTTTTGCGTCAACGCGGCGCGCGACGAGCAGAGCTGAAGCGAAGACAGATTCTAGCGACGTTGAACACAAACGCAGCGAGGAGTTCTAGCGTGTTCCGAAAACCGTACAAGCCTGGGAATAGTCCGCGTCGGAGTGCAATACGCAACCTCGCGTGATTGCCTTACAGCGCCATCACACTGACGAATTCGTCGGCTGCCAGCACTTCACGGTCTGGTGGGACAACGACATAACAGTTGGCGCGGGCTTGAGCCGCGATGTCCCCGGACCCTTTCCAGGCCACGAGTTCGACGGTGCAGGTATCAAATTCGCCGCTGACGTTCGCGGGCAGAAAGCGGGTAAGACCGGTCTTGGTTCGAATGTCACTCGCGAGTCGAGCCGGGAAGAACCGAAGCTTGCGCGGTGTCGCACCACAGAGCGCCTCAATGAGAGGCCGTGCGAAGAGTTCAAACGTGACCATGGTGGAGACGGGGTTCCCGGGCAGGCCGAAAAAATATTTGAAAGGCGGGCCGGCGCTGGTTTCACTCCGATCGTCAGAGGCACGATCACGCCCTGTTCCCATCGGTGCAGGGATGCGACCGAATACTACCGGCTTCCCCGGCTGAATACGCGCGCCGGTAAAGAAGAATTCGGCACCGAACTCGGCAAGCGTTTGTTCCACGAGGTCGTACTTGCCCATCGAGACGCCACCGGTAATCAGCAGGAGATCGGCCGTAAAGCCTTCTTTGAGCAATTCGGAAAGGCGCTGCGGTTCGTCAGGGGACCTCGGCAACAAGACCGGCTCAGCCCCAGCAGCCCGTACCTGGGCCGCGAGGGAATACGTATTCGAGTTGCGAATCTCATTAGGACCCGGATCGCCGGTGATCTCGACGATCTCGTCTCCAGTCGCGACGATCGCCACCCGCGGTTTCTCAAACACTTTCAGCTCTGGTTTGCCGACGCTGGCAGCGACCGCCATAGCCGCATGCTGAATGCGATGACCGGGCGGCAGCAGGACATCTCCCAAGCCAGCCTCGGCGGCACGCGGAACGAAGTTGTCCCCCGGCTCAGGCCTGCGGTCCACAATCACTTCGGATCCTTGTGGATCGGTGTACTCGACCATCACGACCGCGTTCGCACCGGGGGGCAAGGGAGCACCGGTCATGACCTCGGCTGCCTGCCCCGGTCCAATGGACGGGAGGCTGTCCGGTGTCTGTCCGGCGCGAATCTCGCCGACGATTCTCAGCGAAGCCGGAACTTGTACGACGTCTTCTGCGCGAACGGCATAGCCGTCTCGAATGACGCGATCGAACGGCGGTAGGTCTCGGTCGGCGCGAATCTCTTCCGCAAGTACCCGTTCAGCGGCTTCCAGCAGAGATACGGTTTCCATGCCGGAAGGACAAACCTGCGAGGCATGCTCTTCGACTATATGGCGGGCCTGTTCGAAGGTAACTACGCCGGCGGTTGCAGTATCTGTCATCGGGAAGAGCGTACCACTTGCGGGCGGGACCAGTCAGTACTGGGCGTACAGCACCCGTAAAGGCGTACAGCAGCCGTAAAAGAGACGGGCGGCCTGCAGGCCGCCCGTTGTTCTGATGATTCGACCGTTCGTTACGGCTTCTTCTTCGTGCTCCTCTTGCCGAACGTGGTTTCGACTTTCGCACCGAGTGACGCAAGCAGATCTTTCGCAGCCTGCGCGTTCGGGCCATCGGGAGCGAGTTCCAAGTACTTGTTCAGGTTCGTGGCCACTTCCTCAGGCGCCTTCATCTGACCTGTCTTGGTATCAACGGTGGCCTTCCCGAGCAGGTTAACGGCCTTCTGGTAATAGGCGTCAGCCTTCGCTGGGTCGGCGGCGATCGCCTTGTCAAAGGCGGCGTTCGCCTCGTCCACCTTGCCGCTGTTGGTCAGCACGGCGCCGAGATTAAAGTAGTACTTGCCGGCTTCCGTAGGATCGTTCTGCGCGGCCTGCGTGTAAGCGTTGATGGCTTCCTGAGTCTGGCCCATGCGCGCGTAAGCCTCGCCCATGTTGTTGTAGTAAGCGCCAACGGTGGGCTTGATCCCGATAGCCTGCTTGTAAGCATCGGTGGCCTTGGCGAACTGTTCCTTGGCCGCAGCCTTGTCAGTGTTGTGTTTTCCGGCAGCAACGTAGGCGTCACCCAGTTTGAACCAAACCAGGTCCTTGGTGGCATCCATCTGGGTCGCTTCCGCCAACGTCTGAACGGCGGCGTCGAACTGGCCCATGTCCTGCTGCTGCTTCGAGAGAGCGAGCTTCTCGTTGAGGCCTTTAATCTTCAGGTTTTCTTTCTGAACGGCCTCCTGCTGCTTCTTCTGCTCTTCGCTCATCTGGTCGCCGGCGCGTGCCTTTTCTTTCTGCAGATCGATGTTGAAGACGTTCTCAGCCTCCGACAAACGAACCGGCACGCCGGTCCAGAACGTGATTACCTGGCCATTGTTGCTCAGGGTCACCTTATAGACGCCGGGGGCCACGCCGATCGAGAAGAAGTTACCGCTCTTGTCGGTCTTCAGGTTGTACTTGCGGCCGTTCTCCTGGCTGTAATACTCGACGGAAGCGCCGGGCATCGGCTTGCCTTCCATGTCCTTTACGTTGCCCTTGACGGTGGCCAGAGCTTGCGACCACGCCTGAGGTACGCACAGGGCCGCGAGAATGGCGGCCATCATCACGACTGCTAGTTTCTTTTTCATTTTGCGCACTCCGCTCGCTTGGCGAAACTTGAGACAACTATTGCAATCAAGCGTATGAATAATTCGTAACGCGCAATGCCTTCGGTCGTATAACGACAGTTTTACCGGTGAAGGCATGGCAATCACCGATCATCATTACGAATTACGCATCACTCAATTATGTTCTCAGTCCCGTAGCTGTTGCATACGGGATGGGGTCCTGCGCTCCGGCGGCTTCAAACGCACGCAGACGCAAAACGCAGCTTTCACAGACCCCGCAGGCGGCATCTTCCCTGCTATAGCAACTCCACGTTAAATCGAATGGAGCACCCAATTCAAGGCCAAGACGCACGATCTCGGATTTCCGGAGCCCAATCAGGGGTGTTACTACTTCGATATTGCCGTCCCGGGTTCCTGTCCGAATCACCTCGTTGAAGGCTTCGTAGAACGCCGGCCGGCAGTCGGGATAGCCGGAACTGTCCTGCTCGACGGCTCCAATCAGGAGTTTTGTAGCTCCCAGGACCTCAGCCCAGCTCACCGCCGCCGCCAGGAGATTGGCATTCCGAAAAGGAACATAGGTGACCGGAATTTGGTGGCCGATCTCGTTAGCCGCATCCGGCACGGCAACTGATTCGTCCGTCAGCGCCGAACCGCCGATGGCGCGGAACAAAGGATTGCGGAGCAGCAGCCGGTCACGAATTCCCAGGCGGTCGCAAATTCTTGAAAATGCAAGGCGTTCGCGTTCCTGGGTGCGCTGACCGTAGTCGATATGCAGGGCGGCCGCGTCATAGTCGCGGGCAGCGAGAGCGGCGCAGACACACGAATCCATACCTCCGCTCAGGAGGACGACCGCGCGCGAACGCTGTCCCGAATTCTCGCTCATTGAGGATCTTTAGTTCCTAAGATGAATTAGACACCGGAACCGCTGCTTTTGATCCTTGCCCAACGATCTTGGCAAAGCTTGTCCGTGCATGTCTGCAGATGGATTCCACGATACCTGGCGCGAAATCTGCATCTACTTACGTGCCCCAGAGCAGCGGGATGAGGTAAGCGGGAAGCCTTGACATCAGAAACCTTCGCGACCTACGGCCGATCACCTGTCATTCCTTCCCCCAGCCCACCTAACAAAGGAGTGAGGACATGCACAGAACTTTCATCGCGATATTCATCGCGCTAGCCTTGGCGCTTTTGCACAGGACAAGCCCGCCGGACAGGACAAAACCGCCGTGATGGCGACTGTGAATCAATTCGTAGATGCCTTTAACAAGGGCGACACAAAGAACGCCGCAGCGGCGTGCGCGGACGAAACGTTCATCATCGACGAATTCCCGCCATACGAATGGCACGGTGCCGACGCGTGTGCGAAGTGGATGAACGACTACGATGCATGGGCCAAGAAGAACAGTATGACGGACGGGGCCGTTACGCTCGGATCGCCCCGCCACGTAGATGTCGAGGGTGACGCGGCTTATGTCGTGGTTCCAGCAGATATCTCATACAAGGAGAAAGGGAAGAACGCTAAGCAGACCGGCAACGTCTTTACGCTTGCGCTGCACAAAGAGACAGCTGGTTGGCGAATCGTCGGGTGGTCCTGGGCCAAGAACTAGGAGCGACCAGCACAATGCCGGGTCGAGATGCGGCGGCGAAATGCCGCCGCGACAGCCGCCGAGCGGGCGGCGCTACGGTCTTATGATGTGCCGATCTGAGACGTAACTACTTTGCGCACTGCCCAATTCCGATGCGTTCCACGTCAGGCCGGCGCGTGTACACCCCGTGCGTTAAATATCAAAAGACATTCCGACAATCAGCCTGGAACGCCAGCGAGTTGAACGAGGTGGCGGTGGCAACACCTCCTACGATCTGTTTGAGATTGTTCACGCCGGCGATAAACGTTGATTGAGCATCGGGATCATCAAGGGTTAAAAACTGATTGTTGGTCAGCACAAAACCGTGCTGGCCGGTCTCGTTTGTATATGATCCGACGATGTCTCCCGCGTTGTTGACCTTAGTGACGACCGTACTCGTCGCTCCGGGGAAGTCAATTGTGCCAAAAGCCCCGTGCCTTACCTGGAATCCATGACTTCTGCCGGCAAGCTCGTATGTGCCCACGATCACGGAATTGTCGTTGATCCCACTCGCAGAAGTGCTTGTCGCACCGGGGAAAGAGAAGCTCACGAAGCGTCCGTTGTACAGAAGAAACGCATGTGATCTGTTCGCCGCGTCGAAATAGGTCCCGACAATAGCTCCCGAACTGTTAATCCCATTTGCCGTGGTGCCATTAGCGGCATTGGGGAAATCAATAGAACGGAATGCTCCCGAGTGGACAACGAACCCGTGCAAGCGTCCCGAACGATCCAGGTACTGACCAACGATCTGAGAATTTCTGTTGATGTCGCTGGCGAATGATCCGACTGAGCCGGGGAATGTGAAAGGTGTGAATCTACCTCGGTAGAAGAGAAATGCCTGGGAGTTTGTTCTGAGGCCGACGCTGAACCCGCCCACAACGGCTCCGCCATCGTTTATTCCTCCTGCCGAACTCACGAAGGATGGAAAGTCCAGCAACTGAAAAGAGCAGGCGGCGTTTGGACTTGTTTGAGCAAACGCGACACTCGCACAAAGGACAATGCAGAAAGCGCAAACGATCCTGCTGGCGATGGAAGGTGGTCTGTTCATACGTCCCCCTCAGGAAGCGCGTGGTCATTTAAGAGGACAGGCAGGTTCTGCTTCGAAGTGACGCAAGGGCGAGTGCAACGATGCCCATTTTCACTTAGGAGCGAACTTCATTGCTCAGGCATATACCCCGAAAACAACTCGCGTTCAACCAAAGAATGTTCCGGAGGTTCAATACTGAACTGCCTGGCGGCGCTTTTTTTCAAAAGTTACAAATGGCGAGGTGTTTGAAAACCGAAAGGGCGCGATCACTCGCGCCCTTCCTGATGATGTTTACACAAACTATTTACTCGTGCACGCCGTCCATGAAGGCCCTCAGCTTGCGGCTGCGGGATGGATGACGCAGCTTGCGCAGCGCCTTAGCTTCGATCTGGCGGATGCGCTCACGGGTAACGGCAAATGACTGGCCGACTTCCTCAAGCGTGTGCTCGGAGCCGTCTTCCAGTCCGAAACGCATCTTGATGACCTTCTCTTCGCGAGGCGTCAGTGTGCGCAGCACCTGGGCCGTCTGCTCTTTCAGGTTCACGTTAATGACGGCTTCGGCCGGAGAAACCACCGCGCGGTCTTCGATGAAGTCGCCAAGGTGCGAATCCTCTTCTTCGCCGATCGGCGTCTCCAGCGAGATCGGCTCCTGTGCGATCTTCAGGACCTTGCGGACTTTCGCGACCGGGATGTCCATCCGCTTGGCGATTTCTTCGCTCGTTGGCTCGCGACCGAGTTCCTGAACAAGCTGACGCGAGGTGCGGATCAGCTTGTTGATGGTCTCAATCATGTGCACCGGAATTCGAATGGTGCGAGCCTGGTCAGCAATGGCACGCGTGATCGCCTGGCGAATCCACCACGTTGCGTAAGTCGAGAACTTGTAGCCGCGGCGATACTCGAACTTGTCCACGGCCTTCATCAGGCCGATGTTGCCTTCCTGAATCAGGTCGAGGAATTGAAGTCCGCGGTTCGTGTACTTCTTGGCAATCGAAACTACCAGTCGCAGGTTGGCCTCGATTAGTTCGCGCTTCGCCTGCTCGGCGTCGATGTCGCCCTGTATGATTTCGCGCTGCGTGCGCTTGAGTTCCGGAAAACTGACACCCGCATCCTGCTCAAGCCTCTCCATGTCGGCACGAAGCTGCTTGGCCTGCTTGCGGTAGTCCTTCTTCTGCTCTTCGTTGCGCGTCTGCTCGGCCTTACCGTCGAGCTTTTGGGCCTGCCGCTCCAGCGAACGCATGGAGTCAACAGTCTTATTGACGCGCTCGATTAAACGCTCGCGCTCCTTGTTCGTGAAACCCAGCTTGCGAATGATTTTCGAAATGCCGACGGTCTCACGACCAAGGGCCCAGCGACACTTGCGGTAGTCCTTGGCTTTCTTCTTGTCTTTAGGGTTGAGGCCCTCAAGCTTTTCAGCAAGCTGAATGGCCTTCTTGTAATGCTTATTCAGTTCATCGACCTTGCCGGTGATGTCCTTGGTGCGGTTCTGCAGAACATCGTCCGTGATTTCTTCTTCGTCGAAGACCACGACTTCCTTGATGGACCGCAAACCTTTCTTCAGGTCTTCGCCGAGACCGACGATTTCGCGAATAACAATGGGTGACCGGGAGATGGCCTTCAGGACACGCAACTGCCCGCGCTCAATGCGCTTGGCGATTTCCACTTCGCCTTCACGGGTGAGCAGTGGGACCGTACCCATCTCTCGCAGGTACATGCGGACCGGGTCATTGGTTTTTTCCAGCGCACCCGGGGTGAGATCGAGTTCGACCTCTTCGCCTTCTTCGAGATCTTCTTTCTCGGAAGGCAGCTTCGCAGGGCCTTCGAGAACGTCGATGCCCTGCGTTCCGATCGTTGTCAGCAAGTCGTCAAGGTCGTCTGGCGAAGCTATATCGCTTGGGATCAGGTCATTGACCTCGTTGTAGGTCAGGTAACCTTTCTCCTTGCCTGCATCGATCAGCTTTTTAATATCGTCGTACTTGTCGTCAAGAGCCAAAGCGGCAATACCTCTCAAGGCGATGGTAGGTGACCACGCCTGTCGCGCGCCGATGATGATGAGCGGCGGGAATTCTGCTTGGGATTAGAAATAAAGCGGAAACCGCCTGATGTTAGCACAACTCTGCCCTAAGTCCCAGTCGAAACATAAAACATAAGCGCATGTCGAACTCGGAGACGAGAACCGCCTCAGGTTTAGATGGCCGAATCGGCACGATGGTTTCTGAACGGACAAAAGAATTTGGCAGCAAACCAGCGCCAATCTGCCGAGGAATGAAGAAGTTAGGAAGACTGGATCATTGATCCATTCATAGGATCATCCAATTGTTTCAGCTTCCTGGTGCTGCCGTGAGTTGACGGTCCAGTTCCACCTTTTCTCTTAAAAGGCGACTGAGCGCTTCTGAATCCTGCTTGCGCTCGGCTTCCGCTATGCGGGCCTTGATCTCGCGTTGACGGCGCTCAAGCCGTCGCCGACGCAGAACCGCGATGGTGCTCTCCACGAGTTCGGGGGTCAGTTCCTCGTCCTCGTGCATCAGGGTTTCCGCAACGAGGCGGCGATCGCTTTCGCTTAGCGGCAGCGATATTGGGTCGCCTTGCCCTTTCAGCAGGATCTCGATCAATGACTCTGTGGACATTCCCTCGTGAAGTTGCTCGGAATCAAGGACATAGCGGACCTGCCTTGCCGGATCGAAGCCCTCGTCCGTGCCTTCGCGGGATGAAACCGCAGGCTGCATGCTGCTGCCATCCGAGGCGAGTGCCCGAATCAGGATCCGTTCGGCCTGGGTGACCTGATTTCGGGGCGGCGCCTTTACGTGCGACGCCGAGCGCCCGGTGGCAACGTGCCGGAGTTCCTGCCGAAGGACCTGCGAATCAATATCCAGCCTGTGAGCGATTTCACTCGCCATCTCATCCCGGGCAATCCGACTGGGCACACGTTGAATGTGAGGTAGTAAGTAATTGACAGCCTTTACCTTACCTTCAGCCGTGCGCACTGGGAACTGCTGCCGCGCTCGGTCGATCAGGTAGTCGAAGTACTTTGGGGCGGAGCGCAGCCCGGCTACGTAGGCCTCCACGCCTTTCTCGCGCACGAATAGGTCAGGGTCAAAGCCCGGTTCGAGTGTCAGCACGCGAATCTGGAAATCTTCCTCGACCAGCATGGCGAGGGAGCGCTCCGCCGCAGCAGCCCCGGCCGC
>Ga0196970_1000601_pt1 | contig 38629 bp, 33 predicted proteins | sample S1v_513CmetaG_FD_148672 | JGI IMG/M metagenome (GOLD analysis project Ga0196970, IMG submission 148672) | Soil microbial communities from Anza Borrego desert, Southern California, United States - S1+v_5-13C | ecosystem: Environmental > Terrestrial > Soil > Desert | place: USA: California... | reverse complement strand
ACCCCCGCACTCGTTCCGATACTTACACCACCACCGAGCGGAACCAGCGCGATGTGCGCTAAGCCTGGCATTGTGCCAGTTAATACGGCTGGCACAAGCGCCGTCACTGCACGAAGCGTGCTCAAGATTCCCTCGCTCCGGCACGCAATTCCCCCGCGGCGCGCCGCCGCCACGCTGCAGCCACTTCCGCGACGACAGCGGGACGCCGCCTAGCAGCCTGCCCCAACATTCATGGCAACGCAGCTCTGCGCTACGGATGGCTCAACTCGTGTGCACGCGGCACAAGATCGAAGTAGATTCGCGCTGGTATGTCGGATTCCCAATGGCCCGTTGCTTGTGCCCATCCAACGATGCCAAGAAACAATGCTGCGATTACAGCAGCAACGGCCCACGCTGGAACACGCTTGCGAGGCAAGACCGTGGTCAGATTCAGTGCGCCTTCCGCAGGACATACGGCTACACATTCCATGCACGCGGCGCATTCAGCCGATTTTATGGTGATAAGTTTGTCGACTGGCAACGCGGCCGGACACGCCTTCGCACACTTTGCGCAATCGATGCAGGCAGGCTCGTCTCGCCGAATCCGGACCGGACTGAACAGTGCCGCCAGCCCCATCAAAGCCCCATATGGGCACAGATAGCGGCACCAGAAATTTTGTACGAAAAGCGAAGCGACTACCAGCAAGGCGATAACTAGGATTGCCGTCGTGCCCATGAACCGGAAGAAATTGAGCATCTTGACGTCTGCGATCAGACCGTATGGACCGTGCAGGAATTCGATGATGCCTTGGACCGGCATGCTCACAACCGCGTACAGAAAGAGCGAGAGCAACAGGTACTTCAGTCCGCGCAAAGGGATGTCGACCCCACGCGGTAGCCGAAAATTTCTCCTAAAGATCTTTTTCCCGAGCCGCCATAGATATTCCGAAACGGTGCCTACCGGGCATAGCCAGCTACAAAACGCCTTGCGAAGCAGCAGTGAGATCGCCAGGAATGCGATCAGCAAGAACATACCTGACGCATGCAGTGCCGGAAGTTGACCGGTCAAGAGCGTGGCTTTCAGGTTCATTAGCGCGGCGATTGGGAGCCAGCCTTCAACCCCGGGCGGTCGCGACACGGACATTGTTCGTCCGCCTGATTCGAAGTACCGGACGAAAATGTAAAACTGCACGCCAATCCATACATTCAGCAGCAGGAATGCTATCTGAACGCCACGACGCAGCTTCTGCGAGTAATCGACGTCGGTGCGGCGCACCAGCTTATTCTTGGGCTTGACGCGAACGGCTCCCGCATTGACCGCAGGCACTTCGGCTCTTTCTGGTTCAGACAAGACGTTGGTTTGAGCTGACATCACGCAGTCCTATGAACAGAAACTAAAGGAAGCGTGGAGCGCGGGGAATGACTTTGGTCACAGCTCCGTTGGGCCGGGGACACACTGCGAGGTGGGCCCCCACATCTGCCAGTGCCAAGGCAAATGTGGGTTGTGAGGCTATTTACGCTTTTGCAGCCAAGGGTTGAACCAGGCAGAGCGCCGCGGCACCAGCAATGCCGGAATCCTCTCCGTATTGCGCTGCGACGAGTGGTGTTTCGGAACAGCGGCGGTTGAGCGACCATGACGGAAGCTCGGCCAGCATTTGCGGGAAAAATTCCGAGAAAACCTCGCTCATGCCGCCGCCGACCACGATGACATCGGGCTCCAGCAGATCGACCACATTGCCCAGCCAAATGCTAAGCAGCCTTGCGGTGCCCTCGAGAAGCTCCGTCGCCAGTGGGTCGCCCGCGCGCCAGGCTTCGCTGACTACCCGAGCATTGATGTTTTCCGCACGTCCACCCGCGGCAGCAAGAATGGCGGCTCCACGCCGCGGGTCTTCGGAAACAGCGGCACGAGCCCGGCGTCCGATCGCCGTACCTGACGCCATGGATTCAATGCACCCGCGCTTGCCGCACTCGCAAAGACACGGCGCGTTGTAGTCGATGGTTTGATGTCCGCCCTCAGCCGCCAACCCCGTGCGGCCGTAGTACAGATTGCGATCCAAGACGATGGCCGTGCCGATGCCGGTTCCAAGAGTGGCGTAGAAGACGCTGCTGTAACCTCTGCCCGCACCCCAGACGGCTTCGGCGAGTCCCGCCGCGTTCGCGTCATTGTCCACCCTTGTGGGCATTCCGTAAGCACCGTAGATAGCTTCACGAAGAGAAAAATCGCGCCAGCACGGGATGTTGGGGGTGTAAAGAATCATGCCGGTACGCGGATCCAGCGGACCTGGAGATGCCACGCCGATGCCGGCGATTGCCGATGCCGGATGCTCTGCCAGAACAGCATCGATCGCGTTCTTGATACACACAAGGCCTTGTTCGGCCGTGCCCGTGCCCACCATCGGCACCCGCGTCTTGTAAAGAATTTCGCCCTGAGAGTTGACCAGACCGGCGGCGACCTTGTGCCGCCTACGTCTACGCCTAAGTAAATGCTGTCGGACATAACTTTTCAGTGTACGTGACGGACATCGAGCCGAGAACAGTAGTGTGCGCAGGCGGCTCATTTCCTGGCGAGATTGGACGATAGCCAGCCTACTTTCGCCGGATTACACTGTCTACCTCAACCTAAGTTGCTGGCTGAATAACACGAGCTTTAACGCTCAAGGATGCATTCATGTCGCATACGGCGGAAAGTCCGGCCCGGGTTGGTGCGCCTCGACTGAAGCGCGCACTGACGCTTTGGAACCTCATCATCATCGGCATCATCATCATTCAGCCTACGGCGCCCATGGGCATCTACGGCGTCATCAGCAATAAGGCTGGCGGCCACGTAGTCACCACGCTTCTGATCGCGATGGTCGGAATGTTGTTCACGGCTATTGCCTACGGGCGTATGGCGCGCGCATACCCAAGTGCAGGTTCTGCCTACACCTATGTTGGTCAGGAAATCCATCCGGCGCTCGGTTACGTGACCGGGTGGAGCATGGTGATGGATTACATCCTGAACCCGCTCATCTGCACCGCGTTTTGCGCCAAGGCGGCAATGAACATCCTGCCGGGCCTGCCGTTCTATGTATGGATTGTGTTTTTTGCAGCTTTCTTCACCTGGATGAACTTGCGCGGGATACGGACTTCGGCTCAGTTTAATCAAGCGCTGTGCGCCGGAATGGTTATCGTGGTTGTGATCTTTTTCGCGGCGGTGATCCGCTATGTATGGGGCCTGCAGACGTACGGGCCGGGATTCTTCACACAGCCCTTCTATAACCCGGAAACCTTCAATCCGCGCAGCCTGTTCGCAGGAACTTCGGTTGCCGTGCTGACCTACATTGGTTTCGACGGCATCTCGACCTTATCGGAAGAAGCGGAAAATCCGCGGCGGAACATCCTGCTGGCGACAGTGCTGGTGTGCCTGATCACGGGCGTGCTGAGCGGACTGCAGGTTTACGGTGCCCAGCTCATTTGGGGATCGAAGCCCTTCCCTGGCGACCAGGTCGAGTCAGCGTTCGCCACGATCTCGCGGCAGGCCGGTGGAGTAGTGCTTTTCCACATCATCAATTTCACTCTGCTCGTGGCCAACATGGGCTCGGGCATGGGCGCGCAACTGGCCGCCGGACGTCTGCTTTACGGCATGGGACGCGGCAATGCACTGCCGCAGAAGTTCTTTGGAGCCATCGAACCCAAAAAGCGAATTCCGCGAAACAACATCATCGCGGTAGGCGTTTTCGCGCTGGTCGGCGCAGCCGCACTGGAGTTCTTCTCCAGCAAGCTTGGCGGCGGTGCCTACGAGATCGGCGCACAAACGCTGAACTTTGGCGCATTTATAGCGTTTATGGGTGTCAACGCGGCCAGCTTCGCCCGGTACTTCGTAAAAGGTCAGAAGTCGCTCGGCAACTTTCTGCCTCCGGTGCTCGGCTTCCTGATCTGCGGCTATATCTGGCTGAACCTCAGCCGCCCGGCACAGATCGTCGGTGCCTGCTGGATGGCCGCCGGGATCATCTACGGCGCAGTGAAGACGAAGGGCTTCAGAGGCGAACTGGTCAATTTCGACATGCCTTCGGAGGAGTAAAGAAGGCGGATCACCGGTAGCGAATTAAAGAGCGGGGCCAACATGGCTCCGCTCTTCGTTTAGACCCTCAATGCCCTCTGCGCTGCCTCATCGCGACTTCCGTATTGATTTTTACTCAGCCACGAGCACGTCAGCGTGCATCCGCACAATTATCGTCCCGACCACGGCCGCGCACACCAGCATTGCAATCCGCATGTACTGAGCGACATGCAACGGCGGATCGCCGAAAACCAACCGCAATAACCCGAATGTCGCACTGCTGGCGCAACAGGCGAAGTAGAGTCGTTCCAGTCCACCTCGCGAGATCCGAACCAGCACCAGCAAAACCCCCGTGACCACGCCGTAGATGATGACCATGGTTAGAGCAGATGCGCTGTTATGCGAATGCAGCTTAAGTGCCGGCGCGGTTCGAGGCATTGCTGCCTGCCAGACCGCTAGCACCAGAAAAATAAAAGTATGCACGAGCGCAATTAAGGCTCGCTTACGGGTGGTCAGGATGGAAAACGGTGCCATGCGGGGGTGACACCAGTGTAGCGGAAAATCGGTTACAAAGCATGCAGAGGAGACACAGGGGAATCTGCGTCCCCTGTGTTCCTGTCATAGGTTACTTGGCTACAACGACCTTCGGCACTACGTTCCACCCTTCGACGGCGATGACGGGCTTGGCTCCGCCCAGGTCGGCCGTGCCGTAGCTCGCGCTTATCTCCCGCACCTCGCCCGGCAGCAGCGTGAAGTAATTGTCGTCCCAGAGCACCGGCAGAACATCTTCGCCGCCCGCAGCCATTGGGTTGAGCGAAGTCGCATCGCCCTCTTTCGGCCCAGCGTCAGTGACCGAAGCCACAGATCGTTTTAAAAGCCTCAACCGAACCATGAAAGCGACCGCCCTGGATGGGTTCGTCACCTTCACCATCGTCCAGTTCTGCCGCGGGCGCGCCGCGTCTGGTTTCGCACTCTGGGATGTCGCCGAGGTCGCTTTTATTCGTTCATGCCAGTGCGTTTTGGGTGGGTTCGCCAGCGGTGCATATGTTTTTAAGTCGGTCACAACCAGGTCCACCTTCGGCAAGGTGTTCAGCATACTTAGGTCCGCATGCTGCTTCATGGGCGTGTGGTAATAACTCGACTTCTCCCAGTCGAAGACGTCCGGCTTGGTCGAGAGCCAGTAAAAGTTCTCGCTGACCCTCTTTGTGCCCTGAAAGAGTTCCAGTCGCACAAAGTACGTCGTGCTCAGATCGGCGATTTCCGGCAACTCGAAAGCCTTCACCACGCCGTCTCCGGGAAGATCGACATTCATCTCGCGGGTGAACTTCGATGTCGCGTCGAAATTCAGTACCGTTGCGCGGGCCTTCAGGCCTCTTACCGGTTCATATGTGCTGTTTACGACGTAAACGCTGCGATCGTCGTAGCCGTACATGACGTGCAGGGGCTCGTTCGCCTTCTTTGTGCCGAAGTACCCGCCCGCCGCTTTCAGGTAATAGTCGTACAGGTGCCAGATGATGCCGGGCCAAGCATTGTTCAGCATCCACTGGATGACGCCCGTCGAGGTGTACTTGTTCCGCGAGTAGGCCTCGAACATCGCGCGCTCGCCCTCGTAGGCAATGGCTTGCGCCTTGCGCTCGAAGTCCTCGAGGTCGGCAGCCTTGCCGTAGCGCTCGTTCATCGCGTCGGTCATCAAGTCCATGTGCTGGAACTTGCCCATGCCCGCGTGATAGAGCGTTGTATCGCTGATCGGCCAAAGCTGATCCGCCGGAACGAACTTCTTCAGCGAATCAACGGGCGGAAACGCCGGCCCCGGCCCGGTCTCGGTGTTGTATCCCCAACCTCCCCCCAACTTGTCTTTGTCAGTCAGCCAGTAAGCGGGCGCGACCCAGTCGTACGGACCACTCATCTTCACGCCCGACTTGCCGCTCACCTCGCTGGACTTCGCCGTTGCCGACGAAACGATCGGGTTGGGCCAGTTCACCTGCCGGGCCACATCGAGGTACTCCTTCTCAACCTCGGGCGCCGGCGGGTTATCGCTGCCGTTCAGCCACACGTAAACGCTCGGGTGATTGCGCAAGGCCAGCATCTGGCTGCGCAGCGACTCCTGCGCAACCTTGCGGGTTTCCGGCGTCCACTTCTTCCATTCCTCCCAGATGTCGCAGCAGCACCAGCCCGGCATCAGCAGAATGCCCATCTCGTCCGCGCGGTTGTAGAAGTACTCCGTCTCCATCTTGCCTTCGAGCCGAACCGTGTTCAGCCCCATGTGCTTCACGTAGGCAAGTTCCTTGTCAACACGTGCGTTGTCTTCACGCAGCAGCATGTCGGGAGCCCATCCGGCGCCGCGAATCAGGATCGGCTTGCCATTAATCCGGAACAGTCGCGCACCCTTGTCCGTAAGCTCGCTTGTGACCTCGCGGACGCCGAAGCGGACAGCCCCGGAGTCACTTAGGCTGCCATTGATGTCGAATGTCACGTTCAGGGTCTGCAAATTCGGTTTGCCCATCTGGTACGGCCACCAGAGCTGTGGTGACTTCATCTGTAGCTGAGGGAACTTCTCGGGCGTGAACGTCACAACCTTCGTCTCGCCGGGAGCGAGTGCGACTCGTTGGCTTAACTTAACTGCGCCAATGGTGCCCGTTAGTGTTCCCTTTACGGGTTTGGCCGTAGTGTTCTGCACTTCAGCCGTGACCGTCAGTTCAGCAGAATCGAGTGTCTTGGCAACCTTCGAATTCACATATGGATTACGAATGGCTACCGGTCCGCTTGTCGTCAGGTAAACCTCGCGCCAGAGACCCATGTTCTTGTCCGGCGGCGCAGGGTTCCAGTCAACCCAGTTGATGCCCAAATCCTTCTCTGTAGGCGCGGTGATCTCGACGGCCAGCACGTTCGCCTCACCTGCCTTGAGCCCTTCACTCACGTTGAACTCATACGTCCGGTACGCACCGGCAACGTCGTTCGAACTTGCGATCTGCTTGCCATTTAGCCAGACGTTAGCGCGATAGTTGATGCCGCCGAAGTTCAGCCAGATCTGCCGAGCTTTATAAGTGGCCGGAACCTTGAATTCGGTGCGGTACCACCAGGCGCACTTGAATGGCGAGTCATCCTTCATCGGGAACCGAGAGAATATTTTCCCGCGCTCGTAGTCCATGCCCGGCAAGTTTAGGAGGTTCTTCCCGAAATAGATGTCTTCGTAAACCTTGTCGGCCTTGGCAGCTACCAGCGCAGCAACAACCGTATTGGGCACCGTGGTTGGCATCCACCCACTCGGGTTGTAGGCAGTGGTCGAAATCAATTCCCCTTTTTCCGGCGCTTTGCAGGCGGACTGAATCTGCCAGCCGCTGGTCAGGGCAAGTTTTCCCGGTGCTGCCTGGGCGAGCGAGGATCCAGCAATCACGATTAGAACAAGCGGTATAAGGACAAGACGGCCGAATTGGCGGGACGCCATGCGTACTCCTTCAGAGAAGTGTCGCAAGCAGTTCTACCCGCGAAAAAGAAATCCGGCAAGTCAGACAAGTTTTCGCCGTCGTCGGTGCGCGCGGAAACGGTCGAGGGAGATTAGTGCGCTGACCCAGACTGCGGCTGCAGCGTATCCGGCGATCACGTCGGTTGGGTAATGAACACCGAGATAGATACGCGAGAAACCGACGCCTGCGATTATGACGGCGGCCAGGATGCCCAGTCCCACGCGGATCCAAGATTCGCGTACGCGGTGTGCGATTAGAGCAGCAACAGTGGCATAAAAGCAGAACGATCCCAGCGCGTGCCCACTCGGAAAGCTGTAAGTAACTGGCGACACGCCAAAAAACGCCTCGGGCCGCGGACGCTGAAAAGCGAGCTTCAGGGTGACCTCAAAAACAACCACTCCCGCCATAGTGACGGCGATCCAGGCGGCACCGCGCTTCCAGCCTTTTCGCCAGAATCCCACGAAAGCGGTGGCGGTGAACACAATGAGGACTAAACGATCGCCGAAATGTGTCCACCCGCGCATGAGTAAGGTCAGGAAAGGCGATGCATTTGCGTGAACACTTCTGCGGACTGCAACGTCGAAAGCGTGTGCATCTCCCTCCAGCACTTCGCCCGCAAGCCAGGCGAAAAGAACCAGCATGAGAAAAGCAGCAAAAAAGCTGGCGAAAAGAACGATGCTGATGGTCCGCTCTTCGGGCGCGCTGTGAGGCTGTTCAGGCGATACGCTCGGTAAGTGCATTGTCTTGTGGCTGCTCGGTGCGGGCCCAGCCGTCTACTCTTTTAATGAAATGGTCCTGCTCGGTTGAGGCGAACACACCGCTTTCTGGAGACCACGCAAAGCGCTCAACAGAGAGATACGGGCGTGAAATTCGAATTACGTTCCAGGAGTTCCACTCGCCACGACCGCGTGTCGAAATTGCAGTGCCCGCCTGAATGACAAGAGCGGAATGACCAGCAATTCTGTACCTGTCAACCGTGTGTATGATGCCGCTCAAGTGCAGATGGCCGGAGAGAAACACGTCCACGTTGCAGGCCGCAAAACCGATCATGGCCATGCGAGCGCGGCCGACCAGATCCCGTGGGCGATGGCTTGCCGGGAGATCGAAAGGATGGTGTGTCACGACGATGCGGATCATCGCTTCGGAGTGGCGGTCCAGCCTCTCGCAGGCCGCCGCGACTTGTTCGCGGTTGATCCGGCCATTCTTGAAAGTGAGTGACCGCGCCGTGTTAATGCCCAGCAGCGCGATTGCGTCGTCGTCGTAATAGGGCTCCAGGTCCTCGGTGATGTAGCGCCGATATCGCGCTAAGGGCGCATAGAAACGGGCAACGACGTCATGCAACGGCACATCGTGATTGCCGGGCACCACAATCTTTGGGTAGGAAAGTGCCTGCAGGAACTCCCGCGCCTGCTGGAACTCGCGCTCACGAGCGCGCTGAGTAAGGTCGCCGGAAACCGCCACCACATCTGGACGAATGACATTGATCTGCTGCGTCAGCGCAGTTGCAAGTGCAGGGTTCGCGCGGCCGAAATGAAGATCCGAAATGTGGACGATGGTCTTCATCCGTATGACTTCCCAGTCTGACCCTGGAATACGCCACGTTTCAAGTGACGCACGCAACGGGGCCTTTCCACCTAAGATGCGATTCGCCGTGTCATCCTACGCAGCGAAAGACTCCCGGATCAGACCCGCGTCTCGCTCGTGCGGCGCGCCAGCAGGACGGCACATAGCGTAAGTGCGCTGATGAGAACGGGATACCAGACCTGCGAAATCCAAGGCACGGGAATCAGGAATAGGACATCCGGGTCCAGCAATGAAGTCGGCCAGTCAATGGTCGCCCATAGTGATACGTAGTAGGTGATGTCCCAGATTGCGAACGTCCACAGGAATGCAGCCCACCGCTCGCCCAGTGTACGACCGATCAGCAATGCTACCGCCACCAGCATGAACATCGTAGCAGCCTCTCGCAGTGGTTCAACATTCATGAGGCTCTGTGGCATCTGTGCGACGGCCTGGAGCTGCGAATCGATGTCTTGTGACGTGAGAGCAGCGTCGGTGAGGCCCTCATTGTTACCCAACAGGCCTCCAGCGGCCCGGAGGTATACAACAACGGCGGCTTCCACGAATCCGAAGGCCACGGCGAAAACCGCTGAGTACAAGAGCTGCACGGACGAGAAGTGCAGTCCTTTGCGCCGCCAAGCGATGTACGCAATGAATGGAACCAGGGCCAGCAGGTTCACCCACCAAGGCGAGGCAAGCAGTTGAAAGCGCTGCATCTGGCTAGTTTAACGCGAGCTTGGGCGCATAGAGGCTACGCCACTAACGTTTGTCAAACCGGGGCGTCCAACTCTTAACTGTGCCGGTGAGCGGCACGTGGAACCAAATCGCACCTCATTACGTATCTCACACGGGGCACTCTGAGGTTCTATGCACGTTCGCGACCTGTTTCTCGATACGCTGCGCACGTTGTGGTCGCATAAGCTGCGCACATTTCTCACCATGTTCGGAATCGCCTGGGGCATCGTGTCCATCGTCCTGATGGTTGCGGCGGGGGAAGGCCTGCGAGTCGGACAGCAAAAAGTATCTGAGAACTTCGGTCGCGACGTGATGATTGTTTTTGCGGGACGAACCAGCATGCAGGCTGGCGGAACACGCGCCGGGCGCCGCGTGCGCTGGGAAGACACCGATATTCCGGTAGTGCAGGAACGCTCACCCGACTGTCGCTACATACTTCCGGAACTCGGCAACAATGTTCGTATCCACAGTAACTACAACGCTGCCTTGTTGATCGTCGCCGGTTCGCACCCGCCCTTTCAAGAAGTTCGCAGCATTCCCGTTGGCGAGGGGCGTTTCTACAACTGGCAAGACGTGCGCGAGAGCCGGCGAGTTGCGTTCCTCGGCTCCGACGCCCGCAAGCAACTCTTCGGCTCGCGTCCGGTGATCGGCGAAAACGTCTATCTCAACGGCATTCCGTACCAGGTCATCGGCGTCATGAAGGAGAAGAAGCAGGACTCCAGCTATGACGGGTGGGACGTAAACAAGGTCTTTGTTCCGTTCACTCCTCTCCGACAGGATTTCCCCAACAAGCCACCAGACACGTCTCACACGCTTGATCGCATGCTGATCACCCCAAAATCCGTGGAACAGCATGAGGCGTGCAAGAGGCAGGCTGTCGCCGCGCTGGCAGCGCTGCACGGTTTCGACCCGCAGGACGAGGAAGCAGCGAACGTGTGGGACACGGTAGAAGAGGCCAAAGCGTTCGAGACGATGACGAACGGCATGAAGTATTTTCTAGGCGCGGTGGGGTTCACAACGTTGTTCCTGGGCGGCCTGGGCGTGATGAACGTCATGCTTGTGGCGGTACGGGAACGCACACGTGAGATCGGCGTTCGGAAATCGATCGGTGCCACATCAAGGTCGATCATGCGGCAGTTCTTCCTGGAAAGCATGATCGTGGTGTTCATCAGTGGGGCAGTCGGTTTTACCATCGCGTTCGGGATTTGCGCGTTGGTGAACATGGCCCCGATGCCCGAATTCTTCGCGGGCCTGCTGCCAACATGGGAGTCTGGCCTGCTCGCATTTGCCCTGTTGGGCACGGTTGCCGTGCTCTCAGCCATTTATCCGGCTCGACGCGCGGCAAGCATCGATCCGATCGAAGCGCTGCGTTACGAAGCTGGAGGATGACTAGATATGCTCCTGCAATCCATTCTCGACGCTTGGCACGCCCTTCAACGTAGCAAGACGCGCAGTCTGCTTACCATGTCCGGCATTGTCTGGGGCATTGTGGCGGTGACGCTGCTGATCGCATACGGCCACGGGTTCCGGACGGTCCTTGTTCATGCGTTCGACTCGTTCGGCAAGAGCGCCGTCATTGCCTGGCCGCAGCAGACCAGCGAACAACCGGGCGGTCAACGCGCCGGAAAAAAAGTTGTATTGGAAGACGTAGATCTGGAGCGCGTCAAATCCGAGGCGACGCTGGTGAAAACAGCCTGTCTCGAAACCGTGAAGAACCTGTCGATCTCTTACGGAGACCGGCTGGCAAGTACAGCGATACGCGGCGTCTGTCCAGAATATGGAGAGATGCGCAATGAAGTTCCCGCGGAGGGCCGCTGGATTACGCCGCAGGATGTAGTCGAGCGACGTCGGGTCGCGTTTCTTGGCGGGAGAGTTCGCGAGCAGCTTTTCAGCGGGCTTCCTGCTGTCGGTCAGGAGGTTTCGATCAACGGAATGCGGTTCACGGTGATCGGCATCATGGACCGTAAACTACAGATGTCGAACTACTTCACCAGCGATGACCGAAGTGTGTTCATCCCTTATTCGACAGCGGGCGATCTGTGGAATACGCAGTACGCGAGCGTGATGGTATTCGCGCCGGTGGCGCCTCAGTTTGAGGCAAAGGCACAGGCTCAGGTGCTGGCTGCGCTGGCCGCACGGCAGGGCTTTTCACCAACCGACAAGAAGGCAGTCCAGATGTTCGGACGGGAGGAATTCCGGCCGATCATCGACGGCATCACCATCGGGCTACAGGTACTTCTCATTTTCATCGGGGCGCTGACGCTCGGCATTGGCGGAGTGGGCGTGATGAACATCATGCTGGTCTCGGTGGACGAGCGCATCCGCGAAATCGGCCTGCGCCGGGCGCTTGGCGCCACCAAGTGGCACATTCGAATTCAGTTCCTCGTCGAAGCGCTATTGATGATGCTCGCTGGCGGAATCCTGGGAATCATCATGTCCTATGTCATCGCGGCACTGGCGCCACAACTGCCAATGCTCGGACCGCTGTTTGAAGATACTTCGGGCAAGGGCGATATCACGCTGCGGATCTCACTCACGACCGTGATGCTCTCCACGGCTGTGCTCGTCATCGTCGGCGTGGTTAGCGGCATCTTCCCTGCGTTGCGGGCGGCCAAGCTCGATCCGGTCGAGGCCCTACGTTATGAATGACAACCGGAATCTGCACTTGTGCATGGCCGGCCGGGCATCTAACCCCGCCTGATGTTCGAGGCTGATACAGACGTCATCATCATCGGTGCCGGGGTAGCTGGACTTGCCGCTGCGCGTGAACTCACGAAACACGGACTGCGCGTGGTTCTTCTTGAGGCTCGCGACCGCCTTGGCGGGCGGATATGGACACATCACGATCCGACCATGCAGGCTGCCGTTGAACTCGGCGCTGAATTCATCCATGGCAGGCCACCAGAGATCTGGGATGTCGTGCGGAACTTCAGGCTTAGTGCGCGCGAATTGGAGGGCGATGACTGGTGCGTCGAGAACGGGAAACTCCAACCGTGTGGTTTGTTGGAGGAGGCGAACGACTTTTTTGACGACTTGGGCGCTTTCGTCCCGCACAACGCCTCAAGTGACACGATAGCCGCGCTGCGGGCGCAAGACCAGTCTTACGCCGAAGCTGTGGCGCAATGCCGCGCCAGCGATGATGCGAAGCGGCGCGCTTTGGAGTACGTACAGGGGTTTCATGCGGCATACCCGGACCGCATCAGCGTGCAGTCGATAGTGAGAGGTCAACGAGCGGACGACCAAATCGAAGGGGATCGCACATTTCGACTAGTTGGCGGCTACACAAAGCTGGTGGAAGCTATCAGTACTCAGATCTCGCCCGAACGTTGTGAAATACGGCTCAACTCGATTGCGAAGACGATCAGGTGGAAACGGGACTTTGTCGAAGTCTGGTCTCGGTCGGCGGTGACTGGCGAGATGCTCCCGCCCGTGCGCGCCAGGCGTGCCATCGTGGCGGTCCCATTAGGCGTGCTACAGTCCCCGCAAGGGGAAGGCGTCATCGTCTTCGATCCACAGCTGGGCGCCAAGAGATCGGCGCTCAATCGCCTCGAGATGGGCAAAGTGATTCGCATCTCGCTGTGCTTCCGTGAACGTTTCTGGAAGTCAATCCACCCTGACGGCAAGACACTGGCAGGTGCGTCGTTTCTCTTCTCCAGTGACGAACCTTTCCCGACTTGGTGGACGCAGAACCCGGATCAGACGCCGGTGCTGACCGGTTGGGCGGCAGGACCGAATGCTGAGAGTCTTACCGGGCAAGCCCCGGAGTACGTTGCCAATCGAGCCATACAACGGCTGGCAAAACTTCTGTCGATGAGCGCCGACGTAATCCGAGGCCAGCTAACGGCTTACTACACGCACGACTGGCAGTCGGACCCTTTCGCACGCGGAGCATACAGCTACGTCCTGAAAAGCGGCGAAGGCGCGCAGCAGGAACTGGCCGCACCGGTTGAGCAAACGCTCTTCTTTGCCGGCGAAGCCACCGAATCGAACGGGCATCACTCGACGGTGCATGGCGCGATCTCAAGTGGGGTAAGGGCCGCCGCTGAATTGGCGTCCTCTCAGTAACTGCAATCCTGGCACGTTCAGCACGCAACCGTTGTGGCACAATGCCTCTCTGCGAGGTGCGTCGTGCGTGCAATGTTGTTGGAAGGGCCTCGACCAATCGAGCAACATCCGTTGCGGCCAGGAGAGACTCCTACACCCGCACCGGGTCCAGGCCAGGTGCGCGTACGAGTCTCGTGCTGTGCCTTGTGTCATACCGACCTGCACGTCATTGAGGGCGACCTTAAGCTGCCTAAGCTACCCATTGTGCCCGGACACCAGATCGTAGGCGTAGTGGACGCCGCAGGCCCCGGCGTGAAACAGCACAGGGAAGGCGACCGCGTCGGCATAGCATGGCTGCATTCCACCGACGGCACTTGCATTTACTGTCTCATCGGTCACGAAAACCTCTGCGTTGACGCCCGCTTTACCGGCCTGCATGCTGACGGCGGATACGCCGAATATGCAGTTGTCGGGGAATCGTTCTGCTACACCCTGCCCGCCGATTTCGACGACCTGCATGTCGCGCCGTTGCTGTGCGCGGGCATTGTGGGTTACAGGTCACTGAAGATCAGCGGTGCCGGGAAGGGCGACCGATTGGGCCTGTATGGGTTCGGAGCGTCGGCGCACATCGTGTTACAGGTGGCGGTGCATCTTGGTTGCGAAGTTTACGTGTTCACGCGTTCCCCGGCTCACCGTCATTTGGCACTGAAGCTTGGGGCTGCATGGACGGGAGATGCGAAGGACAAGCCACCAGCGATGCTCGACACGTCTATCATTTTCGCACCGGTAGGCTGGATCGTTCCGGAAGCGCTGCGGGTAACCCGCCGCGGAGGCACCGTCACGTGCGCCGGGGTTACCATGACTCCGCTCCCCGAAATGGACTACAACCTGCTCTACCAGGAACGCGTTGTCCGTAGCGTGGCGAACGCCACGCGCGCCGATGCCGCCGAGTTTCTCGAACTTGCCGCAGAAGTTCCCGTGCGCACCGAGGTTCAGGTGTTCGAACTGGAAGAACTCAACGAGGCGCTAACCGCGCTAAAGCACAGCCGGATTGACGGAGCAGGAGTGGTGAGGGTTCACCACTAAAGCATGTCGCCAGAACGGCGCTGGTGTTAGATCGCTACGTGCCAATGCAAACCAAAACTAACGACCTAACACCTGGCAAGAATGCTGTTCGGTCAAAATGAGAAGTGCAGATCAACATCGATGATTCGGAAACCCGAATCGACGATTACGACTGCGCCGTCGATGAAAGCCCGGCGGCAGTGGTGCGGCAAAGGAGCAAGACGGGCATTAAGATCGTCCGGGAAGTAGTACAGTTTCTTCTGCAGCCCTGGCGGAAGCGTCCCGTTCTTCCTCAAGTGTTTGCGGAGTCCAGGCGGCAGGCTCCCTCGCTTGGCCAGTCCCGGAGGCAGGCTACCATGCCCGCTGCGATAATACTCGCGAACCATGTCGCGGTCGTGCGTCGAGAAGCTGATGTTGACCGAGGTGCCCCGGTGACCATCGCCGCGGACAGATTCGTGTGATCTGACGTCCTGCTGCACTTGGTGCTTTTCTTTGCCTTTGCCGTTGCCGTTGTTCTTAGCGTACGTAGAAAGCGGCGCCAGCGCCGCGCATAGCGCAAGCACCGCGATGTCCCTGAGAAGTCGGTTTTGCATATGGCTGATCACCATTTTGAATTGGCGGAGTAGGCGCTGCTCACATTAAGGCAGAGCTGAACAGGAAAGTGAAGATACAAACGGCTATGGCCGACCGCTTGGCGGTTTGGTGGCCCAAACTGGTGTAGTCGTTTGTGCATCCAACGGCAGTGACTCACGCAAAGGATAATAGCTAGATGACTAGAGTCTTCGTTCTATGCCTCGCCTTGCTATCCGCAAGCTTCTCATTAGCTCAAGCCGGGGGCAATTCGCCGTCTCAACCAGCCGCTGCGGCGACAGCCGACCGTGACGCCCCGCAACCTGGCGCACAATCCGGCCCCGCCACCCCGCGCGAAGCGGACATCGCGTTCGCACAAGCAACCAAAGAACGCGGTATTGACGGGTGGATGTCGTTTTTCGCCGACGACGCGTACGTAGGCACGAATCCCGATGTGAAGGGCAAGCTGGAACTACGGAGGTTCTACCAACGACTGTTTTCGCGCCGCGACTTGAAATTTGAGTGGGCTCCCGATCACAGCGAGGTGTTCCCTTCCGGCATCATGGGCTACACCAGTGGCCGATACACGATGAGCTATACCACGTTCGAGGGAAAGACGGCCTCCCAGACTGGCAGTTACCTAACGGTGTGGCAAAAACAGCCGGACGGAACTTGGAAGGTACTGACCGACTTCGGAACTCAGGACAAGCCGGACGTGGCACAAAAACCCGCTAAGAAGCCGTAGCTGAGCTTTCGGCCAGCCTGGTTGCCGGGCGGCGCGAGGAGAGCAACTTAGCTCGCTGAATCCTGCGCAGCCACAGCAACGAATGACCGGTTGCCTCAACAGCAGCCGCCGGGTTTTACCAATGTTGTCCCCCGGTGAGGGCCGCGCGAGGCGAGTGCTGTACCCAACAGCACGACGGGTACTCACCTATTAGACGCAAGTTCCTCGATTTGGTTACACGTTGACAGCGTCCCCCGCACGGGTGAATGTTGATGGGTCAGGAACATGGGTAAGCTGCGAATGTGAACGACTCAACGTGCTGACTTCACGCGAAGGTCTTGACATTCACGTTCAGCGAACCCCTTTGGCTTGCTAGTCGCTTTGCCCCTGATCGGAGGATTGATTTGCTTTCTCGTTGCGTCACGTTCTTTGCTCTGCTGGCAATCCTGATCTCTTCGGCTTTTGCCGAGCCGGCCATGACCGCGCCATCGGCCAGTTATAACCCTGACGTCCCAACGCTGAAATCCGTGCTGGGCTACGAGATGGGTGGACAGTTCACTACCCACTCGGACCTTGAACGCTATTTCGAAAAGCTGGCAGCAGCGACCGATCGCATGAAGATCGAGCCTTACGGCAAAACCTATGAGGGACGCACGCTCTATACGATCATCATCAGCTCGCCGAGAAACCTGGCGCGACTCGATGCGATCAAGGCAGCGACGGCCCGGTTGGCAGATCCGCGTAAGGCCACGCCCGAAGAGGCGCAGCGGATTGCTGCCGAGATGCCGGTCGTACTCTGGTTCGGGTACAACGTGCATGGCAATGAGGCCGCAAGTTCCGAGGCCGCCATGCAGGTGGCCTACGAACTCTCTGCGAGTCAGGATGAGCGAGTACGAAATTGGCTGGACAACGCCGTTGTCGTGATGGACCCGATGCAGAACCCTGATGGCCGCGATCGTTACGTCGCAGGCTACCGACAGGCTCTTGGCGCCTACCCGCGCGGGGACCGTTTCGCCGCCGAGCACCAGGAACGTTGGCCGGGTGGGCGTCCGAACCACTACCTGTTCGACTTGAACCGTGACTGGGCATGGCTTTCGCAGGCCGAAACGCGGCAGCGCATACCCCGTTACCTGCAGTGGAACCCGCAAGTCGATGTCGACTTCCACGAGATGGGCAGCGAATCTACATACTTCTTTTTCCCGCCCACCAAGCCGGTTTTGCCCTGGATCGCGCCGCTACTGGAAAAGTGGTACGTCATCTATGGAAAGGCAAATGCCGCGGCTCTGGACAAGTACGGCATTCGCTATTACACCAAAGAGAATTTCGATCTTTTCTATCCCTCCTACGGCGATATCTGGCCCGCGCTGCATGGCGCGATCGGCATGACCTACGAGCAGGGCGGCGGTGGAGCTGGCGGTCTGAAAATCGACCTGGCTGATGACCAGCGCACGCTAACGCTTCGGGACCGGGCCACCAATCACTTCCTGACCTCTCTGGCAACGCTCGACGCATCCGTGCAGAATCGGCAGGCGCGTCTGTATGACTTCTACGAATTTCGGCGTGCGGCCATCCGAGGGGGCCAGCAGGGACCGCTGCGCGCTATATATCTGGTGCCTGGACGCGACCCGTACCGTGTAGCACATGTCGTTGACACGTTGGTAAAGCAGGGCGTTGAGGTGAAGCAGACGACATCCGCCGTGGACGGAGAAGACCTGACCAGTTACTGGGGTGAAAAGATCCCGAAGAAGCGACTGCCTGCCGGCACTTACGTGGTTGACATGGCACAACCCGCGGGTTTTCTGGCTCGCGCTTTGCTGCAACCCGAGATTCAGCACGACACCCTATTCTTCTATGACGTCTCGGGCTGGGCCCTGCCGCTCGCTGCCGATGTTGAGGGCTACGTCAGCAGCAAGCTGGCCGACGTTAACCTCAGTCCTGTCGCCGCCGCAGCACTACCTGCCATCAATGTTCCAGCAAAGGAAAATACTGCCGCTTACGTCTTCTCTTCCGAATCGCTCGGAGCCATCCGACTGCTCGGACACCTGCTCTACCAGGACTTGAAGGCTTACGTCAGCATCAAGCCATTCAAGTTGAGTGGGCAGCAGTTCGCCGCGGGCAGTATCGTTGTGCCGATCGACACCAACCCAGTCGATCTGCACGAGCGCTTAACGAAACTTGCTCTTGCCGACAAGGTCAACGTAGTTGCTGCAAAGACGGGCATGAGCGATGAAGGTATTGATCTGGGATCAAGCCGCGTGCGCTTCCTGCGCAAGCCGCGTATCGCCATGTTGATGGACACTCCAACCAACGCGAACGACTACGGTGCCCTCTGGTATCTGTTCGAACAGCGACTGGATCTACCCTTCACTCCTTTGCGCACCGAGAACCTGCGCGAGGTGGACCTCAACAACTACAACGTGCTGATCATGCCTTCCGATTACGGCGATGGGCGCGGCTACTCACGTGCCCTGGACAAGGGCACGTCTGCAAAGATCAGCGAGTGGGTTCGCAACGGCGGTGTGTTAGTTGGCATTCGCGGTGGTGCCGTGTGGGCGACCAAGCCCAAGTCTGGCCTGACCAGCGTGACCTACCACTATGTGCGGCCTAATGACGAGCAGGCCCGCATCGAGGAGGAGAAGGCGGCAGCTCCCGCAAAACCGGGCGATGCGCCCCCTGCTGCGACACCGGCGGCGCAACCTGCTGCGGGCGCCGGCGCGCCATCCAGTCCTGACGCCGACAAGAAGAAGCAGGAGGAGTTGGCGAAAAAGCTGATCAAGTACGCGGATCGCGAAAAGCAATTGCGCAGCGAAGAGGTGCCCGGCACCATCCTGCGCGTCAACGTAGACACGACTCATCCGCTCGGCTTTGGCCTGAACGACCAAATGCCCGTGCTCAATGACACCGCTCCCGTATTGAACCTGACTGGAAAGGGAGAGAATGTAGTCCACTTCCCCAAGGACAATCTGAAGCTGAGCGGCTACATCACTCCGGAAAACGAGAAGAAAGTCGCGCAGTCGGCATTCCTGATTCGAGAGCGCCAGGGCCGCGGGCATGTCATCATGTTTGCGGACAACCCCGTATTTCGTGGGTTCTGGGACGGCACAACGCGTCTGCTGCTGAACTCTATCTTTTTTGGAGACGTAACCGACCCTAACGTCGAATAGCGGTTCGCTTACGCGCTCAAAGGACGGGGTTTCGGCTCCGTCCTTTTTCTCTGATCTCGCCGAGGCGTTTCGCCGTTAAGAAACGCTGCTTCCGGACCACGACAGACTATTGATTCTCCCAAAAAAGAGCTAAACTCCTGTACATTCCGGCGCACCCATGACTCGGAGCGGACGAACCGCACGCAAGGTTTTCACATATGGCGAATGTGACCAAGGCGATTCGGACATGGCTGGGCAACGCGACGACTCCGCCCAAGCTTAGTTTGCAGCAAGCCGCACGCGATCAGTTGCACGGCCATATCACCGAGGCGCTTCTTGAGCCATTTCTTCGCCGTACAGTCACCCCAGAACAGCACGCCACGGTTGTCGCACACTTGAATGCCTGCGAAGGATGCCGGGACGCGATCGCTTTGGTGTTGCTCGCGCGCGAAAACCCCACTGCGGCTGCCGAGATGGAGCTGGAAAGAAAGCATCTCGCAGAAGACAACGAACCGTGGCAGCGAGTTGCAATCCGCTGGACGTTGATTGTGCTGGCCCTGATCGGCATCGTCACCCTCCTCATCATCATTCCGAAGGCTGACGATCCGAATTCTCGGATCGGGCGCTGGGTAAGTTCGGAGGCTGCGAAGTCGGCAGCGGCTAACACCGATTCCGATACTTCGACAGGCGCTTTGATCGCCGCTACCCTAAGGCGCGAACGAAAACCCCCGCGCGAAACACCAAATACGGCGCCGGGATGGTTTAGCGGTCCCGCCCCAAGCGCTGCGTTAGTAGAAAACACTCCTGACAGCGAAGTTCCTTTGCCGCGGAGGAGCGAGTCAGCCGATCAGCAGTCGGCCACGAGCGCAAGCAACAGCGATGATGGGAAGAGTTTGTGGTTCTTTGGAGAAGCCCAGCCATCATCAAACCCGAACAACACAACGCCCGTATGGGACCCGGTGCTCGCGGCAAAGCGCCGCGAAGAAGAGTCCGGCAAGGGCGCGGGAGCGAAACGGACCAGTAGCCGGCGACGTCTGGTCGTCTCTCCGGAAGGTTTGCTGCGCAGAACCCTGGATGGCGGAGGCAACTGGGACATCCTCGATGTGGGCCGGAAGGTCGAATTCCGCACGTTAGCTCTTTCGGGCACGACAGTGTGGGCCGCAGGATCTGGCGGCGCACTGTACCGCTCGCCAGACGCGGCGGACCACTGGCAGGCGGTTACGGTTCGCCATCGCGGTAGTCCACTCACTGCAGACATCGAGCACATCCACTTCTCTGACCCTCAGCACGGTACGTTTGAAACCTCAGACGGACAGATCTGGATAACGGTAGACGGCGGCAGCAAGTGGGTATTCAATTCCCAGCGTACGTCCCGGTGAGCATCGAAGAACACTGAACTGTCCTGATGCTGCCACCCCCAATCGCTGCCCCTAGCCCGAATCGCATCGTAATGCCTAAAATGTGGGGTTTCCCTAGCGCCTGCAATCATCACCATTGGAGGTGGTATGTTCCGCATCCGCGCCATGGCTCATGCCGTGGTTCTGTCACTTACTCTGCTTGCCTGCTCTTTCTCTGTTGCCCAGACGAACACGCCAAAGACAGCATCTCCGGCGAAGAAGACCACGGCTGTGGCCGGCAGCCCAAACGCTCAGCAGTTCATCTTGGGAGCCGAGAAGCGCCTTTCTGAACTGAGCGTCAAAACGTCCCGCGCCCAGTGGGTGCAGTCAAACTTCATCACCGACGACACGGAGATTCTTGCGGCTGACGCCAACAACCAGATGATCGCCGCGACCACCGAATTGGCATTGGCGGCCCGGAAGTTTGATGCCATGAAGCTGCCGGCCGACGCCAGTCGCAAGTTCAGGCTGCTGAAGCTGTCGATGCCCATGCCTGCACCGAATAACGCGGCAGAACGGAACGAGTTAACGCGAATCGCCACTTCCCTCGAGGCCGATTATGGCAAGGGCAAGTTCTGCATCGACAACGACCAAAGCAAGTGCTACGACCTGACCGCCGCCGAGAAACTGCTGGCCGCAAACCGCGACCCGGAGTTGGCCAAGAAGCTCTGGCTTGGCTGGCATTCGATTTCACCGCCCATGCGACAGCGCTACGCTCGATTTGTCGAGCTCTCGAACAAAGGTGCGCGAGAGATGGGTTTCGCAGACGTGGGTGCAATGTGGCGCTCGAACTACGATATGCCCCCGGATGCATTCGCTAACGAGGTCGAGCGCATTTGGGAGCAGGTAAAACCGCTCTACCTGTCGCTACACGCCTACGTTCGGTCGCAACTCGTGCAGAAGTATGGCCCGTCGGCAGTCACCCCGGACGGCATGATTCGGGCCGACCTGCTCGGCAACATGTGGGCGCAGGACTGGACCAACATATACGACCTGGTTGCGCCGGCGAATGCATCGGCCGGGTTCGATCTTACCGAACTGCTCAAGCAGAAGAATGTCGATGAGTTGGGCATGGTGCGCTACGGCGAGCGCTTCTTCACTTCACTCGGTTTCGCTCCGCTGCCCAAGACGTTCTGGGAGCGTTCGCTCTTTGTTAAGCCGCAGGATCGTGAAGTCGTATGCCATGCCAGCGCATGGGACATCGATAACAAGGAAGATCTTCGGCTGAAGATGTGCATCCAGCGGCGCGGCGAAGATTTCCGCACGGTGCATCACGAACTGGGTCACAACATCTATCAGCGCGCCTACATGAATCAGCCCTTCTTTTTCCAGGGCAGCGCGAACGACGGCTTTCATGAAGCAGTGGGCGATACGATCGCACTGTCGATCACACCGGAGTACCTGAACAAGGTCGGACTGCTGGAGAACGTTCCGCCGGTCGGGCCTAGCGACACCGGCCTGCTGCTGGACAAGGCCCTTGAAAAGGTCGCATTCCTGCCGTTTGGGTTGTTGATCGACCAGTGGCGGTGGGGAGTCTTCTCCGGCAAAATCGCGCCTGCTGACTACAACAAGGCGTGGTGGGAATTGAGGAACAAGTACCAGGGCGTAGCCGCGCCGGTTGCGCGCACCGAGAACGAGTTCGATCCGGGCGCGAAGTACCACGTACCGGGCAACACGCCTTACACGCGTTACTTCCTCGCTGCTGTGCTCCAGTTCCAGTTCCACCGAGCGCTGTGCCGCGAGGCCGGCTACCAGGGGCCGCTACACCGCTGCTCAATCTACGACAACAAGGCTGCAGGTCAGAAGCTGGCAAGAATGCTTGAGATGGGCCAGTCTCGGCCATGGCAGGAAGCTTTATTCGAGATGACCGGCGAACGTCAGATGGACGGCGGCGCCATGCTCGAATACTTCGCTCCGCTTAAGCAGTGGCTCGACGAGCAGAACTCGAAGAACCAGGCGAAGCTGGGCTGGGCTGCGAAGTAGCCTCTGCCTCGTCGAACACACAGCCCGGCCGCGTTTGGCCGGGCTTTTTCGTCACACGAAGGATGCGATATGCTCTCCGTCCTGCGGTCGCGTCCTAACAACTGCTGAGGAAGAGCACTCCATGACTCGTCAATACAGCGGCATCGTTTTCGAACCTGTCACCGCGCGCTACATGCAGTCTGACGAGGCGATAGGCGTTGAGCACATCCACGAACACCCGATTGCCGAAGCCCGACAATTAGCCGAAACGCCGTGGCCCTCCCCTGTATACAGGCCTGGAGCTGACATTCTCGACACCACGATTCCCGGCGGCCCCACCGGAACTGTGCGCCTACGAATCGTTCGTCCGATGGGCAAGTCCGGCGCGCTTCCTGCAGTCGTTTACCTCCACGGTGGCGGCTGGATTCTAGGCAGCAGGAATACTTATGATCGGGCGATCCGAGAGATTGCCGTGCGAGCCGAGTGCGCGGTCGTGTTTGTCGATTACGACCGCTCGCCGGAGTTTCCTTTCCCTGTCCCTGTCGAACAGGCATACGCGGTGACGCAATATGTGGCCGAGCATAGCGGCTCGCTAAACCTGGACGGCCGAGTCGCCGTGATGGGCGACAGCGCTGGCGGAAACATGACGGCAGTTGTCGCGCTTCTGGCAAAACAACGAGGCGGGCCAACGATTGTTATGCAAGTCATGTTGTATCCGAACGTTGACGCCAGCATGACATCGGCGTCCTACGGGCGATACGCAGATGGGCCTTGGCTCACGCGGGCCTCGATGGAGTGGTATTGGAATGCTTACGCTCCGGACAAAAGCATACGCCGCAACTGGATGATTTCGCCCATTGAGGCTTCACTTGAACAGCTTGCGGGTTTGCCGCCGGCTATTGTGCTGACCGCAGAACACGACTTGCTCGTAGACGAGGGCGAATCGTACGCCCGAAAGCTGATGATGGCAGGTGTGCCTGTCACAGCAATGCGCTACTTCGGGACAACGCATGGCTTCGTCACCCTCGACGGCCTTGCTGGGTCTCCAGCAGCACGCAACGCCATGACAATGCTCACCACATCGTTGCGCGGTGCCTGGGAGGCTCACGGCAGCACAGCTGCCGAGCACACCCCCGCAAACGTCTCCACCTAAAGCACCAAGAACTACTCAGAGGGTCGCGTCGCCTCGAGAGTCTGTGTTGACAAATCCAGCTCTGAATCGTCAAATCAGTGCTCATCCAGCCGTAACTGTCACTATTGCCTTGGAGACGTAAGCGTGAACATTTCCGTCCGCCGTAGAAGCAGCAAATCTTTGGCCATCGCGGCACTCGTCATCGCCGCGTTCATGGCACTTCCTACTCTTGTTTGGGCCGCCGAACCTGAGCCTGTTGATCTGGAGGTAATGACGCAGATACGGCAGGAAGGCTTCCGCAATTCCCAGGCCATGCAGATTCTGGGCGAGTTAACCGACCGTATTGGCCCGCGCGTTACCGGGTCGCCCAACATGAAGACTTCTAACGAGTGGACCCGGGACAAGATGGCGTCATGGGGCCTTTCCAACGCTCACCTTGAAGGATATGAGTTTGGCCGAGGCTGGGCGGAGGATTTCACCTCCGTACGCATGATCACGCCGGAAAAGACCATGCTGTTCGCAATCCCTCGTGCGTGGAGTCCGAGCACGACCGGCACGGTTCGCGGCAAAGTAGTTCGCCTGGCCGGCAAGACAAAAGAGGAGCTTGAGCGACAGTATCACGGCAAACTCGCAGGTGCGATCGTGCTGGTTGGCGATTACAGAGAACTAAAACCGCACACCGAGGCCGAATCCGTACGTTATACCGACCAGAGATTAACAGAGATCGCGCAGTATACGGTTCCTGCCGCTCGCATGGGCATGGGCGGTCCAGACCGCACGCAAGAGATGCGCCAGGCCTACCAGCGACAGAGAGAAATGGCGAAGTTTCTCGCGGATGAAAAAGTCGGCGCAGTAATCGAACCCAGCCGTTTCGACGGCGGTGCGATCACCATGCAGGGTGGCGAATACAAGAAGGGATCTTCCCCAGGCGTACCGACGATCAACATGTCGGCCGAGCACTATGGCCGAATCTATCGCCTGCTCGAACGCGGCGTCCCCGTTGAGCTCGAAATCAACGTTCAAACCAAGTTTTTCGACGACGACAGCAAGGCTTACAACACGATCGCCGACCTGCCCGGGACAGATCCGAAGCTTGCTGAGGAAGTCGTTATCATCGGTGGCCACCTTGATTCCTGGCACGGAGGCACCGGTGCGACAGACAATGCGACGGGGGTAGCAGCCGCAATGGAGGCCATCCGCATTCTGAAGGCGCTCGACTTAAAGCCGCGCCGCACGATCCGCGTAGGTCTGTGGAGCGGTGAGGAGCAGGGTCTGCTCGGGGCGAAGGCATACGTCGATCAGCACTATGCCTCCCGTCCCGAACCGTCCGACCCAAAGGAACGGGAAATTCCGTCCTGGATGCGCACGTCGCAACCGGGCCCGCTCGAGTTCAAGCCGGACTACAAGAAGATCTCTGCGTATTTCAACTTGGACAACGGCACAGGCAAGCTGCGCGGCATCTACGCACAAGAAAATGCCGCGGTCGTGCCGATATTCCAGTCTTGGATCGAGCCGTTCAAAGATCTCGGCTGTACCACGGTCACCATGCGAAACACCGGCGGTACCGACCACCAGCCGTTCGATGCGGTCGGTATCCCGGGCTTCCAATTCATTCAGGATCCGGTCGAGTACTTCAGCCGCACCCACCACACGAACATAGACACGTACGAACGCGTGCAACCGGACGATCTGATGCAGCAGGCAGTAATCCTGGCCGCATTCGCGTATAACGCAGCGATGCGCGATGAACCTCTGCCGCGCAAGCCGCTCCCGAAGGAGAAGCCCAATGCGGCCGCCATGGCGGCTCCGGTCAGCACATCTGGTAAATAGTCGCATCGCGGATTCTTAGCCAAGAAGGCAGGCCAGCGCTGGCCTGCCTTTTGCTTTTAGGCGAATGCGGCAGCAACTCCTGTGGTGCGGGTAGGGATCCCTGGCGCTGCTCGGGAGACTCAAGTGAGAGTTCCGGGTTAGCGAATCTGGGGCTGGGAGGTAGAGAAAGCGTCGTCGATCAACACTTCGATGCGACGCAACAGTTCCGCAAGCGCGGCCTCGACCGTTGGCGAAAGAACTTCACCCATGCCGAAATTGTCTCCCACGACGGAGAGCAGCTTCCCTTTCGGACAGGAGCCAAACAATTCGCCAGCACAAGCCAGAAGCGTCGAAGGTGTAAGGTCGTGCGAAAAACATTGCGGCGACTGACAGGTGGGTTCGAGGTCGTGCTCGAGAATACTACCGGGTATTGCCCGGAGAAGAGCCGGCACTGGGTCTGGTTGCACGCCGACCCGCGACCCAGAACCAGTCGCCATGGTGTTTGCGGCGGGGTCGGCGGCATCAACGAACAAAACTAGATCGGCGCGGCTGATCGGGTCGGCAAGCTCAGGATTGAGCTGCTGGCAACTAATGACCTCAACATCTGCCGAACCAGCCCCTACCCGGGCCTGGGTGTGCGAGAACTGATGCTCGAACCTGCTGCGGAGTGCTTCCGCCACACGCCAGCCGAGAGCATCGTCGCTGCGTAGCGGATTGCCGTAACCGATCACAAGGACGCGCATCCTTCAACACTCGCTATTTGGTTTACTGCCTGTTGGAGACTGCTGGGCAGGCGCAACGAACCAGTAACGCGCCGGGCTAATCTTCCTCTTCTTCCAGTTCCTCGACGTTCTCGAACTCCTCAACGTCACAGGTGCACGCGTCATCCCTGTCGCAGTCGTGGGTAGCGACGCAACCGTGCGCGCGGCAATGGGCCAGGCGGCCTTCTTCGCGGTCGTGCTCGATGGTGTTTTCGTCCAGAGGGTAATGCGATCTCATATAGAGTTTCCGATCAATACCTGATCGTGCTATCTCAATGGTGCTCCTCCAGCATACCTTATCCACCTTATATGTGGCTGTGACGCAAGGCACAGGAGCATTGCGGGAGCGGGTGAAGCCCCAGCAGGTGCGATTCAGGTCCTTTTGATTACAAAAACCGTCTTATCGTCGATCCGATCTGCCTCTCCAGCTTCCCGCAGCTCACGGTCTTTTTCTGCCGCAAACGACAGGATAGCGGCACAGATCTCGCGAGCCGAAGCGTCCTTGCACTCGCGCATGACCTGTTCGAGACGAGTCCTGTCAGCCTCGTCCATGCCGTCGTAGACACCGTCGCTGTGCAGGAACAGAATGTCGCCGCGGTTCATGAGAGTGATGTTCGCCAGGTCGGACTGGTCCATCTGACGACGGCCCACACTCATGGAAACATACTTGCTTCGGTCGGGATGATCCTCAGGAATATCAAGGCCGAGCGCCATGAACTGCACCATGCGCTCTTTGTTGATCTCCATGAACTTGCCATACTCCGCCGAAAAAACGAGCGGCGGCGGGTGACCGAAATTCACGAACCGAAAGATTCCGTCCGGATGGATTTCACCGTAGAGCATGGTCGCGATCTCGCGTGACATGCTGTCGTCGCTGCGCCCCAAAGCGTTACGGGCGGTTACAGACTGCGCCAGCCTCAGATTGATCTTTTCGCAGAAGTCCGTCGTCGTCTTGCCGATACGGTCCAGTTCCGAAAGCATGAACGCGTGGAAGGTGTCGTGGACCGTCGAGGCGATCTTGGCGGCGATGATGCCATGGCCCTGCGCGTCAACGAGGAGCACACCTGCCATGTCGTAAAGTTCGTGCAGGTGCTCAGCGATGCGGAGTTGTTCGGAACTCTTGGCCTTGCGATAGCCGACCTCGTCCTCGACAGTGTGGCCGGCATGCTTTTCCATCCACAAAACGTGGATATCTGCCTCGTTTCGGGGCTTGGCACCTTTCGGCAGCGGCTCCAGGTATTCGACTGCAAGCCTTTGTGCGCGTTCGATTCTGGCATTAATGTTGTACCGCTGCTGGAAGTTGATGTACTCGAACAGGTCGCCACCAACCGTTCCCGCGGGAACAGAGTTGCCGTACATCTCGATGCCAGGCAGGTGCGGTATAGCACCCTCGACCGGCAGGAGGCGCTTGCGTAAATACTCGTCTATGGTCGGAGCTGCCGCTGTAATGCTCACATTAGAATTCTGCCCTGAAATCCCACTCCTGTCATCGTGTCCATAAACTTTGATTGAGCTCTCTTTCTGTCGTAGGCTTCCGCATCACCTCGCGGGCATGGGCCTGCATCTCTGCCGTGTTTCGGCGCGCGGATCACACTCGACACTTGGAACGAAAGGAGAGCACCTTATGAGTTCGAAGAACGTGGAAAGCGTCCGTGCCGCTCATGAGAGCTGGAACCGTCGGGACTTCGAAGGAGTCCTGCGAGATATGGCTGACAACCTTGTATACAACGACACAACAAGACACATGAAGCTGAACGGGAAACAGCAGTTCAGAGAATGGTGTCAGGCGTGGGCCACGGCGTTTCCTGACGGTCGTATCAAGGACGTCCGGTACACGGATGCTGGCGACACCGTGATTGCCGAGATGAACTTTGAAGGCACGAACAAAGGCAATTTCGCTGGCCTTCCGCCAACGGGACGCCGGGTCACGATGGTTTTCTGTGAAATCACCCGGTTCGACAATAATGGCCGCATAGCCTCGGGCAACGGCTACTACGACCTGTACAGCATTTTGACGCAACTCGGACACGTACAGCCACTGGCTGTCGCTGCGTAGAGCGCAGTCCGAAGACAACGGGGCGGGCTGCACAACCCGCCCTAAATCGATACTCCTTGGGTGCATCTTCCCTAAACAGCGATCACGACGCACGAACGTGCGGCACGCCCTTTGCCTGTTCGCATCCAAAAAACGTTACCGAAGAGAACGACAATGAGCTTTGACCCACAGCTCACGATTGGGAGGCTACCTTGCCATTGCTCGACCGATTGACCGTGAAAGTGACCGATCAGATGCCGAGCATGATCGGTTCCAGAGTCCATTCGCTGGTGGATTACGCAACCGCAGGTGCGTTCCTGTGGTTTGGAGCAGCGGCATGGCAACGTGATAAGCGCGTGGCCGTCAGCAGCGTGGGATGCGGACTGTTTCACCTGTTAACGAGCGTGCTCACGGACTATTCGGAACGCCGGTTCGACCGCCTCGACATGGAGCATCATGCGCGCATCGATCTTGGACTGGCAGCAATGGCGGGTACAATGCCCGCGTTCATGGGTATCAAGGACAAGAGGGACGCTCGGTTCTTCCGATGGCAAGCCGTAGCAATCGCGGCAGCCGCTGGCCTAACTGACTTCATGGGCACCGGCGAGAACAAGCAGCTTCGCCGTATAGATAAGGAACTGCGGGAGAGCGAGAAAGCTGCGGCTTAGGCTTTCGCCGATTCAGTCTTCACTTTCCAAACGAGCCGCACCACGCTACTTCTGCTTCGATGGTGCAGGCGCAAAGAGCACGAAAACCGGGGACGAGAGCGGCGTGTCGTCGCCTGTTCTCTTCAGCCTCCCGCTCTGCGGATCGATCCGGAACACAGTCAGGTTGTCGGAATCCTGGTTAGCAACGATCAACCATCGTCCCGTCGGGTCAACGCTGAAGTGCCTTGGCTTCTTTCCGCCCGCAGGTACGTGCTCTACGAGTGTCAGCCTGCCAGTCCGGCCATCGACGGAGAATACCGCGATGCTGTCGTGTCCACGATTGGAAGCGTAGAGGTAATTGCCCGAAGGGTGGATCGTCAGCTCAGCAGCCGTATTCTCGCCCTGGTGGTTGTCGGGCCTTATCGAAACACTCTGAAGGGGTGTCAGTACGCCACGAGCGGAATCGTAGGAGTACACCGTGATGGACGACCGGTACTCATTCGTGACGTAGCCGAAATTGCCCTTGGGGTGGAACTTGAAATGTCGGGGTCCGGATCCGGCCTCGGATGACGAGGAGGGCGGTGTGTTTGCCCCAATCGCGCCAGTGGCCTCGTCGAATCTGTAAACCATCACCTGATCGAGCCCCAGGTCCGGCACGATCAAGAAGCGGTTATCGTCTGATGTGATGATCGAGTGCGGACGTGGCACGCGAGGCTTCGCCACTCCCGCTGCGTCTTTGTGCTGAACAACAGCAGTAGCTTCGGCTAGCCGCCCGTCTTGCAGCACCCGGAACGACGCGATGCTGCTTCCACCATAGTTGGCCGCGAGAACGTTGCTGCCGAGTCTGTCTATCGATACGTAGGCCGGTCCGGTCCCACCAGACGCGACGGCGTTCAATTCGATCAGCTTATGGGTAACCGGATCAGTGGCGAATGCGGTGACTGAACCAGCAGCATTCCCTTTGAACTGATTTATCTCATTGGCGGCATAAACATGACGTCCATCGGAATCGATGGCAAGGAAAGATGGATTCGGCGTCTCTGCGGCCAGGCCAATTGACTTCAGCTCACCCGTAGTCTCGTCAAACGTGTAGGCGTAAATTCCTTTACTGTCCCTATCGGTGTACGTGCCGACATACACCAACTGCGCGTCGGCTTCGCTCCTGAGTTCGGAAGCCTTCACATCTGACGAAGAGGTTGTCGCAAATACAATCATAGTAAGCAACAGCCAGCAACCAGTTCTCATAGCACAAACTATGGTACTCGCGTTTGCGTTGCTGTGCTGACGCAGCACAAGCAGGTACAGAAAACGGGAGCGCACGGTGACGCTCCCGCCCATACTGACCCAGTGGTCCGAAGCTTAACGCGGTGCTGCTACCTTTGCAGCACGTCAACAACGGTGCCGTCGCAGTCGAGCAATTCGACGTACAGCGGCATAGTGCCGATGGCGTGGGTCCCGCAGGAGAGGCATGGATCGAACGCGCGAATGACAGCTTCGACGCGGTTAAGCATGCCCTCTTGTATTACCCGACCCTTGATGAAGTGTTTAGCGGCCTGAGTAATGCCGCGGTTCATTGCGAGATTATTGTGGCCGGTTGCAACCACGAGGTTAGCCCAAGTGATCAGACCGTCCTCGTTGATCTTGTAATGATGGATCAACGTTCCGCGTGGCGCTTCCGAGACACCGATTCCCTCCATGGCGTTCACCTCCGCGCGTGCGCGGACGTGCGTACTGAGAATCTCTGGATCGTTCAGCAGCAGCTCCATCTTTTCCGTCGCAAACAACGCCTCAATAAGCCGTGCGTAATGGTAGTAGAAAGAGCTAAGCACGGTGCGACGCTCAAGTTCCCGGAACTCCGCCCACTCCTGGTCTGCGAGCGGCGTTCCCGGCCTGTGGCACAGGTTGATGCGCGCCAGAGGTCCAACACGATAGATGCCGCCCGGGTAACCCATCGGCTTGAAGTACGGCATCTTGAGCAGTGTCCAGGGTTCTACGGCCTCGCCGATGTACTCTGCGTAGTTATTTGGTTCGAGATGATCGGCGACAATGTTGCCATCAGCATCCATCACGCGCAGCCAGCCGTCATAGAACTCCAGGCCGCCCGTGTCGTTTGCCAATCCCAAGAACATCGTGGGGAAATTGGCAAACGTACGGATCTCTTCCCGGAAGTTTTCGAGTGAGCCCTTGAACCAGTTCAGAGTGCGCAGGATGATTTCCCGTGCTTCCGGAATGGAGGCCAGGATCTGATCACGGCGCTCCACGGTGAGCGGTTCATTGACACCCCCGGGAACTACCCATGCCGGATGAATGCGCTTGCCGCCAAGTAACTCGATGATCTGCTGGCCGAACTTGCGCAGTTTGATGCCGTCGGCCGCCATCATCGGATTGGCTCTCAGCACACCCAGAATATTGCGCTGCGATGGATCGGCGTCCATGCCCAGCAGCAGGTCAGGCGACGACAGATGGAAGAAGCTCAGCGCGTGCGATTGCACGAACTGCGCCAGGTTCATGATTTGACGCAGCTTGACTGCCGTGGGTGGAATACGCACGGCGAGAAGTGCATCGCAGGCCTTCGCTGAGGCCATCAGGTGGCTGACTGGGCAGATGCCACAGATACGCGCCATCAGCGACGGCATTTCGTAAAACGGCCGGCCCTCGCACACTTTCTCGAAGCCGCGCACCTGAGTTACATGCATGCGCGCTTCCTGCACCATGCCATGAGCGTCCATCTGGATCGTGATCTTGGCGTGGCCTTCGATGCGCGTGACGGTCGGGATTGTGACTGTTTGTGGTGCTCTCACTGCCTTCTGCATCGTGCCCTCCTCACGCTCCGAAATGCGTGCGCGCGCTGAGGTCGGGGATCCTGCCCGCAAGCAGTTCGCCGACCGTGTAGTGGATGATCTCCGCAGACGGAGGACAACCCGGCACGAAAACGTCGACCTTCACGTATTCATGCAGCGGCTTCGCCTTCACCAGCAGCTTCGGCACACCCTGGTCGGGAGCACCGGGCTGTAGCGTTGCATTCTCCACATAGGCGCGGTTGAGGACGGCGGTTACGGGGAAGCAATCGCGCATGGCCGGAAGATTGCCGGTCACGCCGCAATCACCAAGTGACACAAGGATTTTCGTGTTCTTTCGGATCTTGTACAGCTTCTCAAGATCTTCGTCGCTGCTGACGGCACCTTCGACCAGCGTGACATCCACCTCGGGCGGAAACTCCTTCGTGTCCACCAGCGGGCTGTACACCAGATCAATTTTGTCGGCCAGTTCGACCAGGCGTTCGTCAATATCAAGAAACGACATGTGACAACCGGAACAGCCATCGAGCCATACTGTCGCAACACGAGCTTTCATCTGCGCACCTCCCGCATCATGGTCAGGTAAGGCAGGAAGGCCCTGCGCTTGGACATCTCGCGCACCGAGGCACCTTTCTCAAACAGCGCACCCGTCGGGCAAACCATCACACACTTGCCGCAACTGGTGCAGCTCTCGGACTTACCCCAAGGCTCGTTGAGATCGGTGATGACGCGCGCGTCAAGGCCACGCCCCATCAGGTCCCAAGTGTGCGCGCCTTCGATCTCGTCGCAGACGCGTACGCAGCGGGTGCACAGGACACACCGGTTGTGGTCAAGGACGAATCTCTGGTGCGAGGCGTCCACGGTCATCTGCGGATGCATGTAGGGCACGCGAACGTGCGTCATGCCGAGCTTCTGCGCAAGCGTCTGCAATTCGCAATGCGTGTTCGAGACGCACACCGAGCAGACGTGGTTACGTTCCGCGAAGGTAAGCTCCAGAATGACGCGCCTGTACTCGGCCAGTCGTTCGGAGTTGACGGTAACTTCCATGCCCTCTTCCACACGAGTGGTGCAGGCAGGAAAGAGCTTCGGCGAGCCCTTGATCTCAACCAGGCACAAACGGCAGGCGCCGACTTCCGAAAGACCGTTGAGGTTGCAGAGGGTTGGAATGTCGATGCCGTTCTCGCGAGCGACTTCGAGGATCGTCTGATCACCACGAGCCCCGATGTCCTTGCCATCGATCTTCAGCGTCTTGATCTGGACTTGCTGCTTGGCTCCAACGGGACTCATTCGCTCACCCCCGCCGCCTTGGTTTTGGGAGCACAAACGCCGGCACAGCATTCGTGCGAATCGATGTGGGCCTCGTATTCGTTTCGGAAATACCGCAAGGTAGTGCCGACCGGGTTGGGAGCGCTCTGGCCAAGTCCGCAGAGGCTGGTGTTCTTGACCACTTCACACAACGTCTGCATGAGCGCAAGGTCTTCGTTCGTAGCGCGCATCTCCGTGATCTTCGTCAGAAGCTCATGGAGTTGCGCGGTCCCGGCACGGCACGGTATGCACTTGCCGCACGATTCGGAGCGGCAGAAGTCCATGAAGTACTTGGCAACGTCAACCATGCACGAGGTCTCGTCCATGATGATCATGCCGCCCGATCCCATGATCGTGCCGAGTTTGTTCAGCGACTCGTAATCGACTGGCATGTCCAGGAATTCTTCTGGAATGCAGCCGCCCGAAGGACCGCCGGTCTGAACAGCCTTGAACTTCCGCCCATCGGGAATGCCGCCGCCCAGCTTGAAAATTATGTCGCGGAGCGTGATCCCCATCGGGACTTCAATAAGGCCGGTATTTTCGACCCGCCCAGCGAGCGCGAACACTTTCGTGCCTTTGCTCTTTTCAGTGCCGATCGAGGCGAACCATTCGCCACCATTACGAATGATCGGGGCGACGTTGGCGTAGGTCTCGACGTTGTTGATCAGCGTGGGGCAGCCCCATAGGCCTTCCTGCGCCGGATACGGAGGACGCGGACGCGGCATGCCCCGCTTGCCCTCGATTGACGCGATCAGGGCTGTTTCTTCACCGCAGACAAAAGCTCCAGCACCGAGCCGGATTTCGATCTTCAGCCCGAAGCGAGAATCCGCGATGTTGTTTCCAAGCAGTCCGAGGTTCTCCGCCTGCTTGATGGCTAGCTTGAGGCGTTTGACGGCCAGCGGATACTCCGCACGGCAGTAGATGTACCCGTGGTCCGCTCCAACCGCGTATGCCGCTATAGCCATTCCTTCCAGAACGCGGTGCGGATCGCTTTCGAGGACGCTGCGATCCATGAATGCACCAGGATCACCCTCGTCGGCGTTGCAGATGACGTACTTCTTGTCTCCGACGCGCCCGGCCTTCATGACCGTTGACCACTTCAGCCCGGTCGGAAAACCTGCGCCACCGCGTCCGCGAAGACCGCTCTTCGTGACTTGGGCGACGACATCCGCCGGCGACATCGTTGTAACTGCTGTCAGCAACGCTTCATAGCCGCCGACGGCGATGTACTCCTCAATGCGTTCAGGATCGATATTGCCGCTATTCTCAAGGACGATCTTTCGCTGGTCCTTGAAGAAGCTCAGTTCCGTAGAAAGCGCCAGGCGCTCAACGGGTTTTGAGTCCAGCGACTCGACAATCTCGGTCACGTCTGCGCCGTCAAGGACTGGCTGCACATTTCGATACATCACCTGGTCATCTACCATGACCAGTGGTCCGGCGGCACACAGGCCCATGCAGCCGACGCCCTTAACCTGGCAGGTCTTTTCGAGACCGCGCTCGTGCAGTTCAGTCTCAAGCCCGATCTTCACCTGGTCGCTGCGTGCCGAGAGGCACCCGGCGGCGACGCACACGTGAATGCGGTGCTTGTACTGCCTGTGACGTTCCTGCTCTTCTCGTGCGATATTGCGTAGCTCGTCTAGGTTCATGACTGGCTCCACCCCCGCACCTGGTTGGCGATGTCAGCCGGCGACACTTTTCCTGCGACATTGCCGTCATAAACGACTGCCGGCGCAAGGCCGCATGATCCAAGACACCGCGCCGTGAGTAGTGAAACCTTGTTGTTGGCAGTGGTTTCACCAGGCTTGACGTGAACGGCTGAATCCACGGAATCGAGCAACGCCTGCGCTCCCTTGATGTAGCAGGCTGTGCCGGTGCAGACCACGCAGGTATGCTCGCCCTGCGGCTTAAGCGTGAAGAAATGGTAAAAGGTCGCCACACCATAGACCTTGCTCATCGGCACGCGCAAAGCGGAAGCAACGTATCTGAGAGCCTGGTCGTCCAGGTAGCCAAAGCATTCCTGGACCGTATGAAGAACTTCGATCAGTGCGGTTGGTTCGTGGCCGTTACGGCGCATGGTGGCTTCCACCAGTTTCCAGCGCTTGTCATCGCTGGGCGGCGAAGCCTTAATAGCGTACGCCTGCATTCGTTTCTCCTTTCGAAACAGCCCCTGGGACCTGTTCGAGTTCTCGAATGCACCCTCCGGGACGGGCGGACTCGGAGACGCGAAGCCGACTCAAAAAGCAGGATCACAAACGCAGTCCACGGCGTTATCGCGAGCGACCGCGCGCGGCCCATGCGTTGTACGGCGGAACGCGTGCTGCAGTCCCTCAACTGCAGACACGCAAGTCCATAATCCTGCTGATTAAAGCCTAGAGATTAGGTGAGTACGATGCGGCGACATGCATCACGTCGGGATGTGAGGTTAGTACCAGAATGGAAACGGGCACAAATCAGAAAAGTAGATGGCTAGTCGGCCTGGGACGGGTCGCCTGTACCCGTCCCAGCAGTTCACAGCTTTACCACGACGGAAACTACAGTTTCGCAATTACCTTCTCTGCCAGGTACTTCGCTCCATCCAACTGCTTCATGGGAGCGTCGGTAAGCGCGCCGCCAACGGACACGAACTTTCCGCCTTTCTTCGCAACCACGCCGCCCATGAACGTGAAGGCGTCCTCACCAAGACCGGTAATGTCCTTTGAGGACGAGTCCGTTTTTTTGAACCCTTGCTTCACATTCGACCATTCGCCGCCGTACGTCATGACCGATACGGTGAGCACGTTCATGGCTGCCGCACCATTGATGATGCACTCCGTCTCGGGCTTATACGCGTTGGTGGTGGCGCCCTTACCCATGACGGCCTCGATGTCGGCCGGACTCAGGAACGAACAAACAGGTGCGCTCGACGTGCTTGCGCTTTCTGCGGGCGTGGAGGGCTGCGACTCACTTGCGGCCGCAACAGGCTTTTGCTGGGAACAACCGGAGAGAATACCGAAAAGAAAGACTGCCAGGACAAGGCACACCAGTGTTGACCGAAACTTCATTCATCCTCCGGAAAAATTGTTGGGTGGCTCACGATAGGGTTCCGCAACACACGATGTCAAGCGAGATGATCAGCAATGTACTTGGACGAATACAAAAACCGAATCTGCGAGCGCAAGGAACGCCCATCAACATTTGGCCTGCATCAGTTTTGCTTGCATCCATCGCATTTGTGGGCGTTCTCTGCCAGCAGGTACATCGTGGCGTTCAGTTCTGCCAGCAAATCGGAACTTTCGTCATCGCTTCGGACTTCCGCCCGCGCGGAGATCAACTCACGCCGCCGATCGGTTGTCCAGGCGCGAACTACGACGGCAGAGCCCGTCCGGATAGGCAGCTTGAATTTGATCTCGACCCGGGCCGTGACTCCGCGTAAGCCCTGATAGAAAAGCGCCCAGCCCAGTGCCTCGTCCATGAGAGTGAACGTGATTCCGCCATGGAGCACACCGGGCCAGCCATCATGCTCCTGCCGCGCCGTGTAGTGCGGGCGACTGCCACACTCGCCGTCTTTCACGAAGGGTATCTGCAACCCACGCTCATTGGCGTGTCCGCAAACGAAACACTGGGACGTGTCGTCACCCAGTCTGGTTACAAGGCTTCTAATTTCTTCGGTCATAGCTAGTGACTCAGGCTAATAAACGAAGTACAAATTCTGCGTCAACCAAAGATCGTTGAATTGAAAACAAAACGCCGCGTGTGGCGATGCCACACGCGGCAACGATGGAGGCGATTCAGCTAAAGCGATTCGTCCCTTGGGCCCAAAACTCTCATCAGGCGCTCGCTCTTTGGAGCACCGGCGTTTCGATCACTTTCTTGATCCGCTCGAACGCCCAGTCGATCTCTTCCTTGGTAATGACAAGCGGCGGAGCGATTCGAATGACGTGGTCGTGCGTCTCCTTGCAGAGAATTCCTTCCTGCATGAGTTGCTCGCAGTAGGGCCGCGCCTTCACGGTCAACTCGATGCCGATCCACATTCCGCGTCCACGCACTTCTTTCAGTTCGGGACTATTGATCGTCTTGAGCTTCTCGAGGAAGTACTGGCCGTTTTCAGCCGAGCGCTCGACCATCTTCTCTTCCTGCAACACACGCAGTGCCGTGCGAGCGACCGCACAACCTAACGGATTGCCACCGAACGTGGAGCCGTGGTCGCCGGGGTGGTAGACGCTCATGATTTCTGCAGAAGCCAGAATGCCCGAAACCGGGTAGAAACCGCCCGCGAGCGCCTTGCCGACCACGAGGACGTCAGGACGGATGCCTTCGTGCATGTAGGCAAATAACTTGCCCGTGCGGCCAAGACCAGACTGAATCTCGTCGCACATCAGCAAAATCTTGTTTTCTTTGCAGATCTCGGCGGCTTCTTTCAGAAACCCCGTCCGGGGAATGATGATGCCTGCCTCGCCCTGGATCGGCTCAACCAGAAACGCGCACGTGTTCGGCGTGATAGCTTCACGCAACGCCTTCGTGTCGCCGAACGGAATCACCTTGAAGCCGGGCGTGAACGGACCGAAGCCGTCGCGATACTGCTCGTCGGTCGAGAAGCTGACAACTGTCACCGTACGACCATGGAAATTGTTCGAGCAGACGATGATCTCGGCCTTGCCGTCCGGGATGCCCTTGATTTTGTAGCCCCACTTGCGTGCAGTCTTGACTGCCGTTTCGACCGCTTCTGCACCGGAGTTCATGGGCAGGAACTTGTCAAACCCGGTCATCTCATGCAGTTGCTTGTAGAGAAGCGGCAACTGTTCGTTGCGGAACGCGCGCGAGGTCAGCGTCACTTTCTCCATCTGCTCGGTGGCCGTCCTCATGATTTCAGGGTGGCAATGTCCTTGGTTAACAGCAGAGTACGCGGCGAGACAGTCGAGGTATTTCTTCCCTTCGACGTCATAGACCCAGCAGCCCTGCGCACGCTCGATCACTACATCGAGCGGGTGGTAGTTGTGAGCGCCGAAATCGTTTTCGAGTTGAACGTAGTCTTGGGTGCGAAGCTTGTCGGTTGCGATCGGCATTCGTTTTCTCCAACTCCGCCCGGCAGTTCCGCCGGGCCAAACTTTGGCGTCCGCGGGGACGCGACTATTCCTTGTCCAGCAGCATGGTCAGAAGCGCCATGCGCACGTATAACCCGTTGGTCGCCTGACGGAAGTACAGCGCTCGCGGATCGTCGTCGACCGTTTTGTCCAGTTCGACTGTGCGGGGCAGCGGGTGCAGGATGATGGCGTCATCTCTCATGCGCTGCAACACGGTCGAATCGATGGAATAACGCAGGCGGTCGCGGATTCCGGTGCCGCTCTCGGGGCGGATGCGGGTCTGGTAGATCACATCAACCTCGGGAATAACTTTTTCGATGTCGGAAGTTAGTTCGTAGCGCACGTTGTGACGCTCGAGATATTGCAGGATGTCCGGCTTGATCTGCAGTTGCTCCGGCGC
>Ga0196970_1000600_pt1 | contig 38709 bp, 34 predicted proteins | sample S1v_513CmetaG_FD_148672 | JGI IMG/M metagenome (GOLD analysis project Ga0196970, IMG submission 148672) | Soil microbial communities from Anza Borrego desert, Southern California, United States - S1+v_5-13C | ecosystem: Environmental > Terrestrial > Soil > Desert | place: USA: California... | reverse complement strand
TCAAACCCATAAGGCATTCCCGAACCTCCCGCATGCTTTCCGCTAAGCATATAGGAACGCGCGGCCCGATGCGAACGCCCTTCGCGCTGCGTTCGTCTACGAATGAAATTCAAACTGAGACACTACCGTATTTCCCGCCAGCTTGACATCCATCAAGGGGCGTTCCGGCGGAGTGCCGGAGCATGCGGGCATCAACGGCGACAGCGATCGGAACCGAACATGGCTGTTGGACGGATATACCTGGTGGGCGCCGGACCCGGCGATCCGGACCTGCTGACGGTCAAGGCGGTGCGCCTGATCGAGCGGGCGGACGTCGTCGTGTATGACCGGCTGGTCAGCCCCGGCATCCTGGCCCTCGTCCCCGCGACCGCCGAACGCGTCTTCGTCGGCAAGGCACCCAAGCGACACACCCTGCCACAGGACGAGATCAACGCGCTGCTGGTGCGGCTGGGCCGCACCGGGCGGACGATTGTGCGGTTGAAGGGCGGCGATCCCTATGTCTTCGGGCGCGGCAGCGAGGAGGCGCTGGTGCTGGCCGAGGCCGGCATCCCTTTCGACATCGTGCCGGGCGTCACGGCGGCCACCGGCTGCGGTGCGGCGGTGGGCATCCCGATGACGCACCGGGGCCTCGCAACCAGCGTGCGCTTCGTCACCGGGCATGGGCGCGAGGACCGCGACCTTGAGGTGGACTGGGCGAGCCTTGCCGACCTCAACACCACACTGGTCTTCTACATGGGCCTGATGAACGTCGCGGAGATCCGCCGCCGCTTGATTGCCGCCGGATTGCCAGCGGCCACGCCGGCCGCCGTGGTCTGCGCCGGAACGACGGCGGAACAGGTGGTGTGCCTTGGCACGTTGGACGACCTGCCGGAACGCACGGCGCGCACCGACCTGCCGTCGCCCTGCCTGATCATCATCGGCCGCGTCGTGTCGCTGGCCCGCCAACTGGCACCCAACCTGCGTGAGGCCGTTCCCCTTGCTTTGGAGACGGTCGATGCGTAGGGGCTCGCTGCTGCTGGCGGCTGCGTTGCCGCTGCTGGCCGCCGCCGGGGATCCGGCGCCAGCGCGGCAGACCGAACTGGATTACATGCTGCGGCAGGACTGCGGGTCATGCCACGGGATGACCATGAAGGGCGGCCTGGGCGCGCCGCTGCTGCCCGAATTCCTGCAGGCCAAGGCGCCGGACGCGCTGGCCGAGGTGGTGCTGGACGGCATCCCCGGCACGCCCATGCCGCCGTGGCGCGGCCTGCTCACCGCCGACGAGGCGCGCTGGATGATCGACCGGCTGCGCCGGGGATTGGACCAATGACCCTTCGCCGTTCCTTCGCCCTGGTGGCCCTGACCGCCGCCCTGGTGTCCGCCGGCCCCGTCTTCGCCGCTTGCGGCGGCGCGGAGCCGCGCGGCACCAACGACCTGGGCATCGTCATCGAACGCGCGGTCGGGCGGATCAAGGTGGTGGAGAACACCGCCAACACGGTGCTGGCGACCGTGGAGGGGCTGGGCGACCTCAGTCACGCTTCGGCCGTCATGTCGCGCGACGGGCGCTATGCCTTCGTCTTCGGGCGCGACGGGGGGCTGAGCAAGGTCGACCTGCTCGGCCGCTGCATCGAGAAGCGGGTCATGCAGGCCGGCAACTCCATCGGCGGCGCCATTTCCGAGGACGGAAAGCTGGTCGCCGTCGCCAACTACGAACCGGGCGGCGTGAAGGTGTTCGACAGCCAGACGCTGGACCTCGTTGCCGACATCCCGGCCGTCTACGGCCCGGAGGGGGCGCGGTCCAAGGTGGTGGGGCTGGAGGACGCGCCGGGCAACCGCTTCGCCTTCAGCCTGTACGACGGCGGCGAGATCTGGCTGGCCGACCTGTCCGACCCGAAGAATCCGCAGGTGCGCAAGTATACGGGCGTCGGCAGGCAGCCCTACGACGCGCTGGTCAGCCCGGACGGGCGCTTCTACATCGCCGGCCTGTTCGGCGAGGACGGTCTGGCCGTGCTCGACCTGTGGGACCCGGACGCGGGGGTGAAACGGGTGATGGACGGCTACGGGCGCGGCGAGCAGCCGCTGCCCGTCTTCAAGATGCCGCACCTGGAGGGGTGGGGTTTCGCCGGCAATCTGGTGTTCCTGCCCGCCATCGGCCGGCACGAGGTGCTGGTCGTGGACTCCACCACCTGGACCGAGACGGCGCGCATCCCCGTGGCCGGGCAACCGGTGTTCGTGGTGGCGCGGCCGGACGGGCGGCAGGTGTGGGTGAACTTCGCGGTACCCGATTACGACAAGCTGCAGGTCATCGACGTGCCGGCGCGCAAGGTCGTCGCCACGCTGACGCCGGGCAAGGGCGTGCTGCACCTGGAGTTCACGCCGCGCGGCGAGCGGGTGTGGGTGTCCGTGCGCGACACCGACCGCGTCAAGGTCTACAGCACCGGCACGCTGGCCGAGGTGGGCGAGATCGCCGCCGACAAACCCAGCGGCATCTTCTTCACCGCCCGCGCCGGCCGCATCGGCTTTTAGGGAGAGGCGCGCCATGGACGAGCTGGACCGACGCCTGCTGAACGAGTTCCAGCGCGATTTCCCGCTGGACCCGCAGCCCTACGCCACCGTCGCCGCTCGCCTGGGCTGCACGGAGGGGGAGGTGCTGGAGCGGCTGAAGCGGCTGCAGGCGTCGGGCGCCGTGGCCCGCGTCGGCGCCACCTTCCGGCCGAACCGGGTGGGCTCCTCCACGCTCGCCGCCATGGCGGTGCCGGCCAACGACCTGGACCGCGTGGCCGCCATCGTCGGCGGCTTCGAGGAGGTCAACCACAACTACCAGCGCGTCCACCGGCTGAACCTGTGGTTCGTCGTCACCGCACCGTCGCGGGAGCGGGTGGAGGCGGTGATCGTCGCCATCGCGCAGGCGACGGGGCTGGAGGTGCTGGAACTGCCGATGGTGCGCGCCCATCAATTGGACCTGGGATTCCCGCTATGGAACTGACGCAACGCCTGCTGGGCCGGCTGCGGCGCGGCCTGCCGCTGGTGGAACGGCCGTATGCGGCCATCGCCGCCGAACTGGGGGTGAGCGAGGCGGAGGTCGTCGCCGACATCCGGGCGCTGCGCGACGCCGGCGCGATATCGCGCTTCGGGGTCATCGTCGACCATGGCGCGCTGGGCTTCACGTCCAACGCCATGGTGGTGTGGGACATCCCGGACGCGCACGTGGATGTGGCGGGGGAGGGGCTGGCGCGCTGCCGCGGCGTGTCGCTGTGCTACCAGCGGCCCCGGCGGGCGGCGTGGCCGTACAATTTGTTCACCATGATCCACGGGCGCGACGCCGACGAGGTGCGCGCCGTGGTGGACGCCGCCGCCGAAGCCTGCCGGCTGGTCGACGTGCCGCACGAGCTGCTGTTCACCGTGCGCCGCTTCAAGCAGACCGCGCCGTGCTACGGCGTGGCGCGGAGGGCGTGATGGACGATCTGGACCGGAGGCTGGTCAACCGTTTGCAGGACGGTTTGCCGCTGGTGGACCGGCCGTTCGCCGCCGTGGGGGCCGAACTGGGCCTGGACGAGGATGCCGTGGTCGCGCGCGTGCGGGCGATGGCGGAGGGCGGGCTGCTCACCCGCTTCGGCCCGATGTACCACGCCGAGCGCATGGGCGGCGGGCTGACGCTGGCGGCGCTGAAGGTGGGGGCGGACGATTTCGAGCGCGTCGCCGGCATCGTCAACGCCTTCCCCGAGGTGGCGCACAACTACGCCCGCGACCATGAGCTGAGCATGTGGTTCGTGCTGGCGACCGAGACGCCGGAGCGCATTGCGACGGTGATCTGCGAGATCGAGGCGGCGACGGGGCTGGAGGTCTTCAACTTCCCCAAGCAAGCCGAATACTACCTGGACCTGAGGTTCACGGCATGACTTTGGATGACATGGACCGCCGGCTGATCGTCGCCACGCAGGCCGGCCTGCCGGTGACGGCGCGGCCCTTCGCCGCCGTCGGCGAGCAGCTCGGGATTCCCGCCGAGGAGGTCATCGCGCGGTTCGAGCGGCTGCTGGCGCTGGGCGTCGTGCGCCGCATCGCCGCCGTGCCGAACCATTACAAGCTGGGCTACGTCGCCAACGGCATGACCGTGTGGGAGGTGCCGGAGGAGGTGATCGACGAGGCCGGCCGCATCCTGGCGGCGCTTCCCTGCGTCAGCCATTGTTACCGCCGTCCGGCCCGCCCGCCTGAGTGGCCCTATACGCTGTTCGCCATGGTGCACGCCAAGGACCGGGCCGAGGTCGCCGACCGCATGGCGGAGATGGCGGCGCTGCTGGGCAATCGGGTGCGGGGGCACACGGTGCTGTACAGCACGAAGATCCTCAAGAAGACGGGGCTGCGGTTGCAGGGGTAGGTGCGTGACGTTGGGCCGCGCTGACGCATGGCGCGGCCCAACGTCGTGAACGCCTCACGCCGCTTCCGTCTCCAGCTCCGCGCCGGCCAGTTCGGCGATTTCCGCGCCGGTCAGGGTCTCGCGCTCCAGCAGCGCTTCGGCGATGGCGTCCAGCGCGCGGCGGTCGGTGGTGAGCAGGCGGCGGGCGCGCTCCATCCCCTCGTCGGTGATGCGGCGGACCTCCTCGTCGATGCGCCACGCCATGCGTTCGGAGGATTCGCCGGCCGTGTGGGCGACGCAGCCGACCATCTCGCTCATCCCCCAGGCCGTGACCATGCGCCGGGCGATGTCGGTGGCGGCGCGGAAGTCGGCCTCGGCGCCGGTGGTGATGGCCTGGCCGCCGAACACCAGATCCTCCGCCGCGCGGCCGGCCATGGCGACGGCGATGTCGGCCTCCAGCTTCGCGCGCGACAGCGACACACGGTCGCCTTCCGGCAGGCGCACGACCATGCCCAGCGCGCGGCCGCGCGGGATGATGGTGGCCTTGTGGATCGGGTCGGCCGCCGGGCAGCGGACGGAGACCAGCGCGTGCCCGGCCTCGTGCACCGCCGTCAGGCGCCGCTCATGGTCGGACAGGGCGAGGCTGCGGCGCTCGTTGCCCAGCAGGACGCGGTCCTTGGCGTATTCGATGTCGGCGTGGGTGACGACGACGCGGCCCTGGCGCGCCGCCGACAGCGCCGCCTCGTTCAGCAGGTTCGCCAGTTCGGCGCCGGAGAAACCCGGCGTGCCGCGCGCCAGCGTGTGCAGGCAGACGTCGGGGGCGAGGGTGAGGCGGCCGGCGTGCACGCCCAGGATGGCCTCGCGCCCGGCCACGTCCGGCGGGTTCACGTGGATATGGCGGTCGAAGCGGCCGGGGCGCAGCACAGCGGCGTCCAGCATCTCCGCCCGGTTGGTGGCGGCGATGACGATGACGTCGCCGCCGGTGACGATGCCGTCCATCTCGACCAGCAGCTGGTTCAGCGTCTGCTCGCGCTCGGAATGGGAGGTCGCTTCGCCGCGCTTGCCGGCCAGCGCGTCGATCTCGTCGATGAAGAGGATGCAGGGCGCCTTGGCGCGGGCCTGCCGGAACAGGCTGCGCACGCGCGCGGCGCCCAGGCCGATGAACATCTCCACGAAGTCGGAGCCCGACGCGGCGAAGAACGGCACGCCGGCCTCGCCCGCCACGGCCTTGGCCAGCATGGTCTTGCCGGTGCCGGGCGGACCCACCAGCAGCAGTCCCTTGGGCACGCGGGCTCCCGCCTTGGCGAAGCGGTGGGGGTCCTTGAGGAACTCGACCGTCTCCTGCAGCTCCTCCTTCGCCTCGTCCACGCCGGCCACGTCGGCGAAGGTCACGCCGGTGTCGTCGGGGGCGACGCGGGTGGCGCGGTTCAGGCCGAACATCTGCCCGCCGCTCAGCGCCAGCCCGGCCACCAGCAGGCCGAGGATCAGCAGCGGCGCCATTTTTTCCAGCACGGTGCCGGTCTTCGCGACGAGGCCGCCGCCCTCCTCGAACGCCAGCGCCACGTCGTGGCGGCGCAACTCCTTCAGCAATTCGTCGGTGACGGGGACGACGGAGCGGAAGCGGCGGCCGTCGGTCGCGGTGGCATGGGCGGCACCCTGCGCGAAGGTGACGGAGGCCATCTCGCCGCGCCCGGCCATGGACAGCAGCTCGCTGTAGGTCGCGTCGGCCTCGCCGCTGTGGCGGGCGTAATCGCTCCAGGCGGCGAAGCTCAGCCAGCCGGCAAGCAGAAGCAGGACGGCGGCGAGGGAGAGAGTCAGTTTCCGGGGCAGGGGCGGCATGTGACCTTACCGTGAGCGGAGCGATAGCGCCAAATTGCGCTAAAAAATCCGCTCACGGGGCGGCCGGTTCAATCGCTTTCGTCTTCCGTCTCTTCTTTGACACCGCCGTCGCCTTTGGCGTCGGCATCGGCGGGCGGTTCACCGCCGCCGAGGCGGGCGGCGAAGTTGCCGAAGAACTGGTCGGCCGTCCGGCGCGCCACCCCGGCCACGAGGCGGTTGCCGATGGCCGCCAGCTTGCCGCCGACATCGGCCTTCGCCTCGTAGCGCAGCACCGTGCCGTCGCCGTCGGGCGTCAGGGCGACGCGGGCGTTGCCCTTGGCGAAGCCGGCGGCACCGCCCTGCCCCTGGCCGGCAATGGTGTAGCCGTTGGGCGGGTCGATGTCGGACAGCGTGACGGCACCTTTGAAGGTGGCGCTGACCGGGCCGACCTTCGTGGCGACGGTGGCGGTGAAGTCGGTGTCGGAGGTGCGCTCCAGCTCCTTGCAGCCGGGGATGCAGGCCTTCAGCACCTCGGGATCGTTGAGCGCGTCCCACACCGCCTGCGGCGGGGCGGGGATGCGGTGCTCGCCGGACATGTCCATGGGGTGTCTCTTTCTCTCCCGTTGTTCTTGGGCGGGCGGGGGGTGTTGGGCCAAGCGCCAGCGCAGCCCAACACCTCCATCACCTCACTTGTTCATGTAGTGCTCGCGGAACTTGTCACGCAGCGCCGTCTTCAACAGCTTGCCGGTCGCGGTGTGCGGCAGTTCGTCCACGAACACCACGTCGTCGGGCAGCCACCACTTGGCGACCTTGCCCTCGTAAAAGGCGAGCATGGCGTCGCGGTCGATGGTGCGGCCGGGCTTGGGCACGACGATCAGCAGCGGGCGCTCGTCCCACTTCGGGTGGAGCGCCGCGATCACCGCCGCCTCGGCCACGTCGGGATGGGCGACGGCGATGTTCTCCAGCTCGATCGAGCTGATCCACTCGCCGCCGGACTTGATGACGTCCTTCGACCGGTCGGTGATGTTCATGTAGCCGTCGGGGTCGATCGTGGCGACGTCGCCGGTGCGGAACCATCCGTCGGCGTCGTGCGTCTGCCCATCCGGCTGGACGTTGTAGTAGGCGCTGCACACCCACGGTCCCTTGACGTACAGGTCGCCGAAGGCCTTGCCGTCCCACGGCAGCTCCTGGCCGTCGCCGCCGACGATCTTCATGTCGACGCCGTACAGGACGCGGCCCTGCGTCATGCGGATGCGCATGGCCTCCTCGCCGGTGGCATCGGCGTTGGACGCCTTGAAGCGGTTGTAGGTGCCGATGGGGCTCAGTTCCGTCATGCCCCAGGCATGGTCGACGCGCACCCCGTAGTCGCGGTCGAACACCTCCATCAGCACGCGCGGGCAAGCCGAGCCGCCGATGATCAGTTGTTTCACCGTCTCCAGCCGGCTGCCGGAGGTCTGCAGGTGCTGGAGCAGGCTCATCCAGATGGTCGGGACGCCGGCGGCGACGGTCACGCGCTCGGCGTTCATCAGTTCCGCCATGGGGGCGCCCAGCAGGTGCGGGCCGGGCATCACCAGCGTGGCGCCGACCAGCGGCGCGCCGTAGGGCGTGCCCCACGCGTTGACGTGGAACATCGGCACCGCCGGCAGCACACGGTCGACCGAACGCAGGCCCATGGTGTCGGCCAGGCAGATGCCGTAGGCGTGCAGGACGGTGGAGCGGTGGCTGTACAGCACGCCCTTCGGGTCGCCCGTGGTGCCGGAGGTGTAGCAGAGCGAGCTGGCCGTGTTCTCGTCGAACTCCGGCCACGCGTAATCCTCGTCGGCGGCGGCCATGAGGTCTTCGTAGCAGTGCAGGTCCATGCCGGCCGGCAGGCTCATCTCCGGCATGTGGGCGGTGTCGCACATCATCACCACCGCCTTCACGCTGCCGGCCAGCCGGGGCGCCAGCCCTTCCAGCAGCTTGGCGAAGGTCGTGTCGGCGAACAGCACCTTGTCTTCGGCATGGTTGACGATGAAGGCGATCTGGTCGGGAAACAGGCGCGGGTTGATGGTGTGGCAGATGGCGCCCATGCCGGAGACGGCGTAGTACAATTCGAAATGCCGGTAGCCGTTCCAGGCCAGCGTGCCGACGCGGTCCTGGGCGCCGACCCCCAGCTTTTGCAGAACCCGCACGAGGCGCCGGGCGCGCCGCTCGGCCTCGACATAGGTGTAGCGGTGCACGTCGCCCTCGACCGTCTTCGACACCACCCCGGCGTCCTTGTGGTGGCGGGCCGCGTGCGTGAGCAGCGACGAAATCATCAGCGGGCGCTGCTGCATCAATCCAAGCATGACGGAACCTCCCGATCCGGGCTTCCCTTGCGCGGGTGCCCTGTTTGTCTGTGCCTGACTGGGAGATTGCCCCGGTCCGCGGCTGGGGGCAACGGGCACGCATGGTGTAGATCGACGCATCCGGGGCAGGGATGACGAATGCCGGGGCGGCATGGCTGTGCCGCGTGCGCACGCCTCCACAAATCATTCTTCGACCTGAAATCATTCATCGACCTGATGGCGCGCGGTCCCTAAGATCGCCGGCCGCGCACCGCGGGATGGGAGGGGCAAGTGGGCCGACGCGACGACGACAGGGACGACAGCGCGAAGACGCCGCGCGACCGCTTCACGGGCACGCCCGCAGACCGTCTGGTGCGGCTGTGGCGCGCCGAGGATCCGCGCTTCGACGAGCTGCTGGACGAGCTGCTGGACAACGGCCGCCAGGCGGTGATCGACGTGGCGGTGCAGAAGCTGCGCGACGACGAGCAGATGGCCTTCATGGACGACGTGGAAACGCTGTCCGAGATGGTGGATCGCGTCAACGATTCCGGCGAGCGCATGGCGACCAGCCTGTACTGGTTCGTGGCCGAGGTGACGGACGAGGCCGAATCGGCGCCGCCCGTCCACCTGCTGGAACAGGCGTTCACCGGTGCCGACCTGCTGGCCGAGGGCGAGACTCTGCGCCTGGTTCCCGTGTGGCTGGATCCGGAGCCGCTGTCCTACCTGGATCCCAGCGACCGCCGGGCGCTGCTGCGCCGGATCATCGCGTCCTTCGAGGATGCCGCCGACAACATGGAAGACCAGGAGCTGACCGCCGATCCGGCGGATGGCGCCGGCCTGCTGGCCTTCGTCGGCCTGTTCGAGCAGCGCCTGTCCGACCGCGAGGGCGAGGAGGCGGAGGAAGCGGTCGACGAGGAGGCGGAGGCCGCGGAGGACGCGCGCCTGCTGGCCGCTCTCGACGTCTTTTCGGCCGCCGTGGCCGACGCCTACGCGCCGATCACCCGCTGCCGCCCGGTGGGCGGGCTGACCGACCTGCTGGACTTCGTCGCCGAGGAGCCGTGGGACGACACCGCCGTGCTGAGCGACCTCGGCCGTTTCGTCGACGTGGCTTCGGCCGAGGTGGAGGACGGCGTGGTGGACGCCGCGGTGACCTGGACGCCCGGCGTGCTGGAGGTGGGCCTGAGCGCCGGTGACGGCCGCTGGCTCGATTCCGCCACGTTCGACGTGGGTGAGGAGCAGCTCGGCCCCGCCATGGAGGTGCTGAAGCGCCGCTGTCGCACGGTGAGGCCGGCGGCGAAGGGGTGACGTGCCCGACGTTGGGTTTTCGCTGCGCTCAACCCAACCGACAACTCACCCGTAGGTTGGGTTGAACCGCAGGTGAAAAACCCAACGTCCCGCGCCTCTCACAACAGGAACCCCTCCACCGGGATCTCCGGCGTGCGGGCGGCCATCAGGTCGGCGACGACGCGGGCGGAACCCATGGCCAGCGTGAAGCCCAGGGCCCCGTGGCCGGTGTTGAGCCACAGGCCCGGCACCGGAGTGGGGCCGAGCAGCGGGGCGCCGGTGGGTGTGGCGGGGCGGAGGCCGGACCACGGGCGGATGTGGTCGTAGTCGGCCGCACCGGGGAAGGCCGCGCGCGTCTCGCGCACCACGAGGTCGAGGCGGCGGGGGTGGATCGCTGCGTCGAGCCCGACCAGGTCGGCGATGCCGGCGGCGCGCAGGTCGCCGCCGATGGGCGCGTACACGATGCGCCGGGCGGAATCCGTGATGCTGACCCTGGGCGCCCTGGCGGGATCGAGCATGGGTGCCGACACGCTGTAGCCCTTCAGCGGGTAGATCGGCAGGTCGAGCCCGGCGCCGCGGGCGAAGCGGGCGCTGCCAACACCGGCGGCCAGCACCACGGCGTCCGCTTCGACCACGCCGCCGTCGGTGTCCAGGCCGGTGACGCGGCCCTGCTCCAGGCGCAGGCTCAGCGCCGTCGTGCCCAGGCGGAAGATGACCGGCGTGGGGGCGGATTCCAGGATGCGGCGCAGGCTCTCGCACAGGCCGTGGCAGTCGCCGACCTCTTCGCTGGGTGTGTGTATGCCGCCGGTGAGGCGCGGGCGCAGGGTGGCCAGCGCCGGCTCGATCGCCACGCAGCCGTCGGCGTCCACCGCCTGTTGTTCGCTGCCCAGCTCGCGTTGATAGGCCATCTGCGCTTGGGCGGACTCGAAGCCCTCGCGGCTCGAATAGACGACCAGCTTGCCGTTGCGGGCGTAGGCGAAGTCCAGCGCCGGGCCGTGCTCGTCCACCACCGCGTGCAGCATCCGGCGGCTGAGGCTGCCCAGCGCCAGCAGGCGGCGGGTGGTCAGGCGGCTCTGCGTCTCCGTGCAGGCGGCGAGGAAGCGCAGGATCCAGCGCCACTGGTGCGGGTCGGCCGCCGGGGCGAAGCGCAGGGGCGAGTCCGCGCGCAGCAGGTAGCCGGGAATGGACTTCGGGACCGCCGGCCCGGCCAGCGGGGCGACGTAGCTGTAGCTGAGCTGCCCGCCGTTGGCGAAGCTGGCCTCCAGCCCGACGCCGGGGGCGCGGTCCACCACCGTCACCGCGTGCCCGTCGCGGGCCAGGAAGTAGGCGGACGCCATGCCGACGATGCCGGCGCCGAGGACGATCACGTGCATGGCCGGGGTTCCCTTCAGGCCGTCCGCGCGCCGGCGTGCATCCGCGCGGCCGGCCGGCGCCGCCGCTGCAGCATCACGACCACGCCCAGCAACAGCAGCGCCGGAATGAACATCCAGTGCTTGGACGGCCGTTCGGCGGGCAGCAGAAGCTCCTGGATCTCCCAGTCGAGGTCGAGGCCGAGACGGTTGGCGACGCTGCCGAAGCGGATGTCGTCGACCAGCATCTTGCCGTCCTCCTCGCGCAGGGTGACGCCCACGGCCTTGAGCCGCTCCGCCCCCGTGCGCCCGTCGCCGAGCGGCAGGCGGATGGCCTTCTGCGCCGTGTCGCCGCGGATCGTCTCGCCGGTGGCGCGCAGGTGGAGGGCGCCGTTGGGAGGGGCCGCGGCGGCAGCTTCCTCGATGCGTTGCGGAGCGACGCTGTCGTAGGGCGGGTACAGGAGGTCCATCCAGAAGCCCGGCCGGAACAGCGTGAAGCAGATGAGCAGCAGGACCGCCGTCTCGTACCAGCGGTTCCTGACCAGGAACCAGCCCTGCGTGGCGGCCACGAACATCAGCATCGCCAGCAACGCACTGCCCGCCACCAGCGCGAAATGGGCCGGGCCGGTGATGCCGATCACCAGCAACTCGGTGTTGAAGATGAAGATGAAGGGTAGCAGGCCGGTGCGGATCTCGTAGCGGAAGGACTGTACCCCGGTCTTCACCGGATCGGCGCCGGAAATGGCGGAGGCGGCGAAGGCGGCGAGGCCCACGGGCGGTGTCACATCGGCCATCAGGCCGAAGTAGAAGACGAACAGGTGCACCGCCACCAGCGGCACGGCCAGATCGTTCTGCGCCGCCAGCTCCACGATCACCGGCGCCATCAGCGTCGCCACCACCACATAGGCGGCGGTGGTCGGCATGCCCATGCCGAGAATAAGGCAGATCACCGCCGTCAGCAGCAGCATGATCATCAGGTTGCCGCCGGACAGGAAGTCCACCAGCTCCGTCAGCACCAGCCCGACGCCGGTCAGCGACACGGTGCCGACGATGATGCCCGCCGCCGCCGTGGCGATGGCGATGCCGATCATGTTGCGGGCCCCCAGCACCATGCCGTCGGCCGCGTCCGCCAGCCCCTGGCGCAGCGGCGTGGCGAGGTCGCCTTCGCGCCGGAACAGGGCGGTCAGTGGGCGCTGCGTCAGGACCACCACGATCAGTGTCGCCGTGCCCCAGAAGGCCGAGAGGCCGGGCGACAGCCCCTCCACCATCAGGCACCAGACCAGGACGAACACCGGCACCAGGAAGTGGAGGCCGGTGCGGGCCACCTCGCCCACGTCGGGCAGGTGAGTGAGGATGGCAGTGGGGCTGTCGACCTCCAGGTCCGGATGGCGGGCGCGCAGGGCGACGAGGCCCGTGTAGGCGGCGGCCGTGGCCGCCGCGGCGATCCAGATGGTGGCGCCGCCGAACACCTGCTTGGTCCAGCCCAGCCCGTAGTAGACGGCGCCGCAAAGCACCACGAAGCCCGTCGCCGTCATCAGGAAGGACAGGCCCGAGTGCAACAGATCGCGCTGCCGGGTGCGCTTGATGCCGGTCAGGCCCAGCTTGGCGGCCTCGATATCCACCACGTAGAACAGCGCGATGTAGGTGATGATGGCGGGCAGGAAGGCGTGCTTCACCACCTCGGCGTAGGAGATGCCGACGTATTCGGCGATCAGGAAGGCGGCGGCGCCCATGACGGGCGGCATGATCTGGCCGTTGACGCTGGCCGCGCACTCGATGGCGCCGGCCTTGTGGGCGGGGTAGCCGACGCGCTTCATCAGCGGGATGGTGAAGGTGCCGGTGGTCACCACGTTGGCCACCGACGAGCCGGAGATGACCCCCGTCAGCCCCGACGACACCACCGCCGCCTTGGCCGGCCCGCCGCGCAGGTGCCCCAGCAGCGCGAACGACAGCTTGATGAAGAAGTTGCCGGCCCCGGCGCGCTCCAGCAGCGTGCCGAACAGCACGAACAGGAAGACGAAACTGGACGACACGCCCAGCGCCACGCCGAACACGCCCTCCGTGGTCAGCCACATGTGCGACATGACGCGGCTGATCGAGGCGCCCTTGTGCGCGATCATGCCCGGCAGCCAGGGGCCGGCGAAGATGTACGCCACGAACACCGTCGCCACGATCGGCAAGGCGGGACCGAGGGCGCGCCGCGCCGCCTCCAGCAGCAGCAGCAGGCCGGCCACCGAGGCGACGAGGTCGAGCGTCGTCGGCAGGCCCGGCCGCTGCGCCAGCGCCCCGTAGAACAGGTAGAGGTATGCGGCGCAGAAGGCGCCGGCCAGCGCGAACGCCCAGTCGGACCACGGCACGTACAGGCGCGGCGAGCGCTTGAAGGCGGGAAAGGCCAGGAAGGCGAGGAACACCGCGAACGCCAGATGGATGGCGCGCGCCTGCGTGTCGTTGAGGATCAGCAGCCCCGTGGTGAAGGGCAGGGGCGAGGCGTACCAGAGCTGGTACAGCGACCACAGGAACGGCACGACGACGAGCAGGCGCGCGGTCCAGCCGGAAGGCTTGCGCCCGCCGGTGTCGGCCTCCGCGACCAGATCCTCAAGCTCGGCGCGCTTGTGCGCGTCGACGTCTTCGACGGTCATGGGGGTGCCTTGTGCAGGCTCTCCCCAAGGATCGTCGCAGGTTGGGTTGAGCGCCAGCGAAGCCCAACACGGTCCGCGGTGGGAACACGTTGGGCTTCGCCTTCGGCTCAACCCAACCTACGCCTGATCCTTGGGAAGGGCGTTGATCCCTACATCCAGCCCTTTTCCTTGTAGTACTTCACCGCTCCCGGGTGGATCGGGGCGGAGTTGCCGTTCTTCAGCATCTCCTTGGGATCCAGGTTGGCGAAGGCCGGGTGCAGCTTCTTGAACTCCTCGAAGTTCTCGAAGACCGCCTTGGTGACCGCGTAGATCATGTCGTCCGGCACCTTGGCGGAGGTGACCAGCGTCGCCACCACGCCGTAGGTCGGCGTCGGGTCGGGGTTGTTGGCGTACAGGCCGCCGGGGATGTTGACCTTGGCGAGGTAGGGGTGCTGCTGCACCAGCTTGTCCACCGCCGGGCCGGTGATCGGGATCAGCTTGCCGCCGCAGGCGGTGGTCGGGTCCTGGATGTTGGCGGACGGGTGGCCGACGCCGTAGAAGAAGGCGTCGATCTTGTTGTCGCACAGCGCCGGCCCGTGCTCGTCGGCCTTCAGCTCCGACGCCAGAGCCAGATCGCTCAGCGTCCAGCCCAGTTCCTTGAACAGCTCCTCCACCGAGGCGCGCGTGCCGGAACCGGGGTTGCCGACGTTGAAGCGCTTGCCCTTGATGTCGGTGAACTGCTTGATGCCGCTGTCGGGGCGCGCCACGACGGTGAACGGCTCCGGATGCACGGAGAAGACCACGCGCAGGTCCTCGTACGCTCCGGCGTCCTTGAAGTTGGCGGCACCCTTCAGTGCGTTGTACTGCACGTCGGATTGGGCCATGCCCAGGTCCAGCTCGCCGCCGCGGATGGTGTTGACGTTGAATACCGAGCCGCCAGTCGATTCGACCGAGCAGCGGATGCCGTGCGCCTTGCGGTCCTTGTTGACGAGGCGGCAGATGGCGCCACCCACCGCGTAGTACACGCCGGTCACGCCGCCGGTGCCGATGGTGACGAATTTCTGCTGCGCCGCCGCCGGCGCCGCGCCGCCGAGGCCGCCCGCCAGAACGGCCGCGGCCAGACCCATCATCAGCGTGTTCTTCTTCATCGTGTCACCCTCCTGTTTGACTTGTGGTTTTTTATGATGATGCCGCTCATTTGCCGGCTTCGGCCAGCACGGAATCGACCGCCTCGCCCAGCAGGCCGACGATTTCATCGACGTCGCGCGACGTGACGGTGAAGGGTGGCGCGAGCAGCACGTGGTCGCCCCGCCGGCCGTCCACCGTGCCGCCCATGGGGTAGCAGAGCAGCCCGCGCCCCATGGCGTCCGCCTTGATGCGGGCGTTGAGGGCGAGTGCGGGATCGAACGGTTCCTTCGTCGTGCGGTCGGCGACCAGCTCGATGGCCTGGAACAGGCCGCGTCCGCGGATGTCGCCGACGTGCGCGTGGTTGCCGAAGCGCGCGGTGAGCGCCGCCGCCAGCGCCTCGCCCTGGCGGCGGACGTTGGCGAGCAGGTCGTCCTCCGCGATCACCCGCTGCACCTCCAGCGCCGCGGCGCAGGCGATGGGGTGGCCGAGGTAGGTGTGGCCGTGCTGGAAGAAGCCGGAGCCGTCGCGGATCGCTTCGAAGATGCGCCGGTGCACCATCAGCGCGCCGATCGGCTGGTAGCCGCCGCCCAGGCCCTTGGCGATGGTGACGAGGTCGGGCGTGACGCCCTCCTGCTCGCAGGCGTAGAGCGTGCCAGTGCGGCCCATGCCGCACATCACCTCGTCCAGGATCAGCAGCACGCCGTAGCGGTCGCAGATCTCGCGGACGCGGGTGAAGTAGCCGGGCACCGCCGTCACCGCGCCCAGCGTGGCCCCCACCACCGTCTCGGCGATGAAGGCGGCGACCGTGTCGGGGCCGAGGCGCAGGATCTCCGCCTCCAACTCGTCGGCGACGCGCAGGCCGTAGGCCTCGTCATCCTCGCCATCGCGGCGGCCGCGGTAGGCGTAGCAGGCGGAGACGTGCGGCATGTCCACCAGCAGCGGCTCGAACTGTTTGCGGCGCCACAGGTTGCCGCCGGCCGACAGGGCGCCCAGCGTGTTGCCGTGATAGCTCTGCCAGCGGGCGATAATGTGGCGGCGCTGCGGCTGCCCCATCTCCAGGTGATACTGGCGGGCCATCTTCAGCGCCGCCTCCACCGCCTCCGACCCGCCGGATACGAAGTAGACGCGGTCCAGCCCGGCCGGTGCCGAGGCCGCCAGCGTGTCGGCCAGATCCTCGGCGGGCCGGCTGGTGAAGAAGGAGGTGTGGGCGTAGGCCAACTCCTCCGCCTGCCGCTTGATCGCCTCGATCACGCGCGGATGCCCATGGCCGAGGCAGGAAACGGCGGCGCCGCCCGAGGCGTCGAGGTAGCGGCGGCCGTCGGCGTCGAACAGGTACAGCCCCTCGCCGCGCACGGCGACGGGATAGCTGGCCCTGGTGTGGCGGTGGAAGACGTGGCTCATGACCCGGTCTCTCTCCATCAGCCGCGCAGGATGGTGCGGCTCTGCTCCCGCATGAACTGTGCCAGATAATAGGGGCCGAGTCCGCCCTTGCCGCTGACGCCGGAACCCTTCCAGCCGCAGAAGCTCTGGATGCCTGGCCACGCACCGGTGGTGGCGCCGCTGGGCCGGTTGGCGTAGAGGACGCCGGCCTCGGCCATGTCGAGGAAGCGCTCCAGTTCGCCATCGTCCCGGGTGTAGATGCCGGCGGTCAGGCCGTAGGCGACCCGGTTGCCGTCCTCGATGGCGGTGTCCAGGTCGGTGAAGCGCAGGACGCTGAGGAAGGGCAGGAACAACTCATCCGTGTTGATGCGGTGATCGGACGGCAGATCGGCGACGACGGTCGGCCGCACGAAAGCGCCGTGGTCGAACAGGCCGCCGCTCAGCACCTCGCCGCCCAGCAGGACGCGGCCGTCGCGCCGGGCCTCCGTAACGGCGGCCTGGAAGCGGTCGCGGGCCTTCGTGTCGATTACCGGGCCCATGAAGACGTCGCGCTCCTCCGGGTTGCCGATGCGGATGCGGCCGGTGGACTCGGCAAGGCGGGCGAGAAAGTCGTCGAGGACGGATTCCTGCACGTAGACCTTGGAGCAGGCGCTGCACTTCTGCCCCTGCAGCCCGAAGGCGGAGCGCATCACGCCGGCCGCCGCGGCGTCCAGGTCGGCGTTGGCGGTCACGTAGGCGGGGTTCTTGCCGCCCATCTCGACGATCAGCGGCTTGGCCCACGGCCCGGCGGCCAACGCGCGATGGAGGCTCATGCCCACCTGATGGGAGCCGGTGAAGGCGACGCCGGCCACCTGAGGATGCCCGACGAGCCGCCGTCCGACCTCCGCTCCCCCGCAGACGAGGTTCAGCACGCCGTCCGGGATGCCGGCCTCCGTCAGCGCCTCGACCAGCAGGGCGCCGGTCAGGCCGGCCATGGGGCTGGGCTTGTAGACCACCGTGTTGCCGGCCAGCAGGGCGGCGCACGTCATGTTGACGGACAGCGCCAGCGGGAAGTTGAACGGCGCCACCACGGCAAAGACGCCCAGCGGACGCAGAACGTCGCTGGTTTCCTCGCTGGGGAAGGCGCGCTTCATCGCCTGGCCGAAGCCGCCGTGCCGTTCCATCTCGTCGCAATAGTAGCGGATGAGATCGGTCGCCTCCTCGGCCTCGCCGATGGCCTCCAGGCGCGACTTGCCGACCTCGATCAGGCAGGCGGTGCCGAGTTCGTACTTGCGCGCGTCCAGCACGGTGGCGGCCTTGCGCAGCACCGCCACGCGGTCCTGCCAGCGCCGCCGCGACCAGTCGCGGAAAGCACTCCGCGCGGCGGCCACGGCGCGGTCGATGGCGGCGGGGGCGGCCTCGACGAAGCGGCCGAGCGCCACGCGGCCGTCGACGGGACTGGCGGCGGCGTACCACGCGCCGTCCTCGTCAGCGCGGCCGGCGATGTGGTTGGGGCGGTCGCGGCCGAGCAGGGTGGCCTTCACCTCCGGGATCAGGCGGTCCAGGTGGTCGTGCACCGGCGTGAAGTCGGTGGCGATGTTGGAATAGGTGACGCGCGGCAGCGCAGCCAATGACATGGCTTTCCGTCCTCCCTCTTTTGCTTTCGCCTCTGGCGGGCGTTTTCGGTGCGGGGCTCGCCAGGGGCGATCCTCCGCATGAATGATTATCAGCCTGAATGGCGGTTTCCGCCAGCCCCGTGTGTCGCACCTTGAGATTGCGGGGCATCCCTCCTAGGCTGGCGTCCGGCATGCGCCGTAAAGAAAAACGAGGAGGGACCGATGTCGGGTTTGCAGGATGTGGTGATCGCCGGGGCGGTACGGACCGCCGTTGGTGACTTCGGCGGCGCGCTCAAGGACACGGCGCCGGCCGACCTGGGCGCTCTGGTGATGACCGAATCGCTGCGTCGCGCCGACGTGGCGCCAGCCGAGGTGCAGCACGTCGTCGTCGGGCAGGTGATCCAGACCGAGCCGCGCGACATGTACGTCTCCCGCGTTGCCGCCATGCGCGCGGGCATTCCAGACGTGACGCCGGCCATGACGCTGAACCGCCTGTGCGGGTCGGGCCTGCAGGCCATCGTCTCCGCCTCGCAGATGATCCGCCTGGGCGAGTGCGACGTCGCCGTCGCCGCCGGCACCGAGTGCATGAGCCGGGCGCCGTACGTTTCGACCGGCATGCGATGGGGTGCGCGGCTGGGCGACGCGCAGATGGTGGACGCGCTGGTGGGCGCGCTGACCGACCCGTTCGGTCACGGCCACATGGGCATCACGGCGGAGAACGTGGCGGCGCGCTACGGCCTCGACCGTGCCGCGCAGGACGCCTTCGCCGCCGAAAGCCACCGCCGCGCCGTGGCCGCCATCGCCGAGGGCCGCTTCAAGGAGCAGATCGTCCCGGTCGAACTGAAGACCCGCAAGGGCGTCACTCTCTTCGACACCGACGAGCACCCGCGCGCCGAGACGACGGCGGAAAGCCTGGGCACGCTGAAGCCCGTCTTCAAGAAGGACGGCACGGTAACCGCCGGCAACGCGTCGAGCATCAACGACGGCGCGGCCTCGGTCGTGCTGCTGTCGGCGCGCGAGGCGGAGCGCCGGGGGATGAAGCCGATGGCCCGCGTGGTGGCCTGGGGCCATGCCGGCGTGGCGCCGGAGGTGATGGGCCTGGGGCCGATCCCGGCGGTGCCGATCGCGCTGCAGCGCGCCGGCCTGACCATCGCCGACATCGACGTGATCGAGAGCAACGAGGCCTTCGCCGCGCAGGCCTGCGCGGTGTCGAAGGAACTCGGCTTCCCGGCGGAGCGCACCAACCCGAACGGCGGCGCCGTGGCGCTGGGCCATCCGGTGGGGGCGACCGGCGTGATCATCACCGTGAAGACGCTGTACGAGCTGCGGCGCACCGGCGGCCGCTTTGGCCTGATGACCATGTGCATCGGCGGCGGGCAGGGCATCGCGGTGATCGTCGAGCGGTTGTAAGAGCGCACACCGAGACTGACGTTGGGTTTTCGGCTGACGCCCCGACCCGACCTACGGCTCAGCGGTAGGTTGGGTCGGGCGCAGCGAAGCCCAATGTCCCCATGCGCGGCACCCATGCCTTGCGCTGCGGCGCAAAAAGCATAGTTCGTGCTGCAAAAGCCAACGGGAGAGGTCCATCGTGAGCCCCGACGCACCCGTCGCCGAAAAGGACCGAACGGAACCGCGACGCTCCGACCTGCCGCCGCGCCGCCGGGTGGCGCGGTGGAAGCTGGCGGTCGGCCTCATCGTCATGCTGGCCGTCCTGGGTGCGCTGGGGGCCGCGCTCTATGGCTTCAACGCGTTCCGCGACAAGGCCATCGCCGACTTCTTCGCCAGCAACAAGCCGCCGCCCACGCCGGTGGCGGTGGCCGAGGCCAAGGTGCAGTCGGTGCCCAAATACCTGTCCGCCATCGGCACGCTGGCCGCCAGCCGGCAGGTGACGGTGGCGCCGGAAGTCGGCGGGCGGGTGATGGAGATCTTCTTCCAGTCGGGCGCGACGGTGAAGGCCGGCGACGCCATCGTGCAGATCAACGACGCCACCGAGCAGGCCGAACTGCTGGGCCTGCGCGCGCAGGCGCGCCTTGCCGAGATCAACCTGGAGCGCGCGCGCAACCTGCTGCGCAATCAGGCCGGCCCGCAGGCGCAGGTCGACCAGATGCTCGCCCAACTCGACGAGATCAACGCCAACATCAAGCGGATGCAGGCGACCATCGCGCAGAAGGCGATCCGCGCCCCCTTCGACGGGGAATTGGGCATCCGGCAGGTCAACGTCGGGCAGATCCTGGACGTCGGCAGCCCGGTGGTGACGCTGACCGACCTCTCCACGCTGTTCGCCAACTTCACGCTGCCGGAGCAGACGCTGAACAGCCTGCACGTGGGGCAAGCGGTGCTGGTGGGGTCGGACGCGGTGCCGGGTCGCAGCTTCGACGCCAAGATCACCACCATCGAGCCGCAGGTCAGCGCCGAGACGCGCGCCATCAAGGTGCAGGCGACGCTCGCCAACCCGGAGCGCAAGCTGCTTCCAGGCATGTTCGCCGACGTGCGCGTCGTGCTGCCGCCGCGCCCCGACATGGTCGTCGTGCCGGAGACGGCGGTGGACTACACGGTGTACGGCGATTCCGTGCTGGTCGTGCGCGCCCGGAAAGACGCCGAGGGCAAGGACGCGCTGGTGGTCGAGCGTGTGCCGGTGAAGACCGGCGACCGTTTCGAGAACGGCGTGGAGATCCTGGACGGGCTGAAGCCGGGCGACCGGATCGTGGTGTCCGGCCAGTTGAAGCTCGACAACGGGGCGGCGGTGACGATCGCCGACGCCAACCCGCTGGCCCCGCCGCAGACCCTGCCGCGCAACTGAGGCGACCGCCATGGCCTTCACGGACATCTTCATCCGACGGCCGGTGCTGGCGCTGGTGGTCAGCCTGCTGATCCTGCTGGTCGGCGCGCGGGCGCTGCTCGACCTGCCGATCCGCCAGTATCCGGAGCTGAAGAACACCGTCATCACCATCACGACGGCCTATCCCGGCGCCTCGCCCGACCTGATGCAAGGCTTCATCACCACGCCGATCGAGCAGGCGGTGGCGACGGCGGAGGGGGTCGATTACATCACCTCCTCCTCCACGCAGGGGCAGAGCCAGATCCAGGTGTACGTGCGGCTGAACTTCGACCCCAACGTCGCGATGACCGACGTGATGGCGAAGGTGCAGCAGGTGAAGTACCAGCTCCCGCGCGAGGCCAACGACCCGGTGATCCTGAAATCCACCGGCGAGACGACATCGATCCTCTATATGGGCTTCGCCAGCCCGCAGCTCTCCGGCCCGGCCATCTCCGACTATCTGACGCGCGTGGTGCAGCCGCTGCTGGCCACCGTGGACGGCGTGGCGTCCGCCGAGATCCTGGGCGGGCAGACCTTCGCCATGCGGGTTTGGCTGGACCCCGTGCGGATGGCGGCCCGCGGCATCTCCGCCGCCGACGTCAGCGCCGCGATCCAGGCCAACAACTACCAGTCCGCACCGGGGCAGGCGAAGGGCGTGTTCGTGGTGACCAACGTCACCGCCAACACCGGCCTGACCGATGTGGAGCAGTTCCGCCAGATGGTGGTGAAGGCGCAGGACAGCGCGCTGGTGCGCTTGAAGGACATCGCCGAGGTCGAGCTGGGAGCCCAAAGCTCCAACTCCAGCGTGGCGATGAACGGGCAGCAGGCGATTTTCATCGGGGTCAATTCGACGCCCACCGGCAACCCGCTGAACATCGTCGCCGACATCCGCAAGATGGTGCCGGAGCTGCAGCGCAACCTGCCGCCGACATTGAAGATGGAGATCGTCTACGACAGCACGCGCTTCATCACCGCGTCGATCAACGAGGTGCGCAACACGCTCTTGGAAGCGGTGGGCATCGTCATCGTGGTGATCTTCCTGTTCCTGAGCTCCTTCCGCGCGGTGCTGATCCCCATCGTCACCATCCCGCTGTCGATCATCGGGGCGGCGACGTTCATGCTGGCCATGGGCTTCTCGCTGAACCTGCTGACGCTGCTGGCCATGGTGCTGGCGATCGGGCTGGTGGTGGACGACGCCATCGTGGTGGTGGAGAACGTGCACCGCCACCTGGAGGAGGGGAAGACGCCGGTGCAGGCGGCCCTCGTGGGCGCGCGGGAGATCGTCGGCCCCGTCATCTCCATGACCATCACGCTGGCCGCCGTCTACGCGCCCATCGGGTTTCTGAGCGGCCTGACCGGCGCGCTGTTCCGCGAGTTCGCCTTCACGCTGGCCGGAGCGGTGATCATCTCCGGCATCGTCGCGCTGACGCTGTCGCCGATGATGTGCTCGCTGCTGCTGACGCGCGAGATGAGCGAGGGGCGCTTCGCCCGCTTCGTCGACCGCAACTTCGAGCGGCTGGGCAACTGGTACTCCCGCCGCCTGTCGGGCGCCCTGGACTACCGGCCGGTGACGCTGCTGTTCGGGTTGGGGGTGCTGGCCGCCGTCGGCTACCTGTTCCTGCACACCATGTCGGAACTGGCGCCGGAGGAGGACCAGGGCATCCTGTTCGGCATCACCAAGGCGCCGCAGTACGCCAACCTGGACTACATCGACATCTACGGCCAGCAGGCCGACCAGGTCTTCGCCGGCTTCCCGGAGACCGACACCCGCTTCGTCATCAACGGCGCGCTGAGCCCGACGCAGGGCTTCGCCGGCATGATCCTCAAGCCCTGGGACGAGCGCACGCGCAGTGCCAAGGAGTTGCAGCCGCTGGTGCAGGCGGAGCTGGGCAAGGTGACGGGCATGCAGATCTTCATGGTGTCGCCGCCGGCCCTGCCGGGTTCGACGGGCGGGCTGCCGGTGCAGATGGTCATCGCCAGCCCCGGCGACTACCGTACCATCTACGACGCCATGGAGCGCATCAAGGCCGAGGCGCAGAAGAGCGGCATGTTCATCGTCGCGGACAGCGACCTGCAGTTCAACAGCCCGATGATCCAGTTGAAGATCGACCGTTCCAAGGCGGCCGACCTCGGCCTCAACATGCAGCAGATCGGCGGCGCCCTGGCGACGCTGGCGGGCGGCAACTACGTCAACCGCTTCAACCTGAATGGCCGCTCGTACGAGGTGATCCCGCAGGTGCCGCGCACGTGGCGCCTGACGCCGGACGACCTGACGCGCTACTACGTCGCCGCGTCCGACGGCACGCAGATCCCGCTGTCCACCGTGGTGCGCGTCGAGACGACGACGATGCCCAACGCGCTGACCAAGTACAACCAGTTGCCCTCCGCCACCTTCTCCGCCGTGCCGATGCCGGGCGTCACCATGGGCCAGGCGGTGGACTTCCTGGAGGCGCAGGCGCGCGCCCACCTGCCGGCTGGCTTCACCCACGATTACCTGTCGGAATCGCGGCAGTACGTGACGGAAGGCAGTCAGCTCATGGTCACCTTCGTCTTCGCGCTGGTCGTCATCTTCCTGGTGCTGGCCGCGCAGTTCGAGAGCCTGCGCGACCCGCTGGTCATCCTGATCAGCGTGCCGATGTCGATCTTCGGCGCGCTGCTGCCGCTGTTCCTGGGAGCGTCCACCATGAACATCTACACGCAGGTCGGGCTGGTGACGCTGATCGGGCTGATCACCAAGCACGGCATCCTGATGGTGGAGTTCGCCCGCGAGATGCAGATCAACGAGGACGCCGACCGCCGCACCGCCATCGAGCACGCCGCCCGCGTGCGCCTGCGCCCGATCCTGATGACCACCGCCGCCATGGTCGTCGGCCTCGTGCCGCTGCTGACCGCCAGCGGGGCGGGTGCGGCCAGCCGCTTCTCCATTGGGCTGGTCATCGTGGCGGGCATGCTGATCGGCACGCTGTTCACGCTGTTCGTGCTGCCGGCGGTGTACACGGTGTTGGCGACCGACCACCGGGCCAGGGCGCATTCCGCCCGCGCGCGGGAAATCGCCGCCGTGTCGTGAAAATTTCCCGTTTCCTTCGAGCGGCGCGCGGGTAATGTCCGCTTCCGGTATTCGCCGCAACCGGGAGTGACCCTGCGATGTTCGAGAGCACCTGCGACCTGTACGACCGTTTCGAAGCCACCGCCCGTGTCGCCGATCCGGTGTTCCGCGACTTCGGCAAGCGCCACCGCTTCTCCGGCGAGGTCGTGACGGTCAAGTGCTTCGAGGACAATTCGCGGGTCAAGGAGCTGCTGGGCAAGCCCGGCAAGGGCAAGGTGCTGGTGGTGGACGGCGGCGGCAGCCTGCGCGCCGCGCTGATGGGCGACCTGATCGCCAAGAGCGCTGTCGACAATGGCTGGGAAGGCGTGGTCATCCACGGCTGCGTGCGTGACGCGGCGGTGCTGGCGGGCCTCGACCTGGGCATCAAGGCGCTGGCGGCGATTCCGCGCAAGACCGTGCGCAACGGCGAGGGGCAGACGGACCTGGCCGTCACCATCGCCGGCATCCGCGTGACCCCCGGCGACCGGCTGTTCGCCGATGCCGACGGCGTCCTGGTGCTGAGCGCGGAGGAGTTCAACGCCTGATCAACCCCCGATATATGGGTTTTCGGCGCACTTCGCATTTGCAAAAGACCGCCGCTTGCTGCCGAAGGGCAGGGGGGCTATAACTCCTGCCCAATCGAGGGGGGCGGCTGAAAGCCCCCCGATATCCGGGGCGGCGCGGCTGCATGCGCCATCCAGTCCCCGCCGATGTCACAACAGGCCCGGCTGAACGGGCCGGATTCTCGAGCGTCAGTCCGTTCACGTCGTCCAACCACTTGAAATCGAGAGGTTTTTGCCGTGCTTGAAGCATACCGCCAGCATGTGGCTGAGCGTGCCGCGCTCGGAATCCCGGCCCTGCCCCTGTCGGCCAAGCAGACCGAGGAGCTGGTTGCGCTCCTGAAGAACCCGCCCAAGGGCGAGGAAGCCTTCCTGGTCGAGCTGATCACCCACCGCGTGCCGGCCGGCGTGGACGATGCCGCCAAGGTGAAGGCCGCCTTCCTGGCCGCCGTCGCCAAAGGCGAGGACAAGTCGCCGCTGATCTCCAAGGTCAAGGCGACGGAGCTGCTGGGCACCATGCTGGGCGGCTTCAACATCAAGCCGCTGATCGACCTGCTGGCCGACGCCGAGTGCGGCGCCGCGGCGGCGGCTGGCCTGAAGACCACGCTCCTGATGTTCGACTACTTCCACGACGTCAAGGAACTGGCCGACAAGGGCAACGCCAACGCCAAGGGCGTGCTGCAGTCGTGGGCCGACGCCGAGTGGTTCACCTCGCGCCCCGAAGTGCCAGCCAGCCTGACGCTGACCATCTTCAAGGTGTCGGGCGAGACCAACACCGACGACCTGTCGCCGGCCCCGGACGCGTGGTCGCGCCCGGACATCCCGCTGCACGCGCTGGCCATGCTGAAGAACGCCCGCCCCGGCATCGACCCGGACGAGCCCGGCAACCGCGGCCCGGTCAAGCAGCTCGAGGCGCTGAAGGCCAAGGGCAACCTCGTCGCCTACGTCGGCGACGTGGTGGGCACCGGCTCGTCGCGCAAGTCGGCCACCAACTCGGTGCTGTGGTGGACGGGCGAGGACATCCCGTTCGTGCCGAACAAGCGCTTCGGCGGCGTCTGCCTGGGCTCCAAGATCGCCCCGATCTTCTACAACACCATGGAAGACGCCGGCGCGCTGCCGATCGAACTCGACGTCTCCAAGATGGAGATGGGCGACGTCGTCGAACTGCGCCCGTATGAGGGCAAGGCGCTGAAGAACGGCGAAGTCATCGCCGAGTTCACCGTGAAGTCCGACGTGATCTTCGACGAGGTGCGTGCCGGCGGCCGCATCCCGCTGATCATCGGCCGCGGCCTGACCGCCCGTGCGCGCGAGGCGCTGGGCCTCGCCCCGTCGACCCTGTTCCGCCTGCCGTCCTCCCCGGCCGACAGCGGCAAGGGCTTCTCGCTCGCCCAGAAGATGGTCGGCCGCGCCTGCGGCCTGCCCGAGGGCAAGGGCATCCGCCCCGGCACCTACTGCGAGCCGAAGATGACCACCGTCGGCAGCCAGGACACCACCGGCCCGATGACCCGCGACGAGCTGAAGGACCTGGCCTGCCTGGGCTTCTCGGCCGACCTCGTCATGCAGTCGTTCTGCCACACGGCCGCCTACCCGAAGCTGGTCGACGTGAAGATGCACAAGGAGCTGCCCTCCTTCATCTCCACCCGCGGCGGCGTCGCCCTGCGTCCGGGCGACGGCGTCATCCACTCCTGGCTGAACCGCCTGCTGATGCCGGACACCGTGGGCACCGGCGGCGACAGCCACACCCGCTTCCCTATCGGCATCTCGTTCCCGGCCGGCTCGGGCCTCGTGGCCTTCGCCGCCGCCACCGGCGTCATGCCGCTGGACATGCCGGAAAGCGTGCTGGTGCGCTTCAAGGGCACCATGCAGCCGGGCATCACGCTGCGTGACCTCGTCAACGCCATCCCGCTCTACGCCATCCGCCAGGGCCTGCTGACGGTGGAGAAGAAGGGCAAGAAGAACCTGTTCTCCGGCCGCATCCTGGAGATCGAGGGTCTGCCCGACCTGAAGGTGGAGCAGGCGTTCGAGCTGTCCGACGCCTCGGCCGAGCGCTCGGCGGCGGCCTGCACCGTGCGGCTCAACAAGGAGCCGATCATCGAGTACATGCGCTCCAACATCACCCTGATGAAGTGGATGATCGCGAACGGGTACCAGGACGCCCGCACGCTCGGCCGCCGCATCAAGTCGATGGAAGCCTGGATCGCCAACCCCGAACTGCTGGCCCCGGATGCCGACGCCGAGTACGCGGCGGTGATCGAGATCGATCTGGCCGACATCAAGGAGCCGATCGTCGCCTGCCCGAACGACCCGGACGACGTCAAGGTCCTGTCCGAGGTCGCCGGCGACAAGATCGACGAGGTGTTCATCGGCTCGTGCATGACCAACATCGGCCACTTCCGCGCCGCCGGTAAGGTCCTGGACGGCAAGAGCGACATCCCGACCCGCCTGTGGATCGCGCCCCCCACCAAGATGGATGCGATGATCCTCAACGAGGAAGGCTACTACAGCGTGCTCGGCAAGGCCGGTGCCCGCATGGAGATGCCGGGCTGCTCGCTGTGCATGGGCAACCAGGCGCAGGTGCGCAAGGGCTCGACCGCCATGTCGACCTCGACCCGCAACTTCCCGAACCGCCTGGGCCTGGACACCCGCGTCTACCTCGGCTCCGCCGAGCTGGCCGCCGTCTGCGCCCTGATGGGCAAGATCCCGACCACGGCCGAGTACCTGGAGCAGGTGAACGTCGTCAACCAGAAGGCCGGCGACATCTACCGCTACATGAACTTCGACCAGATCCCCGCCTTCCGCGAGGTGGCGGACGAAGTCGCGGTCGCCTGACGTTTCCGGTGAGTTGAGAGGAAGCGCCCCCGCCGGGAAACCGGCGGGGGCGTTTTCGTTGGGGCCGAAATGTTACCGGATGATACGCGGCGATACGCTTCGGGCACGGGTGTCACAATCGGGACCGCCGTGCACGGAGCCGTGGCGCCGTGGGTGCGAGGGGCTGCGCGCCCCTCGCGCTCCCCCGCCAAGGGCCGGAGGCCCTTGGATCCCGGGGAAGGCGAGGTGGACGGAGTTCGGGGACGTTACGGACTATAGTCCTACAGGAAAGGCGCGGGCGGGGCAAGCCCCAACCCTCTCCCGCCCTGGGAGAGGCGCGGAGCCGACGGCCGAAGGCCGGATGGGCGCTCAAAGGCGATCATAGGTGGAGCGCGGTCGCGAGACTTGCGAGCGACCGTGGCCGCCGCAGGCGGCCGGGTGAGGGTACATCCGAGGATCCTGGCAGTGCACGCCATACGGTCTTCTCCGTATGGGCTTGGCCGGCATGGTTTTACGGCGCCGACCGCTTGGAGCGTGAGCGCGCATAGCCTATGATCGTAAAGAGCAACCATGCGGATTGCGTGATGAACGACGGCATGTTGAAATCGAAGGCCAGAGAGTAAAGAATCGCCAATGCGCCTGCGCCGTTAAGCAACGCATACCGGCTGTCTTCGACCTTCAGTTTGCCAAGTTGCAGCAGGCCGTAGGCCGACAAATAGGCGGCAACCCCGATCAATCCAACGAAATCAGCCACGCTCATTGAATTGTTCCATAAGCGTCCTCATGAGGATACAGCATTGCACTTTCCACCCTCCGGAGGGAAGGAGCGTGTGCCGCAACGGCGAACAAGAATGCGACAGGAGGGGGCGCCCGCAGGCGCATAAGCTGGACCTTAACCGACATTCAAATGTGCCGACGATCTGTGGCTCGACGACTGAAGCTCGGCAACGCCATTTTGTTCCTGTGACCCCGCCCCCGCGTGCAGCCGACGACAGCGATTTCGAGACGGAGTTACTTCGGGCCGCCGTCGAGAAAGCACGCCAGGCTTCTGGATCTTGCGCGGAACTAGGAAAGATCGAGTGCCGGCGCTTTCCGTTCCGCTGTGTAACCTTGGCTACAGATCGGCCCGCCGGGCGCCGGTAGCCTTCACCGCATCGGCAACCGGCATCACGGTGCCAGCAACACGGTGGAGGACAGCATGTCGTCGCTTCGGCTTTTCATGGACACCCACGACGCGGCCAGCGGCACGTTCCCGGCGGGGATCGGGCGCGCGCAGTTCCGAGCGTTCTTCCAGCAATACGAGGCCGCCTGCCGCGCCGAGGGCGTCGTGCTCGTGAAGGTGTACGTCGGTTATGACGGCGGGCGGGCGTTCTGCCTGTCGATGGCGGCGGACGCCGACGCCGTGCGCCGTGCGCACGAGCGCGTCGGGCTGCCCTTCGACGGCATCACCGAGGTCGAAACCGCCAGCCCGGCGGACACCTTCCTGCGCCTCGGCGACGGGGAGGCCTGACCATGAACGCCGACCTGACCGGAATCATGGCGGTCGGGACCGTTGCGGTCCTGATCGGCGGCGGCGCGCTGGCCCTGATCGTGCGGGGCGACCTCGCGCCGTCGGGGGCGCGCGCCACCCGGTCGGGGGGCGTCGCGGGGGACGGCGCGCGGATCTTCCTGGGCGCCGCGCTCGGCTTCGGGATCGTCGCCTTCTCCATCAAGCTGATGGTCATGGCGGCCATCGCGGCGCTGCCGGAACACACGGTGGCGCCGCTGATCGCCGGGCGGGCGGCGGCGCCGGACGACGAGTCCGGCGCCTTCGCCGGCATGGCGGGGATCGCCCCGCGCCCGCCCGTCTGGCGCGCCCTTCCCGACACCGCCCCGGCCCCCGCCGACAACCCCACGACGCCCGAAAAGGTGGCGCTGGGCCAACGGCTGTTCCACGACGCGCGCCTGTCGTCCGACGGGCGGGTGTCCTGCGCGTCCTGCCACGACGTGGCGGCCGGCAACGGCGCCGACGGGCGGCGCACGGCGCTGGGCGTCACCGGCGTGCCGGGGCCGCGCAACACGCCCACCGTCTGGAACGCCGCCTTCCAGTCCGTGCTGTTCTGGGACGGCCGGGCGGCCTCGCTGGAGGAGCAGGCGGCGGGGCCGCTGCTGAACCCCGACGAGATGGGCATGCCCTCGCTGGCCGCCGTGGCCGACGTGGTGCGGGCCGACCCGAGCTACCGGGAGGCCTTCGCGCGCGCCTTCGGGTCTGGCGAGGGGATCACCGGGCGCACCGTCGCGGCGGCCATCGCCGCCTATGAGCGGACGCTGGTCGCGGCCGACACGCCCTACGACCGCTTCGTGCGGGGCGACGCGGACGCGCTGACGCCCGCGCAGAGGCGCGGCATGGCGCTGTTCCAGACGGTGGGCTGCGTCATGTGCCATTCGGGGCCGAACTTCAGCGGCGCCAGCGTGTTTCCCCGGCGCTCCCCATACTGGACGTTTCCAGGCTCCGGACGGGAACTGGCCGAGCGGTACGGCCTGCTGGCGGACAAAGGGCGGGCGGCGCCGGGCAGCCGGGCGGGGCTGTGGCGGGTGCCGTCGCTGCGCAACGTCGCGGTGACCGCCCCCTACTTCCACAACGGCGCGGTCGAGGATCTGGGGGAGGCGGTGCGCGTCATGGCGGCCACGCAACTGGGCGCCGTCGTCACCGACGACAGCCGGCAGCGCACCGCGGCGATCTGGTCGCCGGAGCGGGCGGCCTTCGACACGGTCGGCCGGCGGGCGCTGAGCGACCAGGACGTGGGCGACATCGTCGCCTTCCTGGGCGCGCTGACCAGCGACGCCGTGGCGGCGCGTCTGGCCCGGAGGAGGTAGGCCATGTGGGCGGCGATGCGCTATGCTGGCGGCGTCGCCGCCGGTGGGCGCAGAGGAGGGCCGGGCACCGTGATCGATCTGGACAGCGTCGCCGCCTTCAGGGAGCTGTCGGAGGAGGGGCGTCGGCGGCTCGCCCACGGGGTGGTCGCGCACCGCTTTCCCGCCGGCAAGACCATCGTGGAGAAGGGGCAGGACGTGTCGGGTGCGTATTTCGTGCTCGACGGGCGGCTGCGCGTCTTCACCTATTCGGAAAGCGGGAAGGAGGCGACGCTCTACCAGCTCGCGCGCGGCGAAACCTGCGTGGTCGCGCTGAACAGCCTGTTCAACGACCTGCTCTATCCCGCCTGGGTGCAGTGCGAGGCGCCGACCACGGTGGCGATCGTCGCCGGCCCGGTCTACCGCGCCCTGTTCGACAGCGAGCGCAGCATCCGGGACCTGACCGTGCGGGCGCTCTCCACCCTCGTCTTCCGCCTGATGGGGGAGCTGGAGGAGGTGCATTCCTGCACGCTGGACCAGCGGCTGGCGCGCTTCCTGCTGCTGCACGCCTCGGGCGAGCGGGTGCTGCGCAAGACGCAGCAGGAGATCGCCGCCCACGTCGGCACCTCGCGCGAGGTGGTGGCGCGGCTGATGGCGCGCTTCGCCGCGCGCGGCTGGATCGACACGAAGCGCGGGCGGGTGACCATCCTGCGCGCCGGCGACCTGGCGGACGTCGTGCGGGGGTGAGCGGGGCTGCGTCCCGCGCGCTGGTCGCGCGTGGCGCCTGCGTGCTATGGGAACGCCCCCGCTCGTGGCACCATGGTTCCCATGACCGATACGCCCTGCTTCCTGAACGTCCGTTCCTCCCTCGGCGGCAAGCGCTGGCAGGCGCGGGCGTACGACGAGCGGCTGGCCTGGGCGCTGACGCAAGGGCGCGGGCTGCCGGAGATCGTCGGCCGCGTCCTCGCCTCGCGCGGGGTGGGGGAGGAGGCGTGCGACTCCTTCCTGAACCCGACGCTGAAGGCGCTGCTGCCCAACCCCTCGCGCTTTAAGGACATGGACACGGCGGCCGCGCGCATCGCGCGGGCCGTGACGGCGGGCGAGCCGATCGCCGTGTTCGGCGACTACGACGTCGACGGCGCCACGTCGTCGGCGCTGCTGCGGCGGTTTTTCCGGGCGCTGGGCACCGAGGTGCGCATCTACGTGCCCGACCGGCGGGCGGAGGGCTACGGGCCGAACGCGCCGGCCCTGCTGCGTCTGCACGCGGAAGGGGTGCGGCTGGTCATCACCGTGGACTGCGGTGTCGCGTCCTTCGCGCCGCTGGAGGCGGCGGCGGCGGTGGGGCTGGAGGTCGTCGTGCTGGACCACCACGCCGCCGAGCCGCGGCTGCCGCCGGCCGTCGCCATCGTCAACCCCAACCGCCTGGACGAGGATGGGGAGTACCGCACGCTGTGCGCGGCGGGGGTGAGCTTCCTGGCCGTGGTGGCGGTGAACCGGGCGTTGCGCGAGGCCGGCTTCTTCAAGGACCGGCCGGAACCCAACCTGATGGACTGGCTGGACCTCGTGGCACTGGGCACGGTGTGCGACGTGGTGCCGCTGACCGGGCTGAACCGCGCGCTGGTGGCGCAGGGGCTGAAGGTGATGGCGCGGCGCTCCAACCCCGGCCTCGCGGCGCTGGCTGACATCGCCGGGGTGAAGGAGCGCCCGGACGCCTACCACGCCGGCTACGTGCTGGGGCCGCGGGTCAACGCGGGCGGGCGCGTGGGCCTGTCGGACCTGGGGGCGCGGCTGCTCTCCACCGACGACCCCGTGGAGGCGATGGAGCTGGCGCAGCGCCTGGAGGCGCACAACGCCGAGCGCCGCACCGTCGAGGCCGCCGTGCTGGAGGACGCGATCGCCCGAGTCGAGGCGCAGGCGGGCGCCGAATCGGAACTGGTCTTCGTGGCGGGGGAGGGCTGGCACCCCGGCGTCATCGGCATCGTCGCCAGCCGCCTGAAGGAGCGCTACAGCCGCCCCACCTGCGTCGTGGCGCTGGAGGAAGGGCCGGACGGCGCCATGATCGGCAAGGCGTCGGGCCGGTCGGTGCGCGGCGTGGACCTGGGTGCTGCGGTGATCGCGGCGCGTCAGGAAGGGCTGCTGATCGCCGGCGGCGGGCACCGCATGGCGGCAGGCTTCACGGTGGCGGCGGCGCGCATGGAGGAGTTGCGCGCGTTCCTGGTGGGCCGGGTGGCCGAGCAGGTGGCGGCGGCGCCGCTGGTGCCGACTCTGGAGCTGGACGGGGCGCTGTCGGTGGGGGCGTGCACGCCGGCGCTGGTGGGAATGCTGGACAAGCTCGGCCCCTTCGGCACCGGCAACGCGGAGCCGCGATTCGCCGTGTCGGACGCCCGCGTGGTGCGCGCCGACGTGGTGGGCGCCAACCATGTGCGCTGCATTCTGACCGGTTCCGACGGCGGGCGGCTGAAGGCCATCGCCTTCCGCGCGCTGGAAACGGAGCTGGGAAAGGCCTTGCTTACCTCGGGCGGAGCGCCGCTGCACATCGCGGGCGTGCTGCGCATCGACCGCTGGAACGGACAGGAGGGAATCCAGCTTTTGATCGACGATGCGGCAAAACCGCAGGGACCCGGTTAAAAGCGCTTGATCGGGGCGGGGCGGTCGGCTACATAACCGCCCACGCCGAAACGACGTCCCCATCGTCTAGAGGCCTAGGACACCGCCCTTTCACGGCGGCGACAGGGGTTCGAATCCCCTTGGGGACGCCATCCACCTCAAGCCGTTGGTTTCCAACGGCTTTTTTGCTGCCCAGGCCACGCTATGCCGGCCTCGATAGGCGCCAGATTGTCAAACTTTTATCAAACCACGGGCCCTGTCTAACCAGGGCGCCCAAGACGCGCGCGCGCCGGCAGACTGCCCCCAAGGGCTACGCCCGATGGCCCCCGCGACCTGAGAAAGTGCTCGCCCCCCGCGCGCCAGTGCAAGGCTGTCGCCTGAGCCGCTAGCGTCGGCGGTGCGGCCCCCACCCTCTCCGACGTGCTAGTACCTAGAAGACATGAAGTCACAAAGCGCCATGAAACACAGTCTCCGAGGTGCAAGCACCTAGGAGAACTCGCCAAGGTGCAAGTACCTAGGTGCTATCGCCAAGGTGCAAGTACCTTGCAGTCTTCCCAAGTTGGGGGCGCGCACTTAGGTTACCCCCATTGGCCCACGTTAGCCATTTATGGGCCTTTGTGAGTGTGGAGGGGTACGCGATGAACGCTAGCGCCAATATGTGGCCGCTTAAGGACTGGTGTGCAGCCAACAGGATCGGTTATTCGACTGCTAAGCAAAACCTGCGGAACGCGCCTCACCGGCTTCCCGAACTCGTGCAGATCGGTAAGCGGTACTTCATCACCAAGGAAGCCGATGAAGCTTTCCGTGTTCGTCTGCTTCAGGAGGCCAGAAACAAGCTGCGGCCCACGGCGGTTTCCCAGGGCAACGGCGACACGGAGGTCCAGCAATGACCTCCGTGTCTCCCGCTTCTGTGGAACGAATTGGCAACCTGATCCCCTACAGCTTCGAGGGGGCGACCTTCCGCGTCGTAAACCGGAACGGCGCCCCAGAATTCGTCGCTGCGGATGCCTGCGCAATTCTCGATCTAGGCAACGTCAGCATGGCTGTCGCCAAGCTGGACGAGGACGAGAAGGGTATCAGTTCAGTTGAGACCCTTGGCGGTGTGCAAGACATGCTTACCGTCACTGAAGGGGGCCTGTACACCCTGATCCTCCGGTGTCGGGGCGCCACCACGCCGGGCACCACGCCCCACCGTTTCCGCAAGTGGGTGACGGGGGAGGTGCTGCCGAGCATCCGGAAAACGGGCTCCTACGGCGCCCCTGACCCGATGGCGCTCCTGAGCGACGCGGCAGCGATGCGCGGCCTGATCCTGACTTACTGCGAGAAGGTGCTAGCCCTGGAGGCGACGGTGCAGCAGCAGGCCCCGGCGGTGGCGGCGCTGGACCGGCTGGCGACGCCAACCGAAGGCGCGTCGTGCATCACGGACACCGCCAAGGATCTCCAGGTCAAACCGTCCGAACTGACGAAGCTGCTGGAGCAGCACCGTTGGATCTACCGCCGTGCTGGCAGCCGGCGGCGGATGGTAGCATTCCAAGACAAGATCCGGGCCGGGTTGCTGGAGCACAAGCTCAAGGACGTGGACCTGCCGGACGGGTCCACGAAGCTGACCGAGCAGGTCATGGTCACGCCCAAGGGGCGCGCCAAGCTGGCGACGATGCTGGGCACCGAGGGGAGGGCGTGACGATGGGCGCCATCACCTCCGTCAAGCCCCGGCTGAAGCCCCACCAGGGCGAAGCCTTCCGGTTCCTCGTCCAGCACGAGCCGGACATGGTTCTCTCGATCCTGGAGGAGGCATCCGAGATCCAAAGGGTTGCCGACGGGCAACCCGACTCGTTCGGCCGCGTCAGCGCATGGAACAACGGCGTCCACGACCTGCTGCGGCGCACGCTGGGCAGCACCGGCATGCGGGACATCATCGCCGGCCGGGCGGCCTTCTACCGTCTGGAGGAGGGCGAGGACTTCCATGCCGTGCTGGCAAAGCTGAGCCGGACCATCCGCCTGATGATCACCGCCGGCCTGATGATCGCCGAGTCGTCCAGGCGCATGCCGCTGGGGCCGGTGACCGACGCGGCGCTGGGCGCGCTGTACACCTTGGCGCTGGGGCCTGCCCTCGTGCGTGCGCACGCGAGGGCGTGGCTCTCCGGGCTGAAGGTGTCCGACCTGCGGGCGGCGCTGGCGCCTTGGGAGGGGCTGGCGCTGGCTGCGATGGCCTGCCGGTTCGAGGCGCCGTTCGACGCCGACGACGCGCTGCCGCGGATCGCGGCAAAGCTGCCGGTACTGGCGCGGAGGGCGGCGTGATGAGCAAGCCCCAACCCACTGGCCGGTTCGCAACCCCGTGGGGCGTGGAGGTGGACGCCTTCCCGCCGCTGCCCGGTGACGATCCCGACAGCTACACCTTCAACATGGCCGGCACCGCTGTGTGCATGGGAATCCACGACCCGGACGCTCAACGCCGCTTCGCCGACGCCGCCAGCAAGATGGTCGCCGGCTCGGGCGTGCCCGTGGGCACGTTCATGGATCTCGTGGTGCAGTTCGGCGGGATGAAGCCGCCGCGCATCGCCCTGGCCCCGGTCACGTCGGCAGACAGCGTGTTCAACAACCTGCCTCCGCACATGCCGGAGATCGCGGACATCACCGTGAACTGGATAGAGCGGGTTCAGGAGGAACGGCGCTGGCACGAACGGGCCGCGCGGCTGCTGGAGATGGTCGGCGGGCATGTCGAGCAATGGCATGGGCATCTACCGCACGAAATCATCGCCCTGTCGCTCGGGCACCTGATGACCGCCGTTCTGGAGAACCTCGGCGAGTCGGAGATCGACTGCCTTGAGGCCGCGGCTTTCTACGCCCTGTCGGCGCACGACCCGTGGCGTACGGCCGCGGTGGAGTGGCTGAAGCCCATTCGGAAGACGTGGTGGGCGGACTGGATCGGCGAGCGTCCGCGCTACCGGCGCTTCGCCACCATGACGGCGAAGATTTACGACGAGCAGCCCCGGTGGTTGGCGTGGAGGGCGAACTGATGATCGCCGCCCCCGCCCGCATTGAGGGCCTGACGCAGGCGCAGCACGACGCCGTTGAGGCCCTGTTCGCCCAAGACCTGCCCGGCGGCAAACTTGCCGCCCTGCATCCCCGTGTCGCTGAAACGCTGATCCGCAACGGGCTGGTGCAGGCCCAGAGCGTGACGCTGCCCGGCCGGCTGCCCATCACGGTGAAGGCGCACCGCCTCACGCTGGTCGGGCACTTCCTGTACTGCGAGTGGGCCGCCGAGCAACCGACTCCCGAAGGGATGGAGGAGCCATGACGGACAACAACGTGACCAGCCTGGACGCCCACCGCTTCAAGAGCAAGGCGCACACGGTTCGCCGGCCGTCGGTGGCCGAACAACTCCACGGCATCTGCGACGACCTCCAGCCCTTGGCAAAAGGGGCGGATGAGCAGTCGGTGCTCTCCATCATCCACCGTATTGAGACCATCGCCGAGCGTCTCGGCAAACCGGAAGGTGCCGCTTGAGCCTTCAAACCCGTCCTCAACCGGACCAGATCCGGCTCCAGCGCATCGCCGAACACCTTGTCGGGCTCGGGCCGCGCGCCATCGCCGAAGCGCTATCCGAGGCGCTGTCGTTCGGTGATCTCGACCGGCTAGAGGCTTACCGCCGCCTGTGCCCCGACATGGTGCAGGCGGTCTCTGGCGTATCCGGAAGCTTCCCGCCGCAGTTCGTCGAGACACCTGTCGATCTTTGCACCCCCATCACGTTCGAAGACGGCATCGGCCGGGAGGTTGCGTAATGGCCCGCATCCGCAGCGTTCACCCCGGCCTGTTCACCGACGAGGCGTTTGTCTCGTGCACGCCGCTCGCGCGCCTTCTCTCCATCGGTCTGTGGACCGAAGCGGACGACTACGGCGTGTTCGAGTGGAAGCCCGTCACGATCAAGATGCGGCTGTTGCCGGTCGACAACGCCGACGTCGGTGCCCTGTTGGCGGAACTGGAGGCCGGTAATCTCATCCGCCGGTTCTCCGTGAACGGCAAAGAGTACGGCGCGGTTCGGAACTTCTGCCGGTATCAGCGCCCGAAAAAGCCGAAAGCGCACCATCCTATACCGCCGGAGGTCCGAACCTACGTCGGTTTGACCGCCTCTGGTGGGGAACCTGGGGACGCTGAAGCGCAGGGCGGTGGGGAACTCGGCGAGGATGAATCCCCCCGCAGTGGGGAACCGACCGAGGTTCAACCGCCGCCAGTTCCGCCAAAGTCGGAAATCGCTCCGCAGATGGAGGATGGAGGATGGAGGAGGTATACAGAACCTAACGGTTCTGGCGCCGACGCGCCGCTCGACCGGCTTGTGTTCGATCGAGGCAAGGCCCTGCTCGGCAAGTCTGCCGGAGGCCAGATCGTCAAGCTTCGCCGCAAGTTCGACGGCGACGACCGCCGCGTGCTGCACCTGCTCGACCTCGCCGCGACCAAGAGCAACCCGGCGGAATACGTCGGTCGCGTCATAGCTGGCGATCGGGCGGCCACCGACGATGAGGAGATCGCTGAACTTCGCGCCCGCCGCGCCGCGATGGGGCCGATCCTATGAGCGACATTCTCGCCGTGAAGCGGGCTTTGGAGAGCCGTGCGAAGGAGGTGGTCGAGAGGCTGCTGCCGCGCGGCGTTCTCGAGGGCCGGGAGTGGTGCGTCGGCTCCGTGCAGGGCGAGCCCGGCAAGTCGCTGAAGGTCTGCGTCCAGGGGGCCAAGGTCGGGGTGTGGACCGACTTCGCGGCGGGCGGCGACGGCGGCGACCTGATCGACCTGTGGGCGGCGGTGAAGGGGCAGCAGCTCCCGGAGGCGCTCGACGATATCCGCGCTTGGCTGGGCATGCAGGCACCGCAGTTTGAGAAGCCGGCCAAGACCTACCGCAAGCCATCCAAGCCTGCCTGCACGGCGCCGAAGTCGGCGGTGAAGGACTACCTGACGCGGGAGCGCAAGCTGTCGGAGGCGGCCATCGCGGCGTACCGCATCGGCGAGCAGGGCCGGACGATCGTGTTCCCGTCGCTGGTCGACGGTGACCTGCTGTTCGTCAAGTTCCGCTCCATCGACGACAAGAAATCCATGCGGGTCGAGAGCGACTGCGAGCCGGTGCTGTTCGGCTGGCAGGCGATCGACCGCAACGCCCGCGAGGTGACGATCTGCGAGGGCGAGTTGGACGCCCCGAGCTTGTACGACTACGGCTTTCCGGCGCTGTCGGTACCGTTCGGCGGCGGGAAGGGGGCCAAGCAGCGCTGGATCGAAGCCGAATACGAGCGCCTGCTGCGGTTCGAAACGATCTACCTCGCCCTCGACAACGACAAGGAGGGTGAGGAGGCGGTCGCGGAGATCGTCAGCCGCCTTGGGCGCCACCGCTGCCGACGTGTCCGGCTCCCGCGGAAGGATGCCAACGATTGCCAGAAGGCCGGCATTCCGGCCGAGGACATCCGCAAATGCTTCGAGGCGGCGGCCACGATGGACCCGCCGGAGTTGGTGCGCGCCGGCCAGTTCACCGAGGACGTCATCCGCCTGTTCTGGCCGCCGGAAGGGTATCAGGTCGGGTATCGCCTGCCGTTCCAGAAGGTCGCGGCCAAGCTGCTGTTCCGGCCGGCGGAGCTGACGATCTGGACGGGACCGAGCGGGCATGGGAAGTCGCAACTCCTGTCGCACGCGGCTGTCGCGTGGGGCGGGCAGGGCGCCAAGGTCTGCATTGCCTCGCTGGAGATGAGCCCGCCGCAGTTCCTGCGGCGCATGGTCAAGCAGGCCGGCAACGTCGACCGCCCGACCGAGCCGTACATCCGCCGGATCATGGAATGGTTCGACGGCTGGCTGTGGGCCTTCAACCTCGTCGGCAAGGTGGGCATCGCGCCGTTGCTCGACGTCTTCGAGTACGCCCGGTGCCGCTACGGCTGCGACACGTTCGTGATCGACAGCCTCATGCGCCTGGGCATCGGATCGGAGGACTACCAGGGGCAGGAACAGGCCGTGTTCCAGTTGGTCAACTGGACCGTCGAGAAGGGGGTGCACACGCATCTCGTCGCCCATTCGCGCAAGGCCGACACCATGAGCTGGTCCCCGTTCCCCGGACAGTTGGATAAGCTTGGTTCGCCCATCAGAAAGGACGGACCCGATGACGGGGAAACGGAAGCGGTATTCGGCGGAGTTCAAGGCGAAGGTGGCGCTGGAGGCGA
>Ga0196970_1000599_pt1 | contig 38838 bp, 27 predicted proteins | sample S1v_513CmetaG_FD_148672 | JGI IMG/M metagenome (GOLD analysis project Ga0196970, IMG submission 148672) | Soil microbial communities from Anza Borrego desert, Southern California, United States - S1+v_5-13C | ecosystem: Environmental > Terrestrial > Soil > Desert | place: USA: California... | reverse complement strand
TCGGAAGCCATGGATTTTTTAATTCGTGCAATACGCTCCTCATACGTTTCGGTGCGGGCCACCAGCGTTGCGCTCTTTTCGTGAACGGTATTTCCAATTCTCTTCGCCATCTGCGCGGCGAGTTCAGGCAGTGGAACCGCCGGACCGCCTTGCACCATTTCCCCAAATACGCGGCTGGTCTCGGTGCTGATTATTTTCGATACCATCAATAGATCCTTGTCCACCTTGAACACGCGTCCCGTGACGAGCACCTTTGCGCCCGTCAAGTTGCCAACTTTCGCGGCGGTATCGGCGCTCACCGTTCCTGACAATCCCAGCCCCTGTTCGCCCAGCGCCTTCTCCAGCTCTGCGCGTTCCACGGTGATCAAGTTGGGATTTGCAGATAAGTGAGCATTCAGGAGCGCTGACACTTTCGGTCCCAAATCGCGCACCGCTTCGTCCTTCGATTCGAAGTCGAAGACTGCGATGGTTAGGACATCCTGAGCGGGAGAAAAGGCGGTCGCTGCAAGCAGCAGCGCGACAGCGAGGGTGTTTCGGATCTTCATAAAAAGAAATTCAGTCGGTGAGCGTTTTCTGGAATTTTTGCGGCAACCCAGGCGCTTCGGGATGCAGCGCGATCCGCGCCAGCTGGACCAGGTGCGCTTGGGATCGCGGGTCGTCCGCCAGATTTTCCAAAACACTCGGTTGAACAATGACCACCGCGCCAAGTTGTTCCGCAACGGTGTAAAACGACGGCGCAAGTTTGTCACGCCGTTCGCGCGGCGCCTGGATCCAAATCACAGCACAACCCGATCGCGCGAGGCTTTGAACGCGCGCGGCCACATCCCCGCCGGAAGCCGCGGCGCCGACGATCACCAACCTGCCTTCGAATGCTGCTCCGTGCATGGAATCAAGATCGATGACTTTCAACCCTGCAGCCCGCAACACAGAAGTCATCGGCTCAACATTCAGCACGCCTACCAATCCTCCAGGGAGTTCCGTCCCAAGCGCGTTCAACAGATTGGTTGGCGACACAAAAACCCGCGTCACTCCGATCACCTGGGCATCCGCGTCGGACCACTGAACGAAAAATTCGGTTTCGGCGCGAACGTCGGGAAAGGAGATGGGCACTGATTCAAGGAGCGCCTGGCGCGGCAGGAATGCAACCTCTCGAAACGCTTTCCGTTCCCCGACAGGCGCTGCGATGGAACTGCTGGTTTGGACGAGTCTATAAAACAGGGCGGTGCGCCGCGGCCTGTCGCTCGCGTTTCGGACAGTGATTTCCAGGTTTCCCAGGCGGCCACCGAACACTGCCGCGGGATGGCAGTCTACCGACAGCTGTGCGGTGACAGCAGTGACCCCGCGTGCCAGGAGCAACGCGGCCAGGGTTGCCTGCTTCAGCCAGGCATGATTTCCACGGGTATTCACACGCAGTTTTATCATTAGGACAGCCGCCGCCCGGACCTCCTTTGAAAAATCCTTCGGCCGTGGCGGCGGGCATCCTTGCCTGCCGTGGAGCCGGGCTTCCAGCCCGGTGGAAGGAACCTAAAGCGAAGCCGAGCACCTTCACCGGATCCGAGCGTCCGTTTTGCTTAACGGTTTTTCCGGGCGGCAAGGATGCACGCCCTCTACGTCAGGCAAGATGCCTGACGCCACTCGCCGTGCTGCAAACAGAAGTTGAATCAACGCTGCGCTTGCCTATATTGGTCGCGATTCCGCCCGGGCGACGCATTGCGTTTTCGCCGGTTGGAACGAAGTTGCCGGAGCGCAAATGCGCGCCGGCTGTGAGCGAAATGCAATTCAACCTCCTCAAATCCAAGATCCATCGTGCGACCGTAACTGGCGGAAATGTCCGCTACGAAGGCAGTTTGACCATTGATTCCGAACTCATGGATCACGTGGGAATGGTCCCCTATGAGCGCATTCTTTGCAGCAACATGGAAAACGGCAATCGCTTCGAAACCTACGCGATTCCAGGCGACCCCGGGTCAGGAGCCATCATTCTGAACGGTGCGGCGGCGCACATGGGCAAGAAGGGCGATTCGCTCACCATCATGAGTTTTACGAACGTGGCCAGGCGCAAGGCGGCGAACTGGAAACCACGGGTCATAGTCCTGGGGAAAAAAAATCGCATCGTCAACAGCCGCGGAATCTAACGGCTTGCAGCAATGCACGCCCTGAAAGGCTCGGCTCGCACATCGTCCTCACCCTCCACCCCCGCCGCCGTACTGCGTAGCGCAATCAGGCAACCCGGAGGAGTCCTGACTTTCGACGATCGAAAACCAACTCGGCACGCTTTTCGATGAATTGCGCCATGATGCTGACCGAGATTTCCGGAACGGATTGTGAACGAATACGGATCCCAACCGGGCAGGCGACGCGCTGAAGTTGTTCCTCCGTGGCAATTTGCTCCTCGCGAAAATGTTCAAAGATGGTGCGAGCCTTGCGTGCGCTGCCGATCATTCCGAGGAAGAGGAACGGCTGCTGAATCCAGTCCTTCAACACCAGTGCATCATGCCTGTGTCCACGGGTTACAATCAGCGCGAATGCGGGCACAGGGGGAAGGCGCATCGCACAAAGCTCATCCCACATCCCCGTCTGGAGATTGATTGCGGACGGAAAATAGTCGCGGCTCGCGAGCGCCGGCCGATCATCGAACACGGTGACATCAAAATCCAGCGATGCCGCAAGCGGAGCCACGGCCTGAGCGATATGACCCGCGCCCGCAATCCAGAGGACACAGGGTGGATGCACTTCCTCGCGATACAGCACCGCAGAATCGACAGTCGAGTCGCTCGTGCGGATGGAATAATCAGCGGAAACCTCCCAGGAATAGCGCTCGGCACGTTTGGCGATCCGCTCCCAAAAGGACACGCCTGCGGCCTGGGCATTGGGCAGGATGACTCCCCCCACTTTGCCGCCACAGATTAATCCGTCGTCCCACCCAAAGTCGTGGTCCAGCAGCAGGTCAAACGCCTCGGGTTCGGCCGATCGCAGTGCGGCCATTGCGCGATGCTGAATCTCCGCTTCCAGGCACCCGCCTCCCAACGTTCCCGTAATCCGCCCGTCAGAATGAAAAATCGCTTTCGCGCCAAGTTTCTGGGGACTGGATCCTTTGACGGTCGTAATGATCCCCAGCGCCACGGGTTCGGCGTTACGAGCCGCTTCCGCCAGTGCGTGGTAGACATTCTGCACGGCGGCAGGGTAGGCCATCATTTCGCTGAACACAATCTGGACCGAGATGCGGGTTTTGCGGTCTTGCCGAAACGATCCGCATTCGATGTAATTCGACGATTCCCAAGGCCCTGGGCAAAATTGATCTAATCACTCGCCACACCTTATCCCCGAAAAAACATGAAGCACAGTTATAGGCACGTCGCCCTTGCGGCTGTGCTGCTTATCGGTTTTGCCAGCACTGCCGCCGCGGCAACTAACGAGGGATGGGACGAACGATTCGGCCGTCCAGGCGTGAGTCCGGTGACGCTGATCTCAATGCAGAACGCTCTCTACGCAGGCGGCAGGTTCGCCAGCGCGGGGGAAGTCGCGGTCAACGGGGTCGCGCGCTGGGACGGGACCCGATGGTCACCCGTGGGAAGCGGCGTCACGAATGATACCGGGCCCACGTTTGTGAACAGCCTGGCAACCGACGGTGAAAACCTTTACGCGGCGGGAAGCTTCAACCGGGCTGGTGACAGTCTCGCGAACAATGTGGCTCGATGGAACGGCGCGAAGTGGTCAAGCCTTGGCTCCGGCGTGCAAGGCACGATCCACACCATAGCGGTCGACGGCGGGTACGTTTATGTCGGAGGCAGTTTCTTCATCCCGTCGATCAACGCTTCCAACATCGCCGTGTGGACCGGCACCGAGTGGCTGCCCCTTGCGACGAATCTCACGCTTACTTTCGGAGTACCCATTGTCCGCGCGATTGTCGTGGATACTGACGGCGTTTACATCGGTGGAAATTTCACTTCGATCGACGGCGTGACAGCAACAAACGTCGCAAAGTGGAACGGCGCCGGCTGGGCACCCGTTGGAACCGGCATTGGAACTCCGGGGCATCAGGTGATTTCGCTCGCCGTGTGGAACGGAAGTCTTTACGCCGGTGGCAGCCTGCCCAACGGCAACGTTGCCCGTTGGGATGGCAGCACGTGGTCGGCACTCGGAACAGGGGCCGACGGCACCGTTCTGACCCTGTTTCCAAACGGAAATGAGCTGTGCGTCGGTGGATTCTTCGACAGCGCAGGAGGGGTGAACGCCGGTCGAATTGCCCGCTGGAATGGGACGGAATGGAGCGCGTTCGAACCTGGAATCGATCCCAGTTCAACGGGAGCTGCGTACGCGTTTGCGTCGTGGAATGGCGGACTCTTTGTTGGCGGAACATTTGCACGCGTGGGCGGCGGGCTCACAGTGAACGGCATTGCGCGCCACGACGCGAACGGGTGGACTGCCCTGGGTGGCGCCTTGAATAACTTCAGTGACGTCCGCGCAGTGACCGCCGCGGGCAGCAACGTTTATGTCGGCGGGCTCTTCTTCCAGACAGGTCAGGTGCTTGCCACGAACATTTCGCGTTGGGATGGCAGGAGATGGTGGCCGCTCGGCACGGGAGTGAACGGCATTGTCTACGCCATCGCTGTTGACGGATCCAATGTCTACGCCGGCGGCACATTCACGCGGGCGGGAAACGTAACCGTCACGAATCTGGCGCGCTGGAACGGCGCCGCCTGGTCGTCCGTAGGCGCAGGCGTGAACAACACGGTGAACGCCCTCGCCGCGCGGGATGGCGTGCTCTATGCCGCAGGGCTGTTTACTTCGGCAGGCGGCGCGCCTGCAAATCGCGTGGCACGATGGGATGGAACCAACTGGTTCAGTCTTGGAGCTGGCTTCACGACAACCGTCAATGCGCTATGCCTTGCTGGCACCAACCTCTACGCGGGCGGATCCTTTGCCGCCGGCAATCCCGGGAATCGCATCGCCCGCTGGGACGGCAGTGCGTGGTTCCCACTCGGATCGGGACTCAATAACGCTGTATCCGCGATCGTGGCCATGGGTGACAGCATTTACGCGGGAGGCAGTTTTCAACAGGCGGGCGGTTCCGGCGCCAACCGCGTCGCGAAGTGGGATGGAACAAGTTGGTCCCCGTTGGGCGCAGGATTGAACAACTCCGTCCTCGGCCTTTCCAGCAGCCTTGGAAATCTCTACGCGGCCGGAACATTCTTCCAGGCAGGCGGCTCGAATGCCACGCGCGTCGCTCGATGGGATGGCGTCGAGTGGCATCCGCTCGGCAGCGGCGCAAACAATATCGTTTCAGCCATCGCGGCGGTCGGAACGAACGTGCATGTGGGAGGCACCTTTCTCAGCGCAGGCGGGAAGCCTTCGCTTTATTTTGGAATCTGGCATCCTCCCGTCCCCGAAGCGTTTATCTCGGCACAATCCGGCGGCATCATCGTGACATGGACAAGCGAGCCGAACCAAACCTACCAGCTTCTTTCCACCACGAATCTGGGCGCTGGTTTTTCTCCACTCGGGGAAAAAGTGACTGCATCGGCAGACAGAACCGCGGCGACGAACATCCCGGTTTCCGAATTGCAGTTCTTTCGCGTGGAACAAGTCGCGCCCTAGAACCTCGAGGGCGCTACTCCGTGAGCCGTTTCAGTGGCGATTCCGCAGGCCCCGAGAATACATCGCCTTCGGGTTTGAAACGCGAACCATGACACGGGCAATCCCATGTCTTGTCGGCAGGATTCCATTTCACAAGGCATCCAAGATGTGTGCAGACAGGCGACAGCAGCGTGACTTTTCCGTCGGACCCCCGGTATGCCGCAACCTTCTTTCCCTTCAACTGCAGTATCTTTCCATCGCCCAGTTTCAAGTCGTCCAGGGAGTCGCCATCGGCGGGCGCCACGCGATCGCGAAGCATGTAGTAGGGATAGTCCAGGTTCTCCGTGACGTACCGCCATGCGCCGCCGTGAAACTGTTTTCGGTTCACCCGGAACAGGTCGAACCACGGATTCTTGCGCTGCAGGTATTGATCCCGCGCCATCGCGGCCGCGAGCGTTCCCAGTGTGAATCCGTTGCCGCAGAAACCCGTTGCGATAAACTGCTGCTTTTCGTTTTCCCCAATAAAGGGAAGGCCATCGTCGGTTTCGACGACCTGTCCAAGCCATCGTTGTTGAACTTCTGCGCCAGGCAGGATTTCCTTGAGCTTGCGCTGGAGCCTGGCGAACACCTCTTCCGGATTTTCCTCCTGGGCTGTCTTGCAATCCTCACCACCGAAGATTGCAAAATCATGATCAGCAAGTCGTTCGACGCGGAGGTAATAGTAAGGATCCGTCGTGTCCCAAAACAATGCTTCGGGCAGGGTCCCCTTCGGCAGGCGCGCCCCAAGAACGTAGCTCGTATAAAGCGCCAGCTTGCTTTGAAAGAGCGTGCCTTTGAGCATTCCCGCTTTCCCAAGCAAAGGGGTGTGGGTCGCGATGAACAGATACTCGCAGCGAATTTTGTGTCTGCCTGCGTGCACGATCATCGGATCCGATTTCACTTCCGAAAACTCGGTATTCTCGAACACGTGGCTGCCGTCGCCAGGAATCGTTTGCAGCATTGCAGCCAGGTATTTGAAGGGATGAAACTTCGCCTGATTCGCAAACCGCACGCCTGCTCTCCCGAACGCTGGAATTGAACGGACGAATTCCGCTCCAAACCCAAGCTCGCGCGCAAGGGCGGCATCTTCCTCCAGCGATCGCCGATCCTTCGCATCGCTTCCGTTGAAGCTCTCGTGAAGGAAGCCGTCGACCCACTTGAATTCCGCGTCCACGTTCAACTGGCGGATGTTGTCGTGAATCTGGTCGATCGCCGCACCGCCAGCCTCCCAAAACGATTTCGCAGCGTCGCGGCCGAATGATTTTACGAGGTCCTTTAACCGTTCATCCGTCACATAGGTCAGATGGGCTGTGGTGTGGCCGGTGTCAGCCTGTGCAACACGCTGACGGTCCAGCAAGGCGACTTTCACCCCTTCCCGCTTTAGCAGGTACGCCGCGGTGATGCCCGTCAGTCCCGCGCCGATGATGACGACGTCGACGGTCAGGTCGTTGGCGAGCGAAGGAAACTGCGGAAGGGCGGCCGAGCTTTGCCAGTAGGATTCGGTCTTCATACCCGCAGAAACCTACGCCGCTCAAGAGCGCAGGCAACGGGGTAAGCTCCTAACCATCCGCATCCGGGGCAACTTCAACGTGAAGGACGGGCAGAAGACCCAGCCTTTTCAGCTGAATGTTTCGGCTAGGTTTGGCCGTGCTCGAACAATTGATCAAATTCAAGGGCGCAGATTGGGTCGGCATGGTTTTCGGGCTCATATCGACCTACCTGCTGGCCAAGGGAAAGCGTGTGGGCTTTGTCGTCGGCGTAGTTGGCGGACTTGGCTGGGTTACGTTTGGCATCCTCACGGGCAGCATCGCCGGAATCCTCGCCAACATCTGCTTCATTGGCTTCAACTGCCACGGCTATTTCTGCTGGAAGAAGAAGCAGGAGCAGGCGAAGGCGGAACCTGGAAAGGGAAAAAGCGACAGCGACGTTGTGATGGAAAAAACCGCGTGACTATTTGAAGGCGGCGTACACCCGATGCACGTCGTCGTGATCGTCCAGTGCATTCAAGAAGTCTACAACCTCCTTGCGCGACGTTTCGGTGACTTCGCTGAAGTTCTTGGCCACATACCGGATCTCGGCGGCAATCACGTTCCAACCCGCGGCCTTCAGCGCCTTCGACACCGCATCGAGATCCTTGATCTCGGTAAGGAACCGAGCCCCCTTTTGGCCCGCGGGAGTCTCTTCAGCCTCAAGCCGTTCCACCTCTTGCGCACCCGCTTCGATGGCGTCGCCCTCGGCATCGCGATTCGCATCAGTGTGGGTCGCCTCGACAACTCCCAGATGGTTGAAGAAGAACCCGACGCTTCCGGGCTGTCCGAGCGACCCTGCTTTGAAGAGGTTCCGGATTTCCGGGGCGGTTCTATTACGGTTATCCGTAAGGCATTCAACGATCACGGGCACCTTGTGCGGAGCGAATCCCTCGTAAGTGACCAACTCGTACTCGATCTTCTCGTCCCCGATTCCGGCGCCTTTTTTGATCGCGCGCTCGATGGTGTCTCGATAGACCGACGCTTTTTTAGCTTTCTCGACGGCGGCTGCGAGGCGGGGGTTTATATCAGGGTCGGGCCCGCCCAGTTTGGCGGCGACCATGATTTCGCGGACCAGTTTGACCGTAACCTGGCCCTTCTTCTGCGCGTTGGCTTCGCGCCCGGCTTGTTTCCATTGTGCGCCCACAGTGAGTCTCCAATACGTTGTTCGCGGCGGCACATACTGTTGGGATCACTTCGCCGCGTCAATATCGGACCCATCGGTCATAAGTTTAACTCCTTCAGGAAAGTCAAAGACTGCGCACAGCACGCTTGCCTTTCGAGAAAAAAACAGATTTGAGCGATAGGGTCTCCACCCCATGGTTTCACGGCGGAACATTGTGAATATCAGCTCAATTTCCGGTGAACTCTTTGCCAAAATACGGTTGGCGATGGCCACTTTTCATTCCCTAGTCTCACCCACAATTTATGAGAAACACTAAATCATACCTGACTAGAAGTCTGGCATTTCTGGCCGTGCTCAGCTCGTCGCTGGGCGCGTATGCCAGCGAGGCTGACATCAAAATACCAGACCTGAGCGTCGTCAAGTTTCCCTCACTGGGCGGCGTTAGCGGGCATACTTTGATGCTTCTCGGTATCGTTGTGTGTGCGATTGGAGCGCTTTTCGGGATCGTCCAATACCTCCAAACCAAGCGCCTGCCCGTTCATGAATCGATGGCAAAAGTTTCGCATACGATCTACGAAACGTGCAAAACCTACCTGTTCACCCAGGGCAAACTACTGGCGGTTCTCTGGCTGCTGATCGCCGCTTGCATGGTGTTTTACTTCGGCTTTCTGACCGAGCACACGGGGCCTGATGGTCAGCGACTGTCAAGCGGACACGTGGCTTTCAATGTGTTTGTGATTCTGGCGGCTTCAGTTCTCGGAATTCTCGGATCCTATGGCGTGGCGTGGTTCGGCATTCGCATCAACACGATCTCGAATTCCCGGACAGCGTTTTCTGCCCTCAAAGGCAACCCTCTCGCAACCTTGGGAATTCCGCTCCGCTCGGGGATGAGCATCGGGCTGCTGCTCGTCGCGGTCGAACTGTTCTTCATGATCTCCATCCTGATTTTTCTGCCGCGCGAACTCGTCGGCCCGTGCTTTATCGGCTTCGCCATCGGTGAATCGCTTGGCGCCTCCGTGCTGCGCATCTGCGGCGGCATCTTTACCAAGATCGCCGACATCGGCTCGGACCTGATGAAGATTGTTTTCAAACTGCCTGAGGATGACCCTAAGAATCCCGGCGTGATTGCAGATTGCACGGGCGACAACGCAGGCGACTCGGTCGGGCCGACAGCGGACGGTTTCGAAACTTACGGCGTCACAGGGGTTGCGTTGATTGCGTTTCTCGCCCTGGCCCTGGCGGCGAGTCCGACGGTCTGCGCCACGCTGATCATCTGGCTGTTCGTCATGCGCGCGCTGATGATTGTCACCTCCCTCGGCTCCTACTTCCTCAACGAAGGCATCAGCAAGGCCATGTTCGGCGGAAAAAAGGATTTCGACTTCGAAGCTCCGCTCACCCATCTGGTCTGGATCACGTCGGCTGTTTCCATCGCGGTGACGTTCATCGCCAGCAAGATTTTGTTGGGAGACTTTTTGGTGGAAGGTGTTGACCCGGCGATTACCCAAAACCTGTGGTGGGTTCTTTCAGTGATCATCAGTTGCGGCACTGTGGCCGGTGCATTAATTCCTGAATTCACCAAGGTCTTCACAAGCACAACATCGCGGCACGTTAAGGAAGTGACCAACTGCTCCAAACATGGCGGCGCGTCGCTAAACATCTTGTCCGGCTTCGTGGCCGGCAACATGTCGGCTTTCTGGATGGGACTCGTGATCATGGTCCTGATGTTCACGTCCTATTATTTTTCCAAGAACCCCGCCCTGATGACGCTGATGCCTCCGGCATTCGCCTTCGCCGCCCCCATCTTTGCCTTCGGCCTGGTCGCGTTCGGCTTCCTGGGCATGGGCCCTGTCACCATCGCGGTCGACAGTTACGGACCCGTCACTGACAACGCCCAATCCGTTTACGAATTAAGCCAGATCGAAGCACGAAAGGGCATCCGCGAAGAAATCAAACGCGAGCACGGATTCGACGCAGATTTCGAAAACGCGAAGTATCAGCTGGAAAAAGGCGACGGCGCAGGCAACACGTTCAAGGCCACCGCCAAGCCGGTGCTCATCGGAACCGCAGTGGTGGGCGCCACCACGATGGTTTTCGGAATCATCATGCTGTTGGAAAACCTCTTCGGGAACGTCATCACGAAACTCTCCATTGTGCAGCCGGAAATCATCCTCGGGCTGATCATGGGAGGTTCGGTAATTTATTGGTTCACTGGCGCCTCCTGTCAGGCGGTCGTGACGGGTGCTTACCGCGCAGTGGTTTACATCAAGGACCACATGAAGCTCGACGCCAGCACCGCCTCCGAGGAGGACTCGAAGGAAGTGGTCCGCATCTGCACTGTGTATGCTCAGAAGGGCATGTGGAACATCTTCATCGTGGTGTTCTGCTTCTCGCTCGCCCTGCCATTCTTTAATCCCTACTTCTTCATCGGTTACCTGATCGGCATCGCGTTCTTCGGACTCTTCCAGGCGATCTTCATGGCAAATGCCGGTGGCGCCTGGGACAACGCCAAGAAAATCGTGGAAGTCGACATGCGCGCCAAGGGCACTGACTTGCACGCCGCCACCGTGGTGGGCGACACGGTCGGCGACCCGTTCAAGGACACGTCTTCCGTGGCTTTGAATCCCGTGATCAAGTTCACCACACTGTTCGGGCTGCTTGCCGTGGAAATCGCGGTGACCATGACCAACCAGACAACGAAGACGGCAATCGGCGCGTTCTTCTTCCTGATTGCATTGATCTTTGTGTATCGCTCGTTCTACGGAATGCGAATTCCGGCGGAGAAGTAAAAATCACGTCGGTTTTCTCAAGCCCTTCCAGTGCCGCTGGAAGGGCTTTTTGCTTTAAAACTACCGCCATTCGCAACGCGGTTTACTGCTTGCATTTGGACTCTCGATGCGGGTAAAGCTAAGCCGTTCGTGAAGCAAAGGTAGATCTGAACCAGTCTGAGAGGTTAAACATGAAAACGCCGTTCTGCATCGTTTCAGCAGTCGCATTCGCCATCACCGCTCATGGACAACCGCTGCAATGGGAAGCTTATGATACCGGCGGCAATCTGCTGGCGGGCATGGGAGGATCGGGAGGAAACACCGGTTTTCCAGCGCTCAGTCTTTCCATTCCAGCCAACAGCACGCGTGTCTTTGTCGCTCGAAATTTTCAGCCGCTCGACGTCAGCGCGAACGGGTCCATCAGCACGATCAATCTTTCCTTCTCAATTTCAACGGGGCTGCAGGGCGCGCCTGGTTATAACTTCGGCATGGGCGTATACAATTCCGCTGGAACCGACGCGTTCACGGACGACACGGGGCTCTTCAGCCTTTGGGATGCTCAGAGCCAGTTCCCTGAGTTGTTTGTGAAAACAGATGGGCCTGATCTGTTCGCTGGCCCGCAACAGGGGCAGTCCGGCGTGTATTCGGGAGGCCTGCTCGATGCAACCACTTATGATGCCCTCGTCCGCATCGTGAACACGGACGGGAGTGTCAGCCTGGGCAACGGAACCCCTCTCGCAAATGCCGGCATCGCTTACCAGGGACTGAATGTCGACCAACGTGTCTTCATGAGCCCAGTCAGCGAGATGCCATTCCTGTATGACCTTTTTGCTTTCATCTTCGTCAACACCACTGAGGAGGAGGCGACGTTGAACGTGAATGAAATGACCCTGCTGGTGCCGGAACCGTCGGTATTCGCGCTCGCGGGACTGGGTTTTCTGGGAATGCTGGCCCGGCGCAGGCGTCGAGATTGATTTTGTCAGGCCACCAGTAGAAGGGCAGGCGCGCATGCGCGTGCCTGCTTTTTATTTTGCTAAAAAGGTAATTGCGCCCCCTCTGTTTTTCCACAGAATGACGCCCCAACAACCGGGCTATCAGAGTGCGAGTTCTGTACAACATCCTGTTTTCGATCTTTTTTTTGCTGTCGGCGCCCTATTACTTTTTCCGTTTATGGCGCCGGGGAAACTGGACCCGCGGCTTCGGCCAGCGCTTCGGCGCTTATGACGCCAAGGTCAAGCAGGCCATCACCAACCGGCAGGTGCTCTGGATGCACGCCGTGAGCGTTGGGGAAGTGAATGTCTGCACCCAATTGATTCGCGCCCTCGAACCGCGCGTTCCCAACCTGAAGATCGTGGTTTCCACCACAACCACGACGGGCATGGGCGAACTGCAGAAAAAGCTCCCAACCCACATCACCAAGATCTATTACCCGATCGACCGCCGCCCCTACGTTTCGCGCGCGCTAGGAACCATTCGCCCCAAAGCCGTGGTGCTCGTCGAGGCCGAGATCTGGCCCAACTTCCTCTGGCGCGCCCGTGATATCGGAACCCCGCTCTTCCTGGTTAACGCGCGGCTCTCCGAGCGATCCTTTCGCGGATATCGTCGCTGGAGTTTCATCTTCCGCGATCTCTTCGCCTCGTTCACAGCGATCGGAACCCAGAATGACGCAGATGCCGCGAGGTTGCGTGAATTGGGTTGCCGCCCTGAAGCAATCCACGTCGTTGGCAGTTTGAAATTCGACGCCGCCAAGCTCGACGAAAAACGCGTTCTCGATGTTCCACGGATGCTCGAGCAACTCGGCGCCCCAAGAAACCCGCTGCTGCTGGTCTGCGGGAGCACGCATGCCGGCGAGGAAGCATTGCTGGCCGAAGTTTTCCAGCGCCTGAGACAAACCTTCAGCAACCTGTTTCTTGTATTGGTTCCGCGGCACTTCGAGCGGGGAAAGGAAGTGGGACGCGAATTGCAGGCGCGCGGTGTGAAATTCATCTTCCGCAGCGAGGTCACTTCAAACACGCAGCTCAAGGCAGGCGATGTCGATTGCCTGCTGGTGAACACAACAGGCGAACTCAAATACTTCTACGAGCACGCCACTGTGATCTTCGTTGGAAAAAGCCTCAAAGGCCAGGGCGGCCAGAATCCGATCGAACCCGGCGCGCTCGGAAAAGCCATGGTGTTCGGCCCGCACATGCAGAATTTTGCGGATATCGCTCGCAGCTTTGTCGAACAGAAGGGAGCGGTCCAGGTGCAGGACGGACCAGAACTGGAAACGGCGCTGCAAACCTTGCTTCAGGACCCGAAACACCGCGAGCTGCTTGGCCGTAATGCCCGCCGCGTCGTCCGCGAAAACCTCGGGGCAATCGAGCGGACCGTTGACATGATCGTCAACAACCTGAAGGACAAGGACATTTATATCCGCGACCCGCTGGCCTAGGCCAGGCGAAGGTGTTGTAGCACGCGAACCGTCGAATGTGACTTGTTCAATGTGTAGAAGTGAATTCCCGGAACACCGTTACGCAACAGGTCCTCGCACTGTTTCGTGGCATACTCGATCCCAAACTCCGTCGCCGCAGCATCATCCTCACTGAGCTCATCCAGGCGTGCGGACAAGGAATCCGGGATACAAGCGCCGCACATCGCGGTGAAACGCTTGATTTGGGAAGCGCTGAGAATCGGCACAATGCCGGGCACGAGCGGAATGGTGACGCCCAGTTCACGGGTGAGGTGCTCGCGGAACTCGTAGAAATCGGCGTTATCGAAGAACAACTGCGTTAGGACAAAATCTGCCCCCGCATCGATCTTCGTTTTGAGATGCTTCCAATCAACGTGTTTGCCTTCCTTGCAGGCAACGTGCCCTTCGGGAAATCCCGCCACTCCAATGCTGAAGCCATCCATTTCGCGGATGAATTCCACAAGCTGGCTTGAGAATTCGAATCCGCCTGGCGTGGGCTTGAACTCACCCCCTCCGGGCGGGTCCCCGCGCAAGGCGAGCACGTTCTTCACGCCGAGAGATTGGATCTGGCGCAGAAGATTTCTAATTTCCTCACGCGTCGCGGCAACGCACGTCAGATGCGCGACCGCAGTGAGGTGATGCTCCTTCTGGATTCGATCGACGATCATCAACGTCTTGTCCCGGGTGCTGCCCCCCGCGCCGTAAGTCACAGAACAGTAATCAGGACGGGTCCCTATCAGCGCCGGGATCGTTTTCTCGAGCAGGTTCCGATCGCCTTCCTCGGTCTTGGGTGGAAAGAACTCGAAGGAAATGACCGGGCTGCCCTGCCGCTGCTTCTCGGCGTAAATATCGCGAACCAATTTCATGAATGACTGGAGTATGCAGCAAGCCCATCAGAAATCCAGCTTGCGACCTCAGGCGGGCGTCATGATTCGAAAAGTATGCGGACGCGGCTTCCGCCGTAGCGGCAGGCATCCTTGTCTGCCGGAGCCGGAGCTTCCAGCCCGGCGGAATAAACCTCACGCCCCCCAGAGCGCCGGAAAATCCCCGCTTCCCTCATGGGAAGCGGCAAAACGGGATTTCAATTCTCTCTCGTGTCGTCACGAAAAGTGGTTCGGTGTGAAGCCGCCTGTAAAACGGATGGCTAACGAGCCTGTCAAACGTGTCAGTCCCGGCAATTTGCAATTTCCCCGCTTCATATCAGGGAGCCCAGACAGTGGTGAACCATGATGATGCCTCCCGTTCGCGGGTGTTCAGCAATCGATTCAAGAACTCATTCCGGCTAGTAAGCTTTACGGGATGCGTCGCCACTCCGGCTCGTCTTGGAATACTCCATTCCTTCTTCAAAATTTCGCTTGGCGCTCTCAAGGCGGGCTATGGGATCGCCCAAGTATCTCTTGGCGAGGTCATATTCCTGAGCAGAAACCAAGGGCTCATCCGCCAAATCGTAAACAGATGCAGCAAAGTCGGGCTGCCCGACCTCCAGCTTCTTGAACAATTCAACCGTGGCTTCCGACTCGCCTAGGTGGTCATTGATCGACACCACGTCATGAAACAGTTCTCTGTCATTTTCTCAGGCCAACAATCGCGATGTCTTCTGATCGCTGATGCCTTTCAATTTTGCCAGAGCAGCCGGATACTTCTTTCCCAGCTCAATCCAGGCTGAGAGCGCATACGAGAGCCGGACGACCTTCAGACTTGATCGTGCCAGGGACGGGAGCCCGGCCAGGCGAAAACTCTTGATGGTCGTTTAAGGCGGTAACCAATCCGATCCTTGTGCCTAGCCTAAGGAAAGACGCCGCGTCGGACCGTGTTCTGTTGATAAGTTCGAGCGCCGTGAAAACTGCGCGGGAATGGACTCACGCATCTCAGCATTGATAACCGCAGGAAAGTGTTCCTGTCTCTGACCCGATCAAGAAGTTGGTGAAGATAGCCGGAAGAAAAATGAAAACTTTCGGGAACGCAGACTCTCTGTGCCCTTGACATTTTAAAGCCATATCAACGACCAGGGTGAGGGACAGCCGTCGGCAGCGCGCCTGCGACTGCAACCACGGCGGTCTGATAAAATTGAGCGCACATACTGCAACGCAGGGCGGCTGTTCGCTCGACCCACTTCGGCGGTCTTATCTCTCAAACCACACTTTCGTGCCGTGTTTGACATAGAGAATACGCGAACCGTCGGCGGAGCCAATCAGCACATCGCTACCGTTGGCTCCTTCATGGAAGCCCGCTACAACGATCAGTGGGATGAGTTGTTGAACACGTGATCCAGGGCAGTGTCAGGATGCACACCGGCAACAGTGACCCGCCGCTCGGGCTACGAGGAATGGAAATACCGGCGATGACTTGGTTGGCCCACATCATCGTTGAATCAATCTAAAAACCAGCCCGGCAAATGTTGTCTCTCCAAAATTGCAAACAAAGAGAAAGTCAAAATCCAACCAAGGAGAAAAACGCCAACTTGGAAGAGATGCGTGCGGGGCGACAAACGCAATTCGAGAATCAGAACCAACATGATCCAAGCCAACGGCGCGAAGAACATCGCAAAGACGCAGGAGAGCATCATCAGCGCTTCCAGCAGGCGAGGCAGCGTACCATCCATGCGAAGCCGGAATACCAAAGCAAGAGCTACAATTGTGAGGCATACCAGCACAGGAGAAATGCTGCATGCCCAGGTGCAAGCCGAGTAAGGCGTGAGCCTCAAACGTGTGGAATTTGGAGGTAGCGCCCTCATGTGGGCCGACGGAAAAGCTGAGACATCGGCGGGTCAGCCGGGCTCAGCAACGAAATAAAACTTTGAATAATTCGGACCATTAAACTGCACCAGCCCGCGCCGATTGCCTGCAGCGACCTGGTTGAACTAAGCCGCTGCGCGGTGACGCTGGTTTAATGTTTCTTGCATGGGTTTGATGTTCCTTCGGCTGGGCTGGAACATACTCCGGGCGCATGAATCACTTCAATACTCCATTCACCAAACACACGCATATTCAACCCGCAAAAGGCTCTCAGCCTCCGGCCAAATCCGAGCGGCAACAACCGTCTCCTGCTTCTGCTCCTGCTCCTGCTCACGCGCCGAAACCTCCAGCCCCTATCAGCACCGCTGGCCGCGAGCCACAAATGCCAGCCAATTGGCGTCAGCTGGTTCCGCTTTTTTGGGGGAACGCATTTTTAGTAGGTTCGCATAATCACCTCGATCGAAAATCTCCCCGACGACACCGACTCCGGGGCGGCGTCTCGCTGCGCTCGGGTTAGGCATTTCGTTTGTAGGCATCGAAAAGCTCTGAAACCAGGATACCGCGAAATCTCATTCCAGTTGTTTCGCAGGCTTCGATCTCGACATTTGTCAGGTTTAGATTGCTGAACTTGGCGCCGCTGAAATTGATGTCGGTGAATGTGGCCTTCGACAAATTTACATTCGTGAAGGTCGCTTCCCGAAGATTCACGTCATCGAACTCAGATCGTGAGAGATCGGCGTTGATAGCTTGCAGGAGCTCCTTTGAGTTCTGAATTTTCATGATCGTAAAAAGTTTTGCCGAACGTCTAGTCAGCGGCCGTCGGGCCGGGAGCGTGGAGCGCAGTGACAATACTCAAGTCGTCGGTCATCACCGCCTTTCGGTCCGGAGCCCGGTTTGCCGTTGCCGCGCGCTGAAGAGTATCGGAGCACCCCCTTCGCGTGCAGCTTAAAAATCAGTCTCACAATCACATCTAACGCCTCAAAACAAGATCCTACTGAACCGGTGAAATCGATTCGAGGCGGTCGTCACCAGCAGGGTTATGGGCAAGAAATGCCGTATTGTCATCGACGGTGGCAAACCGGGCATTACTTCCCGTTTTCTTAAAACTTCGTCCAATATTCCAAAAGAAGCTTCTTTCCCGAATCCAGCGCGGGATAGCGAACGGCGGAGCCATTGGTCTCCTCGAGGCTCGGAAGAGATTAACCACGAATGGCACTAATCACACGAAAATCGCCTTTGCGTTAAGGAACAGAGTTTAACCACGCAAACCGCGTTTAGCGAAGTACACGAATTTTCACAAATTCCAGAGGAAAACTTTAAACGGATCAACACGGATTCTCAAACCAAGCTCTGAAACGCTGAAAACTGAAAGCCATGTCGCTCAGGACAACTAGCGCCGAACGAATATCCGCGCCAGCCGGCATTTGAGCTTTAAGCCGACTGCAAGTCGGCGCTCCGAGATCGTGCGCGTAAAACACCTCACCCACATTCCCGGCTTTTGCGTGGGGTTATTTGTTTGACTGCCGTTCGGATGCAGGATCTGAGACCTCTGCTATCTCTGCGTGCTCCTGTTCAATGCTTTTGCGTGAAGTGCTCGGGTTCGCGTTGATTCGACACGGGAAGCCAAACGGGTTTACGCGAATTTTCACAAATTTCTGCTGCCGATTTCGTGTGGTTAGTGTGATTCGTGGTTTTCTAATTCTCTACTGACCCGTGGGAACGCGGACTTTTGAACAGGAGGACGCAGAGATAGCAGAGGAAGACGATTGGGCAAAGCTTTGCGTGAAGTGTTCGGGTTCGCGTTGATTCGAAAAGGGAGCCAAACGGCGTTTACGCGAATTACGCGAATTACGCGAATTACGCGAATTTGCGCGAATTGCCTGCTGCCGATTTCGTGTGGTTGGTGTGATTCGTGGTTTTCTAATTCTCTACTGACCCGTGGGAACGCGGACTTTTGAACAGCAGGACGCAGGGATGGCGGAGGAAGGCGATTGGGCGAGGGAGAAGACTTCCATTGGAGTGCGCCCGGCGACGGCTCCGCTGCCTTGTTTACACGCAAGGGTTCCAGTATTGTTCCCCCGTGATTCACGACGCGTCATTGGATGAACTCCTGCAGAAGGTGTGGGACGGCGGGCGCATCAGCCAGGCAGAAGCGCTGCGTCTGTCCTCGCTCCCACTGGAAGAGCTGGGCGCGCTCGCAGACCGCCGCCGCCAATTGGCGCGCGCGACGGCTTACGACGGCCGTGGAAACGACATCGTCACCTACATCGTCGACCGCAACATCAACTATACAAACGTCTGCAACGTCTATTGCAAGTTCTGCGCGTTTTACCGCACTGAGAAGGACCACGACGCGTATGTGATTTCAATGGATGAGCTCGATCAGAAAATCGATGAAACGATTGCTTTGGGAGGGACGCAGATTCTCATGCAGGGCGGGCATCATCCGAAGCTGACCAAGCAGTGGTACCTGGATCTGCTGTCACACATTCGGAATAAGTTCCCGCAGGTCAATATCCACGGGTTCAGCCCGAGCGAATTCATCCATTTCCGCGAAGTTTTTGGTGAGCCATTGGAGAAAATCATCAGCGACTTTCGTGCTGCAGGACTGGGATCCATCCCAGGAGGCGGCGGCGAGATCCTTGTCGATCGTGTGCGCAAACGCATTTCACCTCTGAAGGCGATGAGCGATGACTGGCTTGAGGTGATGGATATCGCGCATCAACTTGGCCTCAGTTCGTCGGCCACGATGATGTTCGGCCACGTGGAAACGATGCAGGATCGAATCGAGCACCTCGACCGGCTGCGCCAGCAGCAGGACAACTCACAGCAGCGGCAGGCGCAATCCGGGCACGAGGGACAGTGCGCCGCGTTCACCGCGTTCATAGCGTGGACGTTTCAGGCGGAGCACACCAAGCTCAAGGCGCCCACGGCAGGCGCACACGAATATCTGAAGACTCAGGCGCTCTCCCGAATTTACCTCGACAATTTTCCAAGCGTGCAAAGTTCATGGGTCACCCAGGGATTGGAAATCGGCCAGGTCGCGTTGAAATTTGGCGCGAACGACCTTGGCAGCATCATGATTGAAGAGAACGTGGTCTCCCAGGCGGGGACAACTTTCCGAATGACGGTTCCTGACATGCAGCGGTTGATTCGCGACGCCGGATATGAGCCGCGTCAGCGCGATAACTGGTATCGGTTGCTGTAACCCGCAATCGAAATGCCTGAATCGGCTCCCGAACTCAGCTTCGTGATTCCCTGCCACAACGAGGAAGGGAATCTGCGCCCGCTTGTTACTGCGATTCGTAGCGCCACAGAACCTCTGCAACGATCGTTCGAAATCATTGTCACCGACGATTTCAGCACCGACAGGTCATGGGCTGTTCTCCAGGAACTGGGCCGCGAGGACGGGCGGGTCCGAGGTTTGAAGTTCGCGCACAACTGCGGGCAGTCAGCGGCCATGTTTGCCGGGATGCGGGCGGCGCGTGGAAGATACATCATCACGCTCGATGCTGACCTGCAGAACGATCCACGGGACATCCCGCTGCTGCTGGCTGGCTTGGACAAGGCGGACTGCGTTTGCGGAACACGCGTCGAGGCGCGGAGCCAGGGGGACGGGTTCGTGCGCATTGCTTCTTCGCGCATCGCCAACTGGATTCGCAACCAGCTTTCTGGCGAAACAATCAGCGACGCCGGGTGTTGCTTCCGCGCGTTCAAAAGGGAATGCGTTCAGGAGCTTAAATTCTTCAAGGGCATGCACCGCTTCCTGCCGACGCTCTTCAAAATCGACGGGTTCACCGTCACAGAAATTCCCATTCGCCACAATCCGCGCGCGAGCGGCCAGGCTCATTATGGCGTATGGAATCGGCTGTTCGCATCCTTCTACGATCTGCTGGCGGTTCGCTGGATGAAGAAGCGTATGTTTCGCTACAAAGTCGCGGAGACGTTGAACTGAAGCATTTGATTACTGCCCGCCGCCAAAGACATTTTCGAGAATCACTTCCTTGGTTTTCCAGACCAGCGCCATGGTTATGGAGAGCGGCAGCAGAACGAGCAGGCAGGTTAAAACCCACACCACCCACGCACTCCTGATACCGAGGTTGGGAATGATGTTTTGTTGCGACAGCAGATCCACGTCCGCGGGCAGGTGCGGAATCTCAGGAAAGATCTGAACCAAAACACGCGCTACGATCACATAGGTTCCGAGAATGGTTATCAGCGCGATCAGGAGATTCCGATTGAGGGCGGTATAGTGCTTCATTTCCGTGCGCAAGGCCTCGTCGGGAAGCATGGCCCCCAGCCGCAACAACACGTGATTTAACGTGAAGAGAAACAGCAGCGCGGAAAACCCCAGCACCCAGACCATGATGGAATAGAACGGTTTCTCCGGAAGCTGATGAAACCAGAACAAAAACGGACTCAGGCCGCAATTCACCAGCGCAAGCAATTGAGCGCGCTCCAGCACAGTCCGCCATGGACGCTCCTGCCGTTGGAATGCACCCAGTTGAAACAGACCGAACAGCAGCAAGCCGGTGACGAGCAGCAATGGCAGCACTCCGTAGGCGCGAAACCATCCGGCACTCGCGGTCCCCACGCAGACGATCAAAGCCAGAGGAAGTCCCCAAAACAACGCTGACAGTCCGCGAACCAATCGGCCCAGGGACCGCAGGAGTTCAGGGTTCGGAGCAGCGGGCATGCAGTGCGGCCGGATCGTTCGCTATGCGTGAGCAGTTGGTTTCAAAGTGAGAACACGACATTCCCGTTCATTGGCCATTGGGGGCCTTCATGTCGAACGAGAGATACGTATATTCCTTCAATCCTTTTTCGTAATCATCGAGCAACCGCATGGCTTCCGAAGGTTTCATGCGATCGGATTTGATCGCTTCGTCGACCTGCGCCTTCATCTGCCGTTGCAATTCCTTTTCGTCGTACTGCACCGAGGCGAGCGCCTGCACGATGGTGGTCCCCTCGATGATTTCCTCAACGTAGTACCCGGCCGCCTCGTCAGGATCCATGAACACGTGAACCTCGTTGACACGTCCGAACAAATTGTGAAGGTCACCCATGATGTCCTGATAGGCGCCCATAAGGAAAAATCCGAGATAGTAGGGCTCCACCATCCCGCCGCCATTGATGTTCAACTGATGGAGCGGGAGCGTGTCGCGCACGTCGCGCAAATCAATGAACTTGTTCACCTGGCCATCGGAATCGCACGTAATATCAACCAGCGTAGCTTCCCGCGTCGGTTGCTCGTTCAGCCGGCTGATGGGCATGATCGGAAACAATTGTCCGAGCGCCCAGTGATCCAGCAGGGACTGGAATACCGAAAAATTACACAGGTACTGGTCACCAAGGCTGTCTTCGAGCTTCCGGATTTCCTCGGGAATGTAAGCCTGCCCCTTGAACGTGTTTACCACTGCCAGGCTGATTTCCCAATAGAGGTTCTCGATCTTCGCCTTCTCTGGAAGGTCCATCATGCCAAGCGTGAACATGTGCTGCGCGTCGTCGCGGCGCTCGAGGGAATCGTGATACGCCTCGAGCTTGTTCAGCTTTGCGAGGTTCTTCCGAATGTCCAACAACTCCTTGACGAGTGGGTGCTCGTTCTCGCCGTACTTGAAAAAATCGCCAGGCCTGATTTTTTCAATCGACCCAAACACCTCGACAATCAGCACGCTGTGATGGGCTACGATCGCGCGGCCACTCTCACTGATGATATCGGGATGCGGCACTTTCTCCGTGTTACAGACATCGGCGATGTAATACACGATGTCGTTCGTATATTCCTGCAGCGTGTAGTTCGTGGAACTGTCGAACGCCGAGCGGCTGCCGTCGTAATCGACTCCCAAGCCGCCGCCAACATCCAGGTACTGAATCTGGAAGCCCATCTTGTAGAGCTTGGCGTAGAGCCGCGCGGCTTCCTGGACGGCTTTCTTGACGGTTAAAATATCCGGAACCTGGGAACCGATATGGAAGTGCAGGAGCTTCAGGCAGTGCCCGAGGTTCTCCGATTTCAACATTTCAATCGCCGCCAGGATTTCCGCCGTGCTGAGGCCGAACTTCGCATTTTCGCCGCCGCTTTCGGCCCATCGTCCCGCTCCCTTGCTGAGCAGTCGCGCACGCACGCCGATCATCGGCTCGACCCCGAGTTGCTTGGAGACGTTGATGATTTGGCGAAGTTCCTCGAGCTTCTCGACAACCATGATGACCTTGCGGCCGAGCTTTGTGCCGAGCAGCGCCATGCGGATGAAGCTGGAGTCCTTGTAGCCGTTGCAGATGATGAGACTGCCCATCTGGTTCTGAAGTGCCAAACCCGCAAACAATTCAGGTTTGCTCCCGACTTCGAGGCCGAAATCAAATGGCTTTCCCGCATCGAGGATTTCCTCCACGACCTCCCGCAGCTGGTTGACCTTGATCGGAAAAACGCCGCGGTAGCGCCCCTGGTAACTGAACTCCGTGATGGAGGTGCGAAAGGCACGATTGATCGACTCCACACGGTGACGAAGAATGTCTTGAAAGCGAATGAGCAACGGGAACTTGAGGCCTCGTCCCTTGGCTTCCTCGATCACATCGGTGATGTCAACCGCCGAGCCGTTCTCCTGCTGAGGAGTGGCAACGACGTGACCCGCGTCATTGATGTCGAAGTATTTCGCTCCCCAGCGATGTACGTTGTACAAGTTGCGGGCATCCTGGATCGTCCAGGCGGCGTTGGCCTCAGGTGGATTGCTCATCGCGATTCAACGCAGCGCACTATAGAAGGAAGCGGGGTTATTTCAACAAGATGAATGAAAATTCTGTTTTGCTGGAGCATGGCCGCAAAGCAAAACCCTCACCGCGACAATGCGGTGAGGGTCGGAAATAGAGCGGGCATCCCAAACACGTGAGTTGTGTGTTGCGGCAGCCCCTGCGCGGCGCCTATGCGGGAACAGCTGCCGGCTTCGCCGTGATCCAGTCGTATCCCCGGGATTCCAGTTCAAACGCGAGTTCCTTGTTTCCCGATTTGACGATGCGCCCATCGACCAGCACGTGAACGAAATCAGGCACGATGTAATTCAGCAGGCGCTGATAGTGCGTGATGACGAGCTGAGAATTGTCCGGGCGTTTCAGCTTGTTCACTCCCTCTGAAACAACCTTCAGCGCGTCGATATCGAGGCCCGAGTCCGTTTCGTCGAGGATGGCGAGTTTCGGTTCGAGCACGGCCATCTGGAATATTTCGGCGCGTTTCTTTTCGCCACCGGAAAATCCCTCGTTCACGGAACGCTTGAGCAGGTCATCCTTGAGCTCGAGCAATTTCATTTTCTCCTTCACGAGCGCCAGGAACTCCATGGCATCGAGCTCGGGCATTCCCTTATGTTTCCGCACTTCATTCAATGCGGCCTTCAGGAAATAGGTGCTGTTCACTCCGGGAATTTCGACCGGGTATTGAAACGCGAGGAAAAGTCCTTCGCGCGCGCGTTCCTCGGGATCCAGATCCAGAAGATCCTTGCCCTGATACAACACCTCGCCACCCGAAATGTCGTATCCATCACGCCCGGCGAGCACCGCCGCAAGTGTGCTTTTTCCGCTGCCGTTCGGCCCCATCACGGCATGCACTTCGCCGGGATGAACAGTGAGGCTGACACCCTTTAAGATTTGCTTTCCCTCTACGCCCGCGCTGAGGTTTTTGATTTCAAGAATTGGATTGCTCATTTGAAAACTATCCGACGCTTCCCTCGAGGCTCACGCCCAGAAGCTTTTGCGCTTCCACGGCAAATTCCATGGGAAGCTCCTTGAAGACTTCCTTGCAGAAGCCGTTCACGATCATGTTCACTGCGTCCTGTGTCGCCAGGCCGCGCTGGTTGCAATAAAAGATCTGGTCTTCACCAATCTTCGACGTGGTCGCCTCATGCTCCACTGACGCGGAAGTGTTTTTCACTTCGATGTAAGGGAACGTGTGCGCGCCGCACTTGTTGCCGATCAGCATGGAATCGCATTGGGAGAAGTTGCGCGCGTTTGTGGCGCTCTTCTGGATTTTCACAAGGCCCCGATAACTATTCTGGCCGCGGCCGGCAGATATGCCCTTCGATACGATCGTGCTTCGGGTGTTCTTCCCGATATGCACCATCTTCGTGCCCGTGTCCGCCTGCTGCATGTTGTTCACCACAGCAACCGAATAGAATTCTCCAACGGAATCATCGCCCTGCAGAATGCAGCTCGGATACTTCCATGTGATCGCCGATCCGGTTTCAACCTGCGTCCAGGAGATCTTGGACTTGCGGCCTTTGCACAAGCCGCGTTTCGTCACAAAGTTGTAGATGCCGCCGCGACCCTCGGCATCGCCCGGATACCAGTTCTGGACGGTCGAATACTTGATTTCGGCGTTATCCATTGCGATCAATTCCACTACCGCAGCATGCAGCTGGTTTTCGTCACGCATGGGTGCAGTGCAACCTTCGAGATAACTGACGTATGACCCTTCATCAGCGACGATCAACGTCCTCTCGAACTGGCCGGATTTCGCCGCATTGATGCGGAAATACGTCGACAGTTCCATGGGACAGCGGACGCCCTTGGGGATGTAGCAGAACGAACCGTCCGTGAACACAGCTGCGTTCAAGGCTGCATAAAAATTGTCAGTATGCGGGACTACCGATCCGAGATGCTTGCGGACCAATTCGGGATGCTCCTGTACTGCCTCGCTGAAGGAGCAAAAGATGATGCCCTTGGTGGCAAGCTGGTCGCGATAGGTGGTTCCGACCGAGACGCTATCAAACACCGCGTCCACAGCCACGCCTGCCAGTCGTTCGCGTTCGCGCAGCGGAATTCCCAGCTTTTCGTAGGTTTCCAACAGCTTCGGATCCACTTCATCGAGACTCTTCGGGCCATCGGTTTTCTGCTTGGGCGCAACGAAATAGGTGATGTCCTGGAAATCCACGGGCGGGTATTTTACGAACTGCCAGGTGGGTTCCTTCATCGTGAGCCAGTGACGAAACGCCTTTAGGCGGTAATCCGTCAGCCACTCAGGTTCCTTCTTCTTGGCGGAGATCAGCCGGATGGTGTCCTCGTTCAACCCGGGCGGCGCGGATTCTGTCTCCACGTCGGTGACGAAGCCATACTTGTACTCCTGCTTTACCAATCCCTCGATTGTCTCGGTTGCTGTACTCATTAAAACGAAAGTGTAATCCTCTGTGATTGCTGCTTCTTGTCAACCCGCGCTATTTGTTTTCAACAGCGCAACTGCCGCATCGGCCGCGGATCGCAATGTCAAATCGCGTCGCCTTGAACCCTTCAGGCAGCGCAATTGCGGCCGAGCCCTCGGGAAGGTCCACATCAAACACTTTGTGGCATCCGTCACAATAGAAGTGACAGTGCTCCTGCATGTTCGGGCAAAAACGCGCGGCACCGCGGTCCACAGTCACCTGCCGCGCCAGGCCGGATTGCACGAGGGCGTCAAGACAGTTGTAAACCGTGGCCATTGATATCTCCGGCATTCGCCCCTTTGCCCGGATGAATACTTCCTCAGCAGTGGGATGATCCCGTTTTTCGAGCAAAACGTCGTAAACCTCCTGCCGCTGCGGAGTAAACCTGAATCCGCTTGTGGCAAGGCGCTCGTTGATCTGCGTATCGGGTGACTTCTTCAATGGAACTCGCCGAACCTACGCAGCGAACACCACTGTGTCAATATCTGGAATAATTCTAAATCCAAACTGGCTCTGTGGCGGCGGGCATCCTTGCCTGCCGTGGAGCCGCGGCTTCCAGCCCGGTGGAAGGAACCTCAAACGAAGCGGAGCGCGTTGAAGGAATCTGAGTGCCTCTCGCGTGCTTGACGTTTTTTCCGGTGGCAAGGATGCACGCCCTCTGCGTCAGGCAAGATGCCTGACGCCACTCTCGTGCGGCTTGTTCGTTGCGCGTGGCTTGAAGTTCGGGCGGATGAATAAATCAAAAGCCCCTCCTGGGGAAATCCAGAAGGGGCCGTGCAAAACGTGAGTCGTTTAGAACTTGTAGATGATATTGCCTGCGACCAAAACAGCGTTGCGCTCATTCGGCGCGCCGGAAGTGCTGGCGTTAACAGGAATTCCACCAATGCTGCCCACGGGAACCTGATTGCCGCCGAACGGACGTGAGCCGTCCACGGCGCGGTCCCATCGAATCTCAAGGCGGCTGATGACGTTCTTCCACAGGTCATACTGGACCGTGCCGGTCACGCCAATGAGGGTCGACGCCTGCAGGGGGCCGTCACCGGCATCCTGCCAGACATATTCACCGCGGGCATGGAGGCTCAGCTTCTCAGTTGCCTGGAAGGAGACATAGGTGCCCAGAGCATTCGCCCAGGACGAATCAACGGACACGCCGGCGATGGTCTGTTCTGGAACTCCGAGGTAATCATAGGCGAAGCCGAGGCGCAGGCCGGTGACGGGAGTCGCGAGCGTCAGGCCGGAGAACAGGTTGATTTGGGTGCCGGAGGCGAGAGGTCCGCCACCGAAACCGTTAACAACGCCGCCGTAAAGGGTTGATCCGGAAAGGAATCCCCAATCTTCGGGAGCCGTGAGCGAGATTGAACCCATGTAGGTCTTGTAGGATTCAGCCTTGTACGGATGGGCCTTGCCCGTGCCGACCGGGAATACCGATCCGCCGAGGTTCGCGCCACCGATTATCGGTCCAGTAGTATTCGCAACACCCGCTGACACGCTGAACATGTCGGAAACGCGATACGTTCCGAGAATGCCCGTGTGAGTCGTGGGTTCGAGCGTAAAACCCCAGGAACGGGTGTAGTTCGGGTTGTTCACGGAATCGATCGACTCATATCCGACGACCGTGTCGAACACGCCGACCTTCCAATCGATGCCATTGCCGACGGGCATGCGAAGGGCGACATACGCTTGGCGAATGGCGAAGTCACTGCCTGCGATTCCGCCGACCGGCGAAGTGCCGAGCAGGTTCGCATCAGGTCCGAACATCGCGTCGAAGCGATACCCAGCGGCCCATTCGGCTTCGTCCAGCGGCTTTTCCAGGACGAGCTTGACTGCGTTCAGGTTGAAACCGTCGGCTTTGCTCGGCGAATTGAAAGCATAGCCGGGCACATTGCCGTTACCGGTTCCCAGGTTCCAATGAGCGGATGTATCCACATACCCGCTCAACGTGGTCGCTGCCACAGCAGTCCCGACCGAGCTTAAAGCTGGATCCTGCGCGTGCGCTGCAGAAGCCAGGCTGACCACTCCGAGAGCGGCCAGACTCATTGTCCATTTATCAAACTTCATTAGTTCCTCCAGTTAGTTGTTTGCTACAGTGAACGGTTGTAATGCCGAACACACACAGACAGACTTGGGATAAAAACGGTTTATCCCAGGCACCTTACGGGTGCATTTGCCCGCATTGATAGGTAAACCCCCATCCTTTGACAACTAGTTTTTTGGTCGTGTCCCGGCGGTAAATGCCCGTTTTTGACCTGATTCACATCCTGAATCTGTGCAGCAGATGTATCATCGCAAGGCAACATTCCGCGTGCGGATCAAGAAAATCGCGCTTCTTCCAACCTCCTTCGAGGAACAAAGCCGATTGGAATAGCGGCTGCTCAACCGAACTCCAAATACGCCAGTGAGTGGACTCGCATGGCGCGTTTGGAAGACGAAACGTTATGGCCTCATTTGCTTTTGTTGCCCGCGAAACGACCTCTGGTCGCGAAATCCGAAGTTCTGTGGACGCTGCGACCGAGCAGGCTGCCATTGCCGCCCTGCTTAATCGCAACCTCCTCGTAGTCAGCATCCAGGAAAAGGTCGCGAAGAAGGGGAAAACCCAGGGCGGCAAAGTTGCCCTGCAGGACCAGGTCATTTTTACCCGCCAATTGGCGACCATGATCGATGCGGGCCTGGCGATGGTCCAATCCCTTCAGGCACTCGCCGAACAAACCACAAACAAGGCGATGCGCGACATCATCAAGGATATCTGCGCCCGCGTCGAAGCGGGTGACAGCTTTTCTGAGGCCTTGCAGAAGCATCCCAAGGTGTTCAACCGCCTGTTTGTCTCGATGGTATCCGCGGGAGAAAAGGGTGGTTTGCTGGCCGAAATCCTCGCACGCCTCGCCACCTACCTGGAAAATACCGCGCGGCTTCGAAAGAAGGTGAAGTCAGCGATGATGTATCCCACAGTCGTGACGTTCGTCGCCATCGCCATCACGATCTTCCTGCTCGTCAAAGTCATTCCCGTGTTCGGTGACATTTACACCGGTTTCGATGCAAAACTTCCCGGTCCGACACAATTTCTCATCAACCTGAGCAACCTTGTGAAACAGTACTTTCTGGTGCTCATCCTGGGTGGTGGCGGTGGGGTTTACGCGTGGATGTATTACATCAAGACGAAGGCGGGCCGGCGGTTTTGGGACGCCAAGCGGATCAAGCTCCCGGTGTTCGGCTCCATTGCCCACAAAATCTGCCTCGCGCGCTTCACCCGCACGCTGGCGTCTCTGATTCGCTCCGGCGTTCCGATCCTGGAAGTTCTCCAGATCGTTTCTCAAACCGTCGGCAATGTCATCATGGAGGAGGCGATCCGTGAGTCTTCGGCTGACATCGAGCGCGGCGAAAGCATCTCAGCCGCCCTCGCCAAGCACCCAATCTTCCCGAGCATGGTCGTCCGCATGATCACGGCTGGCGAACAAACGGGTAAAATCGACAACATGCTCGAACGCGTATCCGACTTCCTGGATGAAGAAATTGAAACCACTCTTTCGGGAATCACATCCCTGATCGAGCCCATCCTAATCGTGTTCCTGGGCGTCGTCATCGGCGGCATGGTCATTTGTATGTTCCTGCCGATCTTCAAGATGGCGGAAATTGTCGGCGGCAAGTAATTGCCCTTCCCTCCAGCCCGGACGCCACAGCGGCTTCCGGGCTGTTTGCTTGGGCGCGTTCAGTTTGCCTGATCCATTTCAATAATCATGGGCAGGTTTTATCTTCCTTTCAGAGCCTCGATTCCTATAATCCACCGGACTGCGCTCACCGCGGTCCACTGAACTCGATATTGAATTATGCCACTGACACATACGAAAGACCTGTTCGCGAAGGCGTTGAAGGGCAAATACGCTTTGGGCGCGTTCAACGTCAACAACATGGAACTCATTCAGGCCATCGTGGAGGCGTGTGAAGAAGAAAAGGCGCCGTTGATGCTCCAGATTTCCAAGGGAGCCCGCAGTTACGCCAACCCCGTTTACCTGAAGAAACTTATTGAGGCGGCCGTAAGCCTCTCGAACATTCCGATCGCCATCCATCTCGATCACGGTGATACGTTCGAATTGTGCAAGGAATGCATCGACGAAGGCTTCACAAGCGTGATGATCGATGCGAGCCACGAACCATTCGAAAAGAACGTGGAAATCACCCGGAAAGTGGTGGAATACGCCCATAAGCACAACTGCTCTGTCGAATCCGAACTCGGCCACCTGGTGGGAGCGCAGTTCGACGAGGGAGAAGAGGGCGGCGCCCATTCGATGAGCGGACATTACACCGTTCCGGAAGAAGCTGTGCGTTTCGTGAAGGAAACCGGTTGCGATTCCCTTGCGGTGGCGATTGGCAACAGCCATGGCGCGTATAAGTTCAAAGGGACCCAGCACCTCGACCTCGAACGGCTCAAGCTGATCAAGAAAGCGCTAATGGACGCTGGAATGGGTGACTACCCGCTCGTACTGCACGGAGCCTCGAGCGTTCCACAGCACCTCGTCGCGGAGGTAAACAAATTCGGCGGACAAATGCCGGATGCACAAGGCGTCCCCGAAGCCGATATTGAAATCGCCCGCCGCGTGGGATGCACGAAGGTGAATATCGATACGGACCTTCGTATCGCAATGACGGCGGCCATCCGCAAGGTGTTCGCGGAGAGCCCGAAGGAATTTGATCCGCGCAAATACCTCGGACCTGCCCGCAAGGCGGTGAAGGACCTCGTTCGGCACAAAGTGAAGAACGTTCTGTGCTGCGCAGGTCACGCCTTCGACTAGGCGCTGCCTCCATCAATCTCAAGGCGATGGCTCCGGCCATCGCCTTTTTCATTTCGACGAAGTCGTTGAAACGAGATTTCCGATGCGCGCCGGGTCAACCTGTGCCACTGGTTGAAGATGGAAAAGCTCAATACCTCCGAGATTGAACAGGCGCTCACATCTGTTCCACAGTGGAAAAAATCAGGTTCCGAAATATCACGCACCTACCAGTTCAAGGATTTCATGGGAGCGATGCGATTCGTCAATTCAGTGGCCGAGATTGCCGAAAAAGCGGCGCATCATCCGGATATCGATATTCGTTGGAACAAGGTCACTCTCACGCTCACCACTCACGACGCTAACGGCTTGACTGCCAAGGATTTTGAACTCGCCAAGCAGGTGGACCGCCTATAGGTTCCGCACCGCACTGGCTGCTGGCCAGTTGCCGGTCTCCACGGAATTCATTTAGCGACTCACTGACGAAAATGGCTACTACCGACACGCAAGAGATTTCAACTCTCTTCAAGAAGCATTTCAACCAAACATCCACCCATACCGTCCGGGCTCCTGGCCGGCTGGAGTTGTTGGGCAATCATACGGATTACAACGATGGACTGGTGATGGCGCTGGCGGTTGATCGCTACATTTTCTTCGCGGCATCGCCCCGCACGGACGGGAAAATTGAGCTGATCTCTTCCGCCTTTCCCCAGCCTGAAGTTTTCACCGTCGATCGCATAGAAAAGAACCCTGCAGCGCCATGGGCGAACTACGTCAAAGGTGTTCTCCTGCAACTCCGTCAGCGGGGCGTGCATTTCAGCGGGTTCAACGCGGCGATCACCGGCACAATTCCCATGGGCGCTGGCATGAGCAGTTCAGCTGCGCTGGAGGTCGGAACTGCGCTCATTGTTCGGAAATTGTTTCCCTACACGCTCACCGCGACCGGCCTGGGCACGCCACCGCAACGAGATGCCAATGGCCAACTGCCCGCGCTTGCAGCCGCAGAACGTCTTGAAATGGCAAAGGTCGGGCAGGCGGCGGAAAACCAGTTCGTAGGAGTGAAATGCGGTATCCTCGACCAGATTTCCTCGCTGTTCGGGAAGGCGTCGTCTGTCATCGATATTGATTGCCGCTCATTGACGGTGGAAAACCCGCCCATGCCAGGGGAAGCCATCATTGTCTGCAATTCGGGCGTGAAGCATGAATTGATTGGCGGCGAATATAATGAGTTGCGGCAGAACTGTGAAAACGCCGCGGCCAAACTAGGAGCCAAGTTTCTGCGCACTGTGGAGTTGAAGGACGTCGAAGCCAGCAAGGGCAAGCTGACACAACGCGAATACGAGTGCGCGCGCCATGTGACCAGCGAGATCGCCCGGGTGGTTGCTGGCGCGAAGGCGCTAAAGGCGGGCGACCATGAGCAGTTCGGGCAATTCATGTTTCAAAGTCACGAAAGCTCACGCGATTTCCTGAAGAACAGCACCAGGGAACTTGATATCCTTGTCGAACTTGCCCGCAAGCATCCCGGCTGCCTCGGCGCGCGCCTGACTGGCGGCGGGTTCGGCGGCGCCACCATCAACATGGTTCGACATCACGAAGCACAGGGATTCATCGACCATATGAAACGTGAATATGAGAAGGCTGCCGGCATAAAGATGGATCCGCTCGTCTGCCAGATTGTGGACGGGGCAGCGTGACCCGGACCGCCCGCTCGGGGCGGCGCCACACAACAAACGTTCAAACGTTCGGGAGACGCCCGGTGGAATCACCAAAGCGTTCGATCGAACTCAGGCCCATTCGGTCGGCCATTGAGAGGAAGAGGTTCGTGATCGGCTTGCCGCCGTGCTTCACGTAACGGCCGGCCTGCATGGAGCCGCCGCCATCGCCTGCGAGAATCACCGGGAGATTGGAGTGCGTGTGCCGGTTTCCGTCGGCATTTCCCCCGCCGTAAACAATCATCGAGTTGTGCAGGACGGATTGGCCATCGACATCCTTCATCGCGCCAAGCTTCTGGACGAACTTCGCAAACTGCATCACATACCAGCGATCGATCTCCCGGATCTTCCGGATTTTTTCCTGGTTGTTTTGATGGTGCGAGAGGTCGTGGTGCCCTTCCGAGACGCCAATTTCCGCAAACGAACGATTGCTGCCATCGTGCGCCAGCAGCATCGTGGCAATCCGCGTTGAATCGGTTTGAAAAGCCAGCGCCAGCATGTCGAACATCAATTGGATGTGTTCTTCAAAGCTGGCCGGGATGCCTGACGGTGTGGGAACCGCAGGATCCTGCACGGCGAAACGTTCAGCGCGTTCAATGCGGGTTTCAATTTCACGCACGCCCGTAAGGTATTGATCCAGCTTCGCACGATCCCCGGAATTCAGGTTCTTCTGCAGCGCACGGGCATCGTCCAGAACAAAGTCGATAATGGACCGTTGTTCCAGGCTTCGGCGCTTCAAGTTTTCCGCGCGTTCCCCAGGCGCGCCTCCCCCGAACAGACGTTCGAACACGAGCCGGGGATTCGATTCCGGGGTCATCGGGGTGGTCGGCGAACTCCACGAAAGGTTGTACTGATAAGCGCAGGAATAACCCGAATCGCAGTTGCCCGTGTTGCGAGTGGAATCGCAGGTCAATTCCAGCGACGGGAAACGGGTTAGATGTCCCAATTGGCGGGCCATCACCTGATCGATCGAGACGCCAGCGCGAATGTCCACGGCACTCTTTTTGAGGCGAACACCCGTCAGGAAGGTGCCGTTCGCGCGAGCGTGGTCGCCGCCTCCATCCATGCCAGCGGTTGCGGTCAGATTATCGAGGCCGCCGAGCACCTGAACATTCTTCTTCACCGCCGACAACGGTTCGAGCGTCTGCTGCAGGGTAAAATCCCCGCCTTCTTCAAATGGCCACCAGGCCGACGGAATCGCTCCGTTCGGAAAATAAACAAAGGCAGTGCGCAATGGGGCGCCTGTGGCAGTCCGGGCGAGCTGCTTCCCGGGGTCGGTTGCCGCGGCAAGCAATCGGACCGGGAGAATGCTTTCCATGGCGGGGAGTGCAAGGCACGCGCCCAACCCGCGCAAAAAGCGGCGGCGACTCAAGCTCAATGCCCGCTCTCGCGCAATGTCTCTCGATGCATTCGAATTCTGTTTCATTGTTAGTGCCTTTCCAACCGGGCCGCCGCCAGTGCATGCCCTTCCTGATTCTTGCTCTCGTCGCCGGCGGCAGCATGCGATGTGCTGTCGGTCAGACGGGTCTTCTGAAACGCAGCCGATTCAATCACTCCGGTCATCAATGCGGAAGATCGCCCGTCCGCCTTTTCGATTTTTTCAACGATGAGATCAACGGTTCCAACGTCGTAATATTCCAAACCACGCCCCAAGGCATAGGTGAGCAGCTTCTCTGTGATCGTGCGATAGAATTGTTTGGCGTGGTTCTGGACGAGGATGCGTTTGAGTTCCCGCACGTCCGAAAATTCTTCTCCGGTAATGAGCTTCCCCGCAGCATCGATGGGCTGCTCTTCCTCCTGTTCGCGCCACATTCCCATTGCGTTGAAGTTCTCGAGTGCAAGGCCCAATGGATCCATGCGATTGTGACACGAACTGCACAAGGCGTCTTCCCGATGCCGTGCCAATGTCTCGCGCAAGGTGATGCTGCGATTATTGTCACCCTTCGCCGCGTCCTCCAATGGCGGAATATCGGGCGGAGGCGGGGGCGGCGGCGTTCCCAGAATGTTATCGAGGATGAACACGCCGCGTTTGACGGGTGACGTGCGGGTGGGATTGGACGTCACAGCCAGAACGGATCCCTGCGTAATGATGCCGCCGCGCGGACTTCCCGAGGGCAGCGCCACCTTCCGCACCTGTGAGCCGCTCACATTGGTGATTCCATAATGCCGGGCAAGGGCTTCATTCAAAAACGTGTAATCACTATCGATCACTTCAAGAAGGCTCCGATCCTCTCTAATGATGTGCTCAAAGAAATCCTCAGTCTCCTGCCGCATGGCCCGCCGCAGTTCGCCGGTCAATTCAGCTCGCGGCGTGCGGCGGCTGCGAAAGAGCGTGTTGCGCAGGTTGTCGCGTTCGGCTTTCTCCTCAGCCGTGAGCTGGCTCTCCTCCTTGCTGCGCAATTGCCCAAAGCGCGCCCGCTGCCGCTCCGTCTCACGCGTTAATCCGTCATCGCGATTCAACACCGACCGCGCGTCAATCGGGACCGTTTCGATGTCCCGCGCCTGCAGCCATTGACCCGTGAAGTTGCGGATGAACGCCTCGAATCGCCGATCCTTGATCATGCGCGCGACCTGCGACGACAACTCAACCCGCAACTTTCCCTCGCGGGCGAGGCGGAACAATTCCTCGTCAGGCATCGATGACCAAAGAAAATAGGAAAGCCTTGAGGCGAGGGAAAACTCGTCAACGAGGGGATACACATCGCCTTCCTTGAGAGAGTCAGCGCCTTCAACTCGGAACAGGAACCGAGGCGACGCCAGCACAGCAACCATCGCCTGCGCGACGCCCGCTTCAAACGTCTTGCCAGGCTGCTGGTATATGGCTTCAGCCAGGTTCCCGAGCCGTTCAATCGTTGAGGCATCCACGGGACGCCGATATGCGCGCTCCGCAAACGAGCCAAGCAACTCCTGCGCATAGGTGCGCCGGTCTTCCGCGCTCTGAGGCACGGCCTTTGGAAAGAACCGCGTGTAATTCGCGGGCGCCACCCAATGTTCAGGAGCCTTGGGCCCGCGAACCACGACCGAGTGAATGTTCAACGACAACGTTCGATTCTGCGGCTCACCCGGAGTCAACGCCTCAAGAATGAACCCAAGCTCGTGCTCGCCCTGTTTCCAATGCACCGGAATCTCGAATTGAAACGACTTGCCGCCTTCCCAACTGAACTCCTCCTCCCATCGCTCAGCCCCGTCGACAGTAAAAATTAATCGGCAGCGATTGTAGTCAAAGGCGTCGTCCACGTAACGATCCTGCACACCGAGCCGCAGCACGAGTTCGTAATCACCCGCATGCTGCACGGAAATGGTGTTAGACAGGTAAGCGTTTGCGTAAAAGGAAAGGGCCAAAGACCCTTCTCCCACGGCCACGGGGCCACCGCGGAATCTTCGCCCTGGGATGCTGCGCTCCGGAATCTGTTTCCCCAGCGTCGGCACCGCCTTGGCCACAATTGCATTGGCCGCAATCAGGTATTTCTCGAGGAGCATCGGAGGCAGCGTCAACACGTCGCCAATGTTGTCGAAACCGTGCCCTGTGTCGTCGGCGGGAAACGCCTCGTGCGTGTTGTAATCCACTCCCAGCAGGTCGGAAATCGTGTTTCGGTACTCGACACGATTGAGGCGGCGGATGGTAACGCGGCCTGGGTCGGGATTGTTTGGATCCAGTTCGAAAACGGAATCCTTGATCCAGCTGATGATTTGCCCGCGTTCGGCATCGCTGGGTTTGCTCTTGCGCGCGGGCGGCATCAACCCGGCCTCAAGATTTTTAAGAGCGTGAGACCACAATCCCTTTGCGTCCAAAACCGCGGCGTCCGATTCAAATCCGTCGAAGGCCACATTGCCCTTGTTTTCTCCATCGCCGTGGCAGTCGAAACAATACTGCTCGAGCAGGGGCCGGATTTCGGTACGAAATTTCACCGCTCCGGGCAGCGTTTCAGCCGCCCGGAGCGATGCCAACCCAACCACAACAAAAACAGCAAAACGCAAAAGCATCGGCGCGGCACACTATAGGAACAAACCGTTAGATGGACGAGTCCCGCACAGGTTACATTCAGCCTGCTGGAACTTTGGTCGACAAAGGATGAGTGCCCTCCCCCCCAAGCACCCCTGCACGCTCAATCGTCTCCAAACACATGCGGGTCCCGTGATACGGCCCCTTCCATTCGCTGACTTTCGGCAACGATGGATCCGGCATTCCATCGCCGAGAATCCGCCAAAACCATTCCCCGTGAACGCGATCCACCAGGTGGTTCTCCATGAAATCCCAGACGCGCGCCGCAGCTTCCAAAAACCGCTGCTCGCCCGAAATGGAATAGACGTTCAGAAATCCCACGACAGCTTCCGCCTGCGGCCAGCATTCCTTGCGTGCATCAAGGACCGCCCCGTCACGCCCTTCGTAACACAACGCGCCTGTGGCATCGATTCCTTGGGTCAAAACGGCATCGGCAATCCGGACGGCGAGGGATCGCACGCGCCCCGTCAGTGCCGAATCGCCAAGCAACTCCGCCGCTTCGCACAACAGCCAGCTGGCTTCAATGTCGTGGCCAAATGTGCAGGTGTTCGATCGAACCCGCCAGCAATCGTCGAAGAAATGGTGCAGATGAAAGGTCCTGCGATCGAGGATCCTGTCCTCGAACAGCAGGATCAGTTCACGCAGCCGGACGCCGACACGTGGATCATTCCATACGCGTCGAAGATTCGTATATGCCTCCAGCACGTGAAGGTGGCTGTTCATCGATTTTTTCTCGTTCAAATCCTTTTCACTCAGCGCCTCGTCCACCACAGTTGTCCAGTCACGGCTGCAAACCTCGAAATACCCGCCCTGCCCCTCGTCGTGCGCATGGGATTCGACGCAGTCGAACAACTCGCGAGCCTGCCGCAATGCCGCGGCGTTCCCAAACGTTCGATGATACTCTGACAACGCGTAAATGCAGAATGCCTGTCCGTAGGTTTTTTTTACAGGATCCAGCACAGCGCCCGAATCGGTAAGCCGCCAGAAAGCGCCGCCATGTTCGCGATCCACAAACCGGGACACGAGGTAATCCAGGGCGCGGTCCGCCATTTGTCGATACACGGGTCTCGCCTCGTTGCGATAGGCTGCGGAAAACGCCCAGAGGATCCGGGCATGGACAATCAAACCCTTCGGCTTGCTGCGGTCGGCGTGTAATTCGTTCGACAACCACGCCATCCAGCCGCCTTGCTCATGATCGACCGCGGGACCGCACCAAAACGGCAGGATATGCCCGTGCAATTGTCCCCTCGCAGCATCGCTCAGCCGCTGAAGCGGGTTGGTTCTCATGGCCTCGGCTCCCGTGCCGCGTGCAGTATTTCCACCCGCCCCACCTGCGTTTCACCCGTGAACTGGATTTTTAGAAAACGCGCCTCTACGCCTGCGTTGTTGGCGTGGAATAAGACAGGGAGCCAATACCCGTAATCGCCACCGCCCCTGAAGTACGACTGCTGCAGAACCTGAATCTCGCGAAACGTCTCTCCATCGACCGACACGCTGAAGTTCGGCGGCGTGATCTGCTTTGGAAAAAAGGCGAAAATCCGAAACCCCTCCAAAGCGTCAGGCAACTTGTAAATCATGCTCGCGCCCTTCGTCCCGCCCGCCCGATGCCCATCTTCTTTTGCCTGCCTGCAATCCCGATTGTGAATCGTCACTCCTCCATGGCGGAAGAGGCGGTCAAGGTTGCTGAGTTCGTCGACGAAGATTCCGTGTTCAACCCGGACCGGCCCCTCGACATTGGACGGCGCCGACGCGCCGCTCTCGTTCACAGCGATGACACGATAAAGCCATTCGCCACGCGGGGCGGATTCATCGACCCACTGCGGCCTGTATTGCACGGCCGCTTCATCGATGTTTTCCGCCACAACAGACCACGGCCCGCTTCGATTGGCAGCCCGCTGCAAGCGGTAGGATCGCGCTCCAACAGACCCCTGCCACGTGATCTGGGGAGAGCCTGCGGCCGGAAGCAGCACAGGGGCGGGAGGAACCGGCAAAGGCGGAACCGCGATACCTCGGATCTTGAAGGCATGCTCCCGCGCCAGGTTCATCAAGGGTTCTTCGTCGTACGCCGCCGCAATTGCAGAGGGTGGCCAGTGAAACGCCTTGTAAAGATTTCCGCCCGCGGGTTCGCTGTGCCAGTAAAAGCCCCCGTCACGATTCCGAAAACGCAGGCTCCATAGCAGTCCACCGGAAATCCGAGTTTCCGCAATCGCGTCCAGAGCTTCCTCCATCTGGGCTGTGGGGACGAAACCGAACTCGCCCACCACGTAGGGTTTCCGTCCCTTCGCTTTGACGGCGTTCTCGCGAATCAATTGTGCGAACGTCTTGCTGCCCCCGGGGTAGTGATGCGTGGTCACTATGTCGATCTCGGGCATTTCCAGTGAAGCCGTTCTCAGTTCCGACGCGTTGAAGCCGTCCATGATCAGGTGATTGGCATCGAGGTTTCGGATGTACGCAGCAATCTCGCGGGTCCACGGAGCGGGCGAGTCGATTTCATTTCCCGTTTCCCAGCAGAGGACCGCAGGATCCTCGGAATAGCGAATGCCTGTGAACGTGTTGGTGCGCGTGAGGATGAAGCGAACGGTGGTCTTGAAATCGTCGATCAATTCCTTGTCCGTCCAAAACGCATCAGAAGCCTTGCCGCGGAATGCTGCATATTCGGCGCGTCCACCCTGCCACGTCCAATTGTCCACGAGCGGAATAATCAACCGAACCCCCTGCTCGTTCGCGACCTGCAGCGCGAGATCAAGCGCGCGGAACGCCTCCTCATTGAACCGCCCGGGCCCCAGCACATGCCTTGGAATTTCCGGCGTGTCATTGGTTCGTTTGACCGTGATCACATACGTCCGCGCCACAGTCCCGCCCAATTGCCGCGCGGTCGCAAGGGCGTCGGTCAGTTCGAACCGATCCGGCAATCTCCAGGGATTCAGCTCCTTGAACGGAACGTTATCCTCGATGACGAGAAGGTTCGGG
>Ga0196970_1000598_pt1 | contig 38839 bp, 39 predicted proteins | sample S1v_513CmetaG_FD_148672 | JGI IMG/M metagenome (GOLD analysis project Ga0196970, IMG submission 148672) | Soil microbial communities from Anza Borrego desert, Southern California, United States - S1+v_5-13C | ecosystem: Environmental > Terrestrial > Soil > Desert | place: USA: California... | reverse complement strand
GGCGTCACCTTCCTGAGCGCCGCCGTGGTGGCGCCGGCCTTCGTCGGCGTGTTCGTCCTGGACGGTGCGCTCGCGGCGGCCGACCTGCCGCTGCTGGCCTTCCAGTACTGGCTGGGCGACGTGATCGGCATCGCCGTGGTCACGCCGTTCCTGCTGCTCCTCTACGGGTCGGAACGCACGCCCGCCTGGAGCCTGCCGGCGGTGCCCTCCTCGGTCCAGACGGCGGCCATCGCGGCGGCCCTGGTGATCGTCTTCCTGCCGGTCGGCGACGACCAGTTCAACCTGTTCTACGTTCTGTTCCTGCCGCTGGTCTGGGTCGCCGTCTCGCACGGCCTGTCGGGAGCGGTGCTGGCCGCCCTGACCATCCAGATCGGCCTGATCGCCGGCCTGCAGGTCATCGGGTTCACCCTGCACGCCGTCGTCTACCACCAGACGCTGATGCTGGCTCTGGCCATCACCGCCCTGTTCCTCGGCGCCCTGGTCAGCGAGCGGCGCGCGGTCGAGGCCCGGCTGCGCGAGCACGAGGCCGAACTGGCCCACGTCGCCCGGCTGGCGGTGACCGGCGAGATGGCCTCCGCCCTGGCCCACGAGCTGAACCAGCCGCTGCTGGCGGCCATCAGCTACGCGCGCGCCGCCCAGCGGGTGCTGGACGGCAGCGACACCCCGCCGCGCGCCCACGACCTCATCGACAAGGCGGTGCGCCAGGCGGAGCGGGCCGGCGAGGTCATCCGCGGCCTGCGCACCTTCCTGCGCAAGGGTGCGCCGCAGCTGGCGCCGGAGCCGGCCGCCGAGGTGGTGCGCGAAACCCTGGCGCTGGTGCGGGCGGACGCCTCCTACAACCGGGTCGTCCTGCGGGTGGAGATGGCCGAGCCGCTGCCGCCGGTGCCGTGCGACCGCGTCCAGATCGAGCAGGTGCTCCTCAACCTCGTGCACAACAGCATCGAAGCCATCGCGGCGGCCGGCAGCCCGGTCCGGGAGGTCACCCTCCGCGCCCGCGCCGAGGCACCCGACGGCCTGGTCTTCGAGGTCGAGGACACCGGCCCCGGCGTCGCCGCCGACATGGTCGACCGCCTGTACTCGCCGTTCGCCACCACGAAGTCGGCGGGCATGGGGCTCGGCCTGCCGATCTGCCGCTCCATCGTCGAAGGCCATGGCGGCTGGCTGCGGCTGGCCCGCACCTCGGCGCGGGGCTCCGTCTTCCAGGTGTTCCTCCCCGTGGCGTCGGGAGGCTCGTCCGTCCCATGACCGACACCACCGATCCCGCCGCCATGGAGCCGGTCGTCTTCATCATCGACGACGACGAGGCCGTGCGCGATTCGCTGGCCGCCCTGGTCGAGGTGGCCGGCCTGTCCGCGCGCACCTTCGACAACGCGCTGGCGTTCCTGCACCGCCACAGTCCGGAGCAGCCGGGCTGCGTCGTGGCCGATCTGCGCATGCCGTTCATGGACGGCCTGGAGCTTCAGGACGACCTGTCGCGGCGCGGCAGCGGCCTTCCGCTCATCATCATCACCGCCCACGGCGAGGTGAGTTCCGCCGTCACCGCCCTGCGGGCCGGGGCGGTGGACTTCCTGGAAAAGCCATTCGACGACGAGGTCTTCCTGCGCCGCGTGCACGAGGCCCTGCAGCGCGACGCCGACCAGCGCCGCGACCGCTCCGCGGCGGCCACCGCCCTGGCGAAGCTGGCACGCCTGAGCCCCCGCGAACGCGACGTCGCCGGGCTGATGGTCGAAGGCTGCGCCAACAAGGCGATCGCGAACCGTCTGGGCATCGGCGTCCGTACGGTGGAAACGCACCGCGCGAACGTCCTCGGCAAACTCGACATACGCACGGTCCCGGAACTCCTGCGCCTGTGGATGCGCGTGCCGTAACTCCCTTTGGCGCGCGAAAACAGGGGCATAAGCCCGACATCCGCGGCGGATCGCACGCCCACCTCGAGGACAGGCGGGGGCCATCGACGGTGCCGGCGTCCGGCCATGGCGACGGGCGCGTTACGCGGCGATCCGCTGCTGGCCGCGGCGCAGGAAGCCGAGGTGCCGTTCCCCGAGCGTCGCCGCCCACTCCGCCGCGGCGCCTTCGGCTTCGGACCGGGACGGGAACCAGCGCAGGTCCGGGGTCCACTCCGTGTCGCCATGCGTGGCGTGCCAGCACCACCACCCGTCGACCGTCTCCGTGACGCACAGAACGACGCCGAGCTCGGCGTCGAGGGCGTGCGTTCCGCTGGTGTACGCGCTGCCGTGCCAGTCCATTTGTCATTCCCCGTTCGTATGGCTTTTCACTTTGGTATCATAATAGTCCGTATAACGGAACATGTTGCGGCGCGTGAGGCCGCAACTTCAGCCGGGGTGTGGCCGCAGGGATACGCCTTCACCTCCGGCGTGCGCGTGGTATCATCGCTCCCGGTCCGGCGGAGGGGAGGGCACGCCATGACGTGGGTGCTTCTAGCGATCTTCGTGGTTGCGCTCGTCGTGGTGTTCGCGCTGGGCGCCCAGCGCCGCGCGGTGCGCAAGCCGCGCCGGGGGCACCGGTAGGCCGGCGCGTGGCGGAAAAAAAGGCCGCCCAGGGGCGGCCTTCAGGGTCTAGCAGGGAACTTGCACTCAGCAGCACAGCCTTTGCCGCAAATCCGGTGACGGCGCAATCGATGGCCGGCCGCGTTTCCACGCCGTGGAAACGGGATGCGGGAATCGCCGGTTCGCCCTCAGTCCGGCATGACGCTCCGGGCGGCGGACAGGGTGCGCTGGGCGCTTTCGACGAAGGTCCGGGAGCTGTCGAAGAACGCGAGGCAGGTCTTCCTGTGCTCGTCGTCGCCGTGCACGTCGATCTCCTCGATCGTGTTGATGATCGTGTCGGCCGACGCGGCCAGCGTGGCGACCGTCGGGAGGTTCATGCCGTCGCCGCGGATCTGCCGGAGCCCGTCGCGCACGGTCCGCAGGTCGTGCAGCAGGGTCTCCCGTCTCTGCTCCAGCGACTGGAGCTGTTGCGCGCTCTCGACCGCCTTTCGTCTGGCCTCGATTCTTGGGTGCATACCGCTGGTCCACGCTTCGCCCGACACCGCCGGGGACTATCGGCGCGTCGGCGACGCGTTGTCCAGTCGTGCGCGCGTCAGCGGCCGGCGAACGCGGCCGGGCGCTTCTCGATGAAGGCGGCGATGCCTTCGCGGATGTCGTGCGTGGCGGCCATGCGGGCGAACTGGCTGGCCTCCACCGCCAGCCCCTCGTCGATGGGCAGGTTCAGGCCCCGCGTGGTGGCCGCCAGACAGGCGGCGACCGCCAGCGGCGATTTGTCGACGATCCGCGCCGCCAGCGCGCGGGCGGCGTCCATCAGGTCCCCGTGCGGGACCACGAGGTTGACGAGGCCGGCCGCCTGCGCCTCCCCGGCGCCGATGGGGTCGCCGGTCAGCAGCATGGCCAGCGCCCGCTTGCGGCCGATCAGGCGGGGCAACCGCTGCGTGCCGCCGTAGGGCGGCGGGAAGCCCAGCCGGATCTCCGACTTGGCGAACAGCGCCCGGTCGCTGGCGACGGCGAGCGGAACCGCCTCCGTCACCTCGCAGCCGCCGCCGTAGGCGATGCCGTTCACCGCGGCGATGATCGGCTTGGGGAAGCTCTCCAGGCGGCTGGTCAGCCGCTGGCCGCGCCGCACGAATTCCCGCAGCGCCGTCTCGGGGCCGGCGAAGACCGGGCCGGAGAACTCGAGGATGTCCGCGCCGGCGGAGAAGGCCCGCTCCCCCGCCCCGGTGAGGATGACGGTGCGCACCGACGCGTCGGCCTCGATGGCGTCGAGATGCTCGTGCAGCCGCGCGATGGTGGCGAAGTCGATGGCGTTCAGCTTGTGCGGGCGGTTCAGCGTCAAGGTGGCGACGGCGCCCTCGACGGCCAGAAGCACGATGTCGGTCATGGGGAGGTCTCCCTTGTCCGGTGGTCCGGTACGATGGTCCCTTCGAGGGTCGCCGCCGCCGCCGGCCGGCACAAACGAGAAATCCTGGTCCGGCGTTGAGCTCCGCTCACCCGGCGCCGGGAGCCGTAACTCTTCATGCCCTGAGTTTCACCGGCCGACGTATTCCATGGTTCTGTTGTATTACACTGACGGAGCGCTGGCTCATAAGCATCGCTTCATACAAAATGCAAACAATAGAATTTCAGAACATTTCTAGAAGCGCACGCCCGGATGTCTTTCCTGTGGCGGCGTTTCACAGCATACAGCCGTAATCTCGGCGGCGAATGTTGCCGCGCGCCTGGATGGGAACAATCATCGACACAATCGGGGAGGGGGGAATGCGGAACGTGTCCGTCAGGAAAGCCGAACACGCGGTCGTGATGCCGGGCTCGACGCCCGCCGCTCCTTCCGCGGAACCGGAATCGCTCGCGGCACTGAGGGAACGGTTCCTGCGCGACGGCTATCTGGTGGTTCGCGGCGCCGTCCCGCAGGACCTCTGCCGCAAGGCGGTCGCCGCCTTCGAGGGGCAGGTGAAGCCGTCCCGCGCCTATTTCCTGCGCCACGAGTTCGGCAATTACGAACGGCACGTCTTCACGGAATACGGGTACATGAAGTACCCGATCATGAACGTCCAGGACCTGTCCCGGAAACGGTTCGGGTCCTTTGTCCGGCACGGCCTCGACATCCTGACCAGCCGGCGGATCCGCGAGGTCATGGCGGCCCTGCTGGGCGAGGAGGGGCGCATGGTCCACACCATGTTCTTCGACGGCAACCAGCAGACCTGGGCGCATCGCGACAGCCACTACATCGATTCCGAGCAAGTCGGCAGCATGATCGGCGTCTGGGTGGCCGCCGAGGACGTCGATCCCGGCGCCGGGCGCTTCTACGTCTACGCCGGCAGCCACCGGGTGCCGACGCCGCCCGAACTGGGCCTCGACCGCATCGACCCGAACTCGCGGGCGTACAAGGACGCCATGGCGGACTGGGCCAGGCGGTCGGGCTGCGAGCTGGTCGCGCCGGAGCTGAAGCAGGGCGACATCCTGCTGTGGTCGTCGCTGACCGTGCACGGCAGCCTGCCGACGACCGAGCCGCGCTGTTCGCGGAAGTCCTTCACCGCCCACTACATCCCGCAGTCGCACGGCTATCTCTGGGGCCGCCGCGAGCGGGGCGCGCAGCGCGAGATCGCCGTCAACGGCGTGCGGATCGCCCGTCACGCCGACCAGGGCAGCTGGGCGACCCAGGCGAAGGCGGCCGTGCGCGACCTTCTGCACGCCCGCGCCCCGCGGCTGCTGAGCGGCGCGCTGGCGCTGCGGCGCCTGACCAAGCGCTTCACCTCCGGGGCGGGGCGGCGCCAGGGCTGACACAGGCCGCCCGCACGCCTATACTATCCCTCACGGACCTGCGACGCGCGACAAGCCGGGCGCCACGGCGCCCCCATTCCCTGATGATGGAGGATGCGCGATGAGTTCGACGGTCGCCGAACTGGAGACGCTCGTGCCGGCCTACGGCGACGCCGCCGCCGTCTCCTGCCACGTCAACGACGTTCCACCGTACCTGGAAGACGAACTGGTGCGCCTGTACGGGCACGTGCACTCCTCGCTTCCCTTCTTCGAGACGTCGCGGCCGATGGAGAACGCCCGCGTCTACGTCGCACGCGACGGCGGGCGCCCGTCCGCCATCTTCGTGTTCACGATCCGCCGGGGCGAGCTGACCGTCTTCAACGAGATGGCGCGCGTGAGCCGGACGGAGATCGAACGCTTCGCCGCCTACGCGTTCCGGCAGTTTCCGCAGGTGTCGCTGGTCCGCTTCCCGGCGGTCGAGACGGATCGGGGTGCTCTGCGCTTCCCCACCCAGCGCTACGACGCCAAGGAGGACTGGGTCGTCGACCTGGCGCCGACCCCGGAAGCCTACATGGCGAGCCTCGGCAAGAAGACGCGCGACACCATCAAATCCCACATGCGGAAGCTGGTGCGGGAGCACCCGTCCTTCACGGTGCAGGTCCACCGGGGCGAGCAGATCTGCCCCACCCTCGTCCGCGACATCATCGCCCTCAGCCGGGCCAACATCTTCGCCAAGAAGAAGATGTTCGGCATCGATGAGGCCGAGGCCGACCGCATCGTCCGGCTGTCCCGGCGGATCGGCGTGGTCGTGGCGCTGCGCATCGACGGCCGCCTGTGCGGCGGGTCCGTCAACTACGCCGTCGGCGACCGCTGGCTGGGCGAGGTCATCGCCCACGACGCGGCCTTCAACCGGTACAGCCTGGGCGGCATCGTCTGCCACCTGACGCTGTGCGAGAGCATCGCCCGCGGCGCCCGGAAATTCCACATGGGCGGCGGGCGCAACCCGTACAAGGCGAAGGCGGGCGGCATCCGCCACGACATGGAATGCCTGGTGCTGTACCGCTCGTACGCGCACCTCGCGCTCAACGGCCACAAGGCGGCCCGGGTCTGCGTCGACCGCGTGATGCGGCGGGCGAAGGTCTGGATGCTGGAGCACGACAAGAGCGTGCTGACGCGCGCCGTCTTCAACACGCTGCACATCCTCCGCTCCCTCGTGCCGGGCCGGCGCGGGGGCGGCGGCGCGCCGCCGGTGGGGGCGCCGTCCGCACGGTGACGGTCAGCGCCGCAGGGCGCTCAGCGTGGTGTTCAGGGGCGGTGGCGCAGGCTCGGGCCGGGAAACGCCCGCCGCCTCGGCAAGCAGGGACAGCAGGTCGGGGGCGGAGAGTGGCTTGTGCAGGATGCGGTAGCCGCTTGCCCGCGCCTCGGCGATGCGCTCCGGCGCGGTGTCGCCGGTCAGCACCACGCACAGCGTGTCACGGGCGAGCCGCGCCTCGATCGCGCGGAGCGCGTCCACCCCGGTGGCGCCGCCCTCCAGCCGGTAATCGGCGATGACCAGCGCCGGCCGCTCGGCGCACGCGTCCAGTTGGCGCAGGGCGGACGGCGCGCCGTCCGCCGACAGGGTGCGCCAGCCCGCCTGCTCGATCAGCACGCGCAAGCTTTCGCGGACCAGCTGGTCGTCATCGATCACCAGGGCGAGGCCCGCCGAGCCCGCCGCCGGCCGCGCCGCGGCGGCCTCCGCCGGGACGGGCGCCGCCGCGCCCTGCGGCGCCAGCTCGACCTCGACGACGAAGCACGAGCCGTTGCCGGGCCGCGAACGGACCTCGACGCGGTGGCGGAGCAGCCGGCTCAGGCGCTCGACGATGGCGAGGCCGAGGCCGAGCCCCTGGCTGCGGTCGCGGGCGGCGTTGCCGACCTGGTAGAACTCCTGGAAGATGCGTTTCAGGTGCTCGGGCGGGATGCCGACGCCGGTGTCGTGCACCTGGATCAGGGCCCGCCCGCCGCGCCGCCGACAGCCCAGCAGGATGCGCCCGTGCCCGGTGTAGCGCAACGCGTTCTCCAGCAGGTTGCGCAGGATGCGCTCCAGCAGCGCCGGGTCGGTGCGCAGCGTCAGCGAGGAGCGGACGGTGCGCAGATCCAGCCCCTTCTCGGACGCGCGCAGCCGGTACTCCGTCTCCAGCGCGTCGAAGACGTCGCTGACGCGCACCGGGCGCACCTGCACCGCGATCGTTCCCGCGTCGAGCCTGGAGATGTCGAGCAGGGCCTCCAGCAGCCGGCACAGCGCGTCGACGGACGCCTGCAGGCTGCCGACCAGCGTGGCCGCCGGGTGCTCCTTCAGCCGCGCCGCCAGCGCCGCGCTCATCAGCACCAGCGACTGCACGGGCTGGCGCAGGTCGTGGCTGGCGGCGGCGAGAGAGCGGGTCTTGGTTTCGTTGGCGCCCTCAGCGGCCAGCAGCGCGGCCACCGCCTCTTCCCGCGCGCGCTCGGCCTCGCGGGTGGCGGCCTCGGCTTCGGCGCGCGCCCGGTCGGCGCGTTCGGCCAGCGTGCGCTGGATGGTGATCTCCTCGGCGGCGCGGCGCTCGCGCTCCGCCTGGATGGCGGCGATGTGGTCGAGCATGGCGTTGAAGGCGCGCGCCAGCCCCGACACCTCGTCGTTGCCGCGCACCCGCGCGCGCTGGCCGGTGAAGCCTTCGCGCACGATGACGCCGGCGAGCTGCTCCAGTTCCAGCAGCGGCCGCGTCAGGTAGGTGCCGACGGCGCGGCTGCCCAGGACGATGCCGACCAGCGCCAGCAGCCCGACCAGCGCGTAGCCCGGCAGCACCCAGGACAGCGGCGAGAGCGTCGGCGCCTGCGGCGCTTCCAGGCGCAGCGACAGGCGCAGCGGCGCCAGGATCTCCGGCACGCGGACCGGGAGATCGACGGCGAACCCCTCGGCGGTGGGCGGGGCGGCGCTGCCGGCGTGCAGCAGCCGCGCCTGCGGGTCGAGAACGAAGGCGTCGAGCGGCGTCTTGTAGAGCAGCGCTCCCTCCGGCGAGGCGGTGCGCGAATAGATCAGCATCTCCGCCACCAGCAGGTGGGGGCGCCCCTGCTCGTCGATGATGGTGGCGCGCCGCTCGCCGGCGGCCATCGCCTGGACCAGCCACGCCATGTCGGCCCCGGTCATCGACGCATGGCCGTTGTCGGCGATGGGCACGCCCTCGAAGTCTGTGAAGACCAGCGCGATGGGCAGCCCGGCGACCCGCTGGAAGCTCTGCAGGAACGGGTTGATGTAGGTCTCGCGCCCGGCGCTGTCGACCAGGCCGGTGGCCAGCACGCTGTTGTCCGCCAGCTTGTGCAGGGTGCCGGTGACGGTGGCGAGCAGCCCCTCGGTCTGCCGGGCCACCAGCGCGGCGCTGGCGCGGATGTTGTCGCGCCGCTGCTCCAGCAGGCCGTGGCTGGACACCGCGTACAGCCCCCCGCCGACCAGCAGCGACAGCCCCACCGACAGCGCCGCCGCCGCCATGGCGAAGCGCTGCGCGAGCCGGCCCGGCGCGGCGCGGCTGTTCGGGACGTGCGTCATTCGATCGGCACCAGCACGCCGGCCGCGGTGTAGCGCGCCATCAGCAGCTCGTCCGGCGACAGCGCCTCGTGCCGGTCTGGGGTGAAGGGGCGGTCGAAGCGCTTCACCAGCCCGTCGTAGCCCTCCACCCGCTCCAGCGCGTCGCGGACCGCGGCGCGCTCGGTGGTGCCGGCCAGTTCGACCGCGCGGGCCAGGATGTGCGTCAGGTCGTAGGCATGCGCGAAGCCGACCGGCGAGACGATGTCCTCGGCCCGGCCGATGCCGAACAGGCGCTTCGTCGTCTCCAGCACTCGCGCGAGGCGCGCCGGATCGGCCTTGAACAGGCTGACCGTCTGGATGATGCGGAAGTCCACCTGCTGCAGCGCCGCGCCGGCCTGCCCGACGAAGTCGCCGCCGGTGACGCCCCAATGGCTGATGATCGGCATCCGCCGTTCCTGGGGCAGCGCGGCCACCTCGCGCACCAGGATGGCGGCCTCGTCGTCGTTGGCGACCAGGATCACCGCTTCGGCCCCGGCGCGCTCCAGCGCCTCGTACTTGTCGATCAGCGACTTGTCGCGCCAGTTGTACCAGGCGGTGGCGGCCGGCTGCGGCGCGGCGCCGGTGGCGAACGCGCGCTCCGCCGCGGCGAGGTTGGAGCGGCCCCAGGCGGTGTTGGTCAGCAGCAGCCCGACCCGCCGCGCGCCGAGGTCGGCGGCGTGCTTCAACAGGAAGGGCATCGCCAGACTGTCGCGCAGCGACAGGCGGAAGATGAAGTTGGGCTGCATGCCGTTGTCGACGATCATGTCGGCCGACGACCACGGCGCCAGGAACAGCGTGCGCGTCTCCTTCAGGATCGGCAGTTCCTCGATGACCACGGGGCTGAAGCGGCCGCCGAACACCGCCACCAGATCGGGCATCGCGGCGAATTCGCGGATGTTCCTGATTCCGCGCGCCGGGATTGAGCGGTGTTCCTTCGTCACCAGCTCCAGTGCCCGCCCGCCGAGCACGCCGCCCGCGCGGTTGATCTCGTCGATGGCCGTGCGGATGCCGCGCTCGATCGATTCCGCCGACGTGCTGTTGGCCAGCCCGAACTCCCCGTCCAGCCCGATGCGCACCGGCTCCGCCGCCAAGGCGGCGAAAGGAACAAACCAAAGCACCAGTGCGACGATTACTTTCGAAAGGCGACGCGACATTTTAGAACCCTGGGGCGACGGGGCTGTCTTCTGCGATGCCATTATATGGAACGCTGGCGGCGGAAACGCAAAGACAGCAATTTAGCGCGGACTTACAGGGAAATCGCCCCGTACGAATGGCCGTACGACCGCGCCGGGCGGGTGCGCCGTGGCTGTCCGCACGGTGCAGGGGGAGCCTGCTGCCCTTCCCCTGCGGGGCTGCGGGTGGGCAGCAGGCAGGAGACCACCCCGGCAGGGTGCCGCGTCAGAAGGTGGCGGCGCCGTTGACGCAGGTCAGGAAGGCGTACAGCGAGGTCGTGGCGCAGATGAACAGGCGGTTCCGCTTCGGCCCGCCGAACACCACGTTGGCCACCCCCTCCGGCACCCGGACCTTGCCGATCAGCGTTCCGTCGGGCTCATAGCAGTGCACCCCGTCGCCGGCGCTGGTCCAGATCCGGCCGTCGGTGTCGACGCGGAACCCGTCGAACAGGCCGGCCGTGCAGGTCGCGAACACGTCGCCGCCGGACAGGCTCCCGTTCTCGGCGACGGCGAAGCGGCGGATGTGCCGCGGCCCGTCCGGCACGTGCGTGGCGCCGGTGTCGGCGATGTAGAGCAGCCGCTCGTCGGGCGAGAAGGCGAGGCCGTTCGGCCGCACGAAGTCGTCCGCGGCGATGCCGACGGCGCCGGTGCGCGGGTCGATGCGGTAGACATGGCAGGCGCCGATCTCGCTCTCCGCCCGGTGGCCCTCATAGTCGCTGTCGATGCCGTAGGCCGGGTCGGTGACGTAGACCGCGCCGTCCGAGCGCACGACCACGTCGTTCGGGCTGTTCAGGCGCTTGCCCTCGAAACGGTCGGCCAGCACGGTGATGGTCCCGTCGTGCTCGGTGCGGGTGACGCGGCGGTTGCCGTGCTCGCAGGTCACCAGACGGCCCTGGCGGTCGATGGTGTTGCCGTTGGAATAGCCGGCGGGGGAGCGGAACACGCCGACCGCGCCGGTCGTCTCGTCCCAGCGCAGCATGCGGTCGTTCGGGATGTCGCTCCACACCAGGTACCGCCCGGCCGGGACGTAGGCCGGCCCCTCGGCCCAGCGGCAGCCGGTGTACAGGGTGTCGAGCCGCGCGCTCGCCTTGACCAGGGGGCGGAAACGCTCGTCGATGACCTCGGTCACCGGGTCCATGGCACCCTCGCGCGCTGTCGATGAGGACAGCTTACAGCGGGCTTTTCTAGGGCGTAACTGTACGTTTGTCCAATTGCTGACTTCATGAATATTTGAAACACTTTGGGAAAGCCCGCTCCGTCCCCGACGGAAGCGGCGCATGAAAAGGGAGGGAATCGCGATGACGCGCAGCCTGCGTCTGCCGGCGGCCGTGGCTGCCGGCGTGCTGATGTCCACCGCCGTGGCGCTCGCCGCGCCGAAGACGGTCCCCGGGCCGGGCGCCGACCCGCAGTGCTTCAAGCCGTGGAAGGCGGACACCAAGCACTATCAGTGGCCGAAGAAGGACGGCCCCTACCGCATCGCCATCGTCAACGGCTTCGTCGGCAACACGTGGCGGATCCAGATGATCCAGACCGCCAAGGCCTACGCCGAGCAGCCGGGCATGAAGGAGAAGATCAAGGAGCTGAAGGTCGTCTCCACCGGCACCGACGTGGCCGCCCAGCTGGGCGCCATGGAGGACTTCATCAACCAGGGCTACGACGCCATCGTCACCATCGCCGTCGCCCCCGACGGCTTCGACCGGGTGATCCGGCTGGCCGACCGCAACAACGTGGTGGTGGTGCCGTTCGACAACGTGCTGGACACCGACAAGGTCATGCAGGTCAACGAGGACCAGTTGGAGATCGGCCGCATCGCCGCCCGCCACATCCTCAAGGAACTCGGCTCCAAGCGCGACGGCAAAATCCTGGAGGTGCGCGGCCTGCCCGGCAACTCGGTGGACCGCGACCGCCACCTGGGCTTCCGCGAGGTGATGGAGAAGGAGGCGCCCAAGTTCCAGATCATCGAGATCGTCGGCAACTGGGACGACGGCACGTCGCAGAAGGCCACCGCCGACGCGCTGGCCGTGCACGGCCGCTTCGAGGCGGTGTTCACCCAGGGCGGCTCCACCGGCACCGTGCGCGCCATGATGGACGCCAGGCACCCCTTCGTGCCGATGGCGGGCGAGGCGGAGAACGGCTACCGCAAGCTGATCGCCACGCACGCCAAGGATGGCCTCAAGGGGCTGTCCTACGGGCAGTCGGCGGGTCTCGTGGCGATCTCCATGAAGGCGGCGATAGCGGCGCTGGAGGGCAACCCGATGCCGCAGCTCATCTCCGTGCCGATCCCGGTGGAGGACTATGGCACGCTGAAGGCCGGGGTGAACTACTGGCCGGAGCTGACCGACAACTTCTTCGCCGCCAACGCCTTCCCGGCGTGCGGCGTGAACATCTCGGCGCCGGAGATCATGGCCAAGGATGCCAAAAACATCCAATGAGGCGTTCCTGACGCTGTCCGGCATCGGCAAGCGCTACGGCGGCGTGCGCGCGCTGGACGGCGTCGACTTCGCCTGCCGGCGCGGCTCCATCCACGCGGTGCTGGGGGAGAACGGGGCGGGCAAGTCCACCCTCATCAAGATCGTCTCCGGCGTCGTGCAGCCGGACGAGGGGGCCATGCGGCTGGACGGCCGCACGGTCGCCTTCCCCGATCCCGCCGCCGCCAACCGCGCCGGGGTGGTGTGCGTGTTCCAGGAACTGTCGCTGGTCCCCGACCTGACGGTGGCCGACAACATCCTGATCGGCGACCCGCCGCGGCGCTTCGGCCTGATCGACGCCCGCGCGCAGCGCCGCCGGGCGGAAGAGCTGCTGGCCGCGGTCGGCTGCGCCGACGTGGACCCGCGCCTGCGCGTGCGCGACCTGCCGCTGTCCCGCCGCCAGATGGTCGAGATCGCCAAGGCGCTGGGCAAGACCCCGCGGCTGCTGATCCTCGACGAGGCGACCTCGGCGCTGACCGCCGCCGACGTGGAGCGCGTCTACGGCCTTCTGGCGCGCCTGAAGGCCGAGGGGGTGGCGATCCTCTACATCTCGCACCGCATGCACGAGATCGACGCGCTGGCCGACACGCTGTCGGTCTTCCGCAACGGCCGCCACATCGAGACCTTCGCCAAGGGCGAACGCTCCCCCGAGCGCATCGTCGAGCTGATGATCGGCCGCGAGATCACCGCGCAGTACCCGCCGAAGCCGGCCCGCCCCCGCCCGGCGCCGCGGCTGGAGGTGCGCGAACTCGGCTGGGGCGAGCGGCTGAAGGGACTGTCCTTCGCCGTCGGCCCCGGCGAGATCGTCGGCCTGGGCGGGCTGGACGGGCAGGGGCAGACGGAGGTGCTGCTGGCGCTGTTCGGCGTGCTCAAGGGGGTGAGCGGCAGCGTGAGCGTGGACGGCCGGCCGCACCGCCCGGCCTCGCCGGCCGAGGCCAGGGACCGGGGCCTCGCGCTCATCCCGGAGGACCGCAAGACCGAGGGGCTGATGCTGCCGATGTCCATCACGGACAATCTGGTCGCGGCGTCGCTGCCGCGCATCAGCCGCGGCCCGGTGATCGACCGCGACCGCGAGCGGGCTGCCGTGGCCGAGGCGGTGCGGCGGCTGCGCATCAAGATCGGCGACCCGGCCGACGCGGTGTCGACGCTGTCCGGCGGCAACCAGCAGAAGGTGGTGATCGCCAAGTGGCTGATGACCGCGCCGGGGTTGATCCTCCTCAACGACCCGACGCGCGGCATCGACGTCGGCACCAAGCAGGAGATCTACCGCCTGCTGCGGGAGCTGGCCGATGCCGGCGCCGCCATCCTCTTCTACTCGACCGACTACGACGAGCTGATCGGCTGCTGCGACCGGGTCGGCGTGATGTACGACGGGCGCATCGTGCGCGAGCTGGAGGGGACGGCCATCACCGAGCAGGCCATCGTCGCCAGCGCCCTGAACCTGGAGGCCGGCCATGGCTGACGCCGCGATTCCGGTCGGCCGGCGGTTTTCCGGGCTGCGCTACCACGGCGGGGTGCTGGGGGCGGTCGCGCTGTTCCTCGTCTTCTACGGCGTCTACAACCTGAACCACCCGCGCGGCTTCAGCCAGCAGGTGCTGATCCAGAACGCCAACGAGGTGTTCACCATCGCCCTGGTCGCCATGGCGCAGACCGTGCCGGTGCTGATGGGCGGGCTCGACCTGTCGGTGGGCGCGGTGATGACGCTGGTGAACTGCCTGGCCAGCCATCTGGTGACGGGGTCGCCGGTGCAGATCGCCCTGGGCATCCTCGCCTGCCTCGCCGCCGGCACCGCGTTCGGATTCCTCAACGGCTGCGTCGTCGTCTACGGGCGCATCCAGGCCATCATCGCGACGCTGGCGACCGGGGCCGTGGCCATGGGCCTCGCGCTGTTCCTGCGCCCGAAGCCGGGGGGCAAGCTCGACGCCGACCTGTCCTGGGCGATGACCAACGCGCTGGGCGATTTCGCGGAGACCTACGGGCTGTTCGACGGCGGTCGGGCGGCGTGGTTCCAGCCCGTCGCCTGGATCCCGGTGCCGCTGCTGCTGCTCGCCGCCGTGGCGCTGGGCGTGTGGCTGCCGTTCAGCCGGACGCTGACCGGGCGCACCGTGTACGCCATCGGCTCGGCCGAGGGGGCGGCCTACATGTCCGGGCTGGCCATCGCGCGGGCCAAGCTGGCGGCCTTCACGCTGGCGGGGTTCTTCGCCGCGGTCGGCGGGCTGTTCCTGGCGATCCAGACCTCGTCCGGCAACGCCGACATCCCGCAGGCCGGCGCCTACACGCTGAACTCCATCGCCGCGGTGGTGATCGGCGGGACCTCGCTGCTGGGCGGGACCGGCGGCGCGGTGGCCTCCATCGTCGGGGCGCTGGTGCTGCGGGCGATCTCCTTCAACTTCCGCATCTTCGACATCCCGCCGCTGATGCAGCCGCTGGTCGAGGGGCTGGTGCTGCTGGCGGCGGTCAGCCTGGGCGCGCTGCGGGCGCTGCGGACGAAGAACCGGCTGGAGCTGTTCCGATGAGCGTCGGCGCGCACACCGCCGTCCGGGCCGACACCAAGCCGATCCTGATCGCGGCCGGGTTCGTGCTGGTGATCCTGGCGGTCGGCACCGTCTACACGCTGGCGACCCAGGGGGCGGCGACGCTGCTGTCGCCGGCCTACCTGATCCAGCAGCTGCAGACCGGCGCCTTCCTCGGGCTGGTCGCGGCGGGGATGATGCTGGTGATCCTGATCGGCCACATCGACCTGTCCGTCGCCTGGACGCTGGCCGCCGCCGCCATGACCGCCACCGCGGTGGGCGGGGGGCTGGCGGTGCCGGCGGGCCTCGCCGTCGGGCTGGCGGTCGGTCTGCTGAACGGGGTCGGCGTCGCCTATCTGCGGGTGCCGTCCATGATCTTCACGCTGGGCGTCAACGCCGTGCTGCGCGGCGTGATGGTGATGCACACCGGCGGCTTCGCGCCGCAGACCGCCGCCACCGACGCCATGCGCTTCCTGGGGGCCGAGCGCCTCGCCGGGGTGCCGGTGGCGGTCGTCGTCTGGGGCGCGCTGTCGCTGCTGACCGCCGGGCTGCTGGCGCGCACGGCCTTCGGCAAGTCGCTGTACGCCATCGGCAACTCGGAGGCGGCGGCGTACCTGTCCGGCATCCGCACGCGGCGGGTGACCATTGCCGCCTTCGTGCTGTGCTCGCTGTTCGCCAGCATGGCCGGCGTGATGCTCGCCGGCTATTCGACCAAGGCGTACCAGGGCATGGGCGACGCCTACGTGCTGCCGGCCATCGCCGCGGTGGTGATCGGCGGCACGCACATCCTCGGCGGGCGGGGACGCTACCTCGGCACCGTGGTGGGGGTGATCCTGATCGTGCTGCTGAACTCGGTCCTCTCGATCATGCAGATGCCGGAGGCCGGGCGGCAGATCATCTACGGCGGCGTCATCATCGCCATGCTGCTGGTCTACGGCCGCGGCGAGCACGCCCGGTCCTGAGCCCCGCAGACCTCGCGGACGCAGCCCCGCAGCCAGCGGTGCGCCGGGTCGGCGTCGAGCCTGGGGTGCCACAGCATCGACACGGTGACCGGCGGGACGGAAACCGGCAGCGGGAAGCTGTGCAGGCCGGCGCGCAGGGCGTGCGTGTGCCGGTCCGGCACGGCGGCGATCAGGTCGGTGGCGCGCACCAGCGCCAGCGCGGTGGCGAAGCCGCCGACCGTGGTGGCGACCTCCCGCTCCAGGCCGAGCGCCTCCAGCGCGTCGTCGACCGGCCCGCGGTCGAGGCCCCGGCGCGAGACGAGGACGTGCCGGCCGGCGGCGTAGCGCCCGGCGGTGACCTCGCCCCGGCAGAGCGGGTGCCCTTCGCGCACGACGCCGACGAAGCGGTCGCGGAACAGCGCCTGCGCGCGCACCTCCGGCCCCGTCGTGTCGCCGATGACGCCGGTTTCCAGGTCCACGGTGCCGTCACGCAGCGGCGCGCTGTCCTTGTCCGGCTTCGGCACGAAGCGCAGCCGCACGCCCGGCGCCTCCCGGGCAACGCGGGCGAGGAGGTCCGCCCCGAAATTCTCCACGAAGCCGTCGCCGGTGCGCAGCGTGAAGGTGCGGGCCAGCCGCGCGAGGTCCAGCGCCTCCGCCGGCCGCAGCACCGCTTCCGCCTCCTGCACCAATCGGCTCACCTGCTCGCGGAGGTCGAGCGCCCGCGGCGTCGGCACGAGGCCGCGCCCGGCCCGCACCAGCAGCGGATCGCCGGTCGCCTCGCGCAGCCGGGCCAGCGCCCGGCTCATCGCCGACGGGCTGAGCCGCAGGCGCCGGGCGGCGCGCGCCACGCTGCCTTCCGCCAGCAGGACGTCGAGGGTGACGAGCAGGTTGAGGTCGGGCCGCGCCATGCGGCGATCCTAACACCGTTTGGCATGGCGTTGCATGCACGAATACAGTGCGATCGCTGCGCCTTCCGCCATGTTGGTCGCGCGACTAGGTCTCTCGGAAACCAACGAGGGACCGGGAATCATGCACAAGGTCACGGAACGCAAGGAGTGGGGCGCGGGGACCGGAGGGGCGCTCGCCGGCCTGTCGGCCTGCGTGCTTTTGTCGTCGCTCGGCACCAGCGTCGCCAACGTTGCCCTGCCGACGCTGGCGGAGGCGTTCGGCGCCTCCTTCCAGCAGGTGCAGTGGGTGGTGGTGGCCTATCTGCTCGCCATCACCACGCTGATCGTCGGCGTCGGGCGGCTTGGCGACAGGGTGGGGCGGCGGAGGCTGCTGCTGGCGGGGCTCGCCTTGTTCACCGCGGCCTCGGCGCTGTGCGGCGCGGCGCCCACGCTGTGGCTGCTGGTCGCCGCGCGGGCGGCGCAGGGGCTCGGCGCCGCGGTCATGATGGCGCTGGCCTTGGCGTTCGTCGGGCAGGCGGTTGCGAAGGAACGCACCGGCAGCGCCATGGGGCTGCTGGGGACGATGTCGGCGGTCGGCACCGCGCTGGGCCCGTCGCTCGGCGGCGCGCTGATCGCGGGGCTCGGCTGGCGGGCGATCTTCCTGGTCAACCTGCCGCTCGGCGTGCTCGCGCTGTTCCTCGTGTGGCGCCGGCTGCCGGCCGACCGCGCGGTGCCGGCGGCGGAGCGGCCGGGCTTCGACAGCCTGGGCACGCTGCTGCTGGCCCTGACGCTCGGCGCCTACGCGCTCGCCATGACGGTGGGGCGGGGAAGCTTCGGCCCGCTGAACGCGGGGCTGCTGCTGGCGGCGGTCCTGGGCGCGGGGCTCTTCGTGCGGGCCGAGGCGCGGGCGTCGTCGCCGCTGGTCCGGCCGGCGATGTTCCGCGATCCGGGGCTGGGCGCGGGACTCGCGACCAGCCTGCTCGTGGCGACGGTGATGATGGCGACGCTGGTGGTCGGGCCGTTCTATCTGGCGCGCACCCTGGGGCTCGACACCGCGCTGGTCGGCTTGGTCATGTCGGTCGGGCCGGCGATGGCCGCGCTGACCGGCGTGCCCGCCGGTCGCGCCGTGGACCGGTTCGGGGCGTGGCGCATGACGGTCGCCGGGCTGTTGGGGACGGGAGCCGGCTGCGGCCTGCTGGCGACGATCCCGGCGACGCTCGGCGTTCCCGGCTACGGCGCCGCCATCGCCGTCACCACGGCCGGCTACGCGCTGTTCCAGACGGCCAACAACACCGCCGTCCTGGCGGATGTCGCCCCGGACCGGCGCGGCGTGGTGTCGGGGATGCTCACCCTGTCGCGCAACCTCGGCCTCGTCACCGGCGCGTCCGTGATGGGCGCCGTGTTCGCGTTCGCCTCGGGATCGGGCGATATGGCCGCTGCGGTTCCCGGGGCCATCGACGGCGGCATGCGGGTCACCTTCGCGCTCGCGGCGGTCCTGATCGGCGTGGCGCTCGCCATCGCGGTGGTAAGCCGTGCCCGCACGGTGGAGCCGGCATGAGCACAGGCCGGCGGCGCGGGGATGCGCCGCCGGCCGTACGGCGTCAGCGGGAGCCGGGCAGCCCGGCGCCGATGGTGGCGAACAGACGCTGCGCCACCGAACGGAAATACGCGACGCGCATCTCCTCGGCCTTGCGGCGCAGGCGCTTCAGTTCAACGTCCGACGGCAGGGCGCCGGCGATGCTGCGATCCTGGCTCATGGTCGTTCTCCGTTGGTGATCAGTTGAAGCTGTGCAGCTGGTTCGCCGTCTCGGTGATGGCGTTCCAGTCGATGTGGGCCGGCGTCGGCACGGTCTCGCCCGTCACGGCGGCGCCGGCGGCGGCCGCGGCGACCAGGGCGACCAGGGCGACGGCCGTGGTGATCGCGATGCGCGACAGGGAATGCTTGATCTGCATACGACTGCTCCAGGGCTGTTTTTTGAGTTCTTGCCTGGACCGGGCGGCGGCGTCTCTAACCCCCGCCATGTCCTGTCGAGTAATCATGGCTCGGCATTGCTGCGGTGCGAAGCGCGCTCTGCACATGCCCACCATAGGTTTATTGCACTGCAACATAGCGCTGCGAAGCCCTAGTCTGTAAATGCGGCGGGAAAATAATAGCGCTGTGACGGCGCGCGGCCCGTTCGGCAGGAACGCTCGGTTCCTTGTCCGGTTTGCTGTGTCGGGGTAGAGGTGCGCCGGTGTTCTGCGCGCGGCCACGACGTCCGAGCATGGCTGCCTTGAGTCCGTAACCGGAAGCGTGGCACGCGGAACAGTGTATCAGAACGCACGAGGCGCGGTGCGCATGAACAACCGCGAGCCAAAGGACGTAAAGGAGATACTTGAATGACCCGCAGCATTTCCCTGGTCAGCGCCCTGGCGCTCCTGGCCGGCGTGGGCACCGCGCACGCCGACATCGCCATCGGTCTCGGCACGGCGACCAGCGGTTCCGTCGCGGCGCTCGGCCAGCAGACGGTGTACGGCGCCCAGCAGGCGATCAAGGACATCAATGCCAAGGGCGGGGTGCTCGGGCAGCAGCTCGTGCTGAAGGTCGGCGACGACGCCTGCGACCCGCGCCAGGCCGTGGCGGTCGCCAACCGCTTCGCCACCGAGAAGGTCGTGGCGGTGAACGGCCACCTGTGCTCGGGCTCGGCGATCCCGGCGTCGGAGGTCTACAACGAGGAGGGCATCGTCATGATGACCCCCACCGCCACCAACCCGACGCTGACCGACCGCGGCTACACCGGCGTGTTCCGCGCCTGCGGCCGCGACGACCAGCAGGGCGTGGTGTCGGGCCAGTATATGGCCACCAAGTTCAAGGGCAAGGCGGTCGCCATCGTCGATGACAAGCAGTCCTACGGCAAGGGCCTGGCCGACGTCGTCGCCAAGACGCTGGAGCAGGCCGGGACGCCGGTCGCCTACCGCGGCTCGGTCACGGCCGGCGAGAAGGACTTTTCCTCGCTGATCACCAACCTGAAGCAGCGCAACGTCGAGGCCGTGTACTACGGCGGCTACCATCCGGAGCTGGGCCTGATCGTCCGCCAGGCGCGCGAGCATGGGCTGCAGGCGCAGTTCATCGCCGGCGACGGCCTGAACAACCCGGAGTTCTGGGCGATCACCGGCGCGGCCGGGCAGGGCACGCTGTACACCGACAGCCCGTCGGCCGCCAGCAACCCGGCGTCGCGCCAGCTGGTCGACGCCTTCAAGGCCGCCGGCCTGCCGGACCCGGGCAACTTCGCCTTCTACAGCTACGCGGTGATCCAGACCATCGCCCAGGGCCTGGAGAAGGCCGGCTCGGCCGATCCCAAGAAGCTCGCCGCGGCGCTGCACGGCGGCACCTTCGACACCGTCGTCGGCCAGATCCAGTTCGACAAGAAGGGCGACGTCGTGAAGCCGGCCTACGTGCTGTACGAATGGCGCGAGGGCAAGAACGTGCAGACGGCCGGCCAGTAAGGCCGCCGGCCGCTCCCCTCCCGGGGGCCAGCCCGGGAGGGGAGCGGCCGATGTCCCGTTTGGGCTGTAATATGGCGGTTGCTCGTGTATTTCTGTGGGAGCGCAATCCGCCGCGTTCGCTGTTGCAGGGATCGACATGTCGTCGGTAGACCATGATCTCATGCCGCCGTCCGAAGACCCGGCGCCGGACCCCACGGTTCCCGACGGCCTCTCGGCGCATGACTGGCTGGAGGCTGAAATTCTCTCCGGACGGCTTCCGCCCGGCTCCAGGATCATGCTCGACGCGCTGGCGGAACGGCGCTCCGTCACCCCGTCGGAGATGCGCGAGGCGGCGATCCAGCTGTCCAACGACGGGCTGGCGTTTCTCGACGGGGGCGCGTCGCTGCGCGTGGCGCCGGTATCGTTGGCCGACCTCAAGGACCTGACCGCAACCCGCATCGTCGTCGAGAAGGAGGTGCTGCGCAGCTCCATCCTGGCCGCCGACGCCGACTGGGACGCGCGGGTGCGCGCCGCCTTCGGCGAACTGTCGGCGGTGGAGGCGCTGCTGGGCGACAACCCGCGCGCCCACCTCGACCGCTGGGAACGCTGCAACGGCGAGTTCCACGGCGCCCTGGTCGCGGCGTGCCCGCTGCGCCGGCTGATGCGGTTCAACCGCCTGCTCTACAAGCAGCACGAGCGTTACCGGCGTCTCGTGCTGGTGCAGCGCACCACGCCGCGCGACGTGCACGCCGAGCACCTGGCGCTGTTCGAGGCCGCCATCGCCCGCGACGTCGAGGCGGCCTGCGCGGTGCTGGAGGAGCACATCGCGCGGACCGTCGACATGCTGGCGAACGGTATCCGCGACGGGTCGTGGTTCGGCGCGTCGGCGGGGCTGCCCTAACCCCGCATCTTCCGGTAGCGGTACGCCAGCTGCGCGCGCGTCAGGCCGAGCATGCGCGCCGCCTCGGACAGGTTGCCGCGGGCGCGTTCCACGGCGGCCTCGATGGCGCGGGTCTCCAGCTGTTCGAGTGGCAGCTCGCTCGACAGGATCTCGTCGATCACCCCGGCCGGCCGCGGCGCCGGGGGCGGTGGGGCAGAGGGGCGGCGGCCGTCGATCAGCGAGCCGTCGTGCGCCACGCCGTAGAACGGGGCGTGCACCTCGTCGCCGAAGGCGAAGACGTGGCCGACGTCGATGGGCGAGCCGTCGTCCGGCGCCATGATGACCGACCGCTCGACGATGTTCTCCAGTTCGCGCACGTTGCCGGGGAAGTCGTAGTCGACCAGCCGGTCCATCGCCCGGTCGGTGATGCCCGACACCGGCTTGCCGTGGCGCTCGCAGTACTTCAGCAGGAAGTGGCGGACCAGCAGCGGGATGTCGTCGCGCCGCTCGCGCAGCGGCGGGATGCGCACCGGGAACACGTTCAGGCGGAAGAACAGGTCCTCGCGGAAGGCGCCGCGCTTCGCCTCGGCGCGCAGGTCGACGTTGGTGGCGGCGATCACCCGCACGTCCACCCGCCGCGTCTCGGTGCCGCCGACGCGCTCGACCTCGCGCTCCTGCAGCACGCGCAGCAGCTTGCCCTGGGCGGGCAGGTTCAGCGTGCCGATCTCGTCCAGGAAGATGGTGCCGCCGTGCGCCCGCTCGAACCGGCCGGGGCGGCTCTGCACCGCGCCGGTGAAGGCGCCGCGCTCGACGCCGAACAGCTCGGACTCGATCAGGTTCTCCGGGATGGCGGCGCAGTTGATCGCCACGAAGGGCTTGTCGGCGCGCTTGCTCGACGTGTGCAGGGTGCGGGCGAACATCTCCTTGCCGGCCCCGGTCTCGCCGAGGAACAGCACGGTGGCGTCGGTCGGCGCCACCTTCTGCAGGAGGTGGTACGCCGCCAGGAAGCTCGACGAGACGCCGACCAGCCCCGGCTGGCGGCGCGCGTCGGGCGCCACCGGGTCGAGCCGCGCCAGCGCCGGGGCCACGCCGCGGTAGAGTGACGCCAGACCATCGGGCTGGAGATAGACGAGGTCGGGGTTGGGATCGTCCCACTCGTGCACCGGTTTGCCGACGATGCGGCACTGCCGGCTGCCGGTGCCGCGGCACTCCACCTCGCGGTGCAGGATCGGCTGGCCCATGAAGATGCTGGTATAGCCGGAGGCGTACCCGATCTGCATCCAGCACACCGGCTCGGCGCTCATGCCGAAGGCGGCGATGTGGGCATCCACCTCGGACGAGCTGTGCCAAATGAACTCGCCGTAGTAATGCCCGCGGTCGATGTCCACCTCGACCCGCACCGGCTCGGCGTGGACGATGCCCTCCAGCGCGTGCATCTGCGGGCCGACGTAGAAGGCGTTCAGTTCGTCGTTCGGGCGGATGCGCCGCGCGAATTCGGCGTCCTTGCAGCCGGATGCGTAGCCCATGCGGGTGAACAGCCCGCGCGCCGCCTCGACTCCCAGCGAGTTGACCAGTTCCCGCCGCAGCCCGGCCAGCGCGCTGAGGTGGATCAGCAGCATCCGCTGGTCGCCCAGCCAGATGCGCCCGTCGCTGGGGCAGAAGCGCAGCCGCGCCGACAGATCGGCGAAGTCCGGCATCTGCGCCGTCACCTGCGGGGGCACCAGCGGAACGGTCAGGGAGTCGCCGGGCGGCGGAACACTGGTCACGGACGGTCCCCGCATCGTGTCATCGGTGTTGCGCATTTCGTAAAGGTACGCGGGCGGCGTCTCCGACGCAACGTCGCCTCCATCCTGGGCATGATTGATGAAATGATCAATCGTTTCCGCCTTTCGTATCAAATGGATTGTTCAAATCATCAATCCGGCGCCCGCCCGCCCGCCCGGGCCGCCACCGCCGGCTGCGGCCAAACCGTTGGTTCGGCAACGAAAACGTTCGTGCGCCGGACCATCCGCGGCACTTGGCACGGCGCTTGCCAATAGGAGGGCAAAGCGCGGTTCGCCGCGGAAAAGAAGTTTCGGGGAAACGCTACGGAGGTGCACCCATGGTGCAGTCGATGACCTCGTTCGTCCGCGTCACCGGGATCCGGAACGGGACGTTCGTCGAGTTCGAGTTCGCGCTCGGCGACCGCGACCTGTCGGTCGAGCTGATCATGCCCTTCGCGGCCTTCGACGAGTTCTGCCGCCGGCAGGGCGCGGTGGTGCTGCCCACCGCGGACGGCGTCGAGATCCAGGCGGCCTCGGCGCCCGGCCTCTACCGGCGTCCCGATGCCGACGACACCCCCAGCACGCATTGACGGAAACCGCCCGGCGGCGACCTCCCCCCGCCGGGACCGCACCACAAGGGAGGAAGGAGGAACGCGTGACCGTTGAAATCAAGACGATCAAGGTCGAGCCCCGCCGCCAGACCTTCGGCCACATCGCCCGCCGGCTGGGCGCCGACAAGGCCGCCTCGCGCTATGAGGAGGCGACGCTGGACGTCCAGGCGACGGCGAACTTCCACTACAAGCCGCTGTGGGGCGCCGACCACTGGCACTACGACGAGCGCCGCACCGCCATCCGCATGGCGGACTGGTACGCGCTGCGCGACCCGCGGCAGTTCTACTACGCCACCTACAACATTGCCCGCGCCAACCAGTACCAGGCGACCGAGCACAACTTCGAGTTCGTCGAGAAGCGCGGCATGCTGGGCCTGCTCGACCCGGCGTGGCGCGAGACGGTGGCGTTCTACCTGCTGCCGATGCGGCACGTGGAGTGGGGCGCCAACATGAACGCCGCCATGATGTGCGACCAGGGCTACGGCACCGCGGTGACGGCGCCGTGCATCTTCTCGGCCGGTGACCGGCTGGCGATGGCGCAGATCATCGGCCGCATCGGGCTGGCGCTGGACGGCAACACCGGCAGCTCGCTGGACACCGCCAAGGAGCGCTGGATGACGGCGCCGGAGTGGCAAGGCCTGCGCAAGCTCACCGAGGACACGCTGGTCGTCAAGGACTGGTTCGAGCTGTTCGTGGCGCAGAACCTCGCCATCGACGGCGTGCTGCACGCCCTGGTCTACGGCCGCTTCGACGCCGAGGGCCAGCGCCTGGGGGGCACCGGCGTGTCGATGCTGACCGAGTTCATGAGCGAGTGGTTCGCCGAGCAGAGCCGCTGGGTGGACAGCGTCATCAAGACCGCCGCCGCCGAGTGCCCGGAGAACAAGGCGCTGCTGAGCGGCTGGTTCGCCGCCTGGAGCGCGCGCGCCGCCGAGGCCGCGGCACCGCTGGCAGCCCGTGTGCTGGGCGAGGAGGAGGCCCGGGGGGCCGTCGCCGAGGCGCTGGGCAACCTCACGGCCCGCGCCAAGACCCTCGGCCTCGACGCCTGACCCGCAAGGAAGCCCCATCCATGCCGCGCATCGTCTCCATCACGCTGCAGAACACCGACGCCGCCCGCCCGATCATCGAGGCGATCACCGAGGACAACCCCGGCGCCGTCGTCCACAGCTTTCCCGGCATCGTCAAGATCGACCGCGAGGGCAGCCTGACCATCCACCGCGCCTCGGTCGAGAGCCGCATCGGCCGCGACTGGGACCCGCAGGAACTGCACCTCAGCGTCGTCTCCATGGCCGGCAACGTGGACGAGGACGACGACTACTTCGGCCTCGCCTGGGCGAACTGACAAGGGCTTTTCGGGAGGCTGGATATCCCCAATGCCGTCATTCCCGCGAAAGCGGGAATCCAGGGTGAGCCCCGACAGGGGCGACATGACTCATGAGGCTCGCGGACGCGAGCACTGGATCCCCGCCTTCGCGGGGATGACGGAGTAGGGAAGCGTTCGGTCTGTTCCGCAAGCCGCTCACACAAGAATCTCGGGGAAACGCCATCATGAACGCACCCTTGACCAAGAGCGCCAAGCTGGGCCTCAAGCAGCGCTACGCGCTCCTCACCCGCGGGCTCGACTGGGAGCCGTCCTACCAGTCCAAGAGCGCCATCTACCCCTACGCCGAGTTCGAGGGGATCAAGATCCACGACTGGTCGAAGTGGGAGGACCCCTTCCGCCTGACCATGGACGCCTACTGGAAGTACCAGGCGGAGAAGGAGCGCAAGCTGTACGCCGTGCTCGACAGCTTCGCCCAGAACAACGGCCAGATGGGCCTGAGCGACGTCCGCTACATCAACGCCATCAAGCTGTTCCTGACCGGCGTGTCGCCGCTGGAGTACCAGGCGCACCGCGGCTTCGCCCACGTCGGCCGGCACATCCCCGGCGTCGGCCCGCGCGTCGCCGCGCAGATGCAGTCGCTGGACGAGCTGCGCCACGTGCAGACGCAGATCCACACGCTGAGCCACTACAACAAGTTCTTCGACGGCTTCCACGAGTGGCAGCACATGCACGACCGCGTGTGGTACCTGTCGGTGCCCAAGTCGTTCTTCGACGACGCGCGGACCGCCGGCCCGTTCGAATACTTCATCGCCATCGGCTTCGCGTTCGAGTACGTGCTGACCAACCTGCTGTTCGTGCCGTTCATGTCGGGCGCCGCCTACAACGGCGACCTCGCGACGGTGACCTTCGGCTTCTCGGCGCAGTCGGACGAGAGCCGGCACATGACGCTGGGCATCGAGGTCATCAAGTTCCTGCTGGAGCAGGACCCCGACAACCTGCCGATCGTGCAGAAGTGGGTGGACAAGTGGTTCTGGCGCGGCCACCGCGTCCTCGGCCTCGTGGCCATGATGATGGACTACATGCTGCCCAAGAAGATCATGTCCTGGCGCGAGGCGTGGGACATCTACTTCACCGAAGCCGGCGGCTCGCTGTTCGAAGACCTGGCGCGCTACGGCCTGAAGGTGCCGAAGTACGCCGACGTGGCGACTGCCGAGGCCGACCACCTGTCGCACCAGAACTGGTCCACCTTCTACCAGTACACGCAGGCCGCGGCGTTCCACACCTGGCTGCCGTCGAAGGAGGAGATGGACTGGCTGTCGGAGAAGTATCCGACCACCTTCGACAAGCACTACCGCCCGCGCTACGAGATGTGGGCGGAGATGGAGAAGGAGGGCAAGCGCTTCTACAACAACGCGCTGCCGCAGCTCTGCACCGTCTGCCAGATCCCGATGGTCTACACCGAGCCCGGTGACCCCGGCACCATCGCCTTCCGCACCTCGCAATACAAGGGCGAGACGTACCACTGCTGCTCGGACGGCTGTAAGGACATCTTCGACGGCGAGCCGGAGAAGTACAGCCAGTCCTGGCTTCCGGTGCACCAGATCTTCCAGGGCAACTGCGGCGGCGCCTCGGTCGAGGACGTGCTGAAGTGGTACCGGATGAACCTCGGCGCCGACAACATGGACCAGGCCGGCTCTCCCGACCAGAAGCTGTGGGACGAATGGATGGCGGCCCGCCGGCGCGTCGCTGGCTGAGCCCCCACGCAATCAAGAATCACCGGAGGAAACCCCATGGCCGTCGTCGCCCTGGAGAAGGACTACGCCGACAAGGTCGATGTCCGCGACCGCGTCGAGAACTTTCACGGCAATCACGTCGTCTACCTGCACTGGGAGGAGCATCTCGGCTTCTGCGCCGCGCTGGCCTTCCCGCTGCCGCCCGCCATGCCGTTCGGGGCGCTGATCCAGGAGATCATCCCGACCTACTACGGCATGCACCCGGACTTCGCGTCCATCGACTGGGCGGCGGTGCGCTGGACCATCGACGGTAGGGAAGTCACGCCCGACCCGGCGAAGAGCCTCGCCGAGCACGGCGTCGGCCACAAGTCGCTGATCCGCTTCTGGACGCCGGGCCTGCACGGCTTCAAGGGCTCGCGGAGCTAGGGCGCAAAGCCCCTCTCCCCTTGAGGGAGAGGGGTTGGGGTGAGGGAGGCGGAACCTTTCGTCCGCGTCTGCCGACGCGCAACGACCCCTCATCCCAAACCCTTCTCCCTCAAGGGGAGAGGGGCTTCAGGAACGTCTTTGGGAAGGGATGCCTTGTGACCCACACGCTGACCATCGAGCCCACCGGCGAGACCGTCGCCGTCGCCGAGGGCCAGACCATCCTGGACGCCTGCCTGCGCCAGGGCATCTGGCTGCCGCACGCCTGCGGGCACGGGCTGTGCGGCACCTGCAAGGTGGACGTGGTCGACGGCGACGTCGACCACGGCGACGCCTCGGGCTTCGCGCTGATGGACTTCGAGCGCGACGGCGGCAAGACGCTCGCCTGCACGGCGACGCTCGCCTCCGACGCCACCATCGAGGCCGACATCGACGAGGAGCCGGACGCGCTGCGGATCCCGGTCAAGGACTTCACCGGCACCGTGGTGCGGCTGGAGGACCTGACGCATGACGTGAAGGGCGTCTTCGTCGAGCTGCCCGGCGACGGCATCGCCTTCCAGGCCGGGCAGTACGTCAACCTGACGGTGCCGGGCGTCGAGGGCGCCCGCGCCTTCTCGCTGGCCGGTCCGCCGTCGCGGCCGACCCTGATCGAGCTGCACGTGCGGCTGGTGCCGGGCGGCAAGGCGACCGGGTACATCCACCGCGACCTCAAGGTCGGCGACACGCTGACGCTGAGCGGCCCGTACGGCCGGTTCTTCGTGCGCAAGTCGGCGGCGGCGCCGATGATCTTCCTGGCCGGCGGCACCGGCCTGTCCAGCCCGAAGTCGATGATCCTCGACCTGCTGGAAGAGGGCTGCACGCAGCCGATCACGCTGATCCACGGCGTGCGGTCCTTGCGCGACCTGTACGACCGCGACCTCTTCGAGGGGCTGGCGGCGCAGCACCCCACCCTGACCTACATCCCCGTGCTGTCCGAGCCCCAGCCGGGCGACGAGTGGGCGGGCGAGACCGGCTTCGTGCACGAGGCGCTGCACCGGCACTTCGGCGGCATGTTCGCCGGTCGCAAGGCCTACCTGTGCGGCCCGCCGCCGATGGTCGAGGCGTGCATCCGCACCCTGATGCAGGGCCGCCTGTTCGAGCGCGACATCTTCACCGAGCGGTTCCTGACCGCCAGCGACGGCGACGCCGGCAAGGTGCGCAGCCCCGTCTTCAAGAGGATCTGAGCATGAACGCACACACGGTCCGCGTCGAGGATGCCGAGGGCATCATCCTCTGCCAGCCCGGCGAGACCATCGTCGGCGCCATGGAGCGCACCGCCATGCTGAGCTTCCGCACCGGCAAGGACCAGCCGCGGGTCCCCGTCGGCTGCCGCAAGGGCGGCTGCGGCGTCTGCCGCGTCCAGGTGCTCGACGGCGCCTACCGGGCGTTGCCGATGAGCCGCGCCCACGTCAGCGACGACGACCGGCGGGACGGCTACGCGCTGGCCTGCTGCGTCATCCCGGAGAGCGACCTCGCGGTGCGCCTCGCCCCGCGGCTGCCCGTCCGGCCCACCACCAGCACCGACACCCACGCCAACCGATAAGAACCAGGAGGAACACCCAATGGCAGTCACCGGCGTCCTGCGCCCCGGCTTCATCCAGCTCCGCGTCCTCGACATGGAGGCGGCGGTCACCCACTACGTCGACCGGCTCGGCCTCAACAAGGTCACCACCGGCCCGGACGGTCGCGTCTACCTGAAGGCCTGGGACGAGTTCGACCACCATTCGGTCATCCTGCGCAAGGCCGACGCCGCCGGCCTCGACGTCATGGCCTTCAAGGTCGCCTCGGAAGCCGATCTCGACACTTTCGCCAAGCGCATCACCGCCTGGGGCCTCGCCGTCGATCACGTCGCCGAGGGCGAGCAGCCGGGCGTCGGCCGGCGCATCGGCTGCGTGCTGCCGTCGGGCCACCGCATCGAGCTGTACGCCACCATCGCGCTGTCGGAGAACCACCCGCCGATCAAGAACCCGGACGTCTGGCCGGAGGAGCCGCGCGGCATGAAGGCGACGCGCTTCGACCACGCGCTGCTGTACGGCCCGGACATCGACCAGAACCTCAAGTTCTTCCAGGAGGCGCTGGACTTCTCGCTGGCCGAGAAGATCGAGCTGCCGGACGGCCTGCTGGCGATCTGGCTGACCTGCTCGAACAAGGCGCACGACATCGCCTTCGTCAAGCACGCCGAGCCCGGCAAGTTCCATCACGCGGCCTTCTTCCTGGAGACCTGGAACGACATCGGCCACGCCGCCGACATCATGTCCCGCTACAACATCTCCATCGACATCGGGCCGACCCGGCACGGCATCACGCGCGGCCAGACCATCTATTTCTTCGACCCGTCGGGCAACCGCAACGAGGTCTTCGCCGGCGGCTACACGTACTACCCGGACAACCCCGTCCGCGTGTGGGACGAGAACGAGCTGGGCAAGGGCATCTTCTATTACGAGAAGCAGCTCAACGAGCGCTTCCTCACGGTCGTGACCTGAGGACGCGGCGATGCAGCTCACCGTCCGGCAGGACAGCATCGGGCACGAGGCGGCGCTGGCCGCCGTCTCGGCCGCGGTGCGCGCGGGGCTGGAGATGGGGGTGGCGGTGAACGCCGCCGTGGTGGACGCCGGCGGCAACCTTGCCGGCTTCCTCCGCGCCCCCGGCGCCTTCCTGCACTCGATCGCCATCGCCCAGGACAAGGCCTACACCGCGGCCGGCTTCGGGCTGGCGACCGACGCGCTGTACCGCCTGATCCAGGACAACCCGGGCCTGCGCGACGGCCTCATCCGCCGCGACCGGCTGACCGCCTTCGCCGGCGGCTTCCCCATCGTCGTGGACGGGCGGGTGGTCGGCGGCATCGGCGTCTCCGGCGCGTCGGAGGAGCAGGACTGCGCCTGCGCGCGGGCCGGCCTCGCCGCGCTGGGCTTATCGATCTGACAAGAAGCATGGGACCATCATGACGACCACCACTCTGTCCCGCCCGGAACCGGCACCCACCGCCGGATCCGGACCGAAGCGGGTGCTGCACTTCATCAACGGCGCCTACACCGCCGGCACGGGCGAGCGGACCTTCGAGAACCGCTCGCCGGTCGACGGGGCGCTGATCTCGGTCGTGCACGAGGCCGCCAAGGCCGACGTCGATGCCGCGGTGACGGCGGCGCGCGCCGCGCTGAAGGGCCCGTGGGGCCGCATGACCATGGAGGAGCGCGCCGCCATCCTGCACAAGGTCGCCGACGGCATCGTCAGGCGCTTCGACGAGTTCCTGGCGGCCGAGTGCGCCGACACCGGCAAGCCGCGCTCGCTGGCCAGCCACATCGACATCCCCAGGGGTGCCGCCAACTTCAAGATCTTCGCCGACCTGGTGAAGAACGTCGCCACCGAGTGCTTCGAGATGGCGACGCCGGACGGCCGGGGGGCCATCAACTATTCCAGGCGCGTGCCGAAGGGCGTCATCGGCGTCATCAGCCCGTGGAACCTGCCGCTGCTGCTGATGACCTGGAAGGTCGGGCCGGCGCTCGCCTGCGGCAACACCGTGGTGGTGAAGCCCTCGGAGGAGACGCCGACCACCACCGCGCTGCTGGGCGAGGTGATGGACGAGGCCGGGGTGCCGCCCGGCGTCTACAACGTGGTGCACGGCTTCGGCCCCAATTCGGCCGGCGAGTTCCTGACCACCCACCCGGACGTCGACGCCATCACCTTCACCGGCGAGACGCGCACCGGCGAGGCGATCATGAAGGCCGCCGCCACCGGTGTCCGCGCCGTGTCGTTCGAGCTGGGCGGCAAGAACCCGGCGCTGGTCTTCGCCGACTGCGACCTCGACAAGGCGGTCGAGGGCACCATGCGCTCGGTCTTCGCCAACTGCGGGCAGGTCTGCCTGGGCACCGAGCGCGTCTACGTCGAGCGCCCGATCTTCGAGGAGTTCGTCCGCCGCCTGAAGGCCGGCGCCGAGGCCCTGACGCTTGGCCGGCCGGAGGATCCGGAGACCAACCTCGGCCCGCTGGTCAGCCAGGAGCACCGCTCCAAGGTGCTGTCCTACTACGCCAAGGCGGCGCTGGACGGCGCCACGGTGGTGACCGGCGGCGGCATCCCGGCGATGCCGGCGGACCTCCAGGATGGCGCCTGGGTGCAGCCGACGATCTGGACGGGCTTGAGCGACGACAGCGCCGTGGTGCGCGAGGAGATCTTCGGCCCCTGCTGCCACATTCGCCCCTTCGACACGGAGGAGGAGGTCGTGGCGCTGGCCAACGACACCCCCTACGGGCTGGCGGCGGCGGTGTGGACGGAGAACCTGTCGCGCGCCCACCGCGTCGCCGGGCAGCTGGAGGCCGGCATCGTCTGGGTGAACTCCTGGTTCCTGCGCGACCTGCGCACGCCCTTCGGCGGCGCCAAGCAGTCCGGCATCGGCCGCGAGGGCGGCGTGCACGGGCTGGAGTTCTACACCGAGCTGAAGAACGTCTGCGTGAAGCTTTAGTCATCGCGTCGGGCCCCCCTCCTAACCTCCCCCCATCTTCGACGGGGGGAGGAACAAAGCCCTCCCCCGCGAAGTGGGGGAGGGTTGGGTGGGGGCCCAGCCCAGAAAGGTCCCAAGCCCCCATGGACACCACCCAGAAACACATCCAAACCGCCGCCGACCGGCTGCTGGAGGCCCAGCGCACCGGCGTGCCCTGTGCGCCGATCCGCGACCTGATGGTGGAGGGTGACCTCGCCGCGGCTTACGCGGTGCAGGAGATCAACACCAGCCGCGCGCTCGGCCAGGGCCGCGTGCTCGCCGGCCGCAAGATCGGCCTGACCTCGCGTGCCGTGCAGAAGCAGCTGGGCGTCGACCAGCCCGACTACGGCATGCTGTTCACCGACATGGCGGTGCCGGACGGCTGGGAGATCGCCCGCAACCGCCTGATCCAGCCGAAGGCCGAGGCGGAGGTCGCCTTCGTGCTCGGCCGCGACCTCGACAGCGAGCACATCACCGCCGCCGACGTGCTGCGCGCCGTCGAGTACGCGCTGCCCGCCATCGAGGTGGTCGACAGCCGCATCGCCGACTGGAAGATCGGCATCCTCGACACCATCGCCGACAACGCCTCCTCGGGCCTCTACGTGCTGGGCAACGAGCCGCGCAAGCTCGACGGCCTCGACCTCCGGCTGTGCGGCATGGTCATGGAGATCCGCGGCGAGCCGGTGTCGACCGGCGCCGGCGCGGCCTGCCTGGGGCATCCGATCAACGCGGTGTGGTGGCTGGCCCAGGTGATGGCCCGCAACGGCCGCCCGCTCAAGGCCGGTGACACCGTGCTCTCGGGAGCGCTCGGCCCCATGGTGCCGGTGCGCTGGGGCGACGTGGTGGAAGCGCGCATCAACGGCCTGGGCTCCGTCCGCGCCGCCTTCGCAAAGGAATGAGAAGACACATGAGCAAGGTGAAAGTGGCGATCATCGGGTCCGGCAACATCGGCACCGACCTGATGATCAAGGTGATGCGTCAGTCGAAGCACCTGGAGATGGGCGTCATGGTCGGCATCGACCCGGAGTCCGACGGCTTGGCCCGTGCGCGTCGCATGGGCGTCACGACCTGCGCCGAGGGCCTGGAAGGGCTGACCAGGATGCCGGAGTGGAAGGACATCCGCGTGGTGTTCGACGCCACCTCGGCCTACGCGCACAAGAAGAATTCCGAGGTCTGCATCGCCGCCGGCAAGCAGGTGATCGACCTCACCCCCGCCGCCATCGGCCCCTACACGGTGCCGTCGGTCAACCTGGACGACCACCTCGATCAGCCGAACGTCAACATGGTGACCTGCGGCGGGCAGGCGACGATCCCCATCGTCGCCGCGATCCGCCGCGCCGCCAAGCGCGTGCCCTACGCCGAGATCGTCGCCTCCATCTCGTCGAAATCGGCCGGTCCGGGCACGCGCGCCAACATCGACGAGTTCACCGAGACCACCTCGCGCGCCATCGAGCGCGTCGGCGGTGCCGAGCGCGGCAAGGCGATCATCGTGCTGAACCCGGCCGAACCGCCGCTGATGATGCGCGACACCGTCTTCGCCCTGGCCGAGGGCGCGGAGCCGGCGGAGGTCGAGGCCTCGGTCGCCGCCATGGTGAAGGACGTGCAGAGCTACGTCCCCGGCTACCGCCTGAAGCAGACCGTGCAGTTCGAGCGCATCGGCGACAACGACCCGCTGACCATCCCGGGCTACGGCACCTTCACCGGGCTGAAGGTCGCGGTGCTGCTGGAGGTGGAGGGGGCGGCCCACTACCTGCCGGCCTACGCCGGCAACCTCGACATCATGACCTCGGCCGCCATGGCCACCGCCGACCGCTGGGTCGAGCGCAAGCTGAACGCGTGAGCACCGCCATGACCAAGCTCTACATCCAGGACGTGACGCTGCGCGACGGCATGCACGCGCTGCGCCACCAGTATTCCCTCGACACGGTGGTGACGATCGCCAAGGCGCTCGACGCCGCGAAGGTCGACGCCATCGAGATCAGCCACGGCGACGGGCTGGCCGGCGGCAGCTTCAACTACGGCTTCGGCAAGCACACCGACCTGGACTGGATCGGCGCGGTGGCCGACGCGGTCAGCCACGCCAAGGTGACGGTGCTGCAGCTGCCGGGCATCGGCACCAAGCAGGACCTGAAGGCCGCCTACGAGGCCGGCGCGCGCTCGGTGCGCATCGCCACGCACTGCACCGAGGCGGACGTGTCGAAGCAGCACATCGCCTTCGCGCGCGAGCTTGGCTACGACACCGTGGGCTTCCTGATGATGGCCCACATGATCCCGACCGGGCGGCTGGTCGAGCAGGCCAAGCTGATGGAGAGCTACGGCGCGCAGTGCGTGTACGTGGTGGACTCCGCCGGCGCCCTGCTGATGGAGGGCGTGGCCGAACGGGTGACGGCGTTCCGCCAGGAACTGAAGCCGGAGACGCAGATCGGCATCCACACGCACCACAACCTGACGCTGGGCGTCGCCAACGCCGTGGTCGGCGTGCAGAACGGCGCGGTGCGCGTCGACAGCTCGCTGGCCGGCATGGGTGCGGGTGCGGGAAATGCGCCGCTGGAGGCGCTGGTCGCGGTGCTCGACCGCATGGGCTTCGAGCACGGCTGCGACCTGTTCGCGCTGATGGACGCGGCGGACGACCTCGTGCGGCCGTTGCAGGACCGCCCGGTGCGGGTGGACCGCGAGAGCCTGTCGCTGGGCTACGCCGGCGTCTACTCCAGCTTCCTGCGCCACGCCGAGAAGGCGTCGAAGACCTATGGCATCGACGCGCGCGAGATCCTCATCGAACTCGGCCGGCGCAAGATGGTCGGCGGGCAGGAGGACATGATCATCGACGTGGCGCTCGACCTCACCAAGGAGAGGATCCCGGCATGACCAGCAACCTCGCCCAACTGGCGGAGATCGTCGACGACGCGGCCCGCCTCGCGCACGAGATCCCGCAGCTGACCGGCATGGTGCCCGACCTGACGGTGGACGACGCCTACGCCATCCAGGCGCTCTCCTTGGCCCGCCGCTACGCCCGCGGCGAGCGCCGCGTCGGCATGAAGATGGGCCTGACCAGCCGCGCCAAGATGGCGCAGGTCGGCGTGTCGGAGATGATCTGGGGCCGTCTGACCGACGCCATGCAGGTGGAGGAGGGCGGCAGCATCGCCATGCACCGCTACGTCCACCCGCGCGTCGAGCCGGAGGTGGCCTTCCTGCTGAAGGCGCCGCTGTCCGGCAACGTCACCCAGGCGCAGGCCCTGGCGGCGGTCGAGGCGGTGGCCCCGGCGCTGGAGATCATCGACAGCCGCTACAAGGACTTCAAGTTCGCGCTGCCCGACGTGGTGGCCGACAACTCGTCGTCCTCCGGCTTCGTGGTCGGCGAGTGGCGGCGGCCGGACCTGGACGTTTCCAACCTCGGCGTCGTGCTGGAGGCGGATGGGCAGGCGGTGCAGGTCGGCTCGACCGCGGCGATCCTCGGCCACCCGGTGCGCTCGCTGGTCGCCGCGGCGCGGCTGGTGGCGCAGTGGGGCGAGCGGCTGGAGGCCGGCTGGATCGTGCTGGCCGGCGGCATCACCGCGGCGCACCACCTCGCGCCGGCCATGGCGGCGCGCACCGTCATCCAGGGCCTCGGGTCCGTGTCGTTCCAGGTGGAGGGGTAAGGCGATGCCGTTCATCGACGTCACCATGATCGAGGGCCGCACCCCGGCCCAGAAGGACGCCTTCATCAAGGCGATGACCGAGGCCGCCGTCACCACGCTGGGCGCCCCGCGCGAGACCGTGCGGATCGTCCTGCGCGAGGTCCCCGGCGAGCACTGGGCGGTCGGCGGCGTGCCGAAGAAGCCGCTGGTGCCCGGCTGAGCGCCCGTTAAGCCCTTCTCCTCTTGAGGGAGAAGGGTTTGGGATGAGGGGTCGTTACGCGTCGAAGACGCGGATGAAAGACTTGTACCCCTCACCCCAACCCATCGGCGCTTGCACGCGCCGATCCCTCAAGGGGAGAGGGGCTTCAAGCATCCAAGCAAAGCCGAACCCGGCCGGCGCGTCCGCGCGCCAGTCAAACAGGAGTTCGCGCCGAAAAACCCAAGAAACGACATCACGGAGAGGAAACATCATGAAGTCGATCGTGCGTGGTCTCGTCGCGGCCGCCGCGCTGCTGTTCCCCGCCCAGGCGATGGCGGCGGAGAACTGGTCGCCGCACCTGCCGGGCGTGACCGAGGGGCTGGCGGCCGGCGCGCTGCCGCCGCCGGGGGTCTATTTCCTCAACCACACGCTGGTGGCGCCGTTCACCCTGTACGACAAGGACGGCAACAAGACGCCGGTGAAGGCGGACGTTTTCGTCGACGTGCCGATGCTGCTGTGGAACCCCGGCGTGCAGGTGCTGGGTGCCACCTACGCCGCCGGCATCGCCCAGCCGATGACCTATGTCAGCGCGTCCGGCGGCGGGCTGGACAAGTCCGGCTACGGCCTGTTTTCCACCATCCTGATCCCGGCGCAGCTGTCGTGGGCGCTGCCGAACGATTTCCACGTGTCGGCCGGGCTGGCGGTCTACGCGCCGACGGGGCGGGCGCAGAAGACCGTCATCAGCTACCCGAACGGCACCTATCTCGGCGTGCCGAACAGCATCAACTACTGGGCGGTCGAGCCGTCGGTGGGCATCAGCTGGCTGCACGACGGCTGGAACGTCAGCGCCAGCTTCAACTACGACATCAACTTCAAGAACACGGACTCCGGCTACCGGTCGGGCAACATCCTGGTCGGCGACTACAGCATCACCAAGACCATCGGCAAGTGGACGGTGGGCGTCAGCGGCTATTCGGTCAACCAGCTGACCGACGACAAGTCCGACGACGCGCGCATCCAGGCGGGGATCAGCGCCAGCAACGGCAACAAGCAGACGAAGTACGCCGCCGGGCCGATGGTCGGCTACAACTTCGGCCCGGTGATCCTCACCGCCTACTACAACCACGGCTTCGGCGCCAAGAACACGCTGAGCGGCGACACCTACTGGACGCGGCTGACCGTGCCGTTCTGATCCGTCGCACGCCCCCGCCGGCCGGCGCCGGCGGGGGTTGCCGCGCGGGAACGGCGCCGGTACGCTCACCGCCTCGATGCGTTGGGGAGGGTGACCGTGCTGCGCGTGACCGTGACCAGGGAGACGTCCACCGGGGCGGAGCCGATCGCCGAGGTGCTCATCGGCAAGTTCGGCGGTTCCGAACAGCGCGGAACCTACGCCGCCCGGGTGCACGAGCCGCCCTCGCCCTATTCGAACGGCATCGACGCGTGCTTCGGTGTCCGCGGGCATGACCGCTACCAGCCGTCCCTGGCCCTGGTCGCCTCCGTCCTGGGCGCGTGGCGGGACGGCCGGGTTGACGAGATCAGCCCCGGCGTGCGCGCCGCGCTGGAGAACACCGCGGCGAAGCTGAAGGCCCCTGCCGCCGAACGCGCCGGCGCACCGGCGGAGGACGTCACCGGAACCGCGCTCCCCCTCGGCGATCTGGCGAGCCTGGCCGACGGCGGCGATCCCTCCGCCAAGGCGATGCTGGAACTGGCCGCGACGATGGCGGCCGTCGTCGAGGCGTGCGTCGGCGGCGACGGTGAGATGCCGGGCGTGGACGCCGTCCGCGCCGCCCGGGCGATGCTGATCGGCGCGCGCGATCCGGCGGTGCAGGCGCTGGCGGCCGCGGTGCTCGCCGTGACCGACCGGCAATCCTGAGCGATGGAACAAAAAAATGCCGCGCCCCCGGCGTGAACCGGAGGACGCGGCGGTCTCGTGCGCGGACGGTCAGTCGGCGGCGGCGGCGTTCATCAGGACGGGGGTCTTCGCCTTGCGCTGGCCGAGGACCAGCCAGATGATCAGGAAGGCGGTCAGGTCGAACACCGTCAGGCAGACGAACAGCGGCTCGTAGCCGATGGTGGTGGCGAGCTGGCCGATGATCAGCGAGAAGATCATGCCGCCCATGTAGCCGGCCATGCCGCCGAAGCCGGTCGCCGTGGCGACGTCCTTCTTCTCGAAGGTGTCGGTGACCAGGGCGTAGAGCAGGCTGGACAGCATCTGGTGGGCGAACGCGCCCAGCGAGAACAGGAAGATCGCGGCGATCGGGCTGACGGCGAAGCTGATGAGCGCCGGGCCGACCATGCACACCGCGCCGATGCCGATGCCGGCGATGCGGGAGTTGACCAGCGACATCCTGAAGCGCTTGACGAAGAACGGCGACAGGTAGCCGGACAGGATGCAGCCGAGGTCGCCGAACAGGAACGGCAGCCAGGCGAACAGCGCGAACTGCTTGATGTCCATGCCCCGCGTCGTGACCATGTACAGCGGGATCCAGAAGCTGAAGGTCTGCCACGCCGGCTCGGTCAGGAAACGGGCGGCGGCGATCGCCCAGAACTTCCGCTTGGTCAGCACGTCCTTGAAGGAGGGCTTGGCGGTCGGCGCGTGCTCCTGGCCGTCCAGGATGTAGGCGTGCTCCTCCGGGGTCAGGCGCGGGTGGTTCTCCGGGTTGCGGTACAGCAGCATCCACAGCACCGACAGCAGGACGCCCAACAGGCCGGTGATGACGAAGGCGACCTGCCAGCTCCAGGTCACGGAGATCCAGATCACCAGCGGCGGCGTGATCATGGCGCCGATCGAGCTGCCGGTGTTGAACCAGCCGGTGGCGATGGAGCGCTCCTTGGCCGGGAACCACAGGGTCGAGGTCTTGACGCCGGCCGGCATGGCGGCGGCTTCGCTGACGCCCAACAGGCCGCGGAAGAAGGCCATCGACTGCCAGCCGCCGGCAAAGGCGTGCAGCGCCGCGGCGGTGCCCCACAGCAGGGCGAACATGGCGTAGCCGAACTTCAGGCCGACCCAGTCGGTGATGAAGCCCGCCACCGGCTGCATCAGGCTGTAGCAGAGCTGGAAGGCGCTGACGACGAAGGAGTATTGCTCGGTCGTGAAGTTCAGCTGTTCCTTCAGCTGCGGGGCGAGAACGCCCAGCGTGTTGCGGTCGATGTAGTTGATCACGGTGCCAAGCATGATCAAGGCAAGGATCTGCCACCGCAGTCCGCGGATCTTTTTCATAATGTCCTCACTTGGCCGCGGTCGGGCGGCCCCGGGAATTCTTGCCGGGCTACCCCTGTGGGGCTCGGCGCCTTTGCTGGGGTCAAGCGCTTGTCTTAGCGCTGCAAGCCTCGCTGGCAACGGTTATACTAGTATATCAGTTAGCGGCGCAAGCTCGATTTCGGATGGCGTCGGACGGCCCGCCAAAATGCCGCAGGGCCTTGAAGAACAAGCAGAAAACACGACAGGGGCGTGGCGGATCGGGTGAGTCCGATCCGCCACGCCCCTGGGGT
>Ga0196970_1000597_pt1 | contig 38853 bp, 28 predicted proteins | sample S1v_513CmetaG_FD_148672 | JGI IMG/M metagenome (GOLD analysis project Ga0196970, IMG submission 148672) | Soil microbial communities from Anza Borrego desert, Southern California, United States - S1+v_5-13C | ecosystem: Environmental > Terrestrial > Soil > Desert | place: USA: California... | reverse complement strand
GTGGGCGAGTCCTGGGGCTTCATGGAGCGGCTCACCGTCTGGGAGTCGCTGATCACCCATGCCGGTTTCTACGGGCTGCCCGAGCGCCGGGTGCTGGAGTTGGTGAAGCGGCTGGACCTGCTCACCCAGATGCGCACCCGGGTTGGCCGGCTGCAGGCCGGTGAGCTGGCCCGACTACGCCTGGCCCGGGCGCTGCTGCATGACCCACCCGTCCTCCTGCTCGACGAGCCCGCCGGCGATATCGATGGTGAGAGCGCTACCATGATCGCATTTACCATCGCTGAGGAGGCGGAGGCAGGGAAGGCGGTGCTGGTCGCCACCTTCGGCTACCCTCGCACCCTCGAGATCGCCACACGGGTCTGCTACTTGGAGGGCGGGCGGCTGATCGAGCCGGGGCCCGCTCTTGTAGCCGCAACCGCCCCGTCGCCCGCCCCGGCCGCCCCGCTTGAGGCTCCCGCCCCACGCACACCCGGCGGCGCCCGAGTGCCGCACATCGCTGCGCGCAAGGGCGAGCGGCTCCTGCTCTTCCGGCCGGAGGAGATCCGCTATGCCTATGCGCAGGAGAAGGCGGTGTACATAAAGACCAGCGAAGGCGAGTGCGATATCACCTTCACCCTGAGCGACCTGGAGGAGCGGCTCTCCGACCACGGCTTCTTCCGGTGCCACCGGGGCTACCTGGTCAACATCAGCTATGTCAAGGAGATCGCCACCTGGACCCGGGACTCCTTCTCCCTGATCCTGAAGGACGGCACCGATGTCCCCCTCTCCAAGCACCGGGCCAACGAGTTGCGGGTCCGGCTCCACTGGTAGCGCCCGGCCCCACAGGCCCGGTCTGCGCCAGTCGTCCCCCACCCGCCGCCAGTCGTCTGCAGAGTGCGGTAGCCTGCCCCATCTCCGTGTGAGAATCGGGGCGAGGTGATGCCGATGATCGAGCTGAACGGACTGACCAAGCGTTACGGACCCGTGACCGCACTGGATGCCCTGACCCTGTCGATTCGAACTGGCGAGATCCTGGGGCTGCTCGGCCCGAACGGGGCGGGGAAGACCACCACCCTGCGCCTCATGGCGGGCCTGGCCCAGCCCGACGCAGGGAGCGTCTCGGTTGATGGTTTCAATCCCTGGACCGCCCCCGATGAGGCACGCCGCCAGATGGGCGTCCTCCCCGACCCCACCGCCCTCTGGGACCGGCTCTCGGTCGAGCAGAACCTGCTCCTCTTCGCCGGCCTTTTCGGCCAGCCGCGGGCAGCCGTTGCCCTGGCTATGGAGCAGACCGGCGTGCTCGACCTGGCGGGCCGCCGGGCGGGGAAGCTCTCCAAGGGGCAGCGGCAGCGGGTCGCCCTGGCCCGGGCGATCATCCACCAGCCCAAGCTCCTCGTGCTGGACGAGCCCGCCGCAGGCCTCGACCCGACCGCCGCCGCCGCCCTGCACGACCAGATCCGGCGGTTCAGGTCCCAGGGGGTCACCGTGGTCCTCTCCAGCCACGACATGGCCGAAGTCGACTCGCTCTGCGACCGGGTGGCGATCTTAGACCGGGGCAGGCTCATGGCCTGCGCCCCACCGGCGCAGCTCAAGAACGAGTACGGCAGGCGCAGCCTGACCGCCACCGTGCAGACCGATTCTGGCCTGAAGCGCTTCGAGTGGCCGCTCGATGACCCAGCCGTAGGGGAGCGGTTGACCGAGTGTAGCCGCCTGGGCCGCCTGCTGGCGGTCCGCTCCACCGAGGCCTCGCTGGCCGAAGTCTTTATACACCTCACGGGGAGGGAACTGCAATGAGGGCAAAGGCGCTGACCACCGCATTGCTCTGGGACTTCATTCGGAACCCGATGATCCTCTCACCGGCGCTGATCGTCCCGGTTATGGCATGGGTCATGACCGCCATGGTGAATGGCGAGCCCGAGGGAATGGCGGTTGCCGCCCCCGTGCTCCTCGTCATGCCGGCCTACTTTCTCGGTTGGATGACCCCCGCCTTCAGCTTGGCCGAGGCCAAGGAGAAGCGCTCCCTGGAGGCGATGCTAATCACACCCCTCCGCTCCTGGGAGTATATCGGCGTGCAGGCAGGGGTGAGCGTGGTGCTCAGCCTCGCCGCCGGAGCGGTTGTCACCCTGATCATGGGCCAGCCCCCGGCCAGTCCCGTCCTCTTCTCCCTGGCCTACCTGCTCCTCACCCTCTTCACCGTGGCGGGCGGCCTGATCATGGGCCTGTTGCTCCCGGACTCTCGCTCCCTCGGCTCGGCGGGCACCCCTGTCATGCTCGCCCTGATTTTCAGCACGACGCTGCCCTGGGCGCTATTCCTCCCCGTTGTTTGGGAGGTCCAGGCCTTCCTGCCCACCCGCCCGGCCGTGGAGCTACTCATGGCGGGCTACGCCGGTCAGGAGGCGCCGATTCTGAAAGACAGCCTGATCATGCTGGCCTACACCGCTCTGCTCGTCTACTTCTGCGTCCGGCGGCTCCGCCGCCTGGCCTTCGCCCCCCGCTAGCCCGACCGGCGCCGCCCTGCATATCCGCGGGGCGGCGCCACTCGTCCGGCGAAATGCGCCAGTCGTCCGGGAGATGCGGCATGGCCCCATCCACCGGGTGAGAATGGGGCCAAGGAGGGGATGCGAGATGCAACGATTCCTCAGCCTCATGCTGACCCTGGCCCTACTCCTCGCCGGATGCGGCCAACCGACCAAGGAGCCCCAGAACCTGCGTGCCAAGGAGCTGGCGATCGACCTGGGCGACGGCTTCACCGCCAAGGCGGTGCTGACCTACCCGGCCGAGGGCGAAGGTCCCTGGCCTACGGTGATCCTCTTCCACGGTTCCGGCCCCTACGATATGAATGCGACGGTCACAACCCCCACCGGCAAGCCGCTTTCCGCCAACTTCAAGCGCCTGGCCGAGCGGCTCAGCCAGGAGGGCGCCGCCGTGCTGCGCTTCCACAAGCGAGGCGTTGAAGCCTACGGCAAGTACGACCGGGAGCAGATAGCCCGGGCCACCACGAACCAGTTGATTGTGGATGCCGGTCGGGTGATCGCTGCCGCCCGCCAGCAGCCCGAGGTGGATGCGAACCGAATCTACCTGTACGGATGGAGCCAGGGCGCCCAGGTGGCGACCCACGCCGCCCAGGCCGATGGAGCCATAGCCGGCCTGATCCTGCAGGGCCCACCCACCAGCGGCTGGTCCGAGACGCTCCGCTACCAGCACCTGACCCTGGGTCTGCCGCTGCTGGCCTCCGAGGCGATCGACGCCGACCAGGACGGCAAGCTGGCGGTCAAGGAGTGGTTCAGCGTCCCCGCGGGCCCCGCCAGCCTCATGGGAAGTTTCTATGTCTGGGCCATGGACTCGACGCCCATGAAGCCGAAGCTTCGGCCCGAGCTGGACCGGAACGACGACAAGCAGGTGGACCTGGAGGGGGAACTGCGGCCCGCGATCGAGGCGCTGGTCGCCAACCCGGCAGCCAACCCGAGCCTGGACCCCGCCAGCGAGCCCGCCCGGTCGATCGCTCAGGTCCTGCCTGACCTGTCCCTCCCCGTGCTGGTCCTGCACGGCGAGCAGGATGGTTGGGTCCCGGTGACCGACGGCGAGCAGGTGGCGGCTGCCGCCCCGGAGCGGCTCACCCTGAAACGCTTCCCCGGCCTCGGCCACGCCCTGAGCCCGACCATCGACCCGGCCCAGGACAGCTTCGGCCCCATGGCAGATGAGCCTATCCAGGCACTGATCGACTGGCTGGCCCAGCGCTAGACCGCATGAAAGAACCCCGGAGGCGCCCGCCCCCGGGGTTCTGAGTCCTTACCGGAGCAACTCCCGCCCGGCCCGGATCAGGGCCTCGGCGGCGGCCTCAATCTCCTCGGGGGTCGTATACCGCCCCAGGCTGAGCCGGAGCGCGGCCACCGCCCGCTCGGGGCTGAAGCCCATGGCCAGCAGCACCTCACTCGGCTCGCTCACCCCCGCATGGCAGGCCGACCCGGTGGATGCCGCCACCTGCGGGCAGCCACTCAGCAGGTCATTGCCAATGACACCATCCACCGTGATATGAAGCGTATTGGGCAGCCGCTCCACGTTGGCCCCGGTGACGCGGACAGGGAGGGCCTCGCCCAGCCGCTGCTGGAGGCGGTCCCGGAGGCCAGCCAACCGGCGCCCCTCCCCGGTGGTCAGCTTGACCTCTGCCAGTTCGCAGGCCCGGCCCAGGGCCACGGCGTAGGGGACATTCTCCGTCCCCGCCCGCCTGCCGCCCTCGTAGGACGCCCCGTGGATCAGGGGGTGGAGGCTGATGCCCTCTCGCACGTAGAGGGCGCCGACCCCCTTGGGGGCGTAGAGCTTGTGGCCGGCGATCGTCAGCAGGTCGCAACCGATCTCGGCTACATTCACCGGGATCTTGCCGATCGTCTGGGCCGAATCCACATGGAAGAGGACGCCCGCCTCCCGAGCGATCGCTGCGACCTCTCGCACGGGCTGGATCACCCCGGTCTCGTTCTGAGCGTGAATCAGCGAGATCAGCACCGTCTCGGGCCGGATCGCAGCCCGCACCTCGGCGGGGTCCACTCGGCCGCTCTCATCGACCGGGAGGAGCGTCAGGGCGAAGCCGAACTCCTTGGCCAAGTAGCGACAGGCGTTGACCGCCGCCGGATGCTCCACCCGCGAGGTGATCAGGTGCGCCCCCGGCCGGTTGCGGTGGCGGAAAGTGACCCCTTTGATCGCCAGGTTGATCGACTCGCTGGCGCACGACGTAAAGACCACCTCGCCGGGCCGGGCGCCGATCAGGCTGGCGACCTGCTCCCGTGCGGTCTCCATGGCCATATGGGCCACCGTGCCGAAGGCGTGGGTCGAATGCGGGTTGCCGAACTGCTCGCTCAGGTACGGGAGCATTGCCTGCAGCACCGCCGGGTCAACCGGGGTGGTCGCGTTGTAATCCAGGTAGATAGGCCGGCTCATAAGACCCCTCCTCTCGGTAGAGGGTATTCGTCTTGGGGGTAGCCCCTTCCTCCGGGCGCACTCGTCGCTGTCACCGGATCAGATCCTCCGTTATACTAGACATACGTATCTGATCGGGAGGTCGAACGAGTGAAACCCAGCATGCTCCGCCCCGGCGATAAAGTCGGGATCATCGCACCCTCCTGGTGTGGTCCGGCCATAGTGCCGCACCGGGTTGAGAACGGCGTGCGCGCCCTGGAGGCGCTCGGCCTCCGGGTTGAACTGGCGCCACATGCCTGTGGCCAGCACCGAGGCTACCTCTCCGGCACACCGGAGGAACGGGCTTCAGACCTGAACGCCCTGTTCGCGGATCCCTCGGTCAAGGCGATCATTGCCGCGATCGGTGGGGACCACTCCTGCCAAATGCTGCCGCATATCGACTGGGATCTGGTCCGCGCCAACCCGAAGATCCTCATGGGCTTCTCGGATATGACCGTGCTGAATGTCGCGATCCATACCATGACCGGCCTGGTCACCTTCAACGGCCCGTCGCTTATGGTCGATTTCGCTGAGTACCCGAAGCCCTTCGACTACGTGCTCGACTCCTTCCGGCGGACGCTCTGCCAGGCGGAGCCGGCCGGTGCCTATGAGCCTTCGCCGACCTGGACCGATGAGTACCTGAACTGGACGGAAAAGCTGGACCTGACCCGGCCCCGGGCGCTGGCACAGAACGAGGGCTGGACCTGGCTGAAGGAGGGGCGGGCCGCCGGCCGGCTCCTAGGCGGCTGCCTGGAGTCGCTCCAGCACCTGCGCGGCACCCCTTACTGGCCCGTGCTAGATGGAGCGATCCTCTTCTGGGAGACCTCGGAGGAGCGGCCCTCGCCCCGCTGGGTGGATGGTGTCCTGGCCGACTACGAGAACATGGGGGTTCTGCAGCGGCTGAGCGGCATGATCGTCGGGCGGCCGAAGGACTACCCGCCCGAGTGGCGGGCGGAGGTCCGGGAGGTGATCCTGGAGCGAACCCGGCGGTACACCTTCCCCATTATTACCGACATGGACTTTGGCCACACGGCGCCCCAGTTCATCCTTCCGCTTGGCGTGAGGGCCGAGATCGACACAGCCTGCCGCCGCTTCGCAGTCGTTGAGGCGGCCGTGACCAAGTAATACCGAATGCAGGTTCGGGGGCGCCCGGCGGCGAATCCTCTTCGGTAGCTGAGGTGATCTGCTGTATGGGACGACCTGAGTTTGTCCACCTGCACCTGCATACCGAATACTCCCTGCTAGACGGGGCCAACCGGATTGAGCCCCTGGCTGCCCGCGCCGCAGAGCTGGGCATGAAGGCGGTCGGACTGACCGACCACGGGGTCCTGTTTGGCGTGATCCCCTTCTACCAGGCCATGCGGCGGCATGGGGTGAAGCCGATCCTTGGCTGCGAGCTGTACGTGGCTCCGGACTCCCGCCACATAAAGGCTGGCGGCGAGAAGGCGTTCCACCTGACCGTCCTGGCCGAGACCTATGAAGGCTACAAGAACCTGGTCAAGCTGGTCTCGGCCGGCCATACCGAGGGCTTCTACTACAAGCCGCGCGTGGATCACGACCTCCTCGCCCAGCATAGCAAGGGCCTGATCGCCCTCTCCGGCTGTCTCGCCGCCGAGGTCCCCCGCAAGTTCCTCGCCGGCCAGGCAGACGAGGCCCGCAAGACGATCGGCCTCTACCGGGAGATCTTCGGTGCGTCCAACTACTTCCTGGAGCTTCAGGACCACGGCCTGCCCGAGCAGCCCGGCCTCAACCAGTGGCTGATCAGCCAGGGCCTCCCTGTGGTGGCGACGAACGACGCCCACTACCTCTTCCCCGAGCACGCCCGCGTGCAGGACGTGCTGATCTGCATTGGCACCAACAAGACGATCGATGATCCCAACCGCCTGAAGATCGGCTCCCAGGAGCTCTATGTCAAGTCTGCCGAGGAGATGTACTACCGCTTCGGCCACGTGCCCGGCGCCCTGGAGAACACCATGGCGATCGCGGAACGAGCCAATGTGGAGCTTCCCTTCGGCCAGATCCATCTGCCCAACTATGCCATTCCCGCCGGGTACACTGCCGCCAGCTACCTGCGGAAGCTCTGCTACGACCGGTTGCCCGCCCGGTACGGGGGGAAGCCGCCCGAGGGCGCCACCCAGCGGCTCGACCACGAGCTAAAGGTGATTGAGGGAATGGGCTTCCCCGGCTACTTCCTGATCGTCTGGGACTTTGTCGAGTACGCCCGCTCCAGAGCCATTCCGGTGGGGCCCGGCCGTGGCTCCGGCGCCTCCTCGCTGGTCGCTTACGTCCTCGGGATTACCGATGTAGACCCCATGCGGTACGGCCTGCTCTTCGAGCGGTTCCTCAACCCAGAGCGGGTGGATATGCCGGACTTCGATATTGACTTCTGCTACGAGCGGCGTGGCGAGGTGATCGAGTACGTCCACAACAAGTACGGCGCCGACTGCGTCGCCCAGGTGATCACCTTCAACACCCTCGCGGCCCGTGGTGCCGTGCGGGACGTAGGTCGGGCGCTCGGCATGGCCTACGGCGAGGTGGACCGGGTCGCCAAGCTCCTGCCCTGGGGTCGCGACCTCTCGACCGCGCTGGAGAAGGTTCCCGAGCTGAAGGAGCTGTACAACGAGCGGGAGCAGGTTCGGGTCCTGATCGACACGGCCAAGGCCGTGGAGGGGATGCCCCGGAACCCGTCGGTCCATGCCGCAGGCGTAGTGATCACCGCCGAGCCTCTGGTAGAGCATGTCCCGCTCTACCGCATGGGCGACGAGGCGATTGTCACCCAGTTCGACATGGATCAACTGAAGGATATCGGCCTGCTGAAGATGGACTTCCTCGGTCTGCGGACGCTGACCGTCATCGACTACGCTCTCCGGTCGGTTCGACAGCGGCTGCCGGAGTTCGACATTGAGCAGATCCCGTGGGATGACCCCGCCACCTTCGCCATGCTGGCCCGGGGCGAGACCATGGGGCTCTTCCAGATCGAGGCCGGCTGGGTGGCAGATGTCCTCCGGCAGATGAAGCCCACCCGGTTTGAGGATATCATCGCCACGATCTCGCTCTGCCGCCCCGGGCCAATGGAGCATATCCCCGACTATATTTGCGGGAAGCAGGATCCAGCCTCGGTTCAGTACCTGCACCCCGACCTGGAGCCGATCCTGGCTGAGACCTATGGTGTCATGGTCTACCAGGAGCAGATTATCCAGATCGCCAACCGGTTGGCGGGCATGTCCCTGGGGCAGGCCGATCTGCTGCGGCGGGCGGTGGCCAAGAAGAAGCGGGAGGACCTGGAGAAGTACGGCAAGCGCTTCATGGAGGCGCTGACCGAGCGCGGCTACAGCCGCGAAATGGCCGATGCGCTCTACGAGCAGATCATTCGCTTCGCCAACTATGGCTTCAACAAGTGCCACGCCACGCCCTACGCCAAGGTGGCCTACCAGACGGCCTACCTGAAGCGGCACTACCCGGTGGAGTTCATGGCAGCGCTCATGAACTCGGTCCTCGGCTGGGAGTCGAAGGTGGCGCTCTACATTGAAGAATGTCGCCGGCTGGGTATCCAAGTCCTCGCACCAGATGTAAATTCTTCCATGGCTCGCTTCACGCCAGATGGCAAGGCGATCCGGTTCGGCTTGGGCGCCGTGAAGAACATCGGCTGGAGTGCGGTGGATGCCATTGTCCAGGCTCGGAGCGAGGGGGGGCCCTTCACCGGTCTGCGCGACTTCTGCGAGCGGGTCGATATTCGCCACCTGAACCGGAGGGCGGTGGAGTCGCTGATCATGGCTGGCGCCTTCGACCACGTGGCGCCCCCCGGCGGTCGAAGCGCACACCGTTCCCAGATGCTCGAACTGCTCGACCGAGTTTTGGAGGACGCCCAGAAACTGCAGCGGCACCGTCAGGCCGGGCAGATCTCCCTGTTCGACCTGGGGGTTCAGGCCACACCGGGCGGCGGGTCCGAAGTGCTGCCCGAGATCCCGGAGTTTCCCCCGCAGCGGTTGCTGGCTATGGAGAAGGAGGTCCTGGGCTTCTACGTCTCGGGTCATCCGCTTCGACAGTATCAGGCAGCGATCGACAGCCATGGCTGTGCCCCCATCGGCACGCTCACAGAGCAGCAGGATGGCGCTCGTATTACAGCGGGCGGGATCCTCGCGGGACTGAAGCAGGTGACCACCCGTTCGGGCTCGAATATGGCCTTTCTCACGCTGGAGGACCAGACCGGTCAGGTCGAGGTGATCCTCTTCCCGCGGGTGTTGGCTGCCGCCGCTCGCCTGCTGAAGCCCGACACCCCCCTACTCGTGCGAGGCAAGCTTCAGGTGCAGGAGGAGGAGGCCAAGCTCCTGGCCGACGAGGTATTGCCCCTCACCACAGCCGCCGCACAACCCGTCACGCCACCAGTGGTAACGCCGACGCCGACACAGGCTGTGCCCCCCTCGCCCAATCCCCGACAGGCCGATCAGGGGTCGCCGCAGATCCTCTACCTGCGAGTCTCCGCCAAGGACGAAGACTCGCCGCTCATGAAGCGGGTCGAGCGCATTCTCACCAGGCACCCGGGTACCACCGCAGTGCGGATCAAAATGGAGCCAATCGGGAAGTGGATGGCCGTCCATGACCACCTCTATGTCACCCTGAACCCCGCCCTGATCGCCGAACTCCAGGCGCAGATCGGCGCCGAGAACGTGGTGATCAAATGAGTTGTAAAACTTTGGCGGAACAGGAAGGGAACATGTCCCACACATAGAATAGGAAAGGTAGAGGGTTTAAGGTCTGGAGGAAGGACTACTATGATCTTTCTCGTGTTCGCCCTGTCCGGCCTTGTCGGATTATTGCTCCTGGCACTGATCCGGCTGCAGCGAAGTCTGCGGTCGGAACAGGAGCGCCTGGCGCGCGCCGAAGAGGAGCTGAAGGGTGCGACCGATATGGTCGGGCTCGTCTCCCGGGCCGATTGGCGCCGCTCCGCCCACGAACTGGTCAACAGTCTCGTACGGCTCGGAGTCGCTCGGAGCGTGATCCTCCTGGCCGGGACCGACGCCAAGTCTGCCGAGGTGCTTGCGTCGGCGACAGCGCAGGGAGAGGCGCCCTGGGAAAAGGTAGATGAAACAACCCTCGTGACACTGTTCCGCACCGGGGAGCCGCACCTGCTCGAGAATGAGCGCTTCCTGCCTGTCACCGCCGACACGGGAATGGTTGGGGTGCTGGCTGTGCGGGGCGTGGCAGCCTGCCACAGCAACATCGTCCAGGTGGCAGCCCACATGGCGGGCATTGTCCTGGTTGGTACCAAGCTATATCAGAAGCAAGCGGCCATTTCGAATACAGACGGGTTGACGGGCCTGATCAACCACCGGTACTTCCAGCAACTCCTGGGCGTCTCCCTGGGCCAGGCCTACCTGGAGGGTGCACCCCTGAGCGTGATCTTCCTGGATATTGACCACTTCAAATCGGTGAATGATACATACGGACACCAGTTTGGCGATATGGTGCTCCGTGAGATCGGTTCATTGCTCCGACGAGAGCTCCCGCCCGATGCGATTGCCGCCCGGTATGGGGGCGAAGAGATGATCGTGCTGGCCCAAGGCGAGAGCGCTCGGCGGTCAGCGCAGCTAGCCGAGGTAATCCGGCAGGCGGTGGCCAACCATCGCATACTCGACCCGGTCTCGGGCACCCATATTGGGGTGACAGTCAGCCTCGGAGTTGCGAACTACGAACTGGGGCAGGGCAAGAGCAGGTTGATTGCGCGTGCCGACGAGGCGCTGTACGCCTCGAAGCGGGCAGGCCGGAACCGTGTGACGGTGGCCTCCCTGGAGAACGTCACGCTTTCGCCGCCCGTCTCATAAAAGGAAACCATAACGGTACCCCACGAAGAAACGGAGGACCTTCTACGTATGTATAAAGACGTGCTGAAGATGCTTGAGAATCGTGGAGTCAGCCTTGATGAGATCGCCCAGGTAGTCCTGCAGATCCAGAAGGGATACTATCCGGAGTTGACCATGGAGGAGTGTCTGGCGGGGGTTGATGCTGTAATCCGCAAGCGTGAGGTGCAGCACGCCATTCTGACCGGCGTGGCGCTCGACGTCCTCGCGGAGGAGAACAAGCTGCCGGAGCCCCTCCAGTCCATTGTGGCCAAGGACGATTTCCTCTTCGGGGTGGATGAGATCGTCGCACTATCCATCACCAACGTGTATGGTTCGATTGGCCTGACAAACTTCGGTTACCTCGACAAGACCAAGCCCTTGATCATTGGTACTTTGAACTCCCACAAGGGTGGTCGGTGCCATACCTTCCTGGATGACCTGGTCTCCGCCATTGCCGCTGCAGCCGCCAGCCGGATTGCACACGCACGTCGTCCTGCCGAGGATTAGGCAGACGCAGAAGAGGGGCATGCCCATTGGGGTATGCCCCTCGCCTTTTTTTTCGCGGGCTTCGAACCTTTTGCCTCCCGGACCCGTATTACTCAAGTGGAAGTATCTGGGGGGTGGAGAGAGTGACCGGGTCCGATGTGCCCTGGTGGAAGTGGGGGCTCTTTTCGCTGGGGGCGATCTTTCTCACCGTGTTGCTCATGACCGCTGCGCTGATCGCCCTGGCACTGGAAGGGGTAGATTTTCGTGATTACCTTGAGGTCGCCCGGCCGGCCTGGATCACGAGCGGGAGGGTCGCTTTTTGGATTGCGCTCATGGTGGTGGCGCAGTCCGCAGCCATGGTAGGCGTGGCGACCTTCTTTCGGCCGGCCAGGAGACTCGCATTTGCTCACCTGAGGCCTCCCCAGGACCGCAGGGGGCTTCTGGTGCGCGTCTTGCTTGGCGCCGGACTGGCCGTGCTCGTTCAGGCGGTCTGGAGTTGGGTGGGGCCGGTTCCACAGGAGGAGTATCGGCTCATGGAGCACCTGGTCTACGCCGTCTCGCACGGAAAGATGTTCTGGCCGTGGGTCTGGCTCCTGGTTGCCGCCACCGTCGCAGGACCCCTGGCAGAGGAAGTGGTCTACCGGGGGTTACTCCAGGGGTGGCTCGTTCGCCGGTGGGGAACAGGGGTTGGAATGGCGGGATCCGCCGTCCTATTCGGTCTGGCCCATGGGTGGGCGAGCGCCCTCCCGGCGGGGGTCCTCGGGCTCTGGTTTGCCTACCAGGTGCAGCGGGACCAGAGCCTGTTCGGGGCCGTACTCCTTCACGCCGCACACAACCTTGGAGCCGTTGTCGTCATCGCCCAGGGCATGTAAGAGGAGCGGAAGCGGTCAGCGCTTTCGGATCGACTTTCTAGTCCTTTTGGGTCAATGTGCGGTCTAATGCGGATACGCAAAGAGGGGGGAGGGGCTGAAGAGCGCTAGGGAGCATAGGGGCCGGCGGGTGTACTCGGTGGGGTATATGTGCTTCGTGTCACATGGCGGCCTCTGGGCGAGGTAGGAGGCGATAGTGTAAGGAAGTATGCGGTAAACGGCGTACACGGCGATCCGCGGGCAAAAATGCCACCTTGGTTTCCTGAGAAACCTGAGAGTAAGATGAGAAACGTAAGGACTTTGTAAGATCGACTCAATCTCTCGGCAAGGTTTCTAGTGGGAGAAGGGAGGAAGCCAACAACATGACCAAGAAGACTCTAAAGTTGGCTGCCGTTGTAATCGTCTTGCTCCTGGCTGCTGTCACCGGAACCGCTGTTACCGCACGGACCCCCGCCGAGCTTCCGGAGTATGTAGGTTCCCAGGCCTGTTTGGGTTGCCATGCCGATCAGTCCGTTGCCTGGCAGGAGTCACTCCATCACGAGTCCTTCCAGGTGATCGACAACCCGGCGGCCTACCCGGGTGACGTCTCCGCCGCTGCGCCGGAGCTTCAGGCTGAACTGAAGCAAGCAGACTATGTCTGGCGTGGCAAGCGGTTCGTCGCTCAGGATCCGGTTACCGGTGACCTGAAGTACCTCAATGTCCAGTGGAACACCGAGACCCTGGCCTACGAGACGTACAAGGGCGGAAGCATCTGGTCCGACTCCTGTGGCGGTTGCCACTCTGGCGCCGTCAATTCCGGGATCCACAAGGAGATGACCGAGCCGGGCATCAGCTGTGAAAGCTGCCATGGTCCGGGTCGGGATCATATCCTTGGCAAGGGTGATCGCTCCAAGATCGTCACGAGCACGCTCCCGAGCGAGACCTGCGCCCAGTGCCACAGCGGCATGAACACGATCAAGGGTCAGCCCCGCAATGCGGTAGGCTACAAGCCCGGCACCCCGATCGAGGACTATGCTGCTACCTTCCTGCCGAACTCCTATGTGAACGGTCAGGTTCCCCCCCAGAAGGACGACCATCACCTTGAGGAGTACCCGCAGTGGAAGGCCTCCGGCCATGCCAACGCTACCAACCTGCTGATCGAGCACGGCCCGGCCTACCCGCAGCGGCAGGAGTGCATCTACTGCCACTCCACGGCGGCTGGCATCCAGATCAAGGAGAAGGGTCTCCCCTTCAACGCTGAGACCGACCTGGTGAACGACGGCGTCTCCTGCGTCGCTTGCCATGACTCGCACAACAGCGAGTTCACCGCCCAGCTGAAGATGGAGCCGCAGGCTCTGTGCGTCTCCTGCCACAGCGTTGGCCGTGGCAACCCGGCGCCGCAGACCATCGGCACCGTCCGTGCCCCGCACTCGCCGCAGGCCGATATGCTCTGGGGTCAGGCTGCTATCGGGATTGCGCCCACCAAGGGCGTCCACTCCGAGCTCACCTGCGTCTCCTGCCACATGACCGAGGGCAACCACATGATGTCGGTGATCAAGCCGGCCGACGTCGCTGGCACCGAGCGGGTTGACTCCTGCACCAAGTGCCATACCGACTCCACTGCCGACTCTCGCGGCGTCTACCTCGAACTCTGGAATGAGAGCATCAACAACCGGCTGGCCGTTATCGCCGCCGATGTCGCCACGATCGACGCCCGGCTGAAGGCGAACGCAAACGCCCTGACTGGCGATGATCTCAAGCTCTACCAGAACACCCGTGCTAACTTCTGGTATGTCCAGAAGGACAAGTCCGGTGGCGCCCACAACTTCGAGTACGCGATCAAGATCCTGTCCCAGGTCCAGAAGGACATGGCCAAGATCAAGACGATCCTCAAGTAGGATCGGTGGAACGCAGTAGGGCCGGGAGCGAACGCTCCCGGCCTTTTCTTGCGCTCTTCGGCGGTGAGTGGAGTTCTGTCACCCCGATGGGGTTTCCGGTGCATAGACTGGAGAGAGGCGAAGACTACTGCTGGGGGGTGGCGTACGTGGCCTCGACGTCCCAACACGACTGGTCGTTGCACCGAAACCGGTCCACGGTCTATGTACTACAAATAGCTTGTCCTAGCTCGCTGTGGCTTTCGTTGACGGCGAGTTCTGTGCACTGGATATCTCCAGATTGAGAGGTCAGCTATGATAGTGTGCTTAGGACCTGTGGGATTGGGCTGAAACCCGCCTAAGACCAGGAGGCACAACTAGGCCAGAGTCCCAATCTACACCAGGGCATGCAAGGCCGACGGACCACTATGTGCTGGAGCCACACTCCTAGTTCCCGACGCGCCAACCCGGCAACCGTTTCCTCACTGTGGGAACGCGTCAAGGACTCGCCCGAGGTGCCAGGGTTCGAGCGGTTCGTTTTGGCCCTTGACCTTCTCTATATCATGGGTGCTATTACGCTGGAAGACGGTCTGATTCGGAGGACGAAGCCATGATTCGGTGTGTGCGAGCAGATCGCGCCTCGTTCAAGACGGTGTACTTCCGTCCAGGAATGAACATCCTCTTGGCAACACGGACAAAGGAGTCCAGTGCCAAGGATTCCACTAACGGATCTGGGAAGTCCACGTTGGTAGATATTATCCACTTCTGTCTGGGTGGTTCTATCACACGCGGGAAGGGCCTTGGTAAGCAGCACCTATTGGATTGGACCTTTACGCTTGACCTGGACGTTGCCGGCGAGACAGTGAGTGTATCACGGAACACTAAGGACCCTCGGAAGGTGCTTGTTGAAGGAGACTATTCAGGATCGTCGGTGGCTCCCAAGAGGGACAAAGCGACAGGGAACATGGCCCTGTCGGTTCCTCAATGGACAAAGGTCCTGGGCACCCTGATGTTTGGTCTGGGTGAGGATGAGTACGATACCGAATGAAGCGATTTGAGCAGGGCAAGAGTTCTCTACGGATTGAAAAAGAACTGCTTCTGCAGCAGGCTCGGCTAAATCTTGAAGAGCGAACGGCACAGAGATTGGAGGCCGTTGAACTGTTCAACGCCAATTCGGAGGCCCTGTATGACGCACCTGGGCGGCTTACAGTCGATGTTGGACCTAATGGGTTTCCTTCGATGTTGACATCAAGCGGTCGGGCAGTCAGGGAATCGACCTTATGTAGGTGTTCTGTTACGACTTGATGCTGATTGAGATGTGGAGTGAACGCCTGCATTCACCGGGTTTCATGATCCATGATAGTACGATTTTTGACGGCGTGGACAGCCGCCAAGTGGCTAAGGCCCTGCAATTAGCGGCTTCCGAATCGCAAATGCGGAGTTTCCAGTATATCTGCCTGCTGAATGCGGATGACGTTCCCGCTAGGGATCTTGATCCCGACTTCCACTTGGACCATTCTGTACGGGTGCGACTGACCGACGCGACAGAAGACGGCGGGTTACTGGGAATCCGTTTCTAGATGTCGTCCTGTGGAAAAGGACCAGTCAATTTGACTGGTCCTTAATCAGGTCGGCGTACTGGGAGCCTCTCCACCATTTCTCTGAAGTAGCCGTTGCCATAGTAGGCACCCAACTTCGAATAACTGGTTGCAACGTTCACGGCGCTGGTGGTTTCTCCTTCCCAGCATCAGACATGAGTCCCCCCTCCAGGTCTGCAGGGATAAAGCCGGGTGTCACTGTGAGTCTCTGCCGTGAGGCGCAAGGGATAGGAAGGGTGACGCTCCCCACCTAGAGGGGTGTAGAATTCCCTCAAGGCCAACGGCCACAAGGGATGGAGCGGGACGCCAACGCTACGGAGTGGCGACCAGAATCCCCCCGCCCGCTTTGCCGCTAGGTCTGAATTAGGTGGCCACAACCTCAGCACATCGTGGACGTAACTACAAGAGAGCGGCGTCGGTTGACTGGATAACGAACACATCAGATGATGCCCCTCCGGTCCTCAGCGTCATAAGGGTTTTCCTTTTCAGACACCAAGGTCTCCTACGAAAAATGGACATATAAACGAAAAAAGGGGCTGTCCCTCAGTCATCTAGGATGACTGAGGGACAGCCCGTCAGTTGGTACTCAGGCAGTCTACCGAGCCAGTGGGTTTAAATCCCCGGTGCATCAGCCCTCAGGAGAGATCCGTTCCGTGGTCGCTAATAATGAGTTTCACAAGGCGAAGGTCCTGAAACCCAAAGAGCAGATAGAATCCATCCCCGACAACAACATCCACCCTTTGATATCCTGCGTGCGACCTCGGGAAGACAGACACTCCTCTGACAGAAGTCCAGGGATGTTGCCGGAACCAGTCTTGAAGCCAATCAAAATCAACCTCACCAACCGACTCGTAAGTCCTCAGGTCAGGCTTGCCACCCAGATCTGTGCCAAACTCCAACTGTCCGTTCCCGACCATACCCGGTGGCAGAACCCCACCTCGCTCCAAGTGCAAGTATACCAACTGCACCAGCGCCTCGTAGAATGACTCGTCGGGACTGCGAACGGAGATGTCTTGAACGCGGGTGAACTCATCCTGTATGCTTTGCAATTTAGCTGAATATTCAATCAAATCACGCTTGAGCTGAGCGTTCTCTGCTTGTACCTCGGCCAATGATCCTCTCAGGGACTCGATCTCACGTGCGTTTATATCGGACTCGACTGCTGGTTGCCGCGCGCACCCAGTCGACAGGAGCAAGGAGATCGCTAGGATCATCCATCTCTGCATAGGGCACCCCCCGCTGGTGGCCTTTAGTATGAGACGTACCACGTGTCAGCCTGGCTGTAGCTAGGCCATAAGTTGGGGTCCAGAGCGGGTTTCCGCCACTGTGGTTGGACCCATGACCACCGGTAATGACCATCGCTCACCAACCCACTAGAAGGCACCATATCACTTCGTTCGCTTCGAATGATGTACTCAACAGTGGTTCCGGGAGGAATCCTGCCGATGGGGTTTGCCTTCCAGGTATTTCCCGAAGGCTTTGTCATCGGGAAGTTGTACCATGTCGTACTCCCCACTGTTCGCCAGAAAAGCACAACGTTAACGGCAGGGACGGTGACCCCGTCATCAGTATCTGCCAAGTCGACGTAGAGGGCCGATCCGGTCTTCTGGAGGTTCTTGTTGAACGCCATCTGGGAGGCCCACGTGTAATTGAGGCTCCTGAACCAAGGGAAGGGACTGATATGACGCCGAAGCCCCGCATTCACGGTCTGAACGTCAAAGTGCAGGTGTGGTCCAGTGGTACAAGTTCCGGTATTCCCTCCCACTGCGATCTGCTGGCCCTTAGTCACATAGGACCCGGCAGTGACCAGACGTTGTTCCAGGTGAACGTATCTGATGTAGGTATTGTCATCAGCTAGCCTGTTGTTGTTTACATCATACCGAATGGTCAGGATGTAACCTTCACAAGCGTCCTTGGATGCGAGCGGCTCAACATACCCATTGTATGACGCCTTAATCGCTTTGTCAGCCGTTAGGGATAGATCCGTCCCGTAATGCTGATGATACGCACCATATGGGCGAGCCGTGTTCCAGGACTGATTGACTCGGGTCGTGGTGGACAAGCCCCACATAGAGTCGAAGGTGACAGGGGCCGTCTCTGACGATTTCCCCATCTTATCTACGTAAAGGAGGTCCTTATCGGCATCAACCGGAGCGTCTGGAGGGTTTTTCGTAAGGTCATGGGCAGACGCGGAGCTGAGTGTTCCCAAAAGAGACAGGGCGCAAAAAGCAATCACAATGAACCGCCGCATCACTTCCCACCTCCAGTGTCAAATGCATACGTTCCACCATCATTTGTCATCACTATGAGCGCTTGGGAAGTGGCCCACACTGGCTGGTAGTCAATCGCGAAGGTGAAACCAGAATTTGGTGAGTCAACAACTCGTAAGGCGGGGGACCCATTTTCCCCTGCCATCGTGAGCAGATGAAGCTGAACCTGTCTCTTATCTGCCTGCTCGGCATCATAGACGGTGGGGTACGCGAGGTAGGCCAACAAGTCTCCGGTGGGGGACCATCCCCCGGGCAGCAGATTCTCCGCATCAGGACCCAAGGGTACAGCGTACACCGCTCCGGTATCCACCGTGACGATGTCCAGGTTTCCAACCCCATATGCTGCTATGTACTTCCCATCGCTGGATACACTGTACCGAGCCGCACCACGATGTAATTCGCGCACCTCGTCATTTCCGTCAACTGCGTATAGCGTAAGACCACTGCTAAAGATGAGCTGGTCCGTCTTTGTCCAAGCGTGAATTGTAATGCTCACATGAGGACCGCGACCAGGGATGCGATCATAGCGCAGCCTCTCGTATTCTCGGCCGGTCTCCAAATCAGCGATCCAGATGCTGTCGTGCAGGAACTCCCCCGGAGTAGCACCCCGATTCGTTACATACGCCAGACGCCGGCTGTCGGATGACCATACCGGGTAGCGAGCCCAGTGCACTTGGCCTCCGTGGTACTGCGAATGCTCCTTCACTTCCTCCTCGAACGCACCCCTTTGGATGCCCTGCACTTCATTAGCGGTCACGGTCTCGACCCTCTGGGTCGCCCTGTTGATGACGGCAACTCCAGAGAAGGCAGTATCATTTGCTGCGAGATACTTGCCATCAGGTGATTCCACTACATATTGGTAGCCGCGACCCGGAATCATGAAACCAAGCTGACCAGTCACAGGGTATAGAACTTGAATAGCGTCATCAAACCCGGGAACCTGGTGATCCACAGTGGTCCCGATGACGTCCTGTACCTTCCCCGATAGGGAAAGTCCCTGGACACGAGAACGATCTTTTGCGCTGACGAGAATGCCCTGATCGTTTGCCCTGTCATGCCATACCGCGACCTGGCCTTAACCGATCCTTCGCCAGGGGCCGGGTGAGGAAGCACCTCCAGAAGAAGACCAGAATGACATCAACAGGAGGAGAGCAACTGCTGCCGACAAATAGCCGTATTTCTTTCGCATATCTATACCTCTCTTATTGGTTCCAGCGCATAATGTATCAACCTCGACATTAATGGTCATAGTAATTAGTCAACATCGAACAGTTAGGCTTTTCTGTTCCACTGGTAGCGGTGCTGGTTGTAGTGGTCGATATACGCGTCGACCGCAGCCCTTACCTGGTCCAGGGTATAGCAGCTGGTGAGATCAGGCTCATCCTTCATGTGGCCGAAGAACGATTCGACCGGAGCATTGTCCAGGCAGTTACCCTTCCGGGACATCGATTGTTCGACACCAAGGCTGGCAAGTTGCTTGGTATAGGACGGGTGAGTGTAATGGAAGCCTGATTCGGAATGGATCAACGCTCCGCGCAGCCTCGGTTTGCCAATTCGAGTTGCGGCTTGTGCAACTGCCGTCAGGGAGAGGTCCAGGCCCAGTGAGCCCGAGACGTGGTAGGCCACGATCTCGCCAGTGGCCATGTCCCGGACAATCGAAAGGTATGCCACGCCCCTTTCGATCGCGTCGAGTTTTTTTCGCAGTTCATTCTCAGACTAGCCGGAATGCCAAACATTCCCGTAGCGGGTGTGCAGAGATAAGTAGGCGTCAACCGTAGGCATGGTTTCGTGCGGGAGCCCAAAATCGTGGATCGACACACCTCTGAATCTAGAGAGACAAGGCCCGCCCGCACCGTGGGACTCCTAGCCAGACCGGGCCGGGGGTTGAGGGATACTGCACCGTAAGCGGCAAATCCGGCCCACCTGGGAACCGGCGCCAGCGGCTGAGACAATCTTCCTCAGAAACACCGTGAGGAGGGTTGTCTCTTGTCGCGTAGAGGGACGGCTGAGCAGTGGAGCGCCCGCATCAACGACTACCGGGCCAGCGGCGAGCGCGTAGCAACATGGTGCGAGCGTAATCAGGTTTCGGCCAAGCAGTTCTACTATTTGACGCTTACACTGCACCGGGGGCGCCCACTCCTGTCAAGTCCCCGGTGGAATGTCTAAGCACCCCGGCCCCCCTGGGTCTATGCTGTCGACAGAGAACCCCCTCACGGTCCGCTTACGGACTCGCCGGGGGTTTCTTGGTCAGTGAGGCTGTTCGCCTCCCCTCCAGAGCCGCAGCTGTCGCCTCATCAGCCAGCATGACGGCCCAGGAGTAGAGGGCTCGAGCCAGGGCAGCCTGATCAGCCACAACCTTCTCTGAAAGCCGTACACCAATAGCACTCAGCCTCGGTCTCGCCACAGCCTCACCTCCCGGGCAAGAGGTTCAAGCATGAGACCTAAACAACCTTAACCCTACAAGATGAAACCCAGGCGGAACTGGCACCGCCTGGGTTATCCTATGCCCCTACCCGATCCACTGGACCTGCACGTCGATATCCCGTGCCCGCCCGGGGTAGAAGACCACGATGCGAGGAGCTAGCGTCCTGAGTAGTTCCTTTCGCCCCGCCGGGGGCAGATCGTCCCACTCATCCAGGGCGTTCAGGGCCCGCTCCAGCTGGTCGAGAACCGCCTCTTCCCTTCCGGTAGCTGCGTGCTGAACCTGCAACCCTCGCAGTCGCTCCTCCAGTTCAGCCATCTCGGCCTCAGCGTCGGCCTTGAACTCCTCATAGGTGGAGGCCCTTAACTCACCCTGCCGGGCCTGCCGCCGGAGCCGGGCCAGGTCGACCAGCACTTCCTGCTTCCGCCGCTCGGTCGCCTTGATCGCCTCCTCCAGTTCTCGCCGCCGGCAGTCGGAGGCGAAGCGCTCCCGCAGGATCCCAAACGCCTCCTGCTTCCTCCCGCCGCCGAACCGTTCACGGAGGGCCTCTACGATCCGCTCCTCCACCGGCTTGCCCCGGAAGGCGACCGCCCCGGCCCAACAGCCGGCCCCCTGCTGCTTCCGCTGGCACCGGTAGTAGACGTTCCCATGGCGGTCCTTCACCGCCCCCAGCGGCCCACCGCACTTGCACTTGGCAATGGTGGTCAGCAGGTACTCCCCGCTGGCCCGGTTGGAGTTCTTGGGCTTGCTCAACTGCCGTTGGCTCAGGAGGGCGTGGACCTTCTCGAAGACCTCCCTGGAGACGATCGCCGGTACGGCGTCATCGACGGAAGCGATCGGCTCCCCGGATGCATCATGCCGCCCACTGCCTCCGGGGGAGGTGGGGGAGATGTTGCGCCGCCCGTAGACCACCATCCCCGCATAGAGCGGATTACGCAACAGGGCGGTCACGGTGGTCGCCCACCACTTTCCCCCGCCGGGCCCGGGGATCCCCTCCTGGCTCAGCCGCCTGGCGATATTCGTGGGCGTGGCACTCACGTCCACCAGGGCCATCTCAAAGATCCGAGCCACCGTGTCGGACTCCCCGGGCTTCACCCGCAACTGCCCCTTGCCGGCCCGCTCATAGCCGAAGGGAACCGTCCCGGAGATGTACATGCCCTCCTTCATCCGCCGCCTGGTGCCGGCGATGGTCCGGTCCCGGATCACCGCCCGCTCAAACTCAGCGAAAGAGGCCAGGATGTTGAAGATCAGCCCCCCGGTAGGGGAGTCCTGGGAGGTGTCAAAACCCTCCGTAGCTGACCTGTAGATGCACTTTCCGGCCCATTCCTGACGCACCAGCGTGACCGTATCCACCAGGTTGCGGGAGATGCGGTCCAGCCGGTAGGAGACCACACAGTCCACCCAACCAGCGAGAACCGCCTGCCGCAACCGCTTGAGGCCCGGACGCTCCAAGTTGGCCCCGCTGTACCCCTCATCGACAAAGGTGAGCTCCTCACGCACCATCCACCCCTGGGAGCGAACGAAGAGCGCACACCGCTCCCGTTGGATCTCGAGCGTTGTCCCCTCGCCCTGCTCCTCTGTCGACCAGCGAATGTAAATCGCCACCGCATCTGGCCGGATATCTTTGCTCCGCAACAAGGAACCGCACCCCCATCAGAAGAAACCCTCTAATCGGAGTATAAGGGAATTTGTAGTAGATAGGAAGTGCGTTCTAAAGGCCCGATCGATCAGGCCCGGCACGGTGAGAAGATCAAGGAGGCCATTAAGGAGAACCTGCCTGAGATCATCGCCGAGGAGTCGGCACGTGTGCCTCCACGCGCCGACCTGTCCGCCTCAACCGCACCACGAGGCGACCTGGGCTCAGGACTGCCCGCTCAACGACGAGGCGGAGCAGAGCCTTCTGGGACGCAGGGGCCGCTAGACGTGTCAGGAGATCGCCCCCAGGGAGCGATTCCTGGCTCTGCACGGCTTCGGCGAGCAGGTGGTCGGTTTCGGACAGGGCCGCCTGGAGCTGTGCTAGTTGGGCCTGGTACTCTGCCTCATTCAGACCGCCCAACCTGAAGGCAACAGCCAGCCGGCGCCGCTGCTCCTGCTGCTCCCGCCGCAGCCGGAGCAAGTACTCGTGCCGAGCCGTGCCCGTGGGGGTATCTGACAGGTCCAGGCCAGAGAACAGGTCCGCCACAGCCGACCAGACCAGCGCCTCAACGGGCAGGGCAGGCTGGAGGGGGAGGGAGCAGGAGCGGTTGCTGCAAGCGTAATAGGGCACGGCGGTCGGGTGGGTTCGCCGGCGCAGTCGCTGCATGGAGCCGTGAAGGCCGGCCCCACAGAGGCCACAGCGGAGCAGCCCGGCCAGCAGGTAGGGGTGGCGCGGCCGCCCCTGGTGCCGCCGGCCACTGATCGCAAGGTTGGCGTTGGCCTGGTCGAACAGCTCCTGCGGCACGATAGCCGGCACCGGGACCGTGATCCACTCGCCCTCGGGCGATGGTCGCCGGCGCCCGCGCTCCACTGTCGTCCGGAAGGTGACCAGTTCGCCCACGTAGCGCCGGTTGCGCAGAATCTGCCGCACCGTGTTGGCGTGCCAGCGCCCTCCCCGGGCGGTTGGCACCCCCAGCCGGCTCAGCTCCGAGGCGATGCGCCCCGGCCCCGGGGGGCCGTTTGGGAAGAGGAGGGGGTCGCCGCAGGCGGCCCACCGGAAGATCTCACGGACGGTCGTCGCTTGGGCGGGGTCCAGGTCCAGCCGTTGCGCCTCCCGATCGTAGCGATAGCCGTAGGCGTCCACCGGCCCGCAGGGCAGCCCGCCCTGGCGGGCCTTGCGGCGCCGCCCCGCATAGGTCCGCATGCGGATCTTCTCCCGCTCGTACTCCGCGATCGCCCCACGCATTTGGAGGAAGAGCCGGCCGTCGGGGGTATCCTCCCAGTCCAGGTTGACGAACTCCAGGGCCACCCCCGTCTGCCGGAACTCATCGTGCAGGGCTAGCTGCAGGTAGAGGCTCCGGGCAAGCCGGTCAGGGTCCAGCGCCACCACCAGGTCGTGCAGCCCCGAGCGGACCGCTTCCCGGAGGCTGCTCAGCCCCGGTCGCTCCAACCGGGAGCCGCTCTCTCCTCTGTCGCAGTAGACACGCACCTCCGATGCCCCCAGGGAGAGCGCCAACTCTTGGCAGCGCTCCTCCTGGTCGGCGAGTGAGTAGCCATGGCGGGCCTGCTCGTCAGAGGAGACGCGCAGGTAGAGCGCCGCCCGGCGGTACCGGCTGCCCTTGGGCTGCCTGGGCCTCATGCTCACCCACCTCCTCCGTATCACCCAGGACGACCCCTTCCTCCCGCAAGAGCGCTCGCAGCGCCACCAGGTTCAGATCCTCATCCGCCCATTCAATGATCAGTTCCAACCAGATCCCCCCTTGGGGGAAGGATATGCAGGGGGCGGGAGGCGAAGGTATGGAGTCAAACCTGGCCCTACCTCCTGCAGAGGATGATCTTCGATGCCCACCGCTCAAACGATCGTGCTGATTATCGCGATCGTGGTACTGCTCTTTATTGCCGTCAAGTGGGTCTTCCTCTGGCGGCGGGTGCAATCCCTGGGGAAGACGCCGCCCCCTCCAGGCTGGTCCCCCGAGCCCAAGGGGGCTACCCCGCCGGCGCCCTTACCCGACCAGCCAGACCAGGCGGATGAGCCCGAACCCGCACCCGAGAGCGAGACCGAGGCCGAGCAGAACAGGTAAGACCAAGGGCGCCCACTCTTCACCGAGTAGGCGCCCTTCTGCTTCACTTAGACAGGAACGGGAATCGCATAGGGGTCGAAGAGGGAGAGGTTCTGCCCTGCGGAGAGGTACTCCAGCATGCGGAGGCCAGCGCTCGAGTTGCCACGCCGGTCCAGGGCCGGGCCGAAGGTTGCAATCGCCGCCCGCCCCGGGCTGACCGCCATGATCCCGCCGCCCACCCCGCTCTTGGCCGCCATGCCCACCCGAATGGCGAACTCGCCTGAGCCGTCGTACAGGCCGCAGGTGGTCATGAAGGCCAGAGCGGTCCGCAGCACCGAGCGGGGGATCTGCCCGTCGGGGTAGGCCAGGTTTGCGGCGATTCGGGCCAGGTCCGCCACCGTCACCTCGATTGAGCACTGGTTGAAGTAGAGCCGCAGCGACTCCTCCACACCCCGCTTCAGTATGCCGGCATCTTTCATGAAGTAGGCCAGCGCCCGGTTCCGGTGGCCGGTGGACCACTCCGAGTGGGCTACCCTCCTGTTCACCCCGATCTGCTCATTCCCCGCCAGCCGACGCACGAACCGCAGGAGGCGGGCCGTCCGGTCATCCAGGTCGCGGCCCGGAATCAGGTCGGCAATGGCGATCGCTCCCGCATTGATAAACGGGTTGAGTGGCTTGTGATCCGGCAACGTCTCCAACCGGATGATCGAGTTGAATGCGTCGCCGGTCGGCTCCCGCCCCACCCGGGCGAAGACGGCATCCTCGCCCGCCTCCATGAGGGCAAGCATAAGGGTCAGCACCTTGCTGACACTCTGCAGGGTGAAAGGGACGTGGGCGTCACCGTCAGTCAGAAGGCGACCGTCGGGCAAAGCAGCAGCGATCCCGACATGCGCCGGGTTCGCGTGAGCCAACTCCGGAATGTAGGTCGCCACCGATCCCTCCGGGGCGGCAACCTGTCCGAGGCGCACGGCATAAGCCAGATCCGTCTCCCATGGTTGGGGCATAGCCTGCTCAACCTCCTGCGGCGGGCGCTATTCGTCCAACTCGCCCTTCAGCCAGCGCTCCACATCTTCCAGTTCCACGGGCTTGATCTTCAGGTCCAGATCCTTCCCTACGACCACCTTCGCCCGCTCCGGCACGGCGAAGAGAATGTAGGTCTGGTCGCCCACCGTCACCTGGCGGAAATGGGTCAGCTGGGCTGGGGACAAGGTCACCTGGATATCGCCCGCCTGCATTTTCATCTTGGTCGGCTTCTCGCCGCCGTCGCTGAAGAGGGCGTCGTAGGCGGGGCGGTAGGAGAGGTCGCCGAAGGTTGACTCCCAGCGGGACTGGAAGCCCAGCCGGTCCACACCGTGGCCCACCGCCTTCTCCAGGCTCTTGACCACGCTGTCGGCGTTCAGGCCGTCATTCGCCTGGCTGAGCAGTTCCTCGCCCATCCGCTCGAAGAGATCATGCGGCACCTCGCCGGTCACATTCTGCTCGGTGATCATGCGCAGGAGGGCCTGCCCCTCCTTGCGGGGGCTGAGCCGGCGGGTCGCCTCCAGGGCTTTGAACCAGGCGGCGGCGCCACTTCCGGCATAGACCAGCAGGTCGGCCATCTCACGGCCGTCGTCATCCAGACAGGGGAAGAAGACCGCCCGGCTTACCGAACTCCGCTTGATCACGTTGTTCAGCACCTGGGTGATAAACTTGCCAGTCATCTCATCGAACAGAGACTCTTCACGGTCGTCCAGGTCCAGGATCGTCGCAAAGCTGAAGAGCACCGGCGGTGCGCCCAGCGACGGCACGATCTGAAACCGGAGGATCGAGACCAGGTGGTTCTTGATCGCCCCGGCCGCCATGACCTTGTAGGCGATGACGTTGCCCAAATCCAGAAAGACCTCTGGTTTGATCTCCTTCAGGTCCCGAATCGCCTCCAGCACCTCGACCGCCGGCCGGTTCTTCAACCGGTCAAAATCGGCGGATGCGACCTTCTCGACCGAAAGGACCTCACCCGTGTACATGCACGGAAAGTTGACCTCGCCCAGCGCCCCCTCAATCGCCTGGAAGAGATGCTGTGTCAGCAAGCCCTTGAGGCTCGGATCCACCTCTTCCCACGTGAGGGCATCGGCGTGCGCCAGCACCTTCCGATCCTCGTCCCGCTTGATATGTCCCAGGTAGGCGTGGGTGACTTTGATCGTCCCCTCCTGCGCCACCTGCTGCAGTTTGGCCAGCATCCCCCAAAGAGCCTCCCAACCAATCCAAGTGCATCGCCGGCACGCGGCGACAGCCATCGTTATGGTACCATGAAACAACCTCTGTCGGGGAGAGCGAACAACCGAGGAGTCGATTATCACCTCAGATGGCAAGCGGCTGATCAAGGTGCCCATTCGCACCCTGGAGGAGTACCGATTCCGGTTTGATGCCAACCAGGGGAAGCGGGTCGGCCAGGGCGATGGCGAGACTCAGGTGGGCGACGTGGTGGCGAAGGGGCCGCGGGCGGGTGGCGGCGCTGGCAAAGGGAACCAGCCCGGCGACCAACCCGGTGTCGACTATTACGAGGCCGAGGTCTCGGTGGATGATCTCGCGGAGTTGATCTTCGAGGACCTGGGCCTGCCAAACCTCAGGCCGAAGGCGACGCAAGAGGTGCCCACGGAAGAGGTCAAGTACACGGAGGTCAGGAAGAAAGGGCCCATGGCCAACCTGGACCGGAAGCGGACGATCATGGAGAACCTGAAGCGGAACGCCCGGCTAGGGACCCCTGGGTTTGGCAATATCTCCAACGACGACCTTCGCTTTAAGGTCTGGGAGCAGGAGCGGCGCCCCAGCAGTTCGGCTGTGGTGGTCGCCATGCGAGACGCCTCGGGCTCCATGGGAGAGTTCAAGAAGTATATCACTCGGAGTCTCTTCTTTTGGATCGACCGACACCCGTCGCGAACCGGCGTGCCCTCCTGACCATTTGCACATCTCCCACTCGACATTGTGCTGTGACAACTTAATCAGAGATGCTTGACAAGCCAGTGCGATCTTGGTAAACTACCGTTAGATTCCAGGTGTCTCGATAAAGGCAAACCCGTCGAAAGGCGGGGACGCAAAGCTACGGGTCTAAGGACCGAAAGGTCTAAGATCGCCGGGCCGCCGAAGGAGCCTGATTTGGCTTTCCCAAGCCTATCTCTCCTTGGCGAGAGATAGGCTTTTTGGTTTCGTAGAGAAAACATAAAGAAAAAGAACCTAAACAAAGATGCTCCCCGGACCGAACGGGCAAACCCGCCGAAAGGCGGCGACGCAAAGCTACGGGTCTAAGGGCCGAGAGGCCTATGATCGCCGGGCCACCGAAGACCAGGGACTCCAGGCCTTCGCCTGAGAGACCTGATCTCCTTTGCAGGAGAATCGGCCCCTTGGGAGGAGGCCCATTTTCGTGGTGCGGACGCTCCAAGCCCTGCTTGGCGCCACCCTAATCGCCGCAGCCACAGCCAACATGCCAGTGCGTACCGCCGTCGCCGGTGATCAGCGCCCCACCGATCTTCAGGTCAGCCGGATCGTAGAGGTCCGGGCAACCCTCACGGTGCGCAATGTCACGGAGAATGAGGTCAGGAATCTGGTACTGGTGGTGCCCCCCGCTGTTCTCGACCAGACCGGGACCCAGCGTCTGGTATCCGTAGCCTACACGACCGCCCCCGCCGCGCTCCGCAATACGGAGGATGGGGCCGAGGCGACCTACACGGTTGCTACCATTGCCCCAGGCGACCTTCTCACCTTCGAGCAGGTCTATACGGTGGCACTGGGACCGGACCCCACGGCTGATACCCAAGTGGACCCCGGGCGCTACCTTGCCGCCGAGGTCGGGATCGAGGCGGGTCACCGCCAGGTGAAGGAGGCGGCGCAGGCGGCCACCCAGGGCCTGCGGTCCGCAACCGACAGGGCCAGGGCGATCGCCCAGTACGTGGTGGATCACACCGCCTACGACCTGAGTTCCCCCAGCCGCAACCAGGGAGCGCTCGCTGCGCTCCAAAGCGGCACCGGTGTCTGCTCGGAGTACGCCAGTCTTTTCGTCGCCATGGCCCGGGCCTCGGGAGTCCCTTCCCGCCTGGTCTACGGTTGGGCGAAGGCCGGCGGCCTGGAGGCAGGGCTGGACGCCCAGACCCGCCACGTGTGGGCCGAGTACTACGAGCCCGACCAGGGCTGGATCGCAGTGGACCCGACCTTCGCGGAGGCCCAGACCGACCCGCTCGCCTTTGACCCGGCCAGCCACCTGGCCCAGGGGTGGAGCCCGAGCACGATCTCCGCCAGTTTTGGCGGTCGTGGTCTGGTCACCGTTGTGGCCAGCCACACCCTCACTTCAGTTACCACCGCTAAGCGGTAACATATGTAAAAGTATATACACGAAAAGCGAGAGAGGGCAGCGCAAGCTGCCCTCTTTCAATGCGCGCCGGTGCTCTCGGTGATCTCCGCCAGCCGGGCCTGGACGATCAGCCGCCGCTCGTCGGTGCCGGGGGGATCACAGGTGGTCAGGGTGAGGCTGGGGTAGGGGGTGGGGTCCAGGACCGATAGGTCGTAGGCCGAGGTGAAGAAGAGCCGCTCCACATGGAATGTCAGCGTCGTGTCGGCATAGTTGATTCGGAGGAGATCCCCCGGCTCCAGCTGGTCGATCGCGTAGAAGAAGGCGGGCTTGCCCCGGATCGTGCGGTGGGCGGCGAGCGCCGCATTCCCGCCCTCGCCGGGCAGGACGGTCCGCTCGTAGTGGCCCGGTCCCCGAGCCAGGACAGAGTTTGCCGTGCCCTCGCCCACCTTGTAGCGCAGGTCGAGCTTTGGGATCTCCAGCTCGTACACCGGTACCCCCTTGGAGCGATCGATCCGGATCGGTTCGAGCTTTTCCGGCAGAACCGGTTCAACCAGGTCGATGGGGCCAGCGGTGAGGGGGGGCACCAGGGGCGGCTCGGCCACCGACCCCGGACCCGGCGGGCCGATGGGGCTCAGCACCAGCGGGCTGAGCGCCTCCTCGGCGGCGGCCATCTCCCGGTGGTAGCGCCACTCGTTATGGGCTGCGAAGCCGAGGGGCACCAGCAGGACCGCGGCGCCAACGAGGAGCAGCAGGCTTCCCAAAATCGCCTGGCGACGGGTATTCACGATGGATCAGTCCTTCCGAAAGTATGGAAGTAATCGACTCAATGATACCACCGATCGGCATGGATATCCAGAGGGGGTGAGCCCTTCCACGTGGCTGGCATGCTGAATGCGGCTCTGGAGCCGGAACGTGTGGCGGTCTACATTCGCTGGTCCACCGACGAGCAGGGGCTGGGCACCACGCTGGAAGTCCAGCGGGAGCGGGTCGAGCACTTCGTGCGCAGCCGCGGGTGGGCCTTTCGCGAGGAGCTTCTCTTTGTGGATGACGGCTACAGCGGCGGTACCTTGGAGCGCCCAGCCCTGGGGCGGCTCCGGGCGGCGATCCGCCAGGGCGAGGTGACCTGTGTCGTGGTCTACCGGCTGGACCGGCTCTCACGGAGCCTGCTGGACACCGTGACCCTTGTGCGCCGGGAGTGGGCGGGCAAGGCGCTCCTCTGCTCCGCCACCGAGAACTTCGACACGCAGAGCCCAATCGGGCAGATGATCTTCAACCTGCTGGTCTCCTTCGCCGAGTTTGAGCGGAACCTGATTCGAGACCGCACCCTGAGCGGGAAGCGGAAGCGGGCGGAGCAGGGGCGCAACGCCGGCCAGCGCTACCCGCTGGGCTACCGCAAGGGGCCAGACGGCGGCTGGGCGCTGGACGGGGTGAATGAGCAGGGGGCGCTGGTGGGGCCGGCCGCCCTGGTCCGCCGGATCTACGAGGCTTTCCTCCAGGGGCTGAGCACCGGGGCGATCGCCCGCATGCTGAACGCCGACCAGATTCCCACCCCCCAGGGGCGACCATGGCGCTTTCACTACATAAGCCGGATCCTGCGCAACCCACTCTACGCCGGGGCGTACCGATACGGGACCGCGCGGGCTGAGCACGCTGCCCCGGCGATTGTCACGCCGGAGGAGTTTCGGTGGGTCCAGGAGCGGCTGCAGGAGCGCCGGGTTGAAAGGTCGCCGGCGGCCCTCTACCTGCTCTCGGGCCTGGCCCGCTGCCTGGGCTGCGGCGAGCCGTTGGCCGGCTCCCGAGGGCGCGGGCGGCGCTACTATGTCTGTCCGGGCCGGACCATTCTGCACCGCTGCGATTGTGGCTACATGGATGCCGAGCGGCTGGAGAGCGCCCTCCTGGCTGCCCTCCCCGCCTATCTGCCCGAGGAGGATCCCGGCTGGCTGGAGCGGCGGTGGGAGGAGGCGGCACAGGCGGCGCGGGAGGAGGTGGAGCGCTGGGAGGCGGAGCTGGCCGAGGCGGCCCGCCGGCGCCACCGACTGGAGGATCAGTTCCTGGGCGGCCACCTGACGGGACGGGCCTACAGCGGCCTGCTTGAGCGGTTGGAGCAGGAGCAGGGGGTTGCCCAGGCCAACCTGGAGCGGGGGCGGAGAGCCGTGGCCGCCCTGCGCCGCTGCCGCGGGGAGCTGCTGCGGCTGGCCCGGGAGGCCGGCCCCTGGCAGGGGCTCTCCCCGGAGGAGGTGCGCCACCTTCTCCACCTGATGACCGCCTCGCTTGGGGTCTACCAGCCCCCGAGGGGCCGGGGCCCCGGCGAGATGCAGGTGGTCTGGCAGCCACGAGCGGACGGAGACGGAGGGAACGGCTGACCGTTCCCTCCGTCTCTCCGTGCTGTGCTGATCGCTACTGCGTGATCACGACCGTGACCGACGAGGATGCGCTGGCGCCCGTGGCGTCCGTCACCGTCAGGGTGACGGTGTAGGTGCCCGCCCGGCGGTAGCTGGTCCGCACCACAGACTTGGTGAAAACCCGGCCGTCGCCGAGGTCCCAACGGTACGAGACGATCGGGCCGTTGGGCGAGGAGCTGGAGGCGCCGTCGAAGGTGAGCCGGTCCCGCAGGCTGCCCGTGGTGGGCGCTTGGATCACGGCCCGGGGGCCGTTCCCCTGGCCGCCGGAGATATGCAGCACGCCCGGAGCGGTCATGCGGGTGGTGTTCCCGGCAGAATCGACCGCACGGAACTGCACGTAGGCGGCGTTGACCGACAGGCCGTCGGGCACGGTCCAGGTGGCCTCGTAGTGGCCAGGGGCCACCTCGGTCATGGCCACCTCGCCGGGCTCGAGGCTCATGGCGCCGGGGGTCGCCTGGCCGCCGGCGGCGGCGTCAAGGACGATCTTGAAGGCGGCCATGGCCAGGCCAGGCTCGGAGTCGAAGGAGAGGGTGATGCTGTCACCGGACTCCAGGTTCTGGTCGTCGGCGGGCTCGGGGTTCGAGATCGCCGGCGCCACGCTGTCGACCATGACCGTCCGCTCCACGGTGGTGGCGTTACCAGCTAGGTCGGTGGCGGTCACCTGGACCAGGTTCTCGCCCTCACGACCGAGGACCTCGACCGTGAAGGAGCCATCGGCCTGGAGGTCGGCGGCGGTGCCGTTGACCGTGACGCCCGCCAGGTGGGTATCCGTTGCCTGACCGCTGACCGTCAGGACCCGGTGGTTCTGGCTATGGCCCTGCCCCGGTGCGGAGACCGTCAGCCCAGGGGCGGTCATGTCTACCGTGACCCGGATCGGAGCGGAGGGTTCGGTGACGCCGGAGCCATCCACCGTGGTGGTGGCGGTCAGCATGTGCTCGCCCTCGCTCATGGTGACGGTGGCGCTGAAGGTGCCCTCGGCATCGGGCGCTGTCTCGGCGGCCATGGCACCATCCACATAGAGTTGGACGGTGGCGTCGGCCACGCCGAGCCCCTCCACCAGGACGTTCGGGTTGTTGGTCATGGCGCCATCAACCGGGTTGGTGATCGTGGGGGCGTCCACGGCGTAGCGGACCACCGCACGGATCATCAGGTTCCCGCTGTCGGCCCACTCGGACCAGGAGCCGTCCACCATCTGCCAGTTGCGGCCGGTATCGGCGTTGGACTCGTCCACGGTGAGGCCGGGGGTGTTCGGGTAGTCGACATCCTGGATCCAGGCGACGAAGAAGTCACCATCCACCATGACGCCGTACTCGCTGAAGTCGACCTCGTTCCAGGCGCCGCGGACTCCGTTCTCCACCCGGATCGGCCCAGCCAGCAGGGCGCCTGGCGTGCCGTTGGGGTTGGCTGCGAAGATGGCGGCCCGGAAGGAGTTTCCGCCCGGCGCCGGCCAGGACTCGTCCCAGAGGAAGTAGCGAGCCCCGGTGACCAGGGTGGACTGGCCAGGACGCTCGGGCGACATGCGCACCGCCCAGCCGTTGCCGGCGGCGAAGAAGGCCCAGGCGTTCTCGCCGACACCGTCGTCGTAGCCGATCTCACCCGGCATGCCGACGAAGGGGGTCATGGCGACGGCCACATCGACCGAGCCGTTGGCCGGGACATCTGCCGTGGTGCTGGCGGCGTTGTAGTTGAGGTGGCGCACCTCGACGGTGTAGGAGCCGGCCAGGACATCCAGGGTGAAGGTGCCGTCGGGACCCGTGGTAGCCGCCGGGATGTTCAGATCCTCGGCCACCCAGGCCCGGGCGCCCTCAACCGGCTGGCCGGTCCGGGCGTCGGTGACCACGCCGTGGATCAGGCCACGGGGCATCGGCTCCAGCATGAAGATGGCGGAGGCGTTGCCACCGTCGGTCACGGTGACGGTGCGCTGTGCCGGGTAGTACCCGTAGGCCTCGGCCTGCAGGGTGTACGTGCCGGCGGGCAGGGTGAGCTGGAAGGAGCCATCCACCGGGCTGGTCCGGACCACACGGCCGGTCTCCATGACGGTGACGGTGGCGTTGGCCACGGGGAGGGACATGATGCCGATTCCCTGGGTCACGACGCTGCCCGTGCCGGTGGACTTGTCCAGCCGGTAGGTGGCGGTCTGCGCCTTGGGAAGCGCCATCTTGATCGTTTGCGGGGCTGAGGGCTTCGCCTTGTTCTTCAGCTCGATCCGGGTCTCCTTGGCGGAGAGGCTCCGGTCGAACTGGCTGGAGCCGCTGGCGGCGCCGGCGACCACGACATCATCGATATACCAGCCGTCGAAGACGACCGAGGTGTCGCTGGTCAACCGGAACCGGATCTGCACCGTCTGGCCAACGTAGCTGGTCAGGTCGATCAGGGGGCTCTCCCAGCCGACCGGCTGCCCGCCTGAGCCAGGTGCGGTGTACTGGGCCAGCTGCGCCCAGTTGTTCCCGTCGCTGGAGATCTCCACCCGACCGAAGTCGAAGTTGCGCTCCAGCGAGTACCAGTGGCTGAACTGGAGGGCCGCCGTGGACATGCCGCTCAGGTTGATCGGCGGGGTGACCAGGGCTGCGTTGGTATTGTCGAGGTAGTCACCATCGAGGTTGGTGGCCCAGAGGTTGGTGCCGGAGAAGGCGCTGCCGGGACCCGAGGTCGGGGCGCCCAGCTCCCACGGATCGCCTGCACCGCTGTGGGTCCAGGAGCCCTGGCCGCCCTCCATGTTGTCGCTGAAGAGGAGGGTGACATTCGCTGCGGTGGCGGAGGCCACGGCCGAGGGGGCGCCCTCGTTGCCGAATGTGTCGGTGGCGGTGACGGCGTAGTAGTACGTCGTCCCGGCGACGGTGTTAGCGTCGGCGAAGTCGGTCCGGTTCGTGTTGCCGATTGGGGCAAAGCCGGAGCCCGCGGTGGTGGAGCGGTAGACGGTGTAGTGGGAGAGGTCGCCAGCCGGCACGGGATCCCAGTGCACGGCGATCGATCCCACCGGGGTCGGAGTGGCCATGACGTTGGTCGGGGCGCTCGGCGCCTGGTTGTCGTTGTACAGCTCGACATCGTCGATGTACCAACCAGCCAGGTTGACGACCGAGTCGGAGATCAGGACGAAGGCGACGTAGACAGCCGGGTTGCCGGCGTAGGGGGCGAGGTCGACCACCGCCTCCTCGTACGCACCGTTCAGGCCGGTGTACACCGAGAGGATCTCCCAGGTCTCACCGCCGTTGCCGGTGGCGGCCACGACGCCGTAGTCCCAGTTGGTCTCCAGCTCATACCAGTGGTAGAACCGGAGGGCGGCCGAACCGCTGGAGAGATCGATCGGGGGCGAGACGAGGAAGGACTCGGCGCCGTCCGGGTAGTTGCCAGCCAGCTTGGTGGCGGCGACCCGGGTACCGGAGTTGGCGGCGCCAGGGCCGGAGGTGGGCTCGCCGATCTCCCAGGTCCCCTCGGGGGCCCCAAGCTCGACCCAGCCAACCGCTGCGCCCTCGAAGTCCTCCGAGTAGCCGGGGGTGACGCCGTCGAGCAGGGTGATCGTGTGCGGTGCGGCCTTGGTGCCGTGGAAGCCGCTGTTTCCAGCGAAGTCCACCGCCTGGATATAGTACTCGACTGCGTCGCCGAAGGCGATATCGCCCGGAATGACCCCTTCGTAGGTGCCGTTCCGGTGGTCGCCGGCGATCCGCTCCATGTCCACGATGCCCCACCACCGCATGCCCGGCATCCGGAAGCGGAGGTAGGCGTCGGTCACGGAGGTGTTGTCGGTGATATCAGCGAGGATGGTGGTGTCGGTGTACCGGAACGCCTCGGTCACCGGGGTGTGGGAGACGACCGGTGCGCTCAGATCATCGCCGCTGGTCAGGACGCGGCCCGAGACGCTGCCAATGCCGCTGACGATCATGCCGACGGCGGTGTAGGCGTTCAGGATGCCGTGTCCGTACCCATCGTTGGGCGAGTTGGGGTACTGAGCGTTGGTCATGGGGTCGGCAGAGTCGGTGAGGATCTGCTCGACCTCATCGACCGTCAGGCTGGAGTCGGCCTGCAGGAGCAGGGCCACGGTGCCCACCACATGCGGGGTGGCCATGGAGGTGCCGTTCCAACCGCCCTCGTACCCGCCGCCGGGGACTGAGGAGCGCACGTTGACGCCCGGGGCCGAGATCTCGGGCTTCATTTCGCCGTACGGGCTGGGCCCACGGCCGGAGAAGCCAGCGAGGCCGTCGTTGCTGTCGGTGGCGCCGACGGCGATCGACTCGGGGTAGTTGCCGGGAATAGAGATCGAGCCAACGCCGGGGCCGTCGTTGCCTGCTGCGAAGAGCGGGACGATGCCGGCCTCGCGCCAGGCGATGACGACCTCGCGGAACCACTCATCGAGCCCGGGGCCGCTGCCCCAGGAGTTGTTGACCACATCTGGCGCCATGGATGGGTCGCCGCCGGGGGCGAGGAGCCACTCGCCTGCGGCAATGATCCCCTCCAGGCTGCCATGGCCGGTGGAGTCCAGGATCTTGGCGTGGATCCACTTGGCCCCCGGGGCGACGCCAATCTCGTTGACGCCCGCCGGGTCGCGTCCCACCATGGTGCCGGTGGTGTGGGTGCCGTGCCCGTGGTCATCGTACGGGGCGGCCTGGCCGCCAACGGCGTCAAACCAGCTGTAGGTGTGGTCCACCTGGCCGGTGACCGGGTCTACGCCGCGGTACTGGTTGTGCAGCGCCTCGTGGGTCCAGTCGACGCCGCTGTCCAGACCGGCCACCACGACGCCGGTGCCGTCGAGGCCGAACTGGCTCCAGACGTCTGGAGCGCCGACCCGGTCAATGCCCCATTCCACCGACTGGGGGGCGGGGGCCGACTCGGGCTTGACTGCCTTCAACTCCTGCTCCAGCGAGGGCGCAACCGGGGTGCGCTGCCGCTCGCCGACCAGGAAGATGGAGGTGTTGGCAGAGATCTTCTCGACGTCGTTCCGCCGGGCTACCTGCTCCATGACGGCCCTGGTCGAGGTGACGGAGACGACATTGGCGATGAAGTAGGGCTGGACCCGGGTGACCTGACCCTGCGCCTGGTAGCGGGCAAGGTCGGCCAGGAGGGCGGCCTGGGTGGTCTCTGCGGTCTCTCGCAGCGCCGTGATTACGGCGCTACGGGCCTTCACCTTCGCCTGGGCGGGGGTGGCGCTGGTCCGGGCAGAGGCTGCCGCCGTTGTGATATCGGCCCGGGTGCGGAGCTTGACCAGGTAGGTGACCTGGCCCTGGCCCTTGCTGAAGGCCTCCTGCACGGTCGGATCGACCTTGGTCGCCGGGTTCTGGGAGGCCAGATCCGTCCAGCGGGAGAGCGCCGTGGCCTTGGGGGCAACGGGCTTCTTGACGGGACGAATCGGGCCGGGTGTTACGAGAGCCAGGGCCTGGACGGGAATCAGGGCGGTCATGAGCAGGGCCACCCCAGCCCGCATGAGCCCGGACCGTAGACCGGTCCTTGGGTTCTGGGCATTGGATCGCATCGACCCACCTCCATTCGACTGAGCTGCACAGGACGACCGGGGAGTGTCGCCCTCGCACCACTCAGATTCGGCCCGTCGTTTCCATTTCCTTCCCGAAATGGAAACTATATTGAGTATAATCTCTCGGCGAAACGTTTGTGGCATGGGGGTTTGGTTCGAGGCGTATCGCTTATCGGCTGGGGGGTGATCGGTTTGGTGGTCCGGGTGAAGCTTCAGGTCCTACCACCCGTGCCCGACAAGGCTGCGGTGAAACAGGTTCGGGAGTTGCTCCAGGCTGGGCGATGGCGAGCCATACTTCGCGGGTTGGAGGAGGAGGAGGAGAAAGAGCTACGTGAAGATACCTGACACGGCTGATTGTCCGTCGTTAAATAGAAAGCTAAAATATGCTGGGGGTGTATACACGTGAGTCTGAAGCAGTGGCTGCGACAGCGAACCAGCGAAGAAGAGATCAACCTACCAGTCCCACCCGCTCCCCAGCCGGCGGCGGTGAAGCCGAGTGAGGCTTCGCCCGCACCGGCCAGCGCGGCGCCCGTCCAAAGGGCGCTCGCAGAGATCTGCGCCGGCAATCTGGTGATCGACCCCGCTCTTTTGCAGGAGGCGCCCGCAGAGCTTCGGAATCAGGTGGCTGAACTGATCGCCTGCACCAACGAGCGCTGGGTCAACCTCGCGCGGGCCTCATCGGCCGCGCTGGAGGATGGCGCCGAGACGTTGTACGCCGCGGAGTCGCTCATGACCGCGACCCGGGAGCAGAACAAGGAGCTCTCCAACCTGGCTGCCGTGACCCAGGAGTTCGCGGCCTCGATCGAGGAGGTGGCCCGCAGTGCGGACCACGCTTCACGGTCCGCCCAGCTAACCCTGCAGCACGCCGACGAGAGCCAGCGCCAGATTGAGGCGGCGCTCACCAGCATGATGGGTTTCGGCAGCCTGATCGAGGGGCTCCGGAGCCGGGTTGGTACGTTGACAGGGGCCGTCTCCTCCATTCAAGAGGTGCTGGACCTGATCGAGGCGATTGCGGGGCAGACGAACATGCTGGCCCTGAATGCGGCGATTGAGGCCGCTCGGGCCGGGGAGAACGGGCGCGGCTTTGCGGTTGTAGCCAACGAGGTGCGCCGCCTGGCGGAGCGGACGGGCGCTGCGGTACGGGACGTGAAGCATAAGGTCGGCGACATGCAGGCGAGCGCCCAGGAGGTGGGCCGGAGTATGGCCGAAGCCGGCCAGCAGGTCGGGGAAGGGGTCCGCTTAGCGGGGCTTGGGCAGGAGGCGCTCCAGTCGCTGACCGCTGAGTTCAAGATCGGGATTGCCCCGCTGGAGCAGATTGCTGCGGCCGCCGAGCAGCAGGCCTCGGCCGTGACCCAGGTGGCAGATGCGACACAGAACGTGGCGCACCACGCCAGCCAGATCGACACGGCGGCCGAGCAACTGGCCGCTCTCGCCTCCAACCCGGCCGGCGCCCTCCGGGAGGTGCGGGACCAGGTGAATCGGGTGAAGCTCCGCCTCACGGACAGCGACCTGCTGAAGGTGGCTCGGGCAGACCATGTCCTCTGGGTTCTGCGCCTGCATGCGGCGCTCGCAGGGCGCGAGAAGCTGACCGAGAAGGATATCACCGACCACCATGGCTGCCGGCTCGGGAACTGGTACGACCACAAGGGCAAGGAGTCGGTCGGACATCTGCCGGAGTACCGGACGGTAGAGCAGCCGCACGCCCGCATGCACGCTCTGGCGCGCGAGGTGATCATCGCCAACAACCAGGGGCGCCGGGCCGAGGCGGAGCGGAAGTTCCGCGAGGTGATCGAACTCTCGCACGAGATTCTGGCGGCGCTGGGTCGGCTGGAGCAAAAGGTGGCTGGGCGCTAGCTGTCGGGCATAAGGAAAGAACCCCCGGGCGGGGTTCTTTCTTTTTTCCGGGGCCTCTGTTCGGCTGCAGGCGCGGTTTATGTGGATGACCCGATTCCTGCGGACCAAGTACCAGGACGTGGAGATCGTCTTTCTCACCCACCACTCGGAAGTATAGTGAACCAAAAATAGAGGGCGGGGTGACCGGACCCAAGAGCCCAATAAGTGGCTCTGCTGACCGATGCGGCCTGGTTTCTCCATATCGGGCAGAGGACCGGATGTGAGCACTATTCAAGTCAGACACAACGTAGCAATTGAAGATCTGCCCTGGGAGCTTGTGTACGTTCTAGTGAAATGGACCCTCGGAGGGCCAAGGAAAATGATGGAAGATAAACTAGCGGAGGCTTTGGGCATCACTACGCCGAGTGGTGAGCTGATTCTCGAGTACCTTAGGGCCCTTGGGAACTCGTAGGGGCGGCGATGAAGTGGACCCGCCGGGGACACGTGGTGGTCAAGAGGACGACTGGGAGCCCGCCTAGTTGGCGGGCTCCCAGTTCACAAGTGGAACGTCTTCCCTGCGGACTAAGGAAGGGTTTCGCAGGCAGTGCCGTCTCCATCTCTATCGAGCTTATGTGGATCTTTGGCTGGGCCTCCGGCAGCTTCGAAGAACGCCTGAGCTGTTCCGCTCCACTGTCTGATAGACAGGTACAAGTGGTTTTTATGGCAACAACTGAGTTTGTGCGTATTTCGGTCGAATCCGTCCACGCGTTTCGGGGCAAATCGACCACCCATTACGGCTGAAATCGACCAGCCGTTTCGGTGGAAATCGACCGGCCTGAGCCTTAGAGCGAAGCGACGTTGGGCACCTCGC